>Ga0116227_10001028_pt1 | contig 59870 bp, 49 predicted proteins | sample S1TSphgellanicum_FD_89693 | JGI IMG/M metagenome (GOLD analysis project Ga0116227, IMG submission 89693) | Host-associated microbial communities from peat moss isolated from Minnesota, USA - S1T2_Fb - Sphagnum magellanicum MG | ecosystem: Host-associated > Plants > Peat moss > Unclassified... | reverse complement strand
GTTCACTCCCTCACACTCTTTGCACTCCCGGGAGCATGTGATATGACTCCCGGGTCTACTTATAGGCCCGCAACCTTGCAACCCCCTTGCCTTGGTCGCGAGCCAAGGCTAGGGTTGCGACATCGTGTTTGAATCTTTCAAGGAACATGAAGGTGTGTCACTTTTGTTTGTTTAAATAATATGTTTATGCATATGCCAATTGGCAACTATTTGGAATCACATTAATCCATAGGTGAATTATTTGTGAATGTTATTTTATTTTATTTTGTTCCTTATTGTCTTAAAAGTTTTTTTTTTTGGGCCTCTCCTATATACCCAACAGTTTTCACATCATGTTTCTCAATGATCTTTAGTTTTTAAAATATAAAACATTTTTGACGATAATGCTCAAAATGTTCTTCATGTTTTGTGACATTCTATCCAACACCCTCAACCTTTAATGTCTTGATGTCCTTTACCTATTGTTCCCAAAAAAATCGTATATCGAACCTAGTCCCTTAGTGTTTCATCATGTCTTTTCAACACCCTTGCATTATCGCTTATTTAGCATTTTGACAAACTCTTACATAATCAAATTAATAAGTAATTCAGAATATGTGACATTAAAATAACCTCTCCAGGAATAAATAAATAAATAGAAATGAGTTTGAAATGCTCTAAAACATCAGAAGTCTGTTTTGGCAAATATGTTAAGCATCACAAACCTTCCAAATGGGAAGCGATGAAGCTACAGAAGGCAAAAATCTAAACAGGCAATTTCCATGGACTTGGAAAGAGATTGAATATTACCTTAGAGACCGAATGCAAAAGACATTGCAAGTGGGGCTTGGGTTGGGCAAGAACAGGGAGCCATGGCACTGGGAAACCACTGCTACATTAGAGATCTTGGAGCAAAGGCGGAGCACGATCTACACATGGATTAGACGAGGGTTCTGCTCCAACAAGAAGAAACAAGAAAATTTGTGAGCTGAGGCACAAAATCCTAAACTTGGGAACCACCGAACTTTGAAGCTACTGTGCACACAATTCCATGTGCTTTTTGTAAGTCATATTAAAAATCCAAAGAATAGTTGTTAAATTGCTGTCAGAATAACAAAAGATCCAAGTCAACAACGAAAAAGCTCTCAAGCTCTCTTGAGACAAAGTCCCGAAAACAAGCTTGAATGGGAGGTGAGTAAGTAGTACATAAAAAAAGTCATATATTAATGCTTTATGGTACCGTGACACAAGTTCCAGAAAATAAGGTTGAAGTTCACTGGTTAATAGAGTTATCCATAAAGGAAACCCAGTTTGTGCATCGGGTTTGGACCCATGTCTCCCATCTCAAACCCAGCGGTTCAATACAGTAGTAGCAAAGGAAAACAGAGTTTCATCCCCTGTTTTTTTTTTGGGCTGTTTTGAGATTTGTCCTCACTTTTGTCACTAGACATCCTCATTTTGCCAAAACTGAGATTTCTCGGCCCTAGTATGAGCCAACCCTATGGATGAATACCCTTAACGCAATACTTCTTTTTAAAGAAAAATTTCACCACTGCATGCGTACGGCAGTTTCTTTCCAAGTTAGAATTTGAAACCCAGACAATTGGTATCAATCATGTGATGATTTAGACACACTTATTTTGTCAAAAGCAAGGTTTCTTGGCCCTAGTTTCAACCAGCTTATAATAAATACCCTTAATGTAATACTTCTTTAAAGAAAACTTTCCCCAACACGTGTATGGCAGTTTCAATACAAGTTAAAATTTGAAACCCCAACAAGTGGTATCAATCATGTGGTAATTTAGACACCTTTATTTTGTCGAAACTGAGGTTTCTGGACCCTAGTTTCAGCCACCTTTTGAATGAATACCCTTGACATAATACCTCTTTAAAGAAAACTTTCACCAACACATGTGTATGGCAGTTTCTATCCAAGTTAAAATTTGAAACTCGGAAAAGCAAGCACTATCAATCATGTGCGGATTCAACACAGGTGTCTCACTGGCATTGGAATCTGGAGCTTGTGAATATCAAGGGAAAAGACTTGTAATTTTAACTTGGACCTTAACCGGGGGTGGCTATAGGCTGGATATTTTGGACAATTTTGCTGGTGACCCAAAGTTTGACTAGGGTGGTTATGGGGTGAGCATGTAAGGTAATTTTCCAAGGAGCATTGCTGGGAACTTCATCTGAAACTCTCTAGTTAAGGCTATGGTCCAATGGGAGAGAGCGAGTCATGGAAATTTCTCCATCTGCTTTGGTCTGGAAATGACCGATGTAATTTTTTTTTATACTTAAGTTTTGTAACCTGCAGTTTTATGGTGGCCAAATCCTTTCTCACCCCAGGAAGGAAGCAACCCTTTTGTAAAGCACCAACTAGTCTTTAACATTGACCTGCTCGTGGAATTCAAACCCCATTCCTAGATAACCCCAGCTGCTCCAATTTGCTCCATTCACATGGGCACCCTCACTTGGATGTTTGATGTTTATCCTTTGGATGGATTCACTATATATGCTCATTCCATCCTAATGCTCTTTGACCCCTTTGCAAAAGGAAAGCATTTTTTCACAAGTTTGTTCCACCTTGAGAAAAAATGAATTACCAATGCAAGAGTTACCTCCTTGAGAAACTGAACAAAATACTTGAGTGCCATTATGCCATGTGAAAAAACAAACAAAATAGCACTTGTGGCATGATAATGCCATGTGTGCAAATCAATAATAAGAAATTTTGATTTCATTTCTACAATGTTGAGTGTGCACCATACCTTTGACGGGAAATATATATATATTTTAAAGGTTATGAGAAATGTAAAAGGATGAAATTATGGGATGAAAAATGGCACAACACGGATGAAAAGGTTGCATAGCCCTTGATAAACTCAAATGGGGGGTGAAGGAGGAGGAGGGGGGTGCAATGCCCCTTTGCCTGTCGTCCTTGCATTCCCACCCCCATCAAGCTCCTCACACCATCTAATTCCTAGCTATTTGCACATCCCATGACACAGAAGGTTAACATGGAACCTTTTAAACCCAACTGGATTTGATTTGTTAACTAAATGTAGACTCATTAAAATGAAACTACAATTTAGTGTAAATTGTGGACTTTCCCAAGTCCAAGGCCTTGATACCCACAAGCCCCACCATGGTTCACAACCCAACCGTAGATAATCACTCCCGGCACAACTCCAAGTCATCCCAAGATTTTCGAAAGGACAAACTAAGTGATACCCTAGAACAACATCTACCCCCATTGTGGCTCACAACCCAACCACAAATAATCACTCCAAAGATAACTTCAAATTGTCTTGGGACTTCCCAAGGCACAACACTAGGTGATGCCTTGGAACAACATCAAATTGTCACAAAGGGTTTGCAAGGTGAAACAAAGTTTCACCAAAGTACAACCCTAGGTTGCCCCAAGACAAGACTGATTTGTCTCAAGTCTCAATCTTGAAACCTCATAGCCCAATTTGTAAAATGAATTAACGAATCAAACCTTAATATGCCATGGCTTAGATTCATGTGATGCCATGGTGACCCACCAAGGTGGTTTTCACACAAATCGTATTTGCAAATTGAACTTGCACAAAAGGGCATGTCATGTATCCTCACCTTATAGAAGACAACATCTTCGTTATGACAAGCCCATACTTGCCATACTCTCACTAGAAATCACTTTTGGGATTAACCATTTCCCAACTTTGTTTCATTTGTGTTGTATCTTTTTGGTTTCAACATGGGAGAAATCTTAGGTGCCATTCATACCCTTTCGTGTCATCATTTGTGATGACTTTCCCACACACTTTAATGTTATTCCCTTTCTTAGGCCTCCTCAACCATATGAGGTTTTCCATTTGAATCAATTCTAGATTTTATTTTGACAATTTCGGCCACCATGCTTATAATGAACTATTAAATGAACCAACAAATAATGTTAAATTGAACTTTTATAATTTAAGCCTCCTTTACCCTTAAAAGACATGGGTCATGACTCCATCTATTAGGAATTTCACTTTCACAAGCTTTTTTTTCAATTCAAAGTCATGCCATTTAGTTTGCATGGATTACTACCCTAGTTTCACCTAATTGAACCTTTAAGAGTTTTTCTTTAAAGTTCAGCTCCCAAAGTCCATTTCCATTGCTTATTATTGTTTCATTTCAACCTTCCACTTCATCCTTCCATGGACTAATTTCTTGTGCAACTTGACTTTCCAACTCATTTTTCTTTGAGTGAATTTGTGTGCCCTCATTTCAAGCATTAAGCTTGAAGGTTTTCAAGTTCCACCCTCATTTATCAACATAGCCATTTTTAAACCACATTAGTCAATGGTTGTTTTACATAAGTGAAGACCTTGATCTTTTGCAATCCCGAGTAATGTTGCTAAGTCTTAAAGCAACTAAGTACAATGAACACTTTTTTTTCATGAATTTGCTTTTTTAATTGGGCTTTCATCAATTTTTTTGCTTTCAAAGGTGATAGGATGCATATCTTCCATCAACACACTTTCAATTGTGAACCCACTTGCATTGATGTGCATTTCAAATGACTTCGAAAAATCTAGGAACTTCAACATAAGTGTCGTTGAAATTTTTTCCTTCAACTTTTTGAACATTTTTTGTTGTTGATTTTACCATTCAAATGACAACTCCTTTTTAAAGAGGTCCATGAGTGGCTTGGCCAATGTGGAAAAAAAAGTTATGAACTTCCTATAGAAGTTCACCAATTCAAGGAAGGATTTTACCCCCTTTGTTGTAACTAGACTTTGCCTTTTTTTTTTATGGCTTGGATTTTTTTTTAATTAGGCCTCATGCCTTTTTGAAATAACACATGTATTAAAAAATCCATTTCTAATTTCACAAATTCACTTTTTATTTGGATATCATAAAACTTATTATCTTTAAGCTTTTGCAAGACATACTACAAGTCTTTGGCATGTTCTTCCATTGACTTAAAGTAAAATAAAATGTCATCAACATAAATGAGGATGAATTCATCCAATTTATCATGGAAGACTAATTTCATGATAGTGATAAAGGTTGATGGCACATGACACAACCCAAATGACATGACTAGGAATTGATAGAAGTCATTAATCTCATGACCATCTTTTCCACATTTGCATTCATAGTGTGAATTTGGTAATAATCTAGCTTCAAATCCACTCAATTGAAATAACAAACCCCATGTAGATGATCAAAAAAGTCATCAATCCAAGGCAAGGGGTAATTGTTCTTTATAGTAATTTTGTTTAAAGCATGATAATCAAGAAAATATGCACAATTTGCCATCTTTTATCACAAATAACATTAGGGCTCCAGTTAACAACTTACTTGATTTAATGTAACAATGTTCCATTGATTATTTATTTTATTTTTGAATTCTTCAAATTCCTTTTGATTAAATGTATAAGGAGATTTGGAAAACATGTCATCCCAACATCACTTCAATTTTGTGATCAACATCATGAAAAGGAAGCAATTAATTGGGAAATTTGTTTATTAAAACATCCAAAAACTTATTAAATGTGTTTGAAATATGAGTAGACCATTGGCCAACCTTTATGGCTTTTGCTTTAACACTTAACTCATTCACACACACAAAAATAAAAAATGAAAATTCTTGCAATTCTTGTAAAAAGAATAGATGAATACCTATTTTATTGTCCTTTTGAAGATAAAAGGTTACCCTTTAAAGAATTTCCTAGATTTTCAATTTTCAATTTTTGAAAGTTTCAAAATGATTTGGTTTAGAGTTTTATAAGTGCAAGGCTTCTTCTAAGCAACTTATTCATTGATTTTCCATGCTTTCCTTTCCTTTAAGTTCTACTTTTCCCTTTCTATTGGTTTGTTTACCATTAATGATTCATTTTTTTGTTGTATTTGGATTTACAGCAAACATTCAATTTGCAAGTTAGTGTTTTTCACTAAAGTTGATGTAATCAATGGGGAAGTTTTCAGAAAAGAGTGATTATCATATAAACTATTCTTGATGGTTGCTGAACAAGTGTGAGGTTGGCCCTAATGTCTATCTTGGGTTGGAACTTTCTATCGCTTCTTTAAGAGGTGCTCAACTTGTCATGTTCCTTCTTCATTGTGACAATGGAAATATCTTTATTTTTATGAAAGATACTCCTTCTTTCAAATTCTCTATGGCTTATTAAGTCCTAAGCTTTCTTTGCTTTCTCATAGCTATTCAATTAAAAATATTTTCATCATGCACATGTTTTTTAAATTTTTTTTGGATTTTGTTTTCAATGTCCTTTTAGAGACTTGTTACTTTAAGCCAAACTATGCACTTACCAAAATTTCATTTGTGTCGAAACATATGATTTCATTTACGCCTAAAAAATATAATCTTGAAGCATACAAAACAATGGTCGTGGGTGGGGACCTTTTGGTTTTCAGCTCATGGTCAAAATTGCAACTATTAGGTGGTTATGCCCATGGAGCTCTTCGCTTGTGACAACCTAGCAATTATGAGGTGATTGCGAGTTGAAAGCTCGTAGAACTACTTGGCAATTGCCAAGCAAGTTGAGGTCGGAAGCTTGTGACTCCTCACATAAAACCACCTAGTAACCGCTAAGTGACCATAGGCCAGGAACACATGCTTTCCTAGGTGAAACCATTTAGCGATTGCTAGGTGACCATGGGTTACCTCCCCAAGCAAAACCATTTGGAGACTATGAATTGAGAGCTCACACTTCCCCAAGTAGAACCACATGGTGACCATTAAGTGATTGTGAGTTGGGAGTTCACACCTCCTTGAGCCAAACCACTTGGTGGCCACCAAGTGACCATGGGTTAGAAGTTTGCAAGCCCCCAAGTGCAACAACTTGGCAACTGTTAGGTGATTAGGAGCATCACCCCAAGTGGAACAACCTAATGGCCACCATGTGACCAAGAATGGTGGTTACCCACACACAACCATTTGGTAGTTGCTAGGTAATAGCGAATGGTGGTTGCTTGGGCATAACCACCAAATGACTACCAAGTGACCATGAGCCACAACTACCTAGGTGGAACCACATGACGACCACCTAGTAACTATGGGCTAGGAGTTCGAGGTTACTTGAGTTGAACAACCTAACAACCACTAGGTGCTTCCCTACAAGGAGGTCAAAGCTCCCTACATTAAATAATTTGGCAGTACTAGATGTTCCCCACTAAGAGGTCAAGGCTCCTTGCATTGAACAACTTGGCGGCCACTAGGTGCTCCTCATCAAGAGGTTGAAGTTCCCCATGTTGAATGACTTAACAACTGTCAAGTTCTCCCAATTCTAGAGCTCGTGGTTCGTAAAATGTAACCATCTTGCAATCCCCAAACATTCCCAAGTTGGGAGCTTGCAACTCAACGGTGGAAGAATTACCAAGTGGCCACCAAGTGGTATGGACATTATTAAATCCACCCTAAAATAATCTAAAGGCCGCCATGTGGTCTAAAAATGAGAAAAATTGAATAGTCCAATATAAGATAATTCATGTGGTGATTGTGATTTTTCACATGCGTACATAATTGTGCATGAATATTTTGGTTTGCAAGCAAAAACATAGAAAATGCAAAAATGGGCTTCGAAAATCAACTAAACATGTTATTTCACATTATTATTTCCTACACATGTGATGTGCATTTAAAGTTAGAAATTTTGAACCTAATGGATATAAAAAAGTACCCAAATTATTTACTAAAGGAATCATTTCCCTTGCAACCTTTTGCTTCAAAATTTCAAAACTTTGAAATTTTCATGTGATTTTTTTTTCATCAAATTGACATAATGAACATGTATTTGCATAAAGGGAAGCATGTTCTTCTTACATCAAACGTTTGAAATCAATGGCATCATTTTATGCATTCCTTTAACAAAAAATTATAATATGAACATTTGATTCCTTTTGAATCTTTGGGAATTCTATACAACATGAAGTAATTTTTGGATTTTTTTATAGCTTGTTTTTCAATACTCTAATTGTAAGAACACAAAAAGTACACCATAATTGTAATATACTAAACACTACAAAAATCTAAAATTGTTCATTAAAGTCCTTTTTTAGTTAGACATTCCTTTTTGGTACCCCAATCATGAATGGACCCATGGAACAAGATCTTTGGGCATAGGATGGGGTAGACTATGTTTCAATTGATTATTCTAATAACATTTCCAAAAATAAAATTGTTGTTAATGTGCAACCTGCTACACATACACACTAGAAATGTAATTAAATGTTAAAAAACAAGTCTTGCCAATGTCACCAGCTTTCATGGAATAAAACATTGAGATTTAATCAACCCCCAATTTTTCATGAATGGAATAAAATATTTTAAAGAAGGTATTTCATTCTTAACTTAAATGTAACTTAATAGGTAGGTTATTTTTAGTAAAGGTTATTTGTCCAAGCCAAAAATAGTGGCAGCCACAAAGGGCACAAATTATATTTATTTCAAAATATTACCTTCTATTTTGGGGAGCCTCCATAATTTAAATTTTTTTGAATGATGGGAAATTCAAGTTCATTCATTGCAAAAAAAATGAACTTGGTAAGCACCTCATATAATTAATGCAAAACACAATAATTATGGCTAATAGGACGCCTCAAAATATTATTAATCATGGTTCCGTTTGCAAGTTGGGGCCATGAGTTTTTTTAAAATTATGATAGTGGCGAATATTCATAAGATGATTTAGCCAAATTTGGAAATCATACTAGATCGGTTGAAATCGTATTCTTCATGTTCACATTTGGCAAATTTTCAATTAAAAAAATTTAGTTGGGGGTGTGAATAATGTAAATTTATCAACGCATTTTGATGGATATTTCATTTTTAATTTTTCTTTTTATTTCAAATCCTTGAAACTTTTCGAAAAATTTAAAGTTGAAATTATTCATTTTATAAAAGCATATTAAAAATATATATGACATAAATGTTTCATAAATTTATAAACGAAATTGGCCTCTTTCAAATTTGGCTTGCTTATCTTGTTGCTTATGCAAATATGATTTATTACAAGATTCTAACAACTCATCTACATTATTACACAATTTTTGTACATGGATGTCATTTCTATGTATTTCCAATTTATTTAACATTACCATAGTAGCTTCACATGTTTCAAAATATATATATTATCTATAAACATAACTTAATATTCACAAATTATATATTTTTACTCTTAATGAATTCAAATATTCAAAATTCATTTTGATACATATCATTTTACAAACATGTGTTCAAATTAGCTATGTACTACAATAGTCAAATACAATGTTTAAACAATCTTTAAATTAGTTAATTACAACCATTTGATTTTTAATTTATGCAACAAAATTCTATGAATCTATTAAATCATAAATGTGTGTTTTGTACATCCTTGCATGAATATGTTGCAAGTATTGCAAGTTTCTTCCAACGCGTGTGATTAAATGACATTCAAGTACATGGAAACACATTTAACATTTTGATGTTGTCATAATTTTTTTACAAGAAAAGAAAAGGAAATAAAAGTTGGTAAAAAAATAAAGGAAGGATTTTTAAAAAAATCCAATTTGTGATTAATTTCCCCAATGCTTGCAAACTAGCATCTATTATTCTTGTATAAATTAGGTAATATCGGATCATAGTCTAGACTTAACAAAATCGACCATTTGGAGCACATGAAATTGGAAATTTGAAAAACAATCTTTGATTTGGGGGCCACCATAATATGTCAATGCAACAATATATATATTAATAAATATGCAAATTTCCTCGTAGATTAGATGATCCAACAAACAAACATTGTGAATGTTTTGCTTGACAAATTTTGATCATATAAATCACCAAGTTAGAAATTCATATTCAGCATCCATAATGAACAATTTAATCCTTAGTGTGGTAATAGAAATTTTTATTTTTAACCATAGTTCATTGAATTGATCACAACAATTTGATTTTTAATAAGTTTCTACAATTTTTTCTCGTAATATAATATTTGTAGTTGAACCATGATAAGGTTAAGCTCTTGATTGCAAATTCTACATGAAAATTATTGATATATCATACTTTTCAAAATTTTGGTTTAAATTTCAATTTCATGTTGACCATCAGAAAGATAATTCTAAATTGGAATTTTGTCTATGATAGATTTCAATCTTAAATGATTACTAAATCAATGTCTTATTAAGAACCTTTAGTCATCCACTCTAAATTAATTTTGATGGAACAATGCCATTAGTATAATTTTTTATAAAATTCTATTGAAGCCTCACCTTTTATTAACACAAATATTAATATGCATTGGTGAAAATAACCAAATTGATGGTTGGCACTTTTTTTTCAATTGTATTACATGAAAGGTCTTTCAATACATTGATTTCTACTTATGCGTTTAAAGTTGACATAGATAATGTAAATGCCATAAACATATTAAAAGATAGATCAATTCCAATGGACTAACAACATATTTTAAACATATGATATATTTATATAATAACATGATATCAACGTATTGTTATAATGAATAATACTATGTAGATATTAAGGTTAAATTGGCATGTTTCAACAAGACAATGGATGTTAGTATTAATTACCCATCATAATAAGACTAAATTTTTTGAACTTCTTGACTTTTTTTAATGTCGTCGTTAGGATCAAGTTTTCAATTGAATTTGAAGCAAAACATTGAAAACATTTATTTGTTGGATCTTTTAAAGACACAAAGTATTGTTAATATTTATTGTTGCATCTAAATATGGTAGCTCCGAAATCAAAGTTTCTCTTCAAATGTTTAACCTCCAAATGGTCAACATTGTTTGTTAATTTTAGACTTTCCAAAGGGTTTTTAATTAACTAAATGCATGAAATTTTAGTCTAAAACTCACATCTTTACTATCAATACACTCAATGTCATATTGTCATATAGTCATATACAACAATAATACATCCATGATCATATAAATCTATATATAGTATGGAAAAGTTTTAAAAGCATACTAAAAACATGTTACAATTAGGGCTAGTGTTCAAATCATTCTATACTTATTAAATTATGGGGACTAAATTTATAATAAAATGTCATTAAACATATAATGGACATTGTATGCAAGCTCATGTTTAAACAACAAACACATTGATCAATAACAAACTTGAATATTATTGTCGCAACCCTACTTTGAGGGGGAATGTGAAGATGAAACTCACACTCCCGAAATTGGGACTTGGGAACCCTCCGAAATTCCCGAAATTTCAAAACTCAATTGCAAGGGCCAAAACACCTTGCATTGGGGTGTTCTTTATACCATTGGAAAGCTATGGAAGTATAGATGTCGAAAATGGCCCCGCATGGGCCATTTGGACATCTACAGCACAATTTATGGCAAAAAGAAAGGCTGGGAGTCAAATTGGCAATTTGACTCCCGACCACTAAAAGTCAAGAATATACCCGACCCCGGTACGTTCAGGTGAAATGCGACACACCGTTGGAAAGCTCTCGAGGAGAGCTACAAGTTTGCTTTAGAACTCATCCCAATCGGAGGTTTGAGCAAAGAGTTATGATCGTGCAAAGTCCCGGGAGTCCAAACCGGGATAGTTTCAAGACTCCTCCTTGGGAGTCCCGGGACAAAAAGTCATTCGGATGTGGGTGCCATGGAGAGGCACAAAGTATACTATATGGGGGAAGGTGGTGGCTTCCCCTGAGTTCGGGCCGTGGTGAGTAAAGTGAGTCCAGAGTTGCCCGTGGCTTGTCCTAGCACCGAGGGTGTTCCAGAATGTGAACTAACCAACTTGTTGGTTGGTTTGATGTAGGTTTCGAGTAAGTGAATAGCTTGTCACTCTTTCTAGTCCCATCCCGGAGCTTTAACACGCCCCTCTACCCCTTCTAGTGCTGAAAGCTGGGAGCGTGCCCCAAGTTCTTCATAATTCCGATGTGAGAGTAACTTAGACCCAACTTGAGTTTAATTAGGGACTTGGGAGCGCGTCAATTATTATGCTTAAACAAGTTACTACATTTAAATAATCATTCTAGAAGAGAGATTGGTGGTGATTCATTTATTGACCCTTCAAATATTTAAATTTCCATTATCCCACATTGTGCCATTAGGTAGAAATTCCTAAGGTACTATTGGTAATTACTTACTATGCTTTACCAAAGGATGAAGCTAATGAGGTTAATTAGATGAATGGTTGGTAATAATCCACCAATCACTTACTAGCTAATGGATTTTTAGAAGGGATTAGGATATTAAAAGACCTAGTATTTTTATTGGGATGAAATGGGCCTTGTGTGGTCTTGCGAGAAAGTGGATTGGAAGGAGGAGAAGAGGACTTGGAATGGAATCATTCCCTAGAATATTCAAGATGGGATTGTTTTCTAGGAGACTCTTATTGTGTGAAGAGAGTGGTATGTAATATTGAAAAGTGAGGAGGAGAATATGGAAGCAAGTTGTATTTGTATTTTTGTGATGGAATATGGTTGGGGGTTTCTCAATGTATTTAGTTAATTTCTCAATGTTTTTCAATGTTTGTTTAACAAACATTGACCATTTGGGAATTGAAAATTTGGAAAGAAACTTTGATTTTCAAGGTCAAAATATGATGCATCAATAGATATTAATAATGTTGCATCTCACTAGATGATCCAACAAATAGATGTTTCTAATGTTTTATCTCAAATTCAATAGAAAACTTGATCCTAACCACCAAGTTAAAAATGCATTTAGGTGGGCACATTCACAATAAAAAGAGTTATGTTATGTGTAATGAATTTTTATTATATCTAACCTTTATTGGATCTGACATTAGTATTTTCTACTTGTTGGGTAAATTTGAAAACCATCCTATATTCATTTGACTACCCAAAAACATTGTTTAAATAATCTTTGGTCAATCTTGAGATTCTTAAATAATCTTTTAAGGACTTTAAGGATTGTAAAATTAAGGATCCTAAAGGTGCACCCCCAACTCCTTTTATTGGGGATGTACTCAAGTATGATTTTCTTCAAATAGTTTTGTATTTATTTATGACCTTTCTTGATTTAATTGGAGCTTAGTTTTTAGTTTCACCCCACCCTCCTCTTCATGTGAAAAAAACGCAAGGATTTTTTTCATGTGATTTATTTTGATGCACTTTTATGTTTGTCAATTGGTATTGGGGTGAAAGAACTTTCAATTCCCAAATTTGTAACATAATGAAAACCTAGCTCCTAAGAGAGAAATAGGGTTGGGACTTTCGAGATGTATGCAAGGATTAAGGTGAATTCATAAGTGAAAGTTTAAGGTGAGAGGGGGCAATCAATGTAAGTTGGAAACAAAGCGGTGGATGGACAAGCCACATGCAAACCAAATTCTTGACACATCATAACCCAAACTTGGAAAAGAACTTGCACCTTCTATCCTATGGTATTCCATAATTGTGATGGGGATTACATCAAAGTGGCAAAATGTCCTAAGATTCCTTCATAGGAATCCTAAAAATTATTGATATTGTTAAATTATGATTCATGCGACTTTGTAAGTTCATAATTATCACATTTAAAAACTTTGATTCAAGAATTATCAAGGGAAAATTTCTAGCCTGTTCAAGAAGGGAAATTTTCAACACCATATCACATGTTGAATTTGAAGATCATTTGACCTTTGCTTCTTTGATTTTAATAGTCCAGAATCATATTATCAATTTGAATCCTAGCCATTCTTTTGGCCATATTTCTTAGCTTACAACTCCAAATGGAGAATGCAAACACAGTTTTGATATTAAAATATTAAGACCTTTCCAATGGCATGTTGAAGGCCCAATTGGGAGAAGGTTTGTTTTAGAAATTCAGGACTCCTTCAAAACCACAATTTTCAAAGTGTTTTTTTAATTGGGAGTTGATAGTGTTTAGGACTCATTTTTTTGCACTTTCTCACACTTGTGAAAATATGATTGAGTTCTAAGGCATTTTCCTAGCCCATTTCCCCATCTCATGCCTTAGCTTTGATTATGAGCCCAAGGTTAGGTGTATGGGAGTAAATAAATGATGTGATTTTGTAATTTTGTATGTAAAGGCTCTAAGTAAAAATCAAAGTGCATTGAACTTGAAAAAACTAGGAAGACAAATGTGATGGTGCATTGACTATGCTTATGAAAAATGTTAGAGTGAAAATGTACATGTAATCTAGGCAAATAACATGTAGGATTGTAGCAACTACTTCATCAAATTGTAATTGAATTTTCAAGCCCCTCAAGTTGAAGACCTTTTGAACCTTAATTGAGTGAAAGGAATTTTAGAAAATAAGTTCTTGAATTATTTTTTTGGTTACATTGAGTTGTCTTTGTCATCAACATGGTGATGGAAGCTTATCAACATGACATTATTACTACTAATTATTTAATTAATTGTTTCACCTTAGAAGGCAAGGGTGACTCTAGGGAGATATGAAGACATTGCCCATAAATTGTACACTAAAATTGGGGGGCAATACAAACCATAATTTCCCTATTATCTGAGGGAAATTCCACTTTTGACTAGGATGTTCTTCTTTGATTAGGAATTATGAATTCCTTTCCTTCAAATATTCCTTTTAGTAATCTCTCATGAAGTTCTCACTTTTCCCACTTGCCTTTTGAAATCCCTTGTGTTAAACTCTTGTTGATAGTACTTCCCCACCTTTCATTGTCATTCCATGGAGCTTGGTTTGCTATTTTAATTCCCTATTTTATTTTTATGTCAAATTATTCCCATGGAATGGGGCATTCCTTAAATAAACACTTTCCAACTTATTTTGGGAATGTTTTGCTCCTTGGGTGTTACTCTACATTTCCACAACTCATTTCAACAAACATCTTTTTTCATGTATAAAAAAATGGTCTCAAGTTTCTTTATGGTGAAGAATTTGAATCAGGTAAACAAGCTTGAAAATTGTAAACATCAAGTGTGAAATGACAAGTTTGGAAGGCCACATGATTCATAAATAGTAGATGAATTTTCATGCATCATGTCTCCAATTCTCATTTTGCACATTAATATGTTCTTCTTTTCCTTTTTTTTGTGTTGCATATCCTTATTACATAGTTCAATTAAGTCAATTTGCAATTTCTCTTGAATTACATCCATAAACTCAAATGGATTTGCCTTGTCAATAACACTATCCCATCAATTTTGAAACAAATTCATCCAAATTTACCATGTCACATTTCTAAATTCTAAATTTTAAGTCACATTGTTAGCTTCTAAAGTATGCACCAAAAAAAAACAACAATGGATCTTCTTGAATTGCAAATCCCCATAATGATTTACTTAGAGAGATCTTCATATAAGGTTTTCTTGGCTAGATAAGTGAAGTGAATGAACATAAGAAACCAAAATGACCTTCATCTTCGTATAAGGTTTTCTTGACTAGATAAGTGGTGTGAATTGAACATACTAGACCAAAACAAAGTGAAGATTGATAGACTGCTCGAATCCCTTAGTCCAAGTGTAAATTTAAAAATAATGTTAGAGAGAGTGGTCAACATTTTGCTAGCTGAGAACATGTGCAATTCTCTAAAAAAACATGTCATTTAAATTTTTGATGATTATTGCAAACACCTTTCCAAACAATTTAAGCTCAAGAAGCTAGTCCCCAAACATTTTATTACTTCAATTTTTTAAAGACGAAAAAATTTAAAGACGAATTGGTATATGGGTGATTTTGGATGATCCTTTGCATGGTTGTCCTTGAACAATTATAAAGACAATTACAATGACAATTCATAACTACTTCATTTTCTAGCCTAACCACCTGGTTTCTTTCAACGTAACAACCTGCTCTACCTCATTCCTTCCCTAATAATTATCTCACTTTCTCCCTACCCACCAAAATGGATTAACATGTGCCAAATCCACAACCTATGGCCAAATCCACAACCTATTGTTACTTATATTAATTAGTTGCAGGTGCTTCCCAAGTGGTTTTTGTTTTTTAATAACAATAAGCCTTTTCATTGGCCTATCACAACAAAATAGGTGGTGAGTTTTGGAGCTTGGAGTTCCTCCCCTTGACCCACCTATATAGCTGAAAGAGGACAACATTTGCCAAAGCATATGAGATAAAAATGAGGTGCTATGGGGAACATGCCAAGGAACACATTGGGAACTTGGGGAACATATTGAGAACTTGATGGGAACCCATTGGGAACTTGTAGGGAACAATGGACAATGAAAAGAATCCTCAACTCCCTCTTAAAAGGAAAAAAAAAAGCACCTTGAGTGCATGCTTGGGCTCTTGGGTTGGCTGCATGAAACTTCTTATTCCAAAAGAATTTGTCACAATTTTTGGCTTGGGCAATGCCCCTTGCTAAGAACTGAGTACCTGGGTATTCATGTCCATGACATATTTACATCCATTCAAATTAAATTCGACATTGACAAAAATAACAATCAACAATTAAAAACCATATGGGAACATATATAAGAAGAAGAAAAAAGTTGATTGTCACTGGTAGTGCACAACAACATGGAGCCCAAGTTAAAGGACCTAGATCTAAAAGACTTACACCTCCATGCTATGCTAATAAGTGTAGGGCAATGACCAAGGCCGAGACCACCATTAGAATGAAAGGGCCCACATGAGGTAGAGCTAAGGTGGGCTTGATTTCAATAATGACCACAATCAAGGGCATTACATGACATAAAAATCAACACGCCATGTTTATGTATTTATTTATTTACCATGATACCCAAATGGTACTAGATGGGTACCCATTGGGTATCGCGGTTAAAAATAACCTAGGCATTTCAAAATGCAACACACCCACCTTTGTAGGCATTCATGTGATGAATGTTGCATTACCAGGTGTGTCCACATACACTGCGTTTCTAGGAGGAGGATTTTTACAATTAGAAAAAGCCTGTAGTTGATCAAAGGGTTCATGAGGTCATTTTGTGACTAAGGGACACAAATGTGGTTTTGGCACAAGCAAATGGGAACCTAACTTCACACTATCCATTGTGAAGCTTGGCAATGAAAAAATTTATAGGAAATATGAGGAATGGGGGTAAGAGTTTGATGACATAGCTGGTGAAGTGAAGGATAGTGGTGAGTAAGACACATGGGATGGGTCAAATTAACAGAAAAGGGAGATCGAGTTGAGGAATATGAAGTGGGCAATGACTTGAGAAGCTAGCAAAGTTCAAAGGAGTTGGCATAGTTCTTAAGTGGTGCTTTTTAGAGCTTTGGTACCCTCATTTGATGAATGGGCACAATCTTCTCATCTAATCGAAGACTTCTTGCCATTTTTTGTGAACTTGGCCATTGCAACCCATGTTTTGACCTAATTGACATCCAAGCCTCATGGAGAATTCATGTAACCATGAAAAACAACTCCAATGGCATTGAGATTTGACATACTTACTTTAAGAGCTTTAAACTCTTGATGCAAGTGTTACAATTGTTCTAGTGCATTGATGTGGATTGATCCTTAGCAGTCTGATACACAGGAGCACCTTGAATCCTACCAATTGTGTGAAAAGAAATACAGAATAATGCCCTATATTAATTGAACCTCTTTCAATTAGGAACTTAGCAGAAACACAAGATGTAGTTTGAAAAAAATATGAGTTTTATCTTAACAATCGTGTAACATTGAGGACAAAACATGTTTCATGCTGATCTAAATTGCAAATGAATCATGACAACACATACTTTGTTGGAGATTGTAATTGCCCACACCGTGATCTTCAGGGAAATACAAGCTCCACTCCAATTGCTTGTTGCAAGATCAGCAATCTCCAATCATAAAAATGAAGAGACCCAAATATGCAAAAGTACAGACATCATTGATACTCTCACATTGCCAGCTTTGGAGTGTTGAGGGAGGAGTCACTTGAATTTCCTGTACTGACATTCTGTGTTTGCATTGCAACATCAGTGTCCTCCAGCCCCAGATGTTGCAAGAGCAAAACCAGATCAAATCTTGGCTGGTGATGTCCACTGCAAACTTCAAGGGCTGGTTGCTATGGGTAAAAGGACCCAACCCATGATTCAATTAGCATATGGCTAATGCACAGAGGATCTAAGCTTGGGTAGAAAATATAAAGACCAAAGAAAAGATGACACAGGAATGAAATCAACTGGTACAATTGAATTATCCTCAAATGGAAGCCTTACATGCCTTACATAAGGTGGACAAGTAGGGTGCATGTTTCTAAGTGAGTACAAAAACACTTAGTTATTGATAGTTTTCCACATGTGCATCAAGTAAAAGCTGCTTCACTCGCAAGAGCTTTTGTTGCACCAAGAACACCTAATTTTACCAACTAAAATGCTGGCATGGATCTTGGGAGCTACTATTATGGCACAAATGATGGCATATGGGGTGCTTCAGAAGTCTTATATTTCAATTGACAGTCTCTCGGCTACAAAATCACCTCAGAAAGGAGCACAAAAACTAGGACCACAGTAAGAAAAGCACTTGATGATTTTTCCTATGGAGGCTGTTTCATTGCTGCAATGCCCCCAGAAGGTCAGACATGCATTCTACACTCAAAACACTAATGCATAGAAGATTGCTATCATAATCTGCAAGAAGGAGAAGCACCTGATGTTTGGTGCTCTCTCTGCCATGCTCCCAACCTTTTCACTCAGCAATGCCCTCAACAACACCAATGGCAAGGAAGCCAAAGGTTGGGCACAGCCTAAGTTAAGCAGCCTGTTCCTCAGGCTGTCGTGGAGGGGCCTCCTGGCTTGGACCTCGTCTCCAAATGTCTGGTCGTGCATCATCACGGTTACTTCGTTCACGATCAAACCCACCACCACTCCCACCTCCTGAGCCCCAGCGATCCTCTGAAACTTTTGCCCCAGGAAAGGGGCGTGCAGGGCGAGATGGTGGTCCATCACTGTAACCACCTCCACCAAACCTTCCACCTCCACGTGGAGGAGCATAGGTATCACGAGACACACCTCGTGGAGGCTCATAAGCTCCTGGTCGTGAATGAGGGACCTCTGGCTCACGGCTACGAGGAGGTTGATACTTGTTTGAAGGAGGTGGTGCACTGTCAGCCTCGGCCTCCACTCCATGCTCAGACTCACGACTAGGAATTGGTGTACGGGTTGCAAACAGGGCAGGCCGTCGTTCTTCCACTGGGAGCCGGGCCTCTCGCCGATCATTCCAGTTGTCAGAAGATTCAATACTACTACGTCTGGGTTCTTCACTCTCAAGTCTCTTGCGAAGTGAAGGTGGGATGAATTTGCCAGGCTTGTCCTCAATCTTCGATCGTAATGCCTCTCTTTCGCGCTTCTCCCTCTCCTCAGCCTCAATCTCCCGCTGTCGCTGCTTTTGGGCAATCTCCTCCAGCTTGGCCCACCTGTCAGCCTCTTCTTTTTGTTTCCGTTCTGCCTCTGAAACACGACCACCAATAATCACCTCATCAGCAACTCAAATGAGATCTACCAGTAAACATTTGAATTGACATAAAACTCTGCTCATTTGATACCTTGAGGCACCTCCAATACCAGCCGGTCCTACAATTTCTGTAGACCCTCACCTCAACAGGGGACACAGACTGCTAATGAAGAAAGCCCAAGAATAAAAGAAAGCGTTAGGAAATGGAGAGCACACCTTCTAGCTTCCTGGCCTCTTCTTCCTCACGGATCTTGAGCAAACGAGCCTCCTCTTGTCTCTTATAATATTCTTTCTTGCGTCTTACATCACGTTCCTGTGACCTGAATGCACGTTCTTCTGCAAGTCTTTCCTCACGCAATTGCTTCAGCCTCTCAAATTCTCCTTTGCGTCGGCTGACTACTTGTTGCTGGAAATGATTCTGCTCCCACAAAATGGAGACACAACAAATACTTAACACAGACTACAATTGGCCCTATGCAAAATAAAAACTGAAGAACACATTTTCCCCCAGTCTATGAAACAAATAATATACATAGAGAGCACCTTGTCATCAAGCATTCGGATAAGCCTGTTCTTCTCCACCAAATCTGTTTCATGCTGTTTCTGACTCTGCTCAATTGCTTGCTGCAAACACATTCAACACATATCATGTCAGCCCAGCCATCCAACAGCTCAGGAACAAAAAATGTAAATTGTCTTGAGTGTTAACTGGAACAGGAAAAGTTACCTCCTGTTGTTCCTTGTAAAACTTCTCATCATCCTGCAGTCGTTTCTGATGAGCTTCTTCAATCAGTGGTCTCTCTTCCTCCCGCTTGGCACGTTCCAAATGATCCATGGTCTTGGAGAGTTTTTGCAACTTGCGCTCCATTTCTGCCCGTTCTTTCATCTGCTCACTGAGTGCTTCTTCCATAAGGCTTTGCTTAGTCACTTTTATCACCTCCTGCAGTTTCAGATGGTATGAATGTTACTGACTTCACTTATGCAAACATGCCAAAATCCTGAGCATCCATCAGCAACTGAACAGTCCATACACAAAACTCACTCCATCTCCTGCAGCCTTCTTCCCCTTTTTTCCCTTCCGCTTCTCAGCTTCTGCAAGCAGAGCTCTTGCTTCCTCAAGCTCTTTTTCTTCAATCTCCTTCCGAATCCTGGCCTCCTCACGCCTGGCAGACTCATTTGCAAGCCTCTTGGCCTCAGCCTCTTCTGTCAGTCGTTGCTGCTTCAATCTCTTTGACTCCTCTTCCTTTTCCTACAGCCACATGACACAATCAGCTCATCTGTCCTAGATGGTTGAGATTTCTAAGACATGCGAGAAGAGAGAAGTGAGCTGAAAACCTGCATCATCTAAAATGAAAGCTAAGGAACCATATATGATAGTGGAGGAGCAAGCTTCAACACACCATTTCAAGCATCTGCCGTTCCTGTTCTTCTTTTCTCCTCTCAATGAGGACCTTGCGTGCCAACAACTTCTTATGCTCCTTCTCAACAATGACTTGAAGCTCAGAGAAGGGCTGACTCTGCCTGGGTAGCCTCTCAATTGGCAGTGGTTGAATCATGCCAATAGCCTTGTTGAAGCGCTTGGCCAGGATGGTGAGGTGATTCTTTATCTTCTCAGACTCCAAATCCTGGCAGAGCAATGCCCCTTATTTAGATGACCTTTCCATCAAGGCTTGGATCACAAAGACTGACAGAATAAGTAAAAAGTTGAGCTTAGAGACAACCACATAAACCTCATCAACACTTCAGTGGGTACATCAGCCAAGCAAAAAAACTTCTGTGAGTATCCCAGAAAGAGCTGCTGCCAAAATGCTTACCTGACTGCCAAAACTGACTACTCCTTTGAGGTGATCAACTTTGACTTGAACAAAGTTGTACTTCACTGCATCAACTGCAAGCTTCTCCACAATAGAGAAGTCGAAGAAACTGATCATGTTTGTCAAGTTGGAAATTTTCATTGTCTGATAGACTTGGGACACCTGCACACCATCATTACCCATGTCTATCAAAGAGTAAGAGAAGTTCAATCCTTGGTGTGGAAGAAGGGTCATACATACAGAGGAGTGTCCTCCAAAAGACCAGCAACAAGCTACACTTGACAAAAAATAGAAAGGACTCTCCATGGACAAAAACAAAAGAAACAATACACATGTTCAATTCTGCAAGCTCAAAACACCATAAACATCACTTGAAAGAGGACAGGAGATCACAACCAATATCTATCCCAGGAGGATTTATGAGATGACACAATATTACCACATAATAGAAGACTACCTGCTGAAGTACTCTGAGAGTAGTCAGTTTCTCCAAAGCAGGGACATACTGCTCCAGCTGCACTTCTGGAACTGGTGATGCAGATGACAGCTTATCACTGAGCTTTGAAAGCTTCAACATGTGGGGCTGAACCTTTGCAGCAAGGTCAAGGGGGTGGAACTCATTTTCAACCAAATTGTACAAATCCTTCACTTCCTGAGAAACATAAGTAAACACACCCTTTCCAACCTGCATGCCCACCACCATCTTAAGAGAAGGTCCACAAATCACACAAACAAAAAAAGAAAAAAGAACATGTTTTCCTGAGGAATATGGTCAACTCTCACTGTAATAGTAAACATATCCCATGTCAACTAAACTGCAACCTTATAGGGAAGTCAGTTTGCCTTCACAATTCATGATGGGCAAGTAAAATCTGGCAATTAGATATAACATCCTTCCATACAATACATGAACTAAGTGTCAGACTCATAGATTTTGCAAATGCCCTGAGCTACACATTCAAAGGATTTTTCTTTCTACAGATACACTCAGGACAGCTGATCCACTGAGCTATATAGACAGTGAAAAACTGGTGGAAAGTTACTTACAAGCTCTGAGAGTAGTGCTGCCCTTGACAACTGCAAAAAGCAGCAATAAAACAACAGAGTCAATATGCTGATGTAAATATCTTTTCAAGTATTGAGAAACTCCCCGTACTTACCATTAAAGTTACCCTGAGAATTGAGAGATGATTACAAGGTTGAAGAGAATTCAGATCCAACAACATATCAGGAAACAGGAAAAAGTGGAGACCCAATGCTAATGAACACAAAGAACTGAGGAGACGAGTGAACAATTTCAAAAGCAATCAGCTACCACAATGTCCTCACTCATCAGCTCCCATCAGTGGATAGTGGTTAACATCAGACATCAACCAACATACTGAGTTTCTATCACAAGATTGACAGTGGCAGTAACAGGATGATTCAGGCACGATGGTTGCTAGCGCAATAAAACATACAAGAGATCACCATTACAAAGGGAACCAAGAAGAAAGGGGAACACAACCTATGCCACCCCTCTTTTTTCTAACTACATGCTTATAGGAATCAGGAATATCAAGAACTAACAAATAATCTACAAACCTCCTTACTAAAATGACTAAATAGAAAAAATTGCACAAGCATTTGACTCTCAGTAACATGATTTCAAAAATTGAATTCATTCTGAAGATGTAGAACTTGGCTAAGTATGCACAATATGCCAATATCAAGTGTGAGAAACCTCAATATTACCAAGAGCATAAAGAGGCAGAACTTCCAATCACATATTAAGGTGTGAACCTACACAGAATACTTCAAAACCAAAGGAAAATACAAAGACAAAGCATCCAAAATGACCTATTTTAAGAAAGAAAAAAACATGTGTTTGCCCATAATGTGAAAGAGTACACTCACCACTTCCCGAGAATCTTTCTTGGGGTCAAGAGAGAACCCCAAAAGATTGGCCATCCGAATATTTCTGTCTTTCTCCATCTCAAGTTCAAAATGGTGAGCACCATGCTTGCGATCATAAGGTGTGACTGCAAGGGTTGCCAATAGCACTGATGAAGCCATCAACTGCAAGTCTTTTGCTGTAAGATTCTTGTTGTAGCTTTTCTGCAGGTTGTAAAGTTTGTACCAAGCATAAGCATGATAGAGGTGACTGTCAGCGACCCAGAATATCTTGGTCAACTTGGCATAGTAGATGGCCATCATCTGGGGTTTGGGAGTTTTTTTCACCATTGACATCAGTCCATGGATATCCTCAATTGAACGGAATGCCTCCTGCAGATCACACATACCAAGTGATTATTCATTGTACAGAGTTTCACAACCAGTATTAAGCACCTTTGTTGAACATTTTGAGCAAAACCCAAGGACATTTATACTGCTACAGGCATCTACAAGCATCTGTGTGCAAGCAGAGTTTACATCACATCCCAGAAAAAAGATTACCTGCCATAGCTCCAGCTCTGTGGCAACCTTAAGTTGCTCAAATCTGGTTTCAAGGTACAGCTGCAAGCTTTCTGGTTGAGTCAAATCAGGTCTATCCCTCTGATCTCTGTACTTGTTAAGGTTCATCAAGTGGTTGCGGAGAATTTCACATAGGCGCCGAAACTCGGTAGTTCGCTTGTATTGTAAGCAAAATTGGAATGCACGGTGAGCTGTCATCTGTCAACAAGGAACAGCTTGTCAGATTCTGCATAGTTAATGTGAATCTCATTTGCTAACTTAGACATTCAGACCCAACCCTACTTAATCATTTGTAAAGTTCAAAGGTATTACATTGTAATCCTAGAACAGAACTACAGAAATACATTTCAGAGCCTTAGGGTTTCAGGCTGGTCTGGACATAAGCGAATATAGAAGAAGATAAAACACATACTGCATACAAAGACTCAAGCTTGGAGTTGTTCCGAAGAATCTCCAGGACAGTTCGGTATGTCTCCCATAAGAACTTGAACCAGGGTGTAACAAGCTCACGATCAGAGCGCTCCTTTCCCTTCTCCCCACTCACATAGCTCATCATTAAATCTTCAGGCCTCTTCTCTGCCTCCAAATCTTCAACATCCAGGGTCACTTCAGCTGCTTGAGCCTGTGCTTGCTCTGCCCGCTCACTGGACAGTTGCAAGAAATACTTGATCACCTCCTCCAGTGAACTCACATTCACTTGCTGGCACACAATACGGTACTGGATGAGGCCATCTTTTGCAAACCTTCCCTTCTTCATGTCCACACACAGCTCCACATACTTGAACATAATTCTCTCGAGTGTTTTCTGCCATGCCCGGTATCTCTTTGAGGTAATCAGGTCATGAAGAGCTTGCAATGCTGCCTGCTTCTGGCCAACATTCATCAACTCTGCAACCACATGAGAGAAGCCCATCAGCTAAAACCGCCACCCTGACCTAAACCAATGTTTAGATTTCAAACCCGTCCCAGATAGATGGCAAAATGTCATCAAAGTGCAAAAGATGCAGAAAAAGTCCAGTCCATACAACCTAGTGTCCATCATGATAAGTTCACAAATTTGATAGGCCAAAGCAACAAATTAGACCCCCATGATCCAAAATTCAGTAAGTAAGAGCTTCTGAATGTCATGAGTAGAACCTATTGAAGATTTCCACTTGCACCCTTTCTCAAAAACATCAAACACTAAAACAAACAACTGTTCTTTGAAGCAGCATCACATTCCTACACCATGATCTCAATTCTAAACCACAAGAACCTAATCCACTCCTCAATCTTTGGACACCAATTCCTTCCCCTAGACTAGCTCTGCAAGCCTTGCTACATCATGAGTGCATGTAGAACTCGTAGAGGACCAGGTCAACGAATTTAGGGTTACAGCCTGAAGTCAAGGATTGCGAGAGCCTATCATCTCATGCTAAGGTATTGTTTGTGTGAAGCATGATTTGACATGAAAGTAGTGCCATCACACTCCAACTACTGAGATTTCTTAAAACTTCTCTCATAGTTAACAACGCGCCTTTCGTGTGTAGTTTCCTATCTAATTTCTCCAGCAGGAGCGGGATAAGCGTCTGTGGCCGGCCGGCCGGTGTCTAAGATGTGTCCTCTAACAAACTCGGCCACCCGAGAATTAACTGGAATCTGATCCAACGCAAGAAAAAGATACTCGTTTCGAGCACAAGCAGCGCCCTCTCATGCAAGACAACTTAATCGATCAGTGCCGCTTGTACAGATCTCTAGTCAGCCACCGACGACAGTATAGAAAATAATGACTCAACGGGTAACAATTGTAGAAAAAAATCCTCGCGGAAGTTACGAAAACGTTCGACGGAAAAACTGTATTCTCCCTTCAACAATCATTCTACGCCAGTGGCCACCACTTGCAACTAACAAAACCCGAATGCGACGAGTAGGAAAGCCCCCAAAAAAATCAACGCAGCACCGGAAAGAAAGAAAGAAAAGAGGCATGCGGAAGCACAAACTAACGAAAACACATATGGTATTGCTTTGAAATCCTACCTTCCGCGCGCTTGAGGGCATTCTCGGGCTTGGCGAAAGTCGCCATGGTAGACAAAAGACCGGCGCAAGATCACTCCGCGCCTCCTATAGACCTGCAGGCACAGAAAACAGCAGCATACAATACACTGGAAAGGGTTGAGAGAGAGATGGAAAAGGGAAACGAGATCGCGAGCGAGAGAGAAAGAGAGAAGAGAAACAAGCGCAATGGAGGCGAGCACAAACCCCTTGTGAGCGCCAAACCCTAACTTTCTGAAACTGCGCGTACTACCGTGCGGGAGCCTTTCCAGCCGTTCGATTCCCTAGACGCTTATCGGAATGGTGTAGATGGCGTGGCGTTACCACGCGCGCTTTACGTGACATAAAGATGAGGCGGTGCTGTAGTAAAAGAAGTGGGACCAGCAAACTCTATAACATGCCCACTTCAATGCTAACCTCTTTCCTCTTTTACCTAAAGGGAAAGAAGGTACACACTATAAACTTGGGCTTCAAGTTGCTTCAATTTTTTTTTTTTCTTTTTTTCTTTTTTCTCTTCTTATGTTTTCCATATGGTTTTCAATAGTTCATCCTTATTTTATTTTATTTTTAAAAAAATATTTATTAGTAAATAATATAAATATTATGAACATGAAAAGGCATCTATTAAGTTGTTTGTTTAATATCCATGTTAGTGGGTAGAGGAAAAGAATGAGACTATTTATTAATTTATTTTAAAGGAAAGAGGTAATTATTAAAAAAAGATTTAAATAATTAAGTTTTCATATGATCCTTCACATTCCAATTAATGAAAATTACCAATGAACAACCATACAAAAGATTATTGTGGTACTTTTATCATTTTGGCATAAATTAAATTATTTTTTATTTTGTTGCACTTTTGAGAAAATATTTATTATTTGTGTCAAAATTTTAGTAAAATCAAAAGTTCAATTGTTAGGTTTTGAACCATAGACCATCCATAATAGTGATTTAAAACTGATGCAAATTAAAGACATTAGGTTGTTCCATAACATTAATTTGTTTATTATTTTGTATAATCATTATTTATTCAAAAAGAAAATTTAAATCAAGTGCCAAAGTTAAGACTTCAAATTTAATTAATTATTCGGCATTTTGTTAAAGACACTATGATATGCAAAATTGTCCCTATCCCAATTTTGAAAATATTTGTCATTAAAATAAACAAGATTATATTTTCATCATTGGAATAAACAAGACTAAATAGTGGGGAGGCCATTTGAATTTTTGGCTATAATGGAACATGATTTTGAGGAAATTTTATTTGAAATTGTCATATTTAGAAAATAGAATTCAATAGGTCACTAAAAACATATATATTTTTAAATTTTCCTCTCAAAATTGTAACCAATTTGGCTAATCCTTCTTGTGGATGATCACCAAGGTTGCTAAATGGCAAAAATAAAAGAAAAGAACCTTGCATATGAAGATTGTCTATTTTCTTTCACAAAGTTTATTCTAAACCAAAAAAAAATCTAAAAAATCTTTTAAAATTCTTGATTTTTACAAGTAATATAATAAATATTAAAGTTGCCTAAGTACCTATTATGGCAATTAATAATGTTGATCTAATATTGACACTTTGACACATTAGTTGTGCTTTTATATTGAAAGTTTTTACTTTTCTTGCACAAGTTTGGTAATGATATTAAAGGAATTTTAAAATTTCATACCCATTATCAATAAACTTGGTTCTATGAAATGGGTGTGCAATAGTCTCAATATATATTTTTATTATTTAATATTAGCTAATACATATAATGAATTTTAGTATCAATGAAAAAATCATCAAATTTTTTAATTAGGCAAGAATTTTGATTTTAGGGTTTTTCATATTATGTCATGGATTCAATAACTAGAAATGGTTTTCCTATTTGTATCCTCCATATTGAAAGCCTAAATAATATCAAGGTGAAAGTTTTATTATAGTAAGATGGATTTTCAATTTTTTTTAAATGTCTAGATCATGAACACATGTGTTTATTTAATCATAATTTAAAAATAGCCCAAAAACATCCTCCAACTATTAACATCATTAACCTAATGTAAAGAAAGGGCAACAATTTCATAACACATTAAAAGAATCCATAAACTGGACATATGTTGATTTGGATTGATTGAAAAACCATGTTAAAATAGGAATTAGCCTATAATATTGTGTGAATTTTGTAGCACCAAAGTTACCTCCAAATATAAAATTGAACACTAACATGAACACCACCAAAGCATGATGGTGTGTAACACCAAAACATGAAAATTGATGTGTAATTGTTCCACAACACATTGAAGGCCTTCAAGTTGGAAGTCACACATTTCATGTGCATTGGTAGGGTTGAAAGAAATTACAAAGACCATAAAAGGTTGCAGAACATTAATAACCTCTAGCCTCATTATGGCATGTACAAGATTTCCAATGCTTATTAAAACTCCCCACATTGAAGAGGTGGGTTTACGGATGCCAATGCTTGATACTCTTTATGCAACTTGTAGAAATACAAAAAATCATAAAAATATCATAAAAACCATGATATCAATTTGGTTTAATTCGAAATGCATTATTTCATTATAGGGCCTAAAGTTTCAATGACAATTGTAACAATGATTCAAGTTGATCATGAAGGAATTCAACTTTGCAACTTGAAACTCTACCAACTATAGCAAAGATCAATGGCTACAAATTATTATAGGGTTTCTTAAAACAACACAACCTTGAAAACAAACTTTAAATTTTCATGAAGGTCTAAATTTCCTTGGTTTCAAGTCAACCTCCTTGCAAGTTAATTTTCAGGTTCTTGCCAATCCTTTCTAGATTATTTTGTCCATGTCAAGGTTTAATGTAAAACATTTTAAGCTCCAATCAAATTTACTTCTTTCAAACTATTCCCCATTTTAGTTTCATAATGGCATATTGACAAGCTTTAAACATAACATGCCCATAACATGTGCCACTAAAAGTGAAGGAATTTGCAATGGTTTATAAAAAACAATGTTAGTCAATGTAACAATAAAAGCATTAAATTTATCATCCTTCATGTAAGTAATGATTTTGTTAATTAGCTAGAACTTAGTTAAAGAAATTTTCATTTGTTCCACCAAGGCTATGCCAAATGTGTCAAAGCTTCGAACAACCTTACAATAGCATGACAAGGAACCCATTTTGAATTGATAAAATTCATGACAAATGCAAAGGTATCAAATTTTGATCTTGACATTCACAAATCAAATGTGGAAGTGGTTGTTACACATTGTGTAATAGAAAGGAACATAAATCATTTCATTGTTTTGGCCAACATGTTCAAGGACAAATTGCTTATGAAAGGGAAATCTCACTTCATCACATTATTGCAATACGAGGCGACACAACCATGGATTCTTCACAACCAACATGGGCATGTAACCCTTAAAAATGAGCGGTTGAAAAGATTTTCTATGAATTGTTTTTGACCAAAATCATGACCTTGGTAGAGGTTTGGGTTTGAGAAAAAGTTAATAGTGAGGTGGCACTACCTTCCTCCTTTTACCTTTTTGCTAACCATGTTTGGCTTCATTAGAAGCAAGTTGTTTTTTTTGTACCTAGCTAGAGCAACTGCATGTTCATTAAGAATATATTGATACCATACATAAAAGATTATAAGTGAGAGCGCCTTTCAAAGACTTCATGGTTTGAAATGCTAGGACATGAACACATGCTACTAGATCATTCACCACAAAGAAAGCCCAAGATGTTATAGTTCAATGATAGGACAACAAAAATTTCTTGTTTTTTTAAAGTTATAACAACTAGACCTTCCAAATCACATTTTGTTCAATAGTGTGCTATTCACTTAAGGCCTTGGTGATATTGGGTTCCTACACATTCACTATGAGTTATTCCACCAAACCTATGGGCTTTTGAATTGTAATGGTGGTCAAACTTGTGGCTATAAATCTTCCCTTTCTTTGCTAGGTTGTACAAAATTATCAAAATGTTGATGATGAAAAATTGTACTTTTAGATGTAGAGCTCAAGAATCCCTAACTTAAAATTGGTTTTGATGATCGGAAGGATTCACATTAAAGGAAATACATTTTTTTTAAAGGAGACATCAATTTTCAACTTAAAACATTTTCAAATACGCATGTGTAGTAGCATGGGGAAATTTTTTTGAGTATCCCAACATAGAACAATCAACAAAATGGAAGTGCAAAGGTCATGAGGATTGTAAAGAAGATTATTAATCACCTAAAGATTTATTTGCACATGTCATTGCTTTAAAAAAATGTCAAATGAAATGATACACAACAAGTAAAATTACCTTGATTAATGAAAACAAACATGAAAATATTATAACGCCATAGTTCTAACACCTTCCAACTTCAAAAGCAAAAATTGAAAATATTTTTATAGGAAACCAAAGATTTGAATATGTTTTAAAAATTTGCACGTCAAAATCAAGAACATGATTATTAAAGAAAGAAAATTCTTTATAGAGTAACCATGAACACTTTAAATTTTCTTACATATTGTGAAATTCCAATCTCAAAAATGTTGTACAAATTGATAGCTTAGCATCAAAACTTTTGACATGGAATCATAATCAAACAAGTTCACAATAACATAAGTACATAAACAAAAGGATTCAAGGTGAAAATCAAACAACATACATGTTCTCAAGCTTTGTGTTTTAACTTTCAATGCATAAATGTAAAACACATTGAAGAGGAAGGGTTTTTGGCCATGGTTATTGTAAAACAATATTTTTATTGTGTTGATATTAAAAAAGGAATGTGAAACTTGCTTGTTATGAATATTAACATTGATATCCTAACCATAATATCACCTTAATTAGATCTTAGGCTCACATCACTAATTTAGCATTCAACGAATTAATAATGAAAATCATGCAAAAAAATTTCATTCAAATGTTTGTACATTTTACACACAAGTATCATGTGTTGAAAACACATTTGACACATGAATAAATGTGTTGACGGATGAAATAAAAACATATGAATGAAAGAATGTCACACAAAATTTTCATCTTCTTATAAATCCATGTATTGAATGTGTTTTGAATGCATGATATTAGTGTGTGAAACTTACGAGTTATGAATGAATGAATTTTGTCAATTATATTATTAAGTCATGAGATGTTAGGTTTATGATACACACACTTATATTGGGGCAATATTTGTATCGTCTTAATATCACAAAAATGAATATTGTACCTACAATTGATAAATCTCTTAAAACAATTATTCTTTGAAAAAATGGGGTTTGGCAACCCCATTTTGTATATTTCAAAATTTCAACAAGATAATTTAACTATTTTATTTTTTATTTTTTCAAATATCATTGCACATAGCCCAATGACTAAAGCTATTTAATGTGTGTAAAAGGTGAAAGGTCCAATTATTTTGAAATTTGGCATAACGAGTTCATTTTTTTGTCAACTTGCAATCTTGAGAAATAATTACCATTGAACCTTAATCACAAGTATAATACCAAGTTTGTTTGGTGTAAGATACCAATATTGATACCATTGTTGACACCCAACATAAATTTATATACCAAGGCAACATTGGTAATTATTTGTGTTTATTCATGTTGCATTATTTTTAAATGCATTAGTCGAGATGCATGTAATTTTCATGCGTTAGGATGGCAAAAGATAACTATACGCTAAATTCTAAATTTTGGGATGAGTAGAATTAAAAATTTGTAATTCATAAAAATGAACTTCACCTTATTTAAAATTCACAAACACACATGTAGCTTCAGAAAAGGGAAAAAATCCCCATGAAAATTTGGAATCCAAATCACCATTCAAGTATTAATTTGTAGATGTCACCAAAAATAATGCCATTTTACATTTAATATATATTTTTAATATGTCTTTTCCCCTTTGTGCCTATTATGGTATGTGTGCACAACATGTAAATAAATACATTTCTTTTATCATATCACTTGCATGGATAGTTAAATCTATCAAACATACAATCCTTGAACATGTAAAATATTGACATTTAACCATAAGGAAAATAACCCAAGGTGAAGATGACAATTTTTTATTAGTATCTTATGGTTACAATTTTTTCTATTAATTATAAAATAATTAATGAATGGGGTGATCAATTTCTTCTTCTACCTAAGATTTGTTTTTATTACATTTTGAACATTGCTTTGAAGAAAAAATCAATATTGGATTAATTTTCACTTATAATTGATTTTTTTCATCTCTAATTCAAGTATTCCAAAATTATATTATTAGTAGTAAGTACACATTGGCATCAATCACAATTGTTGTTGTGGGGTTGGTGGGTCACAATTATTTTTTAGTGTGTTGAAGAATACATTGGAAATCATTATTAATGTTCCAAACTCCATCATGAGTGTGATTTACATTTAATTTAAGTTGGGTATTTTTTGTGTGTTTGTGAATGGGTGTTCTAAATAACCTCTTATAAAGAAGGTTTCATTATTTGTTCAATTACCTACCAAATAATTAAAAAGATGTTGCAAGTGTAAATTGTTTTGCTTGTTCACCAAATGGTTCTAAACAATTTGTGGTGATTAAATAGTCTTAGTGAACTTTTCTTGCCAACTATAGAATCTTCATAATAGGAAAACACTACACATGGGAAATTGTTTCTTGCCATATTCAAAGAAAGATCAACCCACCTATTGTATTATGGTTATCATTGGAAAATTTTGTCATATAATGTGGCCAATGAAACAACACATCTACCACTTTAGACCTTAATATATGTATATTTTCATTATCTTTGCTACATAATAAATGCCAAAAACTTCACTTTGAAGCATTAAAACAATGTGCCAAACATTTAAATTGGTAGGTGTATATATTGATGTCACATAAGAACATTATGCAAAACAAAACAAAAAGTTTTGACAATTACCATAATACCTTTTCAATTTTGGTGGTAATTAAATTATTTTTGGAAATGTTGAATAAAAAAAATTTATCCACATGTTGACATTTAAAGAAGTTACAAGGGAGGGAAAATTTCAAAAATTGATGGAAACCTAGGAGCCAATATGCCATTGCAAACCATGTCTCTAGTAATTGACAACATTTTTTTATCTTATAATTTAGTGGAACATCATTTTTTTCATTTTTGTAAAAAAAAGAAAAAGGTTTCATTCAAAACCAAGAGAACCTACCAAAGAAGATACCTATAATTTATTGCAATAATTTCATATATATATAAAATTTTGTAGTGTATTTTGAAAAATAAAATAATTATTTGGCATCTTAATTTTTGAACCTAAAAATATATAATATTATAGAAATAAGGGAAAGGAAATTTAATATAGGTTTAGGATTTTGGAGGAGGAAAAAATTTATCATGAGAACATGAATGGAACTATTGAATCAAATAGTTTCACAATGATGAAGTAAAGTGAAACAATGTGGATCTATTACATGTAGTGTTCATTTGAGGGTGTGGCAATTTTAATTAATGAGTGTCAAAACAAAACATATAATTAATATGGCCAAGGGAATAAAGCTCATTCCTAGGGGCGACATTTGGTGTAAAGTTTGGGATTTATATGCATCAAATGACCATTTTAAAAGGGGGTACTAGATAAATATCCAACCTATTTTTTTATCACTCTATTGTTATTTAATTTTTCAATATATACATATTAAAGTCACCTTATATTTAAAATGAACAACATTATTTCATATTGTTACATACCTTATATTATAATTAAATTTATTATTTGAGTAAAATGTACCTTATTTTTTAAGTAATTAACTTATAAATTTTCCCAACAACCAATATATTGCACCTCATATTTTTATTCATGTATTTTCTATTTTTTTTACTAATGTCTCCTCTACGAGCTCATTGAATTTGACTTTTAAAAGTTAGGACTTTTTTTAAAGTACATATTCATGATGTTGTTTTGTTGTATATAACAATTAGAAGCAATGTTGAAAAAAAATAAATTTCATTTTAAAAACACATGTTAGACTTTTTTCTTTCTAAAATTTCGGATTTTTCAAAAGTACATTTTAAATTTGCACTCCCAAGATAAAGAAGTTTAGTTAAAATATTGATCAAAATGTGATTTAAACATGTGAATTGAAAAATGGGATCTAAATATAATCAAATCATCAACACCCCATAATTCTCTAAAATGGAATAATTAAGCTTCAAGAAGGATATATGTCAAGGGCCCACTTTCATATTGTATTTCCAAAAGTAAGCAATCCAAGTAAAATATTGAGCTAAAATATGATTTGAACATGTGAGTTGAAGAATGGGATGCAAATTGTATCAAACCAACAACACCCCATAATGATCTAAACTGGGGTAATTAAGCTTGAAATGAGTCCAACCATTTTGGCTGATTGGGTATCAAAAAATGGTGCTTGGAAGATTGTCTAGAGTTTGACACAAAAAGGAAGAAATTTACTTGCAATTTCTATACATTTGTCAATTCAAAATCAAAGCATGTCAACATGCAACAACAAAACCCGTGACAACTCACTCAACATTCATCATCCATGAAGTTTTTGGTGCAAGTTTCGGTTTTCAAGAAGCTCTAGTTATTGCACATCAATTTTTTATAGTATTATATATGCATGCAAAATTGTTCACATTTAGTGCAAATATATATAATTCTTGAATGAATCATGTTAGGTTTTGTATTACAAGTTGTGGTTCAACCTTGAATTAGTTCAAGCAAGAAATTTAACTATCAACATTTCTAGTTGCACTCTTTTAGTAACATGCAATCTACTTGTGGTAGAATTAACTATTGATGTACATAAACTTTGAAGACATCAAGAAGTGGCATAATTGCAATAAAATTTAATTTTGGGAAATTCATTTGAAAATTGCATTTTTCAACTAGCCAAGTTCAATTTAAGTCTTTTGGGACTATTGAATTGACAAATTTTTGCCACAATATGCTCAGATTGTTTTAGAGATTTTAATATGAAAGAATTCAAATATTTTGGCAAGAGGAGTTTAGCAATATTAGCATTTAATAAAAAGTTTGCTACATCTAACACTTAATTTACAATGGTGCATCATGGATCAAACAAAGAAGAAGAAAACCCCCATAAATCCCACTTTTCAATATTATAATGCACATGATGCACTTGTAAGATCATTGAAAGATGCAATTCTTGCAAAAGTTAAACTTTTCTTGCAACTCAAGAAGGCATGTTCGTATAATGGTTCTTGTCTTCTAGTTTAAGGCGGTGATATACATCACAACCTTTAGTGTAATGTGACCATGTTCAATAACAACTCTTGATACATCATGAGTAGTTACGAGTTCTATTTGTTCAAGAACAACAATATTGATTGCAAATATATGCACAAGGAGTTGCAAAATCTAACTTGCAACTTTCTTTGGATGGAACTTTCTTTCTATTCCTTACCTAAACCCATTAAACCTTTAAAAACATTGCAAGTTTATGGTACTTTTGGAAAGTATGCCACATATGATGCCTATTTGACATGGGTCATTACATATTCTTAGAAGTTTGGCAAGACAACAACAATCGAGGTGGGCTGAAAAATATACTAACTTTGTAAACACAAATCTCAAACCAAAAACAATAATTATTTCAAGAAATAAGGTTTGGAAAAGCAATAATTGATACATCCTAGGTTTTATTTATCAATGAGAGACCTTATTCTTTTAGTTCCACTTCTAGTTTCCAAACTAGCTAACTTTTTTTTCGATTCCAAATTGGAAAGCCACATAGTGTTACACATATCATAAAATTTCAAGATGCCACAAGGAATAATAATTATGGCAAAATGGTGCATGTAGGAATGCATGGATTGATTATTAAATTGTTTGACAAATTTTGTAGAGTGATTATCATTGTAATGCCCATATTCAATAGTAAATTTGGAATTTTTTAAATATATGGACTTAGTTTGATGATAACAACTTGAATATGTATTTATTACATTTTCAAAATTTGCATGATCAAGAAAATGATAAGAGATATGAACTTTCAAAATTGAAAATTATGGATTATAATTTTGGTAACAAAATTTTATATGGATTTTGAAATAATTCAATTATTTATGACATGTTTGTTAGGGACTTGATTTTGGTTAAATAACATATTAAAAAAGTTTTGCATGATGGCAATTATAGGATTTTATTTATGAACTTTTGAACAATCTAAAAAAATGTGTTTTTCAAGAGTCCATAAATAAATAAATAAATAAATAATACTCTTATGCACACATGTTAAAAAAGGGACCTCCAACTAAGCTCTAAATAAAATGGAAAAACTGCTCAATGGGAAATTCTTGTAGTTAACTTTAACCCATAGGAAAAGTCACCGTTTTGTGACAAAAAGGTGGTAATTTCTTGCCACACTTTAGTCCATTCATTTTTGCACCCACCCAAAACCAAAAGCCTTGACTTCATTAACTTCCAACATTTGTTGTAGATAAACATAGAAAAATTTGTGGAAAAGCATGATGCAAAAAATTACATTAATGAAAATTTATTTGAAATCTTACAACATTGAAAATTGATTTGACATTTGCAACCAATATTTTCTAGTATTGCATTTTCATTTTTATCCCAATTTTCTTGTCAACTTACAACTAAGAATTATAGTGATTTTTTTTGTGAATCTTTGAACTCACATGCATTTTCTTATTGGCAAGGCCAAATCACAATAGGTACATACAACTATAGACATCTTATTAAACATCAAAAATATGTTACCTTGATTTCTTTCAATCATGAATCCACTTGTTGCCTTGTGTTTTCAAGTCATGGTCTCCAATTGTAAAAAAACTCCAAAATGTTCACAACACAACTTACATTTGTAATCATCTTGTTCACCTCACCCTAAAAGCAATGTCATGGAGTAGGAAGAGAGATATTGAACAAAACAAAAGATAAAAAAAATTTGCCCAAAACTTGTTCATAGATAATTCAAATTATACAAAGTACACAAATCCAAAGTTTATTCATTGACTTGTCACCATGTACACATCATTTCAAGCATCAACGACTTCCTCAATTTTGGTAATGAAAGGGCCAAAATTCTCAAACAAAAGAACTAATTTTGATGTAACAATTTGTAGTTCTTGGAGACATTTGATATGAACAATATGGCATTCAAATGTTTTTTTATGGAAATTCATAGAAATATGAACCAAATTGGGGACTACAATGCATGATTGCTACATCACATTATAAGCAATCATGCTTCAAATACATGAAATGCCTATTGTTTAATGACTCACACATGAATTCATTGCAAAGTTGGTTCCCCCTACATTAACTTGAGACCAAGAAAAAGAAGCCACAAAAGGAGGGTTTCTCATACACCTCACACCTTTGTAGTGCATCAAATTCTGACCTAAATATTTTTGCACATAAATGATGAAAGCACAAAAGCTCAAAAAAATCATGTAGTTCCAATTTTTTGCTCACCACAAATGTGACGATCAATTCACACATCACTTAGTCACAAACAAAGAATGACACAATATCCATCCACATGTGTAGCTTAGAAGGAGATGCAAATGCATCACCACCCACAAAGAAGAACAATTGGAATGAGAGGCAAAACATTATTATGAAAATAGATCATAATGCTCGTACAAATATGGTATGGGTGATGCAAATGTTTGATTTGCACATCCAAAAATGGATCCCAAAAGAGGAATATAGCTCTAAGGAAGTTGTTCATGCATTCCTTGCATTTGATCTAACCCCATGATCCTTACAACTACAACAACAATGAGCATGCAAAGAGGAAGAAAGCAAATACAAGACCTGTGGAGACATGTGAAGGAACAAATGACATAGATAGATAGACAAACATGGTTTTTATTTATTATATAGATGCTTTGTTAACTAAGGATGCATTGCCATGATGACCCTCCCATCCACCCACTATTTCATTGATGGCCACTCGAATAATGAAGGTTCATATGCAAAATAATTAGTTCATTTCTAATCATGGTTTTACTTTATTTTTCATTTTTTTGATATTGAGATTTTGGAGTTTTTTTGAAAAATTAGTTGAATTTACACTTGAAGTAAGTGCACTTAGCTCTGCCTCAAGTGGGTCCTTCTTTCAGGAATGCCCTGCTCCTGGGGTGTTACCCTAGACATTCAAACCTTAAGATTTCAACTTAGAGAGAATTTGTTTTTCCTGATTCTTCTATTTCTTTTGGGGATTATTATGCAAACATTGATGACAAGGATGATACTTTTGGAACTAAGACCTTGGTTATCTTCAAGCATTTCGTATTCTTGTCATAAAGCACTTAAGGAAGTTTTCCTTGTGTATTTGGAGAGGCATCAATAATGCCTCCTCAAAAATGAGAGGCACTTTTAGTAGGAGTAAGAGGCCCCTTGGGTGCATGCTGGTTCACCTCATTGGCTGCTAAGAATTTCTATGTCCAACTGTGTTCATCACCTATTTTGGCCACCGATAATGGAAGGCGCATGAACTGTGGGGACATAGTCTTGAACACTGCATGCATTGGAGTGTACTGATCATTCAATATGGATCATTTCATACAATGGGTATGTTCTATCGGCAGTTGCAAAGACATGAGACATATTGCACTTGGGATTCCATGGCTTTTAACAGGGTTGATCCATCAGCAGGGGAAACAAAGTGATTCCAATAAATTCATCAGAACACAAATCAACTACAGTGAAGAAATCTTGTCTTTGCTGAATCATCAATCAAATTGATTTGTTCAGTTGCAGGTTTCCACTCTATGATAGACCCAACCATAATATCAAGGTCAATCTAAACTCTCAAAAGAGTGATGGAGCGGTCTTGTCAAATTTGGAACATATTTCCTATGCACATACCTAGTAGGGTGCCGTCTTACAATAATACATAAATATGCACTGGTTCTTCAATCAGACAGACTTGGGATGTTATTGTCGCTAGCCACCATATCGGTCACGGAGAGATGCAGGGACTAACTCATCCATGATGCCCCTACCAATAGGAGACTCCAAGTATTTGCGTATTGTTGTAGTACGGTCTCCCAAGTAAGAATGGTCCAGAAAGTTCTCATAAGCATCAGGTCCCAGATTTTTGGATGCCAAGATACTACCAAAAAAAATCACAAATTCACACATCAAATCCTAATACTAAATCCTGAATCCAACCCCTCAAAACAGCAAATTGTGATAAGCCTCAATTCAAACCAGAATTGTCGACTGCCAGCTTGCCCCACCTAATAATCTGGAATGGTTAAAATGCTAAACCTTGCAGTTTTGAATGGAGATAAAGCAGGGTTGAAGTAGTAGGGGGGGAATACAAGAGGGAATGGAGAGTATCTCAGCAGCAGGACTATACCAGTGGCGGAGGTAAACACGACAAGGTAATATGTCATCTCGATATACTTTCTGAATCTTGTGTCGTCCATACCGCCGATTAAACTCTGCTTCACTTCCTGTTGAACAACATTCAGCCCCTCTTGAAAGCATCATTGTGAGGAGATTGTGTTCATGCACATTTTGAGGTGGTCCAACCAGTGCCAGGTACAAACAAAGACCTATGTTCTACTGGACAAGTTTTGGTCTATTCCAAAAACATTTCTCAGTTTTGTTGCCCTCTGGATCAGCAATCTAGGTCCAATGCAGAATCAGAGTCTATGGCTATAGGAGGAGGATCAGAACTGTTGTTAAGGCCGTTCATTTCCTGCCTTTGATCTAAAGTAAAAAGTTGTTTTGAGTTGCACAGAATTCCAGTTCTATTATTCTATGTAAGCACTCACGTATTATATGTCAAGACCAATTTAGAATACTCTAAATTTGAAGCACTGAAGGACATGTTTCTAGCTTACCACAACCTGCCAATATCCAAAACCTTCACTTTCCAGACCATTCAAAATTTCACCAAGCATGGCAATTGATGTGCTTCCTGAAACAACTTAGAAACAACAAGAATGAAAAACTTACCTTTACAACGGATTCGACGATATTCTTCATCACTATATTTGGAGCACACCACCTGATTAGCCCCAATATTCCTTCCATCCTTTAGCCTCAACCCAAATCTAAATCTTATAATCCAAATCTATGAGCAACAACATTGGTCTTTTGAAGATGTGCTGCAGTGGTGATAGCAAATGCCCAACTTAATGATATGTAACAAGCTAGCAATTGTCACAAGAATGGGAATTTGTGAGTGATTTTGGCACATAATATTCACCAATCCCGCAGATTGATTTCCCTGAGAGTTCACCAAAGACAATTATGGGTGGGCTCAGGAATTACCGCTTGTTGAGAATAGGGACGTCCATCTTTGTGCAATGGTGTAACCTGCAAAGGAGAATATACAATTTCTCAATCTTTTTGAGGACCACATCCATCCTTACTAAACCTGAAGCTCACAATCTCCTTATATTCCACCTCTACATCTACTGGGTACAAGAAATTCTTTTGCAAACCAAACCCAAGCTCTCTTTTGCAAATCCCTTGTTTCATTTAAGCAGTTTCCAGTTCTTCACTTCAATCTGTAAAACTGCAGTTTTACACTGGAGCTCCTTTAGCATCATTCTATCAGTACACAGAATTTTTAAAATGCTCTATATGTCTGTTGAGAACCTCTATTATGCCACAGTTAAGTTCCTTAGGCTGAACACAGTAAAGCTGACAAGCAAACTGAACTGAAAGAACTGATGTTCAAAGGACAGCAATCTGAGAGCATAAAGTAGGTGGTCATCTCTCACAGCAAGAAATCGGAATTCATGCTCCCTTTCAACAAATGCAGGGACCTGCATAAAATTCAGTGAGGATCAATTCCTTACTTCACTTGGACTCTTGCCATGAGTATAGCTCATTTGTGACCCCCAGCAAAAAAATTCCAAAACCTGAGCCCAGTTAAATTCCAGCTTTCAAACTCTCAGATTTTGCCTGCTTGGCTGTGAGATCTGCAGAGCGCTTTTACATCAGTGCTGAAAATCAGGTCTTGGAGGCAATTGTACCTCCTGTTCCCCTTAATTGCCAGCACTGAGTAGAACCAATCCCCAAAAGCCCTGAAACTGGACTTGGAAGCATCTGTTTTGGCCCTAGGTAAAGATCATTGTTACACAAATTTCAACCCAACAGACAAAAAGTTGGACTAGTTGTGGCCTCATATGTGAACACTTTCCAATCCCAATTCCAATTTCCCCTCTCGAAAGCTGTCATTGCAAGCAGATAAGATAAAAACATCCACTGGGACCAACTCAAAGAGATCATTAACAGTGTGAAATAAGAGATAGTAAAGAGCAATTGGGTGGGATGTGAAGTAACCTCAGATGTGAAGATTTCAAAAACAGTGACAATAATAGACTCCCCTTTACATGGCTCTACACATACACTCGATATCTCCTGCACCCACCGATTTTGCTCATTCTCTTAAGCTGAAGGTCTCTGATCACAAACTAGCATTGACAAGATCTGGATCTTGACAGACAAAAGTAGCAACATGAAAATCAAAACTGGCTAAAACAGCAATACTAAAATGCATGGATAGAATATAACAATAGGAGGGCGTAGAAGACTTGTTGATGATATCCCACACATGCCTAGAGGAGGGCACACACACATCTCATGCTTTGAATAAAAAAAGGTTGTCAGTCATTTCAAATTGTTCAAAAAGATTTTGTGTAAGCCCTAACCTTGGTGTCCAAATTTGCAATACCTCGATCAAAAAACACAGGTGTTGCATGTATAAACACACGCCTAAGGTCTCGTAGGACACCCACCCTGAAGTTTTGAAGGTTTGGAAATGTAGATCGGGCACTCTTCTCTGTCAAGTCACAAAAGAAAACATGCAACAAACAGTTTGAAATGAATCAAAAAAGTAAGTGGTGATGCAAGTGTATTGAGTAACGGAAAAAGAAGGGCTAAACATGGGATGACAAAGAAGAGAAACATGTGCAGAGATAAGTGTAATCTCCTTTCTGATAAGATTTTGTAAAAACCATCATCCTCTACAAAACTGAAAATTGCACAATTCTGTTTCGTAGAACTTTGACACATGACAGAGACAATAGGGCCTTGAATCCTTAGAACCCTAAATCAGGATAGTGGTGGTAAGCTGGAGAAAGTTGGATACCAATTACAAAATGGAAAAAAGGAAAAGTTCAAGGTCACAAAGATTGGCAAACAATAGCAAGCAAAAGAAAGAAGACTGAAGAGCAAACCCCCAAAAAAAAACAGTGCAAGTGGGGAATGAAAGTGCAGAGAGAAGTCTAATGAACCTGAAAGAAGGGACCCAAATCCACAAATGGAAATTTGGCCTGCATCATTTGCAAGGCTTACAATGGCATCTGCATCTTGCAACTCCCGCATATCGATTTCAACACCCATCTGTAACCCACCACCATCTGACGCATCCATATCTACATACAAACCGATCCAGAAATTCACAACAAAAGTGCAGATCAACACCTGGATCCATGGCAACTCCAAATAAATTCAACACAAATCAATCCAGAAAGAAATTCACGCCCAAAAGTTCAGATCAACACTTGGATCCATGACAACTCCAAAAACTTCAACAGATCAAAAACCACATGTACACCCAAAGTCTAGAACTAACCTAATCTCCGAATTTTTAGGGTGGAAAGTGAGAGAAAAGATTTACCTCCTACTAGATTTGTTGCCCTGCACCTTTTAGTCACACACAGCCTTTTGAGTGAAAAGTCTTGAAATCTTCTTGTGGGTGGCTGGGTGGAGCAAGCTGCAATGCACCAGTTTTTCACACAATTCAAATCAGTCTTCTCCAATACCTTCCTTCTGACTATGGTACTACAACCCCATCCTGCAAAAAATTCTGGAGGAGCAAAGGATGCTGAGAAGACAGTCATTGGGAACAACTGATCTCCAAGTGTAACACCTTGAGTCAAACCAAAAACACAAAATCCCAAAAAACCCAAGAACAAGCTGCCAATAGGGTCTATGCCACACAATGACTATGATTGATCCACTCAGATTGATGATGGATGAACTTCATCCATGAATGATGATAAATACATTTCGTCTATGAGTGTTATTATTATTATTATTTCTAATGTAATTTTTTTTTCCTCAATTACTTGGGATGCTCATGATTTCCATGATTGTTTGCAACCCAATAAATAAATAAATTTTGTTGCTATAGCACACTTCATTCCATGTAGGTAGATTAGAGAACAATTCCCTAAAGAAATGGTCATGTGTAATAGAGATCTATTTTTTTCAAATATATATATGGCCATTTTTCCATTTTTAATAATAGTGGATGAAAATTGTACTAGGAAGAGGTTCAAAGTAATTATTTTTGTGTGAATATATTACAGATGATTGTCATTTTCCACCACGAAAGTGATTCATAATCCATATTTCAATATCACCAATACTATAATTCATTCACAATTATTTTTTTCATCCATGTGATAGATTTCATGAACATAAATTCCATCTTAGTGGTAAAGTTCATTTGTCTTGTCAATTCTCATCCATGTGTATTAATTTTAGGGTTGTGGTCAATGTCATTTAAAAAAAAAGTTTCTCATCTTTTCAAAGGCCCTCCATGTAATTCATTTCATCCATGAAATCAATTGCATTTGCCGTGTTGATTTGATTCAACAACACAATTTTATCCATCACCAAGTTACCACGTATTGTTCATAAGGCCAATCACATTGTGCTAAATTTCATCAACGAAGATAATTTTATTCATGCATAATACAATTCATTTGGATTGAATATCCCATCCAAAAAAAAAAAGAATCATTGATGTAATAACATTCATCCACCTACAAACAATTAGGTCTTTCGCACTATGACCATCCATTTAACCATCGATCTCCCACCAACCAAGTTCTTTCAGTCAGTTAAGAGGCTGTCCACTTTGATACTGCAGGAAAAAACCTAAGGCACATGAGCTCAGGAAAAAACGACAAAGATCAATTACATGACTCAGAACATCATAAAAGGACAAAAAATCACTCTCTGTTGTGAAATCTGTTCAGTTTCCATTTGTAAAATTGATTTGGCTTAAATCAGATCACCATGGACAAACCTGTTGCATACTCTAGAGATCCTGCACACACTATTGAGGCAAGATATCCTAACCAGTTTCAGTCACTGCACTGTCAAAAGTTCAGTGGTGTCTGCTGTCTATCAAGGCCACACGCTGTGGTTGGAATACAACCAAATTAGTAGTAAAACAATAAAGCTACTTCTAGAAACTGCAGTGACCTCAGTGTTCTCTCAAAGCAACAAGTGAAATCATTCAATTCATGTGCGCAAACGTTCTCATTTAAAACTGTGATCTATTGAACATTGGAGTCTAATCTTCAGAATGGACTGACTTTACGGCCAAGTTGCAAGAGAATTTCAGGCACAAGACGCCTGCGCATCATTGTCACTGCATCTTCAGCTTTTGCTTCTTCATCATCAGCAAACACAATCGAAAGAATGTCTCCTAACAACTTATCCTTACCACCACGCATTGGATCCTGAAATGTCAGAAATACCCCATCATAAAGAAAGATCCTGCAATTCAGAATTGATCCTATAGATGGTCACAGATTACCCCTCTATTTGTGAATACCAAGGAATGCTATCTGAGTCCACTGGACAGCCCACATCCTCTGAAATATTAAATCAAGATTGATATATTATCTGGTTGTGATCATCATTAAAGTGTAACTAAAATATCTTAGCTTGTAAGCCCTGTTACAGAGAGTAATTACATTCCCTCATGGTAAACAACCAGCTCTTCACTCCCTTCCCAAGTAATTCAAAGGACCGGGTACTGTAAAACTCACTCTGAGGTGAGCAACAAAAGAGTAGGGGATGGGCTTGCAGTGTTTGCATAATGGGAAAATTTCTCACCACCAACACACACAAGCCAATCAATAAAGAGGGTCTCAAGGTTAGGGCAAGAACCTGCAAGAATAAGTCTGTGTGTGTTTTGTCAGGGTACAAAATTGTAGACACCTTTGCACCCACCAATTGTAATGCCTCTCCAAAAGTGACACTGCAACATACCATACTAACATACTGTGAAGAAAGTACATGACAAAAATTCTATTCAGGCCCTTACTCAAGAAGAATAAGAATCTGATTCACTAGGAAGTCAGTTCATATCACAGTACCTGGCCGCATAAGGAATGGAGAAATCAGCCATTCCATGGAATAGTGTAATTGGTGGCAGTAAAGGAACTGCTGGGCGAAAAGAAGGGTTCATCACCATAATTTCTGGCGAGAAGAGTGGCAATGATGCCTCCCCCTCCATCACACTGCAAAAATCCAGTGTATTTATGTGTTGCTGATAGATGAAACAACTGTTGAATATGTAAATGTCAAAATATGTGAAAAGGTCTTGTTTTTGAAGGTACCTAAGGAAAAGTGACCGATAGAGGCCTCGTTGATGGAAATGCTCCACAAGCTTCAGAAGATTGAATCTGTTTGGACAACAAACCCCACAAAATTATCATGAAAACATTCCAGCTTGAACTTGAGTCATACCTCAAAATTTCTGAAGAAAAACCGCACCTCAGCATTTTGAAACATGAGAAAACGGCATATCTCATATCTGGATGCAAGTTTGCACTAGATTCATTCAGAAAACCAATGTTACAAAGGATAATGAGAGATTTAGTGTGAATCAAAATTTCTGAAAGTTGAACACCATTTGTTTGGAAGCTAGACATTAAAGAAAGTGCTTAGTCTAATCATAAAATTAGGTGGCAAATCTATGTAGGGGGTTCAAACTTCAGACTTTGGACATTACAAAGTCATTTCAGAGGCAGACCAGTTTGGATGGACTGTTCAACATCGGAGCTCGGTTGCCCAGAGTCACTAAGTCACTAGATTCTGAAAACTAGAATGAGAATAGATCCAATTACTCATATCATCAAGGTAACAGCATAGATCTAATGGGCTTTGAACTCATAACCTCTTGCAAAGTGGCCATGATTGTTGCAGTTAAGGATGTCATAGCATGTGGCACAAAATGCAAAGCTCACACCTCTGAACTCGTTTATATGTTGCAGTCACGTCAAATTATATGGCTCTCTTAAGGACCCATTTCCTGTCATAGCTGAGGTCATCTACCAGGCTTCAGGATTCTCTGAAGTGGAAAATTGTACACTAAACTAGTAGAATGTCAGTGACTTACCCTCCAGAAAGAGCTAAATAAGCTCTCAATTGTGAGGCCCTCCAGACAATCTTTGTAGGATCTTCAAAATATTCCTTTTCAGCTTGCATTATCAAAGCACAAGCAGCAAGATGTGCCCCAGCTGATTGACCTGCTAAATATAACCTGCTTGCATTGAACATACACATTCTTATCAGATATCATATGAGGAGTGTGGACAGCAAGTTAATCAAAATTGGAAATTGAAAGCCCAAGACTGCATGGATCATAGTTTATGCCAAGATCATACTTGATGTCAAGTCTATCACAGACAGCCTCACCTGTCTGTATCACCACCATAGCTTGCAATATTTTGAACCACATAACCTATTCCTGTTGTGATATCTGATATCATATCACTGACACAGCCCTGTGGAAAATTCCTGCAAGTCCACAATTTTGAACATCATCCATCTGCTGCTTCCTAGCTTGCAGGGTAGGAGATTCTATTTGGGGTTGGCTCCAAGTAGTTGCAAAGGACATTCAGGGCTAGGGATTATGTGATGGTTTGGAAACACTGCACAAGTACTTTGTGACTGATTTGTAAAGTCTTAATAGCCCTGGCCAGTGTGAATGTGTGTAGACTCTGGTTTCTCAGATGAGGTCACAATGCCAGCCCTGTCAACTGTTCTATATTTCTTTTAGTCTGATAGTTGCATTGAGGTGCAGATATACACATTATGCAACAAAGGTGTTATTTCCCCACATAGCAAAACCCTATAGCTATTCCAGCTAACAGAGTGTGAAATTAGATCAACAGAATCTTCCAAAACCTTGTCTGAATGCAATGGCATTTATACAGAAATTAAGAAATAACACATCATCATGGAAAGGTGTGAGAACAAAACCTATAATCAATGCACACAACAATAACGTTGCGTTCAAGAAGCTGTTGGCCTAGTAAAGAGCCCCAGGCTTTGTACCTGCCAAATCCACCCTATATTTCAAAAGTGTGCCCAAAGAAGTGCTTTGGAATGCATCAGCAAAAGTCAGTTCAGCTGGGCTCTGAGTGATAGGAAATCCACACATACCCAATAATCCAAGCACCACCTGTCACAAAAATCACCACAGGCTTTGGTTTATCGCTCTCTGGTGGCAGGTATAAGTCCAATCTGTCCATCATACACCAATTTTTCATGCCCCAATTGAGTTGTGCTGACCAGCCTGGGTTGAATAACTAAATTCCAGTCGCAGACATAACACCATGCAGCAAAAAAATAGCACTATATAAGGACTTGGATCCCATAACTTTCTTGCTGCCAACAGATGTTTTGTGTTTGTGTGTGAAGTAACTACCTATTTCGAGGTTGGTCCCCATAAATGATGCTGCGGTGCACAGACTTGGAAAAATAGTAGAAAAAGCCAACTGTACACACTCCAATTAGCACATATCAGTCTACCAATTTACCAAAGATCCTCCCCAAAGCAAGCACTAAAAAAAGGAGCATCGATAAAAGCAGAGTACTGTGGTCAGGTCTGTATAACCTGTCTATGGCTGAGCATAAGGGTACTATTTCAATTATGTTGAGGTCTCAAATATGAATGTTGTATACATATACTACATCTAGAGTTGGGCTCAAAGGGAGAAGCAACATCCTCACCTTGAATGAAACCAGGCATAAGGAAAAGGGCATAGAGTGCTAGACGAATAAACATGCCTATCCATCGAGTACCAATTCTGTCAAAAAAGCGAAGGTATCTCTTAGTAGATTGTTTTACCATCATGTTTGAAGCAACATAATGAGCTTCTTCATAACTGTCCACACAGTAAACGAAATGTATCTATGAGATTGCAGAGAAAACTCCACAAAAACATTTTAAATATAACATGACAATGAGTGCAGTCGTAACCTTATGAGTGTCCAAGAAACGCTGCAAATAGAAACATACTGGAAAAGAGGCCACACCCGAGGTATCGAAGAAGGGTTAGGGTTAGCCGAGAGATCAAGTAGGTTTCAGTAGCTGCATGTTGCACATCACTTCGAAACTCTTGGAATGAACTTTGTCGATTTGAGCCACGCCGTCGGCGATGTTCTCCCCCAAGAGGACGACGCTTGTGCTGTTACATATAAAAAACACAACAAATTAGTATGGGGAATAAGTTTGCACAGGTGTGTGCATGAGGGAAAAGAGAGGATGAATAGAGAGAGCAGATTTGGGAAGTTTGGTCACATACACGGCGAGGATGTCTTGTGGGTTCACTAATAGATGCCAACTCTGGAACACTGCTACTGCTTGACCAGTCCCCAGAATCTTCAGAAGATAATACTGGCCTTCCATCCACGGACAAGTCCTCAACTTCAACTATAGTGTCCATTTCAATCTCAGAGCTCCCATTGCTCAACTTTGTGTAGGAGTGCCCAAGCCCAGGTTTTGGGATTTCTGAGTTTAAACCGTTCTCAAGTACTCGTGGTGGCAAGGCTATACTTTTGTAGACACCATCTGTGGTGAGCATCATTCTTGCTGTTTTGTTGAATTTCCAGACAACAGTTCACTTATCCTTTTAAGCAGGGCTCCAGCTTCAACTTTCTCTATTCAAAACAATCCCAACCTTGTTGCAACCTTGCTGCTTGGTGAAAGGTTCTCTTCCCGTTCTCTACAATGCAGTGAGTGTGCTCCTCAGTGTTTTCTCCTCTCCAGAGTGGGATAGCTATAATGCCTCAGAAGCTGAAAAAATCTAATGGATGATGTCTGCCTAGGTTGGATCCCAAGCACTCTGTAACAATGATTACCGAGACTCCACATCAGCTCCTACCTTTGCTGCCAAATGCAATAGTCCACGTTAGACACACAAGAAGACTCCAGTTTAAATCAAATGGAAACAGAACCCTGCTCCTTAGTCCCTGGAATTTCCAATCCAATTTTCTAAATGGATCTATCCATATGCAAAGGATTTCCAAGTGCACAAACGTTCAATGTACCAGTCTCCTGATCGAATCACTCTAGATACAAAGATAAGAATCTGTAAGCTCTCAACACATTCCTTGCTATTTGAGAAATTACGTTATGAGCTTTGCAACACCATGTTAGAGCTACCAGACACTGCCAGAAAGAGAACAGTAAACAAAACAGAAAAGACTGATGAAAGAAATCTTTCACTGCACCAAACCAGAGAGGTTTTTTCAGTGTTCAAAAGCTGCGTATCATCATCTTGTGCATGAGTCTTGTTGAGCTACTTATTGTCCTGAAGAGGATCCATGTTTTGCAAACCTTCAGATGGAGTTTTCTGAAAACTAGGTATGAAAACAACCGTGATTCATCTGAGCTCTCAAAGAAAGACAGGTTCAGCTACTCATTCCAGTGATCAGTTAGTTGCCTCTTCTCCTATCCAATCCTTTTCTCTATGCTTCTCTCTGCCTCCGATCTGCTAGCTCCTCTTACACATCTCTCCCTGCCTTTGTGAAGAAATTGCTGGTACATTCAGATGGATTATTCCTTCGTTTGTTACTTCTTCCTTTTCTGCTATTTGTAGTGTTCGTTTCTCTACTGATTTTGTGTTGTTTCAGTTATTCCCCTTGTCTCTCTCTCTCTCACCTTTCCATTTCTCCCTTGTGTCTTCCCTGCTCTTTTCACTTTCCCTTCTATTCTCAATATTCCTTGTCCTGTGTCTTCTTCGTCTGTTATCTGCTTCACCTCTAAAACCCTCATCAGCAACTTCACTTAGAACATTGTTGCACAAACACAAAGCTTCACAGAAACGTAACTAAAACTGAAAAAAGAAAAACAAACAAAAAAAATCACGTCGAAAATAATATGATTTTCCTTTGCGCACTTCAACACGCAATAAGCAACCGCTTGCCCCCGCACACAGCCGCAAACACAAACACACAAACACGAGAAGAAAACAATCACTACCAGGCCAAGAAACTGCAACAAAATCAGCTTACGAAAACACAGTACCACAAGCAAACACATACATACATACCTGCAATAAAACCACCGCTCGTTTTCAAATCTGCTCCCGTCAACAGCGCATCAAAACCGTCACAAATCGATGAAGACGATCTGCAAAAACATCACAAAACACACACACATTTCCTCTGCGACGCGGTTCCATTTTCCTCGGAGAGATGATCCGATTAGCGTCGCCGAATCCTGTTTAGGTCAGCACTAATGAGCCTGCTGATTAGCAGATTCTTATCCAGTTTAGATGATCCGAATCCCGTTTTCGCCACTTTAAAAACCACAGATTTTTTCCAAAAAAACTCTGGGAACTGGAAATTCGGCCCTCCGATTAGCGTCGCCTAATCTTGTTTAGGTCAGATTACTAATGAGCCTGATTAGCGGACATTAATCAAAATTACATGATACGAATCCGCTTATTAGCGGCTCAAAAAATCTCAGAATTTTTCGAAGAAAAACTCTAGGAACTGCAAATTCCGCCAACTTTCCTGTGTGCTGGCTGGCCTTTCTGCAACCCCATTGGAATCTTGGAAAAGTTCTCTTCCAAGGGTTTTAAACCTGATTTGGGATCTTACTTATGTTCCTGAATCTTAGAAACGAATGAATCTCAATTTCCATAAGTGCGTTTGGAGGGCAACGTAAAGCCGTAAAGTCCAGCTCAATTTTGCATAGTGTATTTTCAGGTGCCTTAACCTGCCCCCAAGAATTTCTCACTGTACCTTCCGGATTTCGGAAGGTGCAGTACAGCCTGTCACTGGGCCTTCGGAAATCCGAAAGGTACAGTTTTTGGTTTCATCTTTTGGTTTTTTAAAATTTTTTTCCTATCATCTTTTCTTTACTCCTCTTCAATAAAAATGGCCCCATGCAGCCTGTCAGTGTCCTTGTGCGTCGGGAGATCCGCTCCATTGCCATGATAATAACACATTGAGAGGTGTCGCAGGACATTTTCGTCCCTACTTTTAATTAGGATAAGAACGTAAAGTGAAGAAAAGAGTGGAAAGATGACGGAAAGAGCCAGAAAGAAATGGAAAGAAAAATTGAGCTGGATTTCACATCGGAGAGAGAAGGTTTCGTAACCAGTACCTTTCAGATTTTGGGACCCCCCCCTCCCTTCCCCCCTCAGCCTATCGGGGCCTCGGGACAGGACCTCAAATCCAGAGGGTACCCGTTACGAAACCTTCTCCTGCACCTAAACAATTTTGGGAAAAAAAAAACCGTTTGTAACCTATCTTATAGGTGTGAACCAGGCGATGGTAGGTTCACAGACGTGTAACCGACTCCGGAGCCTGGCAGAGGGGCTCACACGTAGCCACCTTCTCGCTCTGGCACATGGTTGGAATTTTTTTTGGCAATTGTTTACACTGGGTAAGGCACCGTCCTTTTTGGGGCTTATCAGGTTTTTTTGGCTTCGTGAATTCAGGCTCTGCCCTCGTTGTTTGTTCACAAAGGGGCTCAAGCCTGTGAAGCTGCTTAGCGCTGTGCCTTACCTTACACGTAAAGCTCCTCTTGCTCTTAAATGGTAGAGGCGTAAGATCCCTTCAACTTGTATTGCCTGGTGATCTATGTGTTTAGGCTTTACTATAAGATTTGAACTTGTGCTTCCATAGGGTAAGGGGCTATTTACACTAGAGTGTTTGGGCTTGGAATCACAAATTTTTTTAATCCCTTTCATTTCAATCTATGAAATTGCATTGCTACCCAAAACACACACACACACATCTTCAGCAAAATTATCTTGATTCCACACATAAATGAAACTGGGAATTTGATTCTGGGGTCTGGTCTCCATTCTCAAAAATGGGGACCCAATTCAAGCTTGATTCTTATTAACATGGATTGCAATCAGAAATTAACTGCCTATTTTAGTTTTTTAAAATTTAAATTTAAAAATCTTGAATGTGATTTGAGTTCCACACGCCTAAATAGAACTGAGAACCCAGTTCTGAGTCAAGTTCCTTAAGAAAATAAATTGTGCTTTTAATTTCTGTGTCAATTCCAAAAATCAGACCCAATTTGGCACCACTAGGCTCTCAACTCCTGCCTCCTCCCTCCGTATTTTGGGAATGCTCCTACCCTAGGGCTTTTGCCTGCAGTTACAACACTTAGTATAGGGATCAAACAACCCTAATAGACAAAATCAAATCAAATCCCTGTTGATAACAGTCACTTCCCTTTGTATCTATTTTAAGAGCCTCCTCCCAATTACAACTAGCCACTTGCATGCCGAAAGTTAAGCAACGGTTTACTTGGCCCCACATGCTCCTTTTGAAATCCTAAACCAAAATCCTCATTAACATCCATTTCCGAGTTGCAATTCATTTCAATCTATGAAATTGCATTGCTACCCAAAACACAAACACAAATCTTCAGCAGACTGATGGATTCCAGATATACTATTAGAATTTTATGTCCAAACTAGACAACAAATACAAACAAGCTGTTCATGGGCTTTGTCCTTTACAAACAGGTTGAGAATTGCTGGAACAAGGTATAACACTGTTAAGTAAATTTGAAATCAAGATGAATTTTAGGGTTTGGATCAACAACAAGCCAGTGCAGGTGGATGTTGTTTCAGTTGTTTCACAAGCTCATCGGTCAATTCTGGTGGATTTGGACTAACATAATACCAACGATAAACCAAAAAAACACACCAAAAAAATCCACAATGTAATTAGTATGGAATAGCGAAAAGGCCAAGCTTGCTCCAATATTGGCCCCATCACTTTTATCCAATAAAAAGTCAGCATCCTTGGTAAATCTTGCGAACCTTGAATATTCATAAGAAAACAACTGGTAGGCTAGGAAAATTGGTAAGTAACCTTATATTTACTAATTGCATTTACCCATGGTTGTTTCACACGTGTGAGGTTTAACAATTGTCCCATCTACTCTTGGGTACAACATTGTTCATGCATATTTAGCCTCAAGTGATTGATAATTTTAATATATTGTATTGTGTCATTCGCACTATTATAGAAACATAATTTAACATCGTGTTTAAATTATAAAATCAAGACTATCAATTTGAAATGATTTGCATCTCCATTTTGAGTAACATAAAAATTAGGTATGTTCATTGAAAAAAATTGTATTTTGTTTAACCAAATGCAATATTATATATATGATAGACCCAACATCTACATGAATTTATAAAACTTGACTAATGTGACTAATGTGATTATAAATAATTATTTTTAAATATGACATGTGATTATAAAAAATTTAATGTGGAATATTAAAAATTAAGAAAATTAGGTAATTATTTTTAGAAAAAAATTAAAAATAAAAATAATATTAAATTATTATTGCTCCAACAGTTTTATCTACTATTCTACCTCTCTTCTTCCTAGATTGAACTATTTGGACATGTCCCCAAGTTCCTTGGGGGTACAACTTATGTGATTAAATACTATGCTAATACTACAATCTACTTGATATGTGCAAACTGCAAACCTCTGCCAAGTATGTTGTAGAATTAGCATAGTATTTAACCTCTATTGTGTACCTACTACAACAAATGTGTCAGCAAGGCACATGATGAACACCCTGTATGCCTTTTAATTTCTTCCCATTTGAAGTTCCCATAACTATAAGTTGTATATAGTATGAAAAGGTTTTGAATGAAATTGTCAAGTTCGAGACCATATATACTAGAGATTATGCAACAATCATCTTATGCTAACATCAATGTCTCATCACTGAAATTCCCTTATTATAACGAAAAATATTGATTTTCTAAATTTTTGAAATATAATTTTGAAACTAAGGTAATGTTTTAAATTTTGAAATAAAAAATTGTAAAATTTTAACTATGATTATGAAATTAAAGACATGTGAATTTCAAATTTTAATAATTTCAGATTTGAAATTCATTTTATTGTGAGATTTTTAAACTAAAATTTTAATAAAATATCTTGCTTGAATTTATAGGCCGAAACAAAAAATAAAGAACATGAAAGAAATAAATTAAATGAAGAATTGTAAATTGGATGTAACTAAAAATATATATTTGAGTTTATAACTCAAATAAAAAAATTATTATTTTGCACCTATTAGAATTGACAATAATAATTTTGCATTGTGAAACACATTACATAAGTTCATTGCATAAACAATGAAAAATATTTTTTTTCCAATAATGTAATTATATATATTAATATTAATATTTTTAAAATAAAATTATTCATATGAATATTTTTTATAATCCATAGTTTTTTTCAATGATATGTATTTTTATTTATATATTTAATGCTAAATTAAAATATGTTTAAATTATTATCATCAAATATTTATCTACTATCTATTGTTAAATATAATGTTAAAAGGTTCACCTTGTTTATATTCAAATTTTGAACTATATTTTGATAATTGTCAAAAATGTGAAATGATGTTTCCACATTTGCAATGTAAGAATAAACTTTGCAATGTCAAAAATAATGTAATGTTCATATTCTAATAAGTAATGTACATACAATCTACGACTATAATACAATTAACAAGGAACATACATATAGCGTCATCATTAACTTACTATTGAAATGCAATGTAAACAACATATGTCATAGCCATATAATGATTAAATTGCAAGCTTTACATTTACAAATAACCATTTAAATTCAAAAAAAGGTGTCATTAACAAAATTGAAGCAAATTGGTTTTAAATTTTTTCACATGTAAATATAAACTTACTTTCACCTTTATTGTTTTAATATAAACATCTATTGAATTTAGATGCTTTGAGACTTGCAACATCAAAAATCTATATTCAATAATTCATTTTAGTTATAAAACCCAACAACCTAATAACATAAATGATATATTGCAAATGCATAAAGCAATATGGGTGTTGAATTTGAATATTTCTACTCATTACACCAAAAAACTAAAAGTTTTTATATTTTTCACACAATCATCAAGAATATGATTTTGATGGCCTCAATCAAAAAACAAACAAACAACCAAATTTTAGTTCAAACAAAAAAATGGACAACAAAAAATCAAATGTTTTCATTCCATGCCATCAAATGAATTTTTTTTCTAACTTGAATGTTTCATTCTTTGAATTAAAGAGTCAAAATTGCAAAAGAATGTTATACATGACATGTCTCCTAGTTGTTTCATAAGAACCAACGAGCTTAAAATTAGAAAAAACAAACATCTCCTTGTTTATCTTTTATATTATTTTTGACACTAGGTAAAAGTGCATAATAAACATAAATGTAAGTTCCAATATTTACTAAGAGCTACTATTACTATCATGGTTTGAGATATAACACTCAATATTGTTCCCAATATTCATCTTTGGCAAACACTATGCCAAAACTTAACAGTTATGACTAGGACAAATATGATTAGTGACCATTTTCTAGTCATATAATTATATATGCCATGTTTTTGTGCCTAGTCATATTCTTGTAACCATGGATATAACTATATGATTAAAAGTTTTCATAGATAGGATTATGCGACTAAATTTTTTCTTTATGAAAACCATATGATTATTTAATAATATACAATTTGAAACATTAAAAACTTATGAATTAAAAAATACCTAGTAAGCATATTATAAGCTTGTAGATGATTAAACATATAATTAGTGCACAAATAAATAATTAATACCTTATAATCTCTAAAACTTTTCCTTTAAAGTCATTAATTATTTAATGTGAATTTTTAGATAGTGACTAAAAAACATTCGGGGGAATTTTTTTCATTTAAAAAATTCCCAAAAAATGGAAAATAAATTGCCAAAGTTCTTGAAACCATAAAATTTATTAAAAACATTGATGCTTAGAATATAATTAAAACATTTAAGTTGAGATTCTTGTCCAAAGGTTTATTTAAATGAATATATTTTTTGAAATTTTTGACATTAAATAATGAAATATATTATTATTATTGATATCCAATGAATTTCAAAAGAAATCCACATGCCCAAAATGACATTGTTTTTCACGTTTCCATGTGATGGGTAGCAAAAAATACATATTTGATTTTTTAGTAATTTATCAAAGTATATGGTCATACAAATTTAGTTTTAAAAATATTTTATATTAAATCACATTTATTGAATTTTAATTTTTTAAAAAAAGGTTTACTACTCACAATAAATTTGATAATAATGATGAAATTTTAATAACTTTAATAATTTTAATAAAATTTTAAATGTTGAAAATAATATTATATGTTTTATAGATAATTTATTTTATTCGAAAATATTTTTTATAATTACAAACAAATATAACACAACATTTATACCATTTTGATTCATTCAATATATTTTTAAAAGGTGGGAAAATATTATACATACATACATACATACATACATACATATAAATATATATACCATGTTGATTTTAAATATGTTTATAAACATGTTTTATTATTTACAAATCCTTTTATGAAAAAAAAAAAATCTCCAATATATCATTGTTGTTGAAACATATGAAATAGTGAAAATTCAAATGCATTTTTAGTCAAATTACTTGATATTTTGGTTTTTTTAGTTTATAAACCTATAGATCTTGGAAAAATCTTTAAAAATGTATTCCTTTTTTTTTCATTTGCACAAAATATGAAAAAGATAACAATGGTAAAAGTTGGATACTTTTGTATGGGACAAAGGATGATGTGGGATAATGTTATAAATTTATTCCATATCCTTTGTCAACAAGTTCAAATTGTAAACTATATAAATAGGTGAAAAAACATTAGTCTACAAATAATACATGCACTACATACATTCAAAGTGCAAAAATTACTTATGATGGGCCAATAAAAGAAGCTTATCACCAAAAAATAAATAGGATCCTACTTACCTACTTATATAGGCCTACCAACCTACCCAGTCCTACCTACCTACCAAATGGTAATTTATAAATATATAATGTATTCCATGGGATTTATGATTATGACAAAAATTTGATTGGTGAATAAACAACGTGTCTATATGGATTACATAGTCATGGGTGGAGTCATATTTGCCATGTTTTGGTGTATTGAAATCTTGCCAAAATACTTGATTTATTGGAAAAAAAATGTGAAACTACAAACCCAATTTGAATTACTAAAGAATTTTGATAATATTTGATAATTATGTTAAATTCATTTATAACTTTCAAAGTTATCTTTGTATTTTAGTGTCCTGTTAAATAGGTCTTGGGTTTGATTCTTTAAATTTCAGCAAATTGTTGGTAGGTTTTCTTTTCCTTGCATTAACCCTCTTAGAGAAACTCTACTAGTGCTTATTGTTTAGACCTTGGAAATTAAAATTGGATGAAAATAATCAAAACATGTTGGTTTGGCTTAGCAAAATGGTTTAGGCCCAACATTTTTCCACATTTTGTTGAGGTTGACAAAAGGCATAACAAAGCCAAACTCTTGCCAAATATGATATAATTGATGCTCTTTATTTCTAATTGACCAATTAGAATGATCGATTTCGATGGTTTGCTATTAATAGTTTCCCACTTATTTGTAGTCTTAGTTTTAATTGTATGGGTGGGGTTCAAAAAATAGTGTGAATTTGCAAGACTTTATTCCAAGGAAAAAAAAGAGAAATGCAAGGAAGGGAAACAAAAGGAGGGAAGAAAAGACTTAAGAAAAATGTCATAGTTCTCTATTAGTAAGGCAAGATTTGTCATGGTTCATTATTTAGCCTATATAAAATTTGCTTATTTGCCATGTTCAAGAACAAAAATAACAAAAATCCTTCATTTTGCCAACCATGGATAAAATGTCTAAGGTGGTAATTGTTGGCGAAAGGTCTTAAAGTGATGGGAGTTAAGAAGTAATGCACTCCACAACTTCAACCAGCTTAGGATTGTGCATGCCTACATCTTTTAAAGCGCAATTGAAACCTTTTCTCGAAAGCAAATGGTTAGGACTGAGAGTGGGGGACATTCAAATTGTAAATAATTACACTTGATTTGAAATTTATTTTTTCAAGTTCACATATTAAACACCTTTAAAGATGCTCTTAAGAATTAATTTAGTGTTGAACATGAGGCCCCCTTTACACTAAAGTTTGAAAGCCTATGACCATCAAAATAGAAAATCTATGATTGGAGGAAAAATCATTTCAAGGTTCAAGTTCAATTTAAACAAAGTTGAAGGACAAAAGGATTAAGAATCCAGTAGACCATGTGTTAAAAAATCATGATTGGTCAAATTTTGATGATCATTTATTATTATTATTATTTTTGGAGGTGAATTACACATTTGTTAAACCAGGAGACCAAAAATCCATGATTGGTCTACAAAAAATTTGTCATGATTTTTTTCTTCAAATTCATTTAATAATGTTTTTTTAAGGTGGGTGTGAGTTTATTAGCCCATGGACCACAAATGTTGTGATTGGTTGGAATTTTTTTACATAATTTTCTTCTTTCTCTAAATTTTGTTTGAAGGTGCCTTCAAAATTTGTTAACCTATGGTCTAAAAAAGTCATGATTGGTTAGAGTTTTTTACATAATAGTTTTTAAAAATATAAGGTGGGCATAAAGTTTGTAAGCCCATGGGCAAAAAAAGCCATGTTTGGTTAGATTTTTTTTTCTTTTTTTCTTTTTTTTCCTATGATCCATGGTGATCCTACTTGTTGAAGTAAAGAAAATGGGAAAAAGTGGAAAAAGAAGAAATGGAAGAAAAGTGAAGAAAAATAAGAAAGGACAAACCTTAAACCAATAGTAAAAACAATTATGTAGATATCAAGTTTAAAATCGAAATACATAAAATAATTAGTTGCCTTTTTGGCTGTGTTATAATATGTTGGTATGTCAATAAAATCTATTTTCACTTTATATTGCACATGACAAACCAAGCCCACACACAAATGATTTTTGAATTTCCATGGGATGACTTTTGGATGTGTTTTGAGGGCTTTCAAAGTTTCCATGGTTATGGTCCTTCACCATAGTGTAAAGGAGGCTTAAGACATAGGTATGGTAGTTGTTCAAAGAAAAGAATGAATGTGTAACATTTAATAACCTTCAATCACTTTATGCTTTCATGGGCATGTTTATTGGCAATTTAAACATTGACCCTCATTTTGTAGTCCTATAGAAGTTAGATCATATTTAATGGTAAAAGCATGAAAGGAATTTTGGTCCATACGCATTCAAGAATTAATCGTGTTGCTTGACAAAAAATTTCATGCCACATGGGCAAAAACGTTCAATGGGTGAAAAACTAAAGAAAATGTGTTTTCATAAGTATTATACATGACATTGTGAAGTTCACGAAAACAAATAAGACCAACATTCCAAGGTGTTCTAAACAATTGGAACATGCCTCTTTGTGAAGTAGAGTCATGCGAGATATTGTAGAAAGTCTAGAAACTAGACCATGGATGAAACAAAAACATTGAAAGATTCTTTCATGGAGTAAAGAACCAACAACAAAAAATTGCACAAGCTACCAATAATTATTAATAGACAAGGTATGGACAAATTATTCTTCTTAAATAAGACATTACACTCATTTATCCATGAAGACAATTAGTTTAAATTAGTGTAAATTAGTGAAACACAACAAAATGTTGAAATTGAGTTTTTTTTATATTGTTGGTACATTCATTGATATTATTGGAATGATTTCAAAAAAGTAGAGACTAGAAGGGGTTTTCACCAAGATGAAAGGTTTTTGAAAGCATTATTATCCATTTGTATTTCATGTTACAGGCCCCCACACAACTTTAGGGGACCTCATTTTCTTTGCACAAATGTTACAAATAAATGGTACAATTGTGTTATATTATGGTCTGTGTGTATTTGGGTTTTATTTCTGAGTCCAGTTTCTAGTCATGTATTATGGGCATAAATGGGACATTTTGTGTTGTTTGCCTCAGCTTGAAAATCCCTATTGAAGTAAGTGCCTATAAAGTTAGGGTTGATTGACCAGGAGTTGGAACACTCCCCTAATTGTGGGTAAATTTGAGTAACCTAGATCAGAACCAGTGGTTATTTGTACAACTGGTTAACGTCCAACTGACCTAGGTGGCTCTAGTTTTCTTTTTTTCAAAAACTTTTCCTTTAAACAACCTACTTGTCCGGTTCTAGTTCTGATTCCACGAGGAAGTAAAAATGGGAACCCAAAATTCCAGGTACACTGGCTCTTATAAAATTCCAATGAACCGCTTCTGGTTCCAAAACTGTGGGTCCAAAAATCAAATCCGATTCCAGTTTGGTTTAAACT
>Ga0116227_10001026_pt1 | contig 59912 bp, 39 predicted proteins | sample S1TSphgellanicum_FD_89693 | JGI IMG/M metagenome (GOLD analysis project Ga0116227, IMG submission 89693) | Host-associated microbial communities from peat moss isolated from Minnesota, USA - S1T2_Fb - Sphagnum magellanicum MG | ecosystem: Host-associated > Plants > Peat moss > Unclassified... | reverse complement strand
CTGGCAAACGTCGCGCTTTCCAAGTTAATTGTTAGATGTTGGTGGTGTGTTTGGTTTGTTTTGGGGGGTGTTTGTGTTGAAGAGGGGGGGGCCCCCCCCCCCCCCCCCCCCCCCCAGTGGGGGCCATTGCCCCAAATAAGGGGCCTAGGACAAGGTGGAGCCCCCTAGAACACCGCCTTTGTGGAATGTCCTCACTCACTCAAGGGCCACTCAAAAGCACATTGAGACGAGACTAGGGAGCCATGTAGTAAAAAAGCACAACTTGGGAAATGTTATTTATTAGAAGCATAAGAGCAGCTCCGACAATTCCATTGGAAATCACTTGCAATCACTAAATATAACATCGATTTTTAACCTAAATATTTACCCCTTCCCCCACACATAAACATTATATAATTTACACATTATTTTCTTAATTAAAATTAAAAATGAATGACAAGCAAATCGACTTGTTGTTCTTGATTGTGGCCAGCCACCCAAAAGCATGAATTTCACGTGATAGAGGGCTTTAGGGCCGTTCATTCACCACCATGGCCATTGTGACTTGAAATGGCCCAATAATACCATTTCACGTCACAATGGTGGTGGAGGGCTCATCCAAACGGCCTTCTTCAGCAAACCGCTAGTGCTGCTCTAAGTATGTCACAAGGTGTGGGAGCAAAGGCACCGTACACCTACTTGAGGCCTCTTTTATAGGTCTAAGGAGGCCTCTTTTGTAGGTCTAAGGTACCCCTTGGTTTTGAGGAGGCATTATTCAAATACTCTAAATATTTGAGGGAATTTCTTTCAATGCTTTTTATGACCTTTAATTTTGACCCCAATAAATAATAGGGTGTGAAAATGTAGCACACAAGTTCAGAAATTTTGCAATGAGGCTTTTCTTTGTGTTGATTTTGGCAACAAAGCCTCAACCCTAACCACTATAGTATAGCTTGGTGTCTTAATAGAGCATGAGGAGAAGGTGGTCCAGTTGGGATTTTAAACTGCCAATCGTCTGCTTCATAGCCTTACCCTTTAGCCGCTGGGTAGCTGAATGTCCTCACATTGAGCCTCTTTGATTGGCCCATCACATTAAAAAGTTGGTCAGCTTCACAGCCTTACCCTTTGGTCGCTAGGTTAGCCAAATGTCCTCACACTTAGCCTCTTTGATTGGCCCATCACAAAAAGTTCTGAAACCTTGGAGACTTCTCAATATAGAAAGTATTCTCTCCAAATATAGAACCATGTAAGTCTCAATTTTCAACAATCTACAAGAATACAAGATTTGCTCAAAGCATATGGGATAAATTCAACAATCTACAAGAAGGGAAGATTTGGGCAAAGCATATGGGATCAATTCAACAATCTACAAGAAGACAAGATTTGGGCAAAGCATATGGGATAAAAGTGAGGTGCTATTGGGAACATGTTGAGGAACACCTTGAGAACTAGGGGAACATTTTGCAAACCCATTAAGAACTTGGTGGAAACAAAAAAAAAAAATTTTGGGAAACATTCAACAACCCCCACCCTCCTCAAAAGAAAAAAAAAAAAATTGGTCTATTGGGTGCATGCTACAATTTCTCATTGGCTGAGCAGAATTTCTATTCCTAACTCTATCCATCACCTATTTTGGCCTAGGTTACTAGCAAGGGCATGAATTATGGGGGACATGCCTTATATTGTTGGCCCCAAGTGTGAACTGGTCACCCAACTAATTTTTTCCTTCCATAACCATTTTTTGTAATTTAATTAAATTTTCAATGACAAAAATTACTCAAAATTCAATATCTCCAAAAATTTCCAAATCACCTTCATTGAATCACACCTGCTAATGGATTTCCAACAATACCAAAAATGTACCCAAATTCCCCTATATTTTTTAGTTCTGATTTAAATAAACTTCAATGAGAAAGTTGTTCAATATTCAATAACTTCTCCATCATAGGTGGAAATATTATGGAACCACCTCGTTGCACCCCTCCTCATCCAAGGCTTTCCAACATTACAAAGTGTGCAACAAATGTGTATACTCTTATGTGAGTGAAAAAACATTTTGATCATCTAGATTTGGAATATGCATGACTTCTATATGTATTTGTAGTTAATCTAAATTTTAAAATCAACAAATTCATATTCGCTAAATGAAATATATATATATATATATATATGCATATATGCCTTGATAAATAAATTGTTGGAATTTTTTTTATGCATATCTATTTTTTTCACAAAATATTCCTTATTGATATCCTGGACCTAACCTTAAAACATGATATTTGGCAAACGACGATAACTAGGTACCCACACAACCAACCAACCAACCAACCAACTTCCCTCACACTGGCCCCCTTTACATTACATGATATGAATGTTGTGACGGAAGATCCTGTATGAAAACCAAAACAAAATGAAAACTCCAAACTTGTGAATAGCTTTCTCCACCACAAAGAAATGCTCGTAGTAGTGAAGGGACCCAGCATTACGGCCAAGTTCAAGTAACCTTATTTGACCGAAGAATCCTTATCAAAGAGATGAAGAATGAAGAGAAAAAGGTAAATGGGAAAAGTTGAAGATTGAAGATATTATACACAAAAAAAGGTTATCATATTCCTTGCAATGCTCCAATGTAAGGCCAGAGTTCCCCACCCCCAAAACCTTCTCCCCAAGAAACCTAATGGTCTAAAAAGTGGGGTAGAGTCCATATGTGTCCCATTGAGAGCCACCCATCCACACCATGTTGGTTTTCTTTCTAGACTCTATTTCTAGGGTTTTGTGTGTGTGTTTTCACAAGACTAATAATAACTAGGGCTAACCTACCCAAAACTTGTCAATAAGTCAATAATACCCTCTTTTCTTCTCCTCCTTTTTGCCTTAGTGATTTTAAAAGGACAAAAAGCATCCAAATCCCCGAGTCCTTTTTCATGTGCCAAAGAATCGGGGCAGCTCAACCAATGAAGAGCCCAAACATTTGTGCATACTTTACAAGCCCAAGCTGATGATGGTTGCTATGACATTAGCATGACCTTACATACCATCACTGTCTCAACATTGTCTGATTTGGTGCTCCATTTGTGTCCTGAATTGTCATTGGTCTTGTAACGATGAAACCTTGGCAAACTCCATTACACAAACCATCCAGCAACGGGAAACAAAGGAACAAAGAGAGAGAGAGAGAGAGAGAGGACCCAAGTCTGAACCAAAAGAGCAGAACTCAGAGTGGGTCCCTGAGGATCGTCGCAACAAATCATGTTCAAAAGCCACCACCAATCACAAGAAGCATATCAGAAAGAGATGGCAAACCTGAAAGAGTAATAAAGCTTAGAAAAGCCCTCACCTGCAATGGTATGTGGGTGATTTGAGAGTAATCTTTTGGACCGCCCAATTGGTATAGCACACTAGGCTCAAACTTTTGAAAATGTTGATTCATTCAAAAGGAGCTCACTCGGATGCTAGGTATTTTGATTCATTCAAAAAGAGCTCACTTGGATGCTAGGTATTTTGATTCATTCAAAAGGAGCTCACTCAGATGCTAGGTATTTTGATTCATTCAAAAAGAGCTCACTTGGATGCTAGGTATTTTGATTCATTCAAAAGGAGCTTAGCTTGAACATGAATGCTAGGGGTTTTTATTTGTGTAAAAGGAGCTAGCTTGAACATGGATTCTAGGTATTTTTATTCACTTGTAAAAGAACTATCAAAAACCGAACTCACACAGATCCCCTAAGTATGGGACTTGGGGAATCTCCTCTTCATTAGGGCAGCTCTAACTAATTTGAGGTGTTATTATCTTTACCAAAATCCAACTCCAGTAGCACATGTATGGATTCAGCCTAATTAAATTATTCTAAATATTGTCAATTTTTGGAGAACTTGTTTTGTCTGAAGTGCATTGAGCCTATTTTTTGCATGGTGAAAGTAGTTGTTCTAAAGAGAATTGTGAGAAACATACACATTACTAAGAGCATCCCCCCACCAGTGCTTAGTATGTGACCCTGCAAAAATTATTTCTCACATCCAAGTTTAGTTATTTACTTTTCTGCAACCCCACCCATGAAACTGGAACCGCAAATTGGTGGGAACTACTAATAGCAAACCACCTGGACCAATAATTATGTTTGGCCAATTAAAAAAACAGGGAGCAGCAGTCATATCATATTTATTACACTCTTCTCCAGCAACTGGACAGCTTTGCTGCGCCTTTCACCAGCCTCAGCAAACTGACGATGTATCGAAGAGCAAAATCACTTCGTGAGCCGAACAGGCATGTTTTGACTTTTCTTCATCCAATTTTAATGCTCAGGATTACGTACTGAGCACAGGTGGGGATGCTCTAAGTCCAAAATTTTGGAAAATGATATATTATATGCTGAAATGCATTTGATTACACTAATTACTTATTTGACTCCTCATTGCTGAATCCACTTGTGTACCATGATATGGAATCCTCTTTATGGTTAAGTGTTTGAATGTGTTTTCAAATATTTTTTGAAAATTATTTTGCAATGTCATATCAATGAGACTGATAGTTTGATATATAGGCACTCTTTGACATTCACCATTTTTCCATGTTATTAGAGTTAAGATGCCATGGGGACTAGTTATAAGTTACTTTCATAGTCATTTTTTTTGAAATAAGGACTATGTTATCTCAAGGTTAGTGGTTTTTCTTAGTTCGGATTGTGGGGATTTTCTCAAAATAATGAGAATTGCACAAAGAAATTATGTTTTTGAGATTTCTTTGTACCCATTTTTTAAGGACTTGGAAAAAAAAAATAGAAATGTAGATGGATGCATTAAAAAATCTATGGTTTGGATAGTTGTCACCAATTAATGCTAGATCCTTTTTGGAATGACCACCAATACAACAAGAAAGTGGTTTTTTCTTATAAAAATTTGTGATGATGCCATACTTGTGATTGTCCACAAGGAGATTTAGCCACATTTAGCTATAGACCAGCCATGAAAGTCGAAATTATTAATATTATTTTATATCATGACTAATTGCTTGTACAATTTGTGAAGACATGGTGATTTTCTAGAAATATTTTTCAATTCTTGGAGATGTTTTTAAAAGGGGAATATCCAACAAAAATGTTTTTTGCCAAACAACACAGGTTTGCCACACAAAAAAATCATGATGGGAGATAATGAAAAAGTAAACTAACTTTCTTTTAAATGAATTTCTTTGAATCATTATTAAACATTAATTTTACTTCTATACAAAAATAAGTATGGGGTCATAATGACTTTCAATCCATGGGAAAAAGACTCCAAATTATATTATAATATTATCTGTAAAATAAAAGCTTGCATTGAAAACTTTTACCAAAATTATGGATTTGATACTATGAAGCATAGAGTTGAATGATGACAAATGAACTCCCATTGCCATTGTTGTGTATGTGCATAATATTATGGTTCATGTAAATGTGAGATCTCATTGCCATCCTACATCTTCACAAACTTGCCATATTTTATATGTTGAACCTCCTTGTTGTTTAAGCTTTCCTAAGTGAATGGCAACTTCCTTTTGAGCACAAATACCATGTCCCACCGAAAAGGGAAAGGAATCTCATGGGCCTTCAAGATTTCTACAACTTTTATCGGTTAATTGATACCAAAATGTGGTCAAAAAATAGCCTACTAACCATGCTATCGTATTTTTCATTGATACCAAAACGTGGTCAAAAAGTAGCCTACTAACCATGCTACTGTAATTTTCCATTTTTATGCAACAACATTATATGAAATTTTGAATATTATATTTTAATTGCATAACACCTTGTCATAGTTTTTATTACATGATTGTTGCTTAGGATTTAAGGAGTTCATAAATATTTCACCCTATTTTGGTTAATTCTATGTTGCCCTCATGCATACGTTAATTCAATTTTGGTTGAAAAAGTTGAACAATATAACATATAATATAAGGAAAGCACACATACATTGACATACCTTTAAACAAAACTACCATTTGCATTGATTGTACTAGGTGCATAGACAAAGTAAGGAAAGAGTTTCCTTGATAAGATTTTCACTTTTGTTTTAAACATTCAAACTTTTTTTTCCAATATATGTCTCACACCTTGAAAATTCAAGGCAAGTTCAATAAAACCCCTATTTATTCACCTTGGTAAATTAATAGCCAAATTGGGCCCTCTTGCACCCACCCTCTAGTTCAAGGGCTACATCAAATGATAGATGTTTTATGAGACTTGTGATGTTTAGTTTATGTAAAGGTGGTTTCCCACACTAGTTGCATTTTTAGTCATCAACAAGGACCCCATTTGCTCAAAACTATTATGTGCATAGACCTTATAAATCCTTTTACAATTCTACATTTCCCATCTCAATCATTAGTGAGTTACTTCTCCCCTACAATTACATATGTGTATAATTATTTTTACTTAAATACTAATGTCAAACTTTTGCTCCATGTTGCCTTACACTACTAAATTGATAATCAATTATTAGGACATAATGCATAACTTATTTAAGATTTTTTTGGTTTCATATGAGTATAATGCTTCAAGTTAACTAAGGTCTATGAAGCTAAATGTATAAGTAAACATTATTGAAGTACAATTTTGTTTGTGACTAAGCATCAAGACTATGAGATTGCATATTTTAGCTGAAAAAAAAATGATCTTTTTTTTTTTTTTTTTGCAACTCCCAATTCTCCATTCCCATTGATTCAATTGTGAAGATTGACTCATGATACCATGACTACAAATCCCAAAAGAAAGTACCACAAACCCACATAATGGATCTAAATGACGAAACATGCAAACTCACCCCAACAAAAAAGCCAATTTTGAATACGGGACTCACCTATTTGGTCTTCAATTGTTTGAAAGCAATTCTTTGTCTCGCTAAATCTCCTTTTTCATTCATAAATCTTGGTGAGATGTGTTACTTTGACAAGAAACCTCTTTGAAGAACTCAAAAACAAAGATATTTGAATCAAAGCAATATCCAAATGCAATACATTGAGTTTTTTTGGCTTTTAAATCATTTGTTGAAAACATCTACCACAAGACATTCCACACAACTCTCTCTCGCAAAGTCCCTAACATGGAAATATAGAAGGTCGATGATTTGATACCACCAATTGGAATAAATTACAAAGTCATTGGCATGCAAAAGAAGTTTCAATAACATCATTGATATGGACACTATTATCATGTGTGTTTTGAGAATTGAACCAAATCTCCACCAAATATTAAAGGTGGTTATAAAGGTTCATAATCACAATCCCCTAAAAATCAATACCTAGTTGTGATTTATAACCATGGTTTTCAAATATATCTAGAAAAACCAAATAAAGTATCTTGAGAATCACTAATTCTTTGTGATAATTAATTTAGGTTGGTATTTTTTTTGACAAAATATTTTATGGTTTGGCACTTGTCTTGCAAAAACATTGGATTAATGACACATTTGATTCATTGCTCTTGTTTAACACTATAATGTTAGTTGCAAAACAAAGGATCATGATGTCACTTAAAAACACACATACACAAACATATATGTACACATACATTTTTGAAATCAATAAGAAATCAAAGCACAATTTTTCTTTTGAGCTCTTTTGCAAAAAATGGGGTTGAGCTCTTTTTGGAATTTTAAAAATAATTTAGTGTTTTCTAGGTGAATTTTTTTTAAAAAATAAAAATTGGCCTCTTGCAAAATTAAATTTTTAGTCAAGTTTGTTAAGTAGATAAATGTTTATTTTCTAGGCGTTATTAAAAGGTGTAAAAGTTCAATTGCACTAGGGGATGGGTTCTTCTAACAAAAGGCTATTCCTTAACATTGAAAGTAGGGGTCTACATTTTAAAAAAATAAAAAGATGAAAATCCAATCTTAATCATATATATATAATAAAATTATATATTTCACTAACATAATGTAATATAATATATAGATAAATTTATAATTAATCAACATATTCCCTTATTTTGAAACAAAATGATTTACAATAAAATTCCAAATAAATAAGTAAATAAGGAATATTTTATTTATTTAGGATTAAATAAAATAATTTATTATAATTAATAATATATTACTCTATTTTTATTATTTATGAACATATTATCTATAATAATATAATATACATAATTTATTAATATTTAAAATTAATGTAAAATATTTTAAGATAATTTTATTTCAATGTATTTATTATATCAATCAATGATATAATGTATTGTTAGTTGATGTAATATTATCAGTTTTAAATCCAAAATATATATTATTGAAATGAAATTGTATTTTAAATCTGGAAAATAAGTCAGATTTTTTTATTTCCTTTATTTAATAAAATGCTAAAATATTTTTACAACAAAACACATAAATATTATGTTTATAAGATATAAAATACATAAGATATAAAATTATGTACATATTACATATAATTTTTTTAACTAAATAATATTTTATTGTAAACTTCATTTGATAAAAATGGATAACATAATATTCATCCATGGAAATTTAAAAAATTGATCCAATTTTTTATCATATAAATATCATTTATATATTATTTGAAAATATTTATTTTTATATAATATATTATTCAAAATAGTTTTGAATAAAATTAATATATTATTAAAATTATTTTTAATTTGTAATAAAATTTTCATTAAAAAATATTTGTATTTTCAGATTAATTTATATTTTATAATTATATAATATACCTCATATCATAATATTAAATTTAATTTGTATGTATTTAAACCACCATATTTGAATGTATTGTATTTTTTAAATACACTAAACAATTAAATGGTTTTGAGAATAATGTTATTATGTGTTCATACATCATATTTTATGGACTATTTGTATTAAATTTCATAATTAGAATGTATTATGTAATACAAAAAAAATTCCTATTTTAAAACTTTTTTTTGTTTGGACAAAGTATGAGAAAGATAACGATGGTTTTTTTTTTAAAATGTTTTCAAGACATCATTGTTGAAATGCAAGATTTACATGCAATTTTTTTCAATTCAAGTGTTTTTTTAATAATTTCAATAATGTTTTGTGTAGATTTTAGAAAACCTTTCAAAATGAAGTTTAAATCATTTGATTTGGATAATATGAGAAAGATATTACTAATTAAACATGGCTTTTGGAAAAGGCTTAATTGCATTTCAATTTAAAACCAAGGTGCAAATAAAAGGTTTAACCCATATGTTTTGTCTTTGAATCTCATTTTACAAATTATATAAACAACGTATCTTGCCTTGACTTGTCATATTGAAATGCATATGCCAATTTGAGATGAGTGAAAAATTGTTTAACCCTAAATGGAAATTGCAAAATAAATGAAATATTTTGTTATTTGTTCATTCTGTCTACATTTTTCCTTTCCTACCTATTTGCCTACTACACAACCAAGTAGGTGTTAGTTTTCTACTTAGGTAAGTAGGTAGGTTTAAATATTCCTAAAACTTTAAATTTTTAAAAAAATCCAATAATCCAATAAAAATCGAAATAAATTATGTATGAAATACTATATTAAATAATTTGGAATAAATAATTAATATTAGATAATCTAGATTAATCATTAATATTCAATAGTTTGGATTAAATAATTAATCTTGAATAACCTAGATTAAATAATTAATATTAAATAAACTGAATGAAATAATTAATTTTAAATAATCTGAATTAAACAATTCAAATATTCAAAATGTCCTAGTTGTTTATGTGTTAGTGAATTTACTTGTCCTTATCAACCCATCGCCAATCACTAAACAATTGACAAATTTGCTAGGAATTCACTAGGATCAAAATTCACCTAATTCATTACAAAACCCAATGAATTCATTAATGGATTTGGACTCATTATGTACGAGTGTAAGATCCTTACATTCATGGAACCTTCATGAAAAGCTTCCTAAAGAAAGTTTGTCATGTCTTCACCTACGTTTGGCCATAATTCATGGGATAATACCATGAGGATGCCATCCACTCTCAAAGTGTTGTGTTTGGGCAAAGAAAAAATAACTTTGCATACCTCTCCTTTAATGAATTCATGTAATAAAATTCTATTCTACTCCTTTGTCACTACACCGTAGGAACACTTTTCAAACATTGTTGTCTAATTTGAATGTTGTTCTCCATTGCATCATCCCTTATGTAGAGGCCTTGGTAAAAAAATTGGACATATTGTGCAATGTCCATTTCCTCTAGATATGATTATCCTTCATCTAATAATTCCTCAATGATCTATTGTGCTCTATGGCCTTAATGAAATTCAAAAAAAAATTGTGAACATCTATTTCCAACTATAGTCCATTAACTACCATTACATTTTTGGTGGATTCCAATTTTTTAATCTTTACTTCCTCCAACATATCTTGAACCTTGTTGAGCTTCTCCCAAGCTTGCACATTATTTCAGTGGTCACATGAGCTATGCCTCAACAACATTACTCTTTGCAAATTGCTCTTCACATAATGTCTTGCCTTGTGTTTTATATTTTTAGTAATAAAATCACCGCTCTTGACTAATTGAAAAGTTCTTGCCACCTTCAATCCAACTTTTTGATCCACATTTTCCTCCACCCCATGCTTCCATGTATCTAACAACTATTGTTGTGTCCTCTTTTTAAAGTAGGTGTTGATTGAATCTTGATTCGCCTTTACATCTATGAGATCTCAAATAAAAACTACCACAAAATGTGGGTGCGGTTCACTAGTCCCCATTCACTAAACTAGTGAATTCACTGCTTCCTCGCTAAGTCCCATTCACTATGACCAGTGAAATCACTCCACGTATAGGACACCTTTTGTTGTAGTGAAACTTGAACAAAAGTTGGAGCACGATTTGAAATGTGGGCCATTGTAAACCTAATCCCATAACTTGCTCCATATTCTTGTATATGTGCATCCACATAAAGCCTATCCAAGCATGACCATATGGGTCATGGGGATTTTATGCTCCAAATGAAGTTTTTATTTGTTATTCTTTTGAAGTCTTCCAAGTTCCATGCATTCTTCAAACCCATGCTCATCAAGAAATAGTTCCATGCATTAATTCCCTTCCCCCATTGTGCTACAAAATAGCCCTAATTATAATCCTCCATGGATTCCACATTGTTAAAGTTTCCCCCTATTAACCATTTTGCTTTTGGTAACTCCATTGAGTTGCCAATGTTCTCCATAACCTTGCTCTTCCTATTGAATGGTTTTGTGCATAAATACACATTATCCCCACTTTCACCAATGGAGATAATATGAATGTCATAAATTGAACTTGACCAAGCATGAAAATTCCATGTTTTTCCACCATTGGTGTAAAGTCTAGCTGAGACAATGATGCATGTGCTTGCCTTAAATCTATTGTTTTATGCTAAGTAGAAAACATCATTCCAAATGTCGACAACATAAAATAGACCAAAAAAAAAAGTAGTCCGCCCAAAATCCATTTTAAAAATGAAACAATTTTTGATATGGACATAAGAAAGTAGATTCAAAATATTTTGAAGTAGAAATATAAAGCCATAGGGCCTTACATTTAATTTATGAGAAGTTGGATACGAAGTTTGAACAACTTTGTATTACACCAAAATGCATTTTAGTTCATTTTGGGTTTCACTAAATTTTGAATGAATTTGCACATTTTTACCATGGTGAAACTACTCAACCCCTTAGTGAATATGGACCAGTTGTTACAAACAATGAATTGATTCACTAGTACCTATTGAAACAAGGTTATTCTAAAGTGAAATACAAATTTACCAAGTCATTCAATTGTTAGTCAAATAATTAGACAACATGGAAATCAATTATATTTTTAATTATTTAATATATAATATTATTGATAATTTCATGATTTTCAACCTATGAATTACTAACACATGTCACTACCTAAGGTAGGTTAAAAACTCAACCTAGGTACATAGGCCATGTAATCAATTTAAACACCTATTCTAAAAAATTAGACATGAGAATATTTAATCAACTTACCATTATTGATCACGCACACACCACTTGTGAGGTTTGATCCCTTGACCTTTAAAATGGAGGCAAACATCCCTACCATCAAACCACGCCACCTGTTGTGATAATTTGTTACATTACATTCTATTTATCAAACATTTCATTTTAAACATTACAAAAACATAAACTTTGAAAATTCATATCTTATTGAAATTTTGTTCAAATGGAATGATTCGAGTTTACTTTTTTTTTTTTTTAAATTTCAATAATGTACATAATTACATTTATTTCCTTTTGGAAGTGTAAATCATTTGAAATTTTTAAAAATATATATCATTATTCAATAACATTTCTTTTGAAAAATAAAAATTTAATAAATGGATAATTTTTTTGTTAATATAATAATATTACCTATGTTAAAGTATTTTGAGTTATTATAAGGCTACTTTTCATTAATTTAAGTTATTTCACCTTACATTATTTACAACTATTTATGGTTATTTCACCTTAGGTTACTTTTAATTATTCTAAATTACTTTCAATTATTTTATGTTACTTTTGATTATTTTAGCCTATTTCACCTTAGGTTATTTTCGACTATTGTAATTATTTTTGGCTATTATAAATTATTTCACCCTAAATTATTTTTGGTAATTATAAATAACTTTAATATATGGCTCTTGGTGGCTATTTTATTGTTGGTTTAGTTGTTTTTTTATTAAAGCTATTGGTGGTTATTTTATTAATGGCTATTAATACTTATTCTATTGGTGGTTATTGTGGTTATTCTATTAATGGTTATTGGTGGATATTTTATTAATGGTTATTGGTGGATATTTTATTAATGGTTATTGGTGGATATTCTATTTATGGTCATTGGTGGATATTTTATTTATGGTTATTGGTGGATATTATATTGATGGATATTGGTGATTTTAAATGGTTATTGGTGGTTATTCTCTTAATGGTTATTGGCAGTTAAATTATCATATGTTATTGTGGTTATTTTATTAATGGTTATTTTATTGGTGATTATTAATGATTATTTTATTACTAGTTATTGGTGACTATTTTATTAGTGGTTGTTGGTCATTATTCTATGTTATATTACGATTATTGGTGGTTATTGTATTATAAATTATTGTTGGTTATTTTATGTTATATTACGACTATTGGTGATTATGTTATTATAAGTTATTATTGGATATTTTTGACTACATTATCATAGGCTATTGGTAATTAATCTAAATTATTTTTCATAAGTTATTATTGATTATTTTAAGTTGTTTTACCTTATGTCATTATATTATATTATATATTATTTTAAGTTATTATACTTATGATAAAATAATTTATACTAACATAAAGTAAAATGACTTTGAATAACTTAAAGTATAATTTGAAATAATGTATATTAATTTAAAATATAGCCTATAGCCTAAGGTATAACTTAAAATAATATAAATAACCTAAAATTTAGATTATATAACATATAATATATTATTGTATAATAATATTATATATTATATATAATTCAAATTTTAAATAATAATTTAATAATTTTAAATATATATAATTTTAAATTATTATTTAAATAAAATTTAAATTCCTAAACAAGGGTTGGCACAACATCTCCTCCCTATTTTTTAGAACTTCTTATTTCAACCCTGCCCTAATTTTACACCATGCAAACCAAATTCCTTGCCATAATGGAAAGCCTTGAATTTTTGCCTTCCTAGTTGTCATGAACCATCCTATTGAAGCATGCCAACACCCCTTATAAAATTGCTTCAAATTATTTATTCAATGATATAAGAAGACCTTCCAAGGTTCTATACCCAAGGCTAGGCCCCTTACTAACATCTTTGCTAGAAGAGTTGTTAATTGAACTTCTAGATCAAAAATCATAATCCCCTCCTGGCTAAAGGTAGTATTATTATGTCCCATGCAACCTTTGCCCTTGCTTTCCCATCTACTTGGCATGACCAAACAAAATTCCTAATCAAAGTTTTCACCTTTTTCACATTAGAATGTGACAAGTTTGCACATGAAGATGCATACCATATAGACACAAGGATCATATATGATTTGCCACTAGAATTCTTGTTGCAAGTGATAATTTCGTAAGTCTCCATACTATTAATTTTCCCCAAAACAATTGAAGAATTTTATTGACCTTTTCCTTTTGAGGCATGTTGTAATTGATGCAAAAACCTAAGTATTTGTTTATGTTGTGTGTTGTTAGCCAAACTAGGCTTTTATTTTTTCCCCATGATCAATCCTTTGGTTTTTTATATGCCCTATGGCACAAGATTCATGCCAATTGACCTTTCCTCCTAACGCATCACAAAATGTTTGGATAACTTAAAAAACCTTTTTTTAATTATTTGCAAAACACTTCAAAAATAATTTCATGTCATCTGCAAAATTTGATCCCATACTTGCTTGCCATTCAAAAAAGTCAATCCTTCTATTCCATATGCAAGTTTGAAACCATGTACCCCTTGGTGAATACCATTCCATTGTGAATGCATCTCCTCTTTCTCCATTCACCACCACTAAAGTTTTAACCTCCTTGTATAATGATGTTATCCAACTAATCCATTGATACGAAAAGCCAAGTTTTCTCATGGTATTTAAAGAAGTGTCCAATTAATTCTATCATATGTTTTCTCAAAATCAAGGGGAAGCATACTAAGTCATGGTCACTATGTTTAACCCATTCCATAACTTCAAAGGTTGTAAACACATTGTCCCAGATACATGACACTCACTTTAGACAAAACCAATTTGTGTTGGCTTTATTCATCACAGTAAGAAAGGTCGAAGCCTAAATTAGCCAAATTCTTTGAAATAATTTTGTATGTAGACCCCAAGACCAAAAATGGTCTATAATTGGTAATAAGATTTCACTCCCATGGCTTTAAGTTCCTTGTGCATAAGCCATTCTTGAAAGGTTTTTTGGAGAAATTTTTTATATTGTTTCCTACTCTAAGCTATGTTTCTTGAAAAAATTCCATTGGGATTCCATCTACGCCTAGGTAGCCTTGTGTTTTGCTAAGTTAAAAGTTGTTTTCTTACTTTTCCCTCTATGAGTTCTTAAAGCAAAATTATGTTCTTCAATTACCATAATGGGCACACTTTTAAAACATTGCTACTTAGCTTGGGAATTGTTTTCCACTTCTTATAGGTCCTTAATGTACAAGTGGTGGTAGAAAGATTGTACATACTTAACTATGTCATGCCCTTTTCAATGAGTGTTTGCCCTCCATTAAACAACTCATTTATTACAATATGTGGCCTATTATCCTTGTGGAATTTAGAGAATTCCCTTTAACACCTATACCCTATATTGAGGTCCATTTGGCTGCCATTGAATTCTTTGTAGACTCCAACTTGTCCATTCTACATTTTTCCAAAAGCTCTTGTGCTCTTTAAGTTTGTCCCAAGCTTTTATGCTTTCCTAATCTGACATGAATTCCTCTTCAGTTGCATTTATGTCATAGAAATTGTTTTTTGTATAGTTATTTGCCTTGCACTTTGAGCTATTTGGTAATTGTATCATTTTCTTTCTTAGTGAGTATAATTGATTTGACCGCTTAAGGACCAACCCTTTGATTTGTAGCTTCTACCATCCCTCACTTCCAAGCATCCAATAAATGTTGCTTAATATATTCAGCTTAAAGTAAGTAAAGGTTGAATATCATCTCAATTATCCTCTTATGGTTTCTTAAACAAATGTGTAAAAAATTTGGAGAATGGTCAAAGATGTGTGCCATTGAAGACCATATCCCAATCCCCCCCCCTATTGTTGGATGGAAACATCTACATAAAATCTATCTAAACAAGACCAGATAGGAGTTGGAAATTTCTTACACCAAGTGAAATTCTTGTTTCCTAACCACTTGAATTCTTCAAGATTCTAGGAATCCATCAAACCCAAGCTCATTAAGAATGCATTCCAATTATTGCATTCCCTTCTTCCCATTGTGCAACCAAAGTAGCCTTGACTTTGGTATTTTCCTAATTCCACGTTGTTGTAGCCTCCTCCTACAACCTAATGATCTTTTGGTAACGACAGATTAGCTAGGGTATGCCATAGCCTTGCCCACCCTATTGTGTAGTTGGGTGTGTATACATTCCTTATCCCTATTTTCATTGATGGGGATAACATGATGGTTATATGTTGAACCCTACTTGGAATGAACATTAAAGCTACACGTTTAATTGATACAATGAATGTAGTGCCTCCCTTAAATTGGTTAGATTTTGTTATGTGGAATGTGTCATTGCAAAAGTTTGATCCTCCTCTAAAATCCATTTGACTTGTTTTCATATTGCACACTTCTTGTAACCCCATGTGATATTCATGTATAAGATTGCTTAAGGTTGAGGCACTTTATTGGTTTTAAAAAATATTATGAATGTCATAGTGTCATTCGACACCTTGGCCAAAACCCCTAATGTTCCAAGAAATAAAAACCATTTTTTTTATTCATTCAATGAACTTGCATCTTCTAATTGAGCCTTGAAGGATTACCCTTCTTGTGCTGCCAAAAGTTCAAAAGAGTCATTATTTAATTTTGTGGTTAGTCTTAGTGCTAAGAGATATCTATGTCAATGACCTCCACGCCTATAATTGGATAAATAAAAGTAGCTAGATTTCGGATTTAAATATGCTTACCCTTCTTTATGCCAACTAACATCATCTCCAATTTTGGAAAATTGGGGACCATCTAAATCTATTTGATTTTTGTAGTTGAATATTTTCCTTCTTCACCAAATAACTACTTGCCACACACAATGTTGAAACCCCTTAATACCTTCCAACCAAATGTAATACCATGAAATATTTCCCCAAGTTTTCAAAGGGTTAGAATTATTATGATCATTGGTGTCGCAACCCCACTTTGGGGCTAAGTGTGAGAAGGCAACTCACACTCCCAAAAGTGGGAAAATGGAGTCCTCCGGGACTCCCGAAAATTCAGAAGACGATTTGAGGGGTCAAATCTCCTCGCCTTGGTGCGTTCTTTATATCAATGAAAAGCTCTTGAAGTGTAGATGTCCAAAATGGGCTCGCATTGCCCATTTGGACATTTGCAGCCCAAGTTATGGGCAAAAGAAGGGCCGGGAGTCAAACTGGCAGTTTGACTCCCGACCACTAAAAGTAGGGAATCGACCTTTTCCCGACGTCGCCTGAAGGAGTGCGACTCAGCGTTGGAAAGCTCTTGACGAGAGCTACAACTTTGGTTTAGAGCTCGTCCCGATCCAAGTTCGGGGCGAGGAGCTATGACCGTCCAAAGTCCCAGGACTCCAACCCGGGACAGTTTCGGGACTCCAACTTGGGAATCCCGGGAAAAAAAGTCATTCGGATGTAGCCTCTGTGGTGAAACGCAGAGAATACTATATGGGGGAAGGTGGTGGCTTCCCCCGAGTCTGGGCCGTGGTGAGTCAAGTAGTCCAAGTTGCTCGTGACTTGTCCCAACACCCAAGGGTGTTCCCGAATGTGAACTAACCCTTTTGTGGTTGGTTTTAGATGCAGATTCGTGCTTGATCTTCTAATCCATCTTCCTAGTCTAATCCCAGGACTTCTAGCACGCCCCTCTACCCCTCTTTAGTGCTCAAAGTCGAGAGTGCCCCTCAAGTCCCACTTTTCCGCAACTCCACATAGTTGGACCCTCAAGTGGGTTCAACCCGGGACTTGGGAGTGCGTCAATTGGTGATCATAAAATGTAATTGTAATGAGGTTTCATTCATTACATGTCTCTTAGCCAAATCTAAATTCAAATCTATTTTTCCTTCTATGATAAAAACTTGTACCACTACAATTGGTTTCCTTTCGTGCCCTTGGACTAATTTGAGGACATGAATTTTCTCCTCATGATTCTATGGCCTTTCAAAGGCCATAATGATTAGGAAGACCCTTCCCCTCAAAACTGGTACATCTAGGTATTTCCCTAAGATGGATTGCCAAAAGTCTTGAGGTAATGTAGTGGTCATGTAGCCTCTTTTCCTTGACATGGGCACTTCTTGATTATTTCCTGATTTTTTAGGAAATATATATTTCTTATCTTTCAACTTGCCTTTCTGTGCCTTCCACACCCATTCCATTTCATTTTTCTCTTTCAAAGATATGGGCATCTTGTATGATTCTTTAAAGAAAGGTGAACTTGGGAAAAATATATCATGTATCTATTCCTCCTTTAGCTAAATATCAAAGATCTTTGAGTTTATTTATGAAAGTTGAATTGATATTATCATTGTTGTTAGAATTGTTGCTAGAGTGGGAACCTTAGGAACTTGAGGAGATGTGTATGCCTTTAGGGTTGCGGCATGCCCTTTTTTTTGTTTAATTAAACTCCTAAAAAAATGTTGAATTTGACGACACCTTTGATGCTTAAAGTGTTAGAAAGTTGCCCTACCCTTTTTCCTCGTGTACCAAAGGATTAGCAACATCTTTTCCAACTACAAAATCTTTTGTTGAGCTCCTAGGTGGCACTGTTGGTTTTAAAATTAGCAACTAGTCTGAAAGCCACTAATATGCTTTGGTTTTACCTTTGAGTTTCCCTCATATGGAACCTTTTGGTCCCCCTTTGGTTTTTCCAAGCAAGCTACAACCTTTAAAGACTATGTTTAAAGGTAAGTATAGGATTGGGTGAAAGCATGGTAAAGTGTACAATTCACTTACTTTGGTAGTCTACTTGTTAAGCTAACAAGAAGTAGGACCAAAACCCATCATAAAATTACTATACATTTAATATTTTTACTTCAATGATAAAACACAAGATACTTCTTCATTATTATTAATTAATTTTTAATTTTTACATTGAAAAAATAGGTTTCAAGTAGACGTTTCTAAATGTAAGTAATTTTTGAAGCCTAGTTTTTGCAATGTAACATTTGTTTCCAAGTATGTGTCAAGTATATTCTACCAGAGAGAAAGTAAAATTTATTTATTTTCCTTCCTTTGAACATACAATGATCTTTATGTTATAACTTCACACAAATCTATTTCATTGAAGTTTGAAAAGAAAAAGTACTTTTCATTACCATATTAACCAGTCAAATTCAAAAGTACTTGTTCCCTACTTTTTATTATTCCAAATTTTCTCAAATTTTGTATTCAAATTAATATAAACCCAATGGAAGGCACCATGGTTTCAAAATAAAATTTGAATATATTTTCTTGTGTTTTGGTCAAAAACTATTTCATTTTTTATTCCATCCTGAATCAAGGACATTTAGTTGTATACTTTAACTGCATGCTTTCACCTGATTAGACTAATGAAAATTGGAAGGCTTAGCATGTTTTGCAACTTTAGATGTTGGGATACGTTTTGTTTATGAAGTGTGAAATTAAGGGGAATTTTCTTTTGTTTTGATTTGTTTTTTCATTTTAGAAGCCTTATTAAGATGTTCTAATGCACAACGATGATTGCATTAACTGGGCAAACCATTGAAGAGAAGTTTGTTTTCCAAGTTTTTTTTAGTGTTATTTCCTTGGATTATAACTTTCTGAGGCAGGTTTTTTATATGCCTTATTAGTAGTTTAATTCGAGGGCCTATTGTCTTTGATGCATATGTATTAGACAACTCCACTTTAAGAACCTTGCTAATCTTCCTCATTATGCGAATACATGTTTCAATATTCCCCAAGTATGGGCTTAAGCCCAAGAATTGAACCCACAATGGGTATTGCAATATTGCAACTAATTCTTCCATGTTCGAGGAAAATCCAGGGCGCCAAGTTGAGAAAATTACATTCGCTTTTCCACAATTGAAGGAGTTTTCAAAGGTGTGCTTGTTGCCAACCTCAGTGGAAAATGTTGCTTCAAAGAAACCATTTCCTATTTGGACAAAGTTGTGTAAAGATTAATGCACATTCATAAAGGCCCAAGCTTGAAGAGCTTTAAGGCCCAACTTTGTACCTTGTGCTTGGCCTCAAATTGTGACCTTCATTATTGCTTGTTGAAATTGCTTGAAGATGTTGTGGTCTTTTTTGTTTAGAGCTATGGTGATGATCACTTCCTCGCAATGCCATTGTGCTACAAAGTTGTTGAGAGATTTTGCTTTGACTCCATTTTGTGCTTTTGCCTCTCTTAACATTTGAGATGTTTCATTCTCAAAGGGCGTTGGTTGTGGAAGAGCTATTCCCACAATTGTAGACTTGAAATGTGTTGGGCTTGCACTTTAAAGATTTCCTTCTTGTTGGGCAACCTCCCCATCTTTTTCACTACCCATTGTTGAACCAGAACTTAGATTAACACTTGTAAAAACATCTTTAACCCTTCTAGATGCTTGAGAAAAAAAATTTATGTCACTCCACCATCTAAACTACATCCCTACATCCCCACACACTATATGCGCTCTACTCTATTGTTTGCACTGAGCTAAGTCAATTCTATTCAACATTAGCCCATCATGGCTTGTCATGCCGAAAATTAATATATTGTTAAATTTGATTATTTTCTAAAATAAAAAAATATTTTTCTAAAGTTGTCAGATTTGTATGTTTGGTTTTGAACTTTTGAGTGTGCAGTAAGAATTTTAAAAGGATGATTAAATGTTTATATTTTATATCTCTCACTTGTAATCAGAATTAGTTAAATCTTCCTAAGGATATTCGTCATTTTAAAAACATTTTAGTATGGCTCATAGCCATTTTAGTTGCATAATTCATTTTTGGAAAATGCACTAGGCACATGGGCTGTGAAACTTGTTCATTGTTAGCATGCATTGCACAATGAAGTTTCTTTTCTAAATTTTTTTTTCAACTATTTTCTTTTCATAATATATTTCTTCAACATTTTAACTTTTTATTCTCATATTCTTTCAACTTTTTGGTTTGTCTTTTTTTCTTTTGGCGAACCTGCTATGTAGGTATGGTAAGTAGTGTGGTTGGTGTGGGTGCACAGAAAAAATGTAGAGAATTTTACACAGAAAAACGGCCCAAAAAAACAACACGGCCCTGTACAGAAAAATCTACAGAATTATACACAGAAAACGGCGAACGAAAATGCAGCGAAAAGGAAACTTTGTCGCCGTCCCAGGGGCTCGAACCCTGGACCACAAGGTTAAGAGCCTTGCGCTCTACCAACTGAGCTAGGACGGCCCAACTGTTTGCAAATTGGTTTGGGGTTTACATTTTATATATTAGAATATGCACAGTTCAGAAAAATCCAATTCAAACGACACTTAGGACCGTGGTTGATTTGGCCATCCGCGAAAACCAAATTTTGCCTATACCGCCTGTCGTGAGTGGAGCATTACTGCAACAGAAATCAAGGTATAAAATGCATAAGGGTCATGCCAGAATATGTGCATTATTTCTTATAAGTTTTAAATAATAATTACACTTCACATTATATTATTGATCATTCATGCATAAACTTATGTGGAGATCTATTAAGGAAGGTACTTTTTTTGTTTTTTTTGTTTCTCTTGATTAGATCTCCCAAATCATGGCACCTCTTGTTCTGCTCTTGGTATTCTTTGGGAAGCCCTTGATGAGTAGGTGAGCATCTAGTTAGTTTCATAATGTTTTGACCTATTCTGGAAAATTTATTGAATATTGAACAAAATTTGCATTGAAAAATCATTTAAATCAAAACTAAAAAAACTAAAGGAGAATTTGGGTGCGCTCTTGATATTGTTGAAAAGCTCTCTGGGAGTAGGATTTAATGAAAGTGATTTAGACATAAGGTGCAAGAGGTATTGAATTTTGAGTCATTTTTGTCACTAGAAATTCAAGTAAATTACAAAAAAATGTCTTTGAAGGGAAAATTAGTTGGGTACTTAGCTCACACTTCTGTGAATGGCTATAGTTGTGTTACTCAAACAGAACACTAAATTTGCAACTGAATGAAAAATTGCACAAGAAGGAAATGAAATGAGATACTTGACAAATTAATTAAATTTGATCTTTGAAATAAATATTAAGTATACAATCAATTTTCTCCTTGACTACTTCTAGAGCTTTAAGTATTCCAACTTAGTGGAAGTTATTTTTCAGCACATGCATGAAGATTACCTATTCCATAGGATTTACAAGCTACTGCTGTCATTAAGGCATTCTAGATCCAATCCAAAGGTGTCATAAATCTAAGCATATTCATAGTTCTTGCCTAAAAGCATGACACAATAATACAACACAGGCAAGTTTATATATATATATATATATATATGGAATTTTATTTATTTTATTTATATATGGCATTTTACAATATGGATTAATTTTATTGTGCAAAACTTTACCAATGATGAAAAAAGTAACAAGTTTGTTTTGAAAAGCCGCTGAACTCCCCAAAAGTGGATAAGTAAGGCCTTCCTTTTTGCCTTGAGAATTGCAAATGCAAACCACTTTGTGCTATGTGTCAAAGTGTTATTGTTGAATAATGTGCACCCAGTGGCAGACTGTTTCCATACATAGGATGAGAGATCCCAAGCAAATCAGCAAATAAAAGAGGCCAGATAAATTTTCAGACCACCATTGTTGGGATACCTTTATGCAAAGGTCAAACTATAGTGACAGACAGAAAACTGGAGCTGGTCTTAGTCTTGAAGCTTCCTGCTTTCACATTTGAAACTACAGCTTCTGAGATCAAGCTCCTGCTTTCACCCCTGTTCCTGTTGCCAGATGGTACACACCTCGTCCCTGCAGTTCAAGAAAAGATGCACAATAATCTATGACGACAATTTCTCCACAAAGGTATGGAATTTCTAACTTGTAAGGGTAGCATATTGTGATAGAATAAGAACCCAGAGGCCAAAATGCACTATTGTATTGTCAAACGTACTTCAGCAATATCCTTAATCTAGGACAGAGACAAATAATAGAGTCAGGGAGTGAGGACACGACCACAGAAAGCACCAAATGCACCACAAGAGAATAGGATGATATACCACAAGGGTGAAGCAGGTTGCCAACAGAATGCCAGGTATGATGACAGAGGACACTCTGTCATAAGGACCCTTTAAATGTGTCAACTTATGAATGGCCTGAAACTGTTTTTGCTTACTGAACACCCCATCTGAAGCTCCAATCTCACCTGCCATCTCTGCGACCAACAATAAACCAACCGCAAGAGGTGAACACAGAGTGGTGGAGCAGACTGCAAGACTGATACACTGGACAGAAAAGGGACATGAATAAGAACATATACCAAAGTGCCCATGGAGGAAAAGGCACTGTGAAAACAGACCAGCCTTAGCCCCAATGAAATGCAAGCTTAGATAAAACAGAAGTACAAACAGAGATGATGAACACCTGCAATTAGAGCTGCCACCCAGCCTAAGCCAAGAACTAACCATAAGACAAAGAAATTATCCTGGTAATGGGGATGCTGCACCAAGTCACATTCAAGATCCAGCTTATACAAAGGTTAAAGCACTGCCTTAATATGGAAGTTTCACTTGCCATACATCCTTTAGCACATAGACAGAAATTGCACAGACTGGTGTCCACCACTGCCTTGTGCAGATCTCACACAAGTCATAGGAATAACCTTGGAACAACTGTTTTCAGAGTCTCCCAGATTTGCCCTAGAAATCTGTTTACATAATGATGAAACTACTCCATGACATCTGCCCAGTCCTTGCATGCCAGCAGCACATGTGTCAAGCAATGGTGCAGGGACCAAATCCTGCAGAAAGGACCTAAGATGGTAACACCTAAGACACTACATGAAGACGATAATATGGTCCCCTTGAGGGAAGGTTGGACTTACCATGTTGGTGTAGGTCATCACATATGTTTCTAATCCAATAGAATCCTAACAGCAGAGAACACATTTTGCTAGGGCATATGATACCAATTCTGGATGGACACTAATGTCTCTCCAACTTTGCACAACACACCTCATGATAATTGGTGGCCTCCAACAGAAAGACCAGGAAGGGGGAAGATCTTATTTGGCAGAAGATCTGGTTCTGTAGTAACCTGCCTCACACACTGCTGCAGAATGACAATGATGCCAAGACGAAAAAGTTCCCTAACGCTCCAAACCAACTCATGGAATAACAAGAATCTGGAAAGAACCCTAACATGACAGATACTTCCATAGTTGAGCTCCTTTTGCAGTGATTAGGTTAGAGAATGGCTTGAAGAGTTCAAAGCAGAAATCAATTGCAGGAACATGAATGCAGGGTCTGGAACGCCAATCTCAAAATCCAAAGAAGAAAGCTCGTGAGATGATACCGCAAGCAAGACAAAACACCCCAAAAAACAAAAAATAGGGAAAACGCAAACAATCATTTTTCAATAAAAAAAACTAAAATTAAAAGTGCGATGCACAAACAAAGACAAGTTTTCAGATCAGACAGAAAGTCCTAACCTTGAAGAAGTTGCGCGCGCTGTGGCTGTGTGCGAGGATCCCAAACAGCAGCAACTAGTGGAGAGAGCGCTGAAGCAGGCGACCAGTTCACGCTTAGCTCGACTTCGTCTTCTTTCTACTCACTCACAGGAAACGGTGCCGTGCAAAATAAGATACGTAAAAGAAGAAGGGAATGCTCGATTCTCGCATCTGGGTTTTACCGGGTATACCCGGGTATCTAATATCCGGCGACACAGGGATACCTAGGTAGCAGTGCTTTATTTGGGCGAGGAAAAAAAAAGGAAAGGTGCGAAAGGTACAAAGGGTTTTTTTTTTTGAGGGGAAAAATGAGTACAAGTCGCCACATTATGAGGGTAAGAAAATCTAAGGTTGCCATATTTAGAGAATAGCTTCCAACAAGTTGCCAAATTATAGGAGGAATCCTAAAGTTTTCTACATTCCCCCCCTCTGACTCTAGCCAAATTTGGCTAATCCCTCTTGGGAATGATCGCCAATGCAGGTATGGCATATAAGTCCAAGTTGAAAAACAAATCACAGGGTAGCACCTTATTTCTGTTTCCAGGGGTTTTTTTAAAATATTTTTCTTTTCCTTATTTTGTGAGGTAAGTGGGTTGGCTACCATTGACAAGAAGAGTTAGCCAAATTTGGCTATGGGTAACAGAGAAAATTAAATAAATAAATTAGGATTCCTGCTATGTTTTGGTGGTGACATGCTGGAACTTGTTGTCGAAATATGGCAATTCCAAATTGTTTTTTTCCCTTCAAAATATGGTGGCTTTTGATCATTTTTTCTCAAAAAATCCTTTGTAGGATTTGCATTTGTATTTTTTATTTTTGGTCACCAAAGTGATCAAAATTTGCCAAAAGAAAACCACTGGTTCTGTACTAGGGTAGAATGGCCAATGAACAAACATTAAGAATTCAGAGCTCAGGGGCTTAGTAACTGTGCATTTTTTTATCAACTTGCTCCTCAAAAAACTTAAGTGAACCTTCAACTACAGCACTAGTAGGTGTTTATGACACTCAATTCCAAGCCAAAATGAGAAATTTGTGGCTGTTGAAAGTGAGGGGGCTTGATGTTTGAAAAAAATGGACAGAACACATAAGACTTTTATCTTTGTGTAGTTTGCACTCTATGAACAAACACTTCAGATCTTGTCCAAGGACACCTTTCCTCCCATAAACAAGAGAAGAATAATAATATAATTAAGCTTAAACTATTTTTTATTATCGTTCTGTTTTTTTTAAAAATGCAATAAGTCGATATATTTGTAGCAGTAGTCACACAGTCACAGGTTCATTTAAGGTTTTGAAATTGAAATCTTCTGAACAATAACCTACTATTGTAAGATCCACAACCCCCCAGATGCCACATGGGACAATCTTTCCATCTCTCCCTAGATTGAAGAAAAGAACATCAGAGTGATGGTTGCCATAATTTTCTCATGAGATTGAAGTTTGTCTCCCTACCTCTCTCAATCTTCCTCTTTCTATGCGTTTGTGTATGCTCTTTGTGTTGTGTTTATGTTTGTCAATAAAAACTTGACATTGTCGCTTTACATTGATGTTCAATTCAACTCGTTATATATGACATTGTTGTCGACATCTAGTTCCTATCATTATATCCAACATCATCAGCGACGTATCATTCAAGTTATAGGAATTATTTTCGACCCCATCAAAACTCATGGCATTCCTTTTTTATTTATGGACCTCCCCTTCATTCCTTTGTGGTTGTTTAGGATTATAGAACCCATGCTATTATTTTGTTACTAATAGACCTTCCCTTCATTACTTTGCGATTGTCTCAGACTACAAAATCCATGGCGTTACTTCGTTATTAATGCACCTCTCCTTCATTACTTTGTTGTTTAGAATTATAGAACCCATGCCATTACTTCGTTATTGATGGACCTCCCTTTCATTACTTTGTAATTGTTTAAGAATGTAAAAACTTGACTATCAGTTTTTTTTTTTCGCAAGAGGAAGTGAAAGTGTTATTTGATGCATGCATGAGCAGGAAGGCATTCATGCATGTGGTGTGTACTTGGAAATGATAAGGCAAAATGTGATAAAACATGTGAGAGGTGGTAAAAATTTGACATTCGCTTGAGTTCAACCAAGGCAAGTTCTTAAGCTCAACCATTACATCACTCTATCGCTATATAAGTAGACCTCTATCATCACCATTGTCGTTGCTTAAGAAAAACATGTGACTTGTTGTTTGATTTGGATCCTTCACCCCCTTTCTTTTCATTTGCATTTGCTTGTGTTTATTTTGTGTTCTTGCAGGAACATGACAACCATCATCACATGAGTTGGCATCTATGCCATCAAAACCATTGAAACTTCAAGAAAATTTCAATACCAAAATTAATTTAGTGTAGAGCTAGATTGTCAATATGCACACTTCAAAAAAAAATTTTAATTAATTCCCCGAGTTTTTAGTATAGATGATATATGCAACTAAGATTTTTTTTTAAAAATTGTAACCAAAATTTTAGGGTAGAAAATCTAAGTACTAATTACCTTTTTTTCTTTTTTTATCCTTCTATCTTTTCTCTTAATCTTTTTTTTCCCCTATATATGTCCTTCATTCTTTCAATCCCTTTCTTTGCTCTCATTCACTATCCTTCTTTTTCTTTTTAATATTCTATCAATTTTCTCTCTCCCTTTTAAATCATCAAAGCCAATAAAACCCATTTCAAACCTCCCATACCTTTCCATCCTCTTTCTTTGTCCTTTTTGTTTTTCTTGACCAACCATCACTAATGCCATCAAAACCCATTATAAAACCTTGCATCTTTCATTTACTATTGTTGAATGAAAGGTTACAACTTAACTAGGACATGCCCAAGAAGCTACATTTTTGCTATTATTTGTCAACTAACATTTATTTGCTACATAGACATGATTCCTAAGCCAAACCTTATGTACCTTAAAGATGGGCTTGAAACCTGACTCTGAAATTGATGTGGAATATTTCACTAACACTTTAATAATAGCAATAGACCATGTGTCATTGAAATTAGCTTTACTCTCTTGCTCAATTCTGTTTTGAGTTGTTCACTCAACTTAATTAAATGTACCTTCAATCCTTTTTTATCTTCTCTCTACCCTTTCCTTTGTTTTTCAACTCCTTGATTTTGCCAACAATTTTTTTATCCATTGCCTTTTATTTCAATATTACCAAGTATTGGTATGATGTGACCATTTGTGAACTAGAATAATCCACCAATGGTTCATTGCCTTGTCTTTTCCTTGTTGGCAATTGTGACAAAAACCATACGTTAACCAATTCTACAACTTTTTGAATCTAATTTGCATTAGTTAGTTCATTTAATTCAAGAATAAAAAATTTCAAATTCACCACCAATTGATCTTTTTCATGGTTGTTTGTTGGTGTGGATGGATTACATGGCATTTTTACATATTAACAAATTGTGGATAAAAAGGGGCATTTAGAGGTGGTACAAATAGTAGCAAGTGCTGGTTGGAAAGTCCCAACAATGTTCAACAATTATGTGCAAATTTTAGACTCATCCCCATTTATTTTTTGACTTGCATGTTGCATATGATTGGTATGAATTTTCATGACCTTCCTCTCCTAGTACTATAGTGAACATGTCACTTGGACCAATTTTTCCAACCATGGTTGTAGGATTCAATGGCCAAATTCTACAAATCCTAAATTTGATTTTTTGTTCTCCTTTTTCAAGGATTACTTGAAGACCTTGTCCATCCTTTCTGCTAGTGTGACTTCATTTGGTTCAAGATACTTGCCTTTTGCCATATCATAGTCTGTTGCCTTTCTAAACACATTTTTGAATGCTTTGAAGTAGGTGACATTCAATGGTTGGAGTGCATACAAACTTTGTATGTGCAATTAAGGTCACCATGTCCAACCCTAATTCTACTACTTGTTCAAGGGCCTATATTGTGACGTGTTGCCCATGCCCATCTATAATCAAAAGATTTCGATTATCTTGAAAAATTCCTTTAAGGATAAATCTACCCAAAAAAATCAACCATTAACTAAAAGGCGACCTATCATCCAAGTCTACATAATTTTATGTAATCTTTTTGCATGCATCCTTGAACCTCCAAAAATGTGAAAAACAAGCAAGGTTATCCCTATTGCATTAACAACACAATTCATAATCAACCGCTCCCAAGACTTGGGAATGGTGTTATAAACATCACATGAACCTCACTTAGCCAAAACCCTAGCACTAGATTGTTGCCTTGTTTGAATTTAGTTCGTTTCATATAAATTCCAAATGTGATCTAATGGGTATTTGTGTTATGTGTACAAGTTTCCAAGTTGGAATGTCATGCTTCCCTAATTAACCTTTTTGCGTTAAAAACTTTTATTCTTTCTACAAGGCATATGTTAATTTTATGGATGATATTTTTTGAACCAGACCCACCAACTATTTCTTGGAACACCATTCCAAAATGGGGTAAGTGTGGTCTGTGTGATTTTAGCAACCTTCAATTTTAGTTGTTGGAAGGTGATAGTTAATCCAACCTTTTGCATGTTTTGAACCCAAGCGGTTATTGCTTCATCCTCCTACTCTATCAACACACCTTAGGGACCCACTAATTTCATGTTTATAGTTTTAACATTGAGAAGATCTACAAACAAGGTTAATGAATTGTTCCCATACTACTAACCTTCCTTAAATACGTGTCCCTTCTCCATTACATACATGGCATCTTTTAATTGCTAATATATCCACCTACCTAACTTAAATGCATTAGGTTGTATGTTAGTTTTAATAGAAATTTCCATTGTGCTAGGATGGAAATATTGTTATGTTGTTGTTGTGGTTGGTTGCAATGTTGATCCACTTGTATTAGGGTGGTAGGTTAGGGATGTTAGTTTTCTTGGTCTTCACAATTGGTACTTGAAACCCCACTCCATTGCTTTATTGGCACATTGAGATGTGTTGGAAAACAATTTGCCATAATGCACCCTTGGTACATGGTTGTAAGGCCTCTTTTTGCATAGGTAGACTCATTTTAGCCTTATTCCTCTTGGGCCCAATCTCCAACTCACGAGTGTCCATTTACATCTTATAAGAAGTACAAATTAATGTACGATAATAAAGGTAGTTTGAATACTTGAATGTGTATTCTTAAACTAGCTTTGGTATGCCAATCGAATTTGGTTTTTTCTACATTATTTCCATTTCTTCAAGCTTTTTTACCTCCTTTTTTATTTCAGATGTGATAAAAACTACTTCTACCTCCTCTTTAATTTCAAATGTAGCAAAAAAAATTATTTTGACCTCCCTTGCATTATAATCTATTTCTACTTCTTTCTTTGATTTTAGTTGTAGCCAAATATATTTCTAATCCTTTATTGATCCCAAATTGTAATCTTTTTAAAAAACATTGAAATTCCTATAAGAAACTTCCTATTTGATATGACATATTTAATTTAGAACTATAAGCTTTTACTCTAGGATTGCAAAGTTATGTGAGGTCTACCCTTGCCTTGTTCCTTCATGGTTTTTGGTGGGAAAATGTGTTATATGGTTTATAATGGGAAAGTCTGTAATAGATTTGTTTAGTTGTTGTTCCAATGGTATCCAAAGTTTTCCTCTTGTTTTATATGAGTTATATACAGTTTTGGTGTTTATTCTATAATATGGTAGTTTGTTTATTTTTATGTTCACAAGCAATCAAATTTGGGGTTTTTATACATTGTTTTCTTTTCACCCAAAATGATTTTTTTTCAAAATTGAAACCAAGAACCAACCAAAAATCAAAACAAAAATTGGATTAAAGGTTTTATCAAATTTATTGGAGGTTATTTCAAATTTTAAGAAAAATTAAAACTAAGATCAAAGGTTCTCTATAAGAATTGACCAACATTTTTTTCTACTTCTATCGAGTCCTTATGTTATGAAAGGTGTTAGAGCTATGTGAGGCCCTTGGAAGTGGGCTAGGACTCCTTAAAGTCACAACCCAAGACACCATTGGACCTAGCCACTAACTTAAAAGTAAAATATTTTTCTCAAAATTATATTTCAATTGGAGGCCACAATATAATATTCCATAATCGTCCCTTCGTTGTGTGAACATGTGTTCTATTTTCACATCGAGCTTTATGCTTGAACATTCTTTGAAGGTTACCAAAACCTTATTATTTCAATGTGGAGCTATGTTTCACACATTTTGCCCTCATAACTTTAATACCAAGATTTTTTAAAATTGTATCGACAACATATTAAAAATCTACACCTAATGCATTGATGGTACAAGATGATTTTAGATAAAACAAAGGACTTAATCTAAATAATCATGTAGAAGGAGCAAATAAATGGATGAAAAGGAAATAAAACAAATTTTGAAAAGGATTCATGATTGGGGTACCAAAAAGGAATGAGTTATATTTAAAGGACTACAAAAGACAACTTTGGATTTTTTTAAACTCTACATTATTGTAGTTGTAATGAATTGTTGTATGCCAATAAATAAAATGATGTCTTGCTGTTAAATTGAAAAAAAATTAATTAATAATTTGGATACTATGTAAATGTTATTTTGAATCGTGTTAACTAACTATATCAATTGTTTAAATTGCATTTTTTTTAAGGAATCAAAGGGAATGCATAAAGTCATATAATTGATTTCAAACTTTTTGTACAACAAAAACATGCCCCTCTTCTATGAAAGTACATGTTCATTGTATGAACTTGATGAGAAACCAAATCATACAAAAATTTCAAAATTTTGAAATTTCAAGGAAAGGGCTACAAGGCAAAGGACTCATTTTTTCAACCATTTGACCAAAAAAAAGTTCAATGGGTTCAAAAGGTTTAGCTTTAAGTGTAGGTCACATGTGTAGGAAATAATCTTGCCAAAAAACATGTTTGGTTATCCATCGAAATTCATTCCTCAAACTCTAAGAGATAATATTCACACCTAATCCACCATCCAATAATACATCTCTAATTCCAAATTTCCCAACATGAATTTGAACAACTAATATGGCTTCATCAAAATCCTTTATTTCAGTTGTTGTGACTTTACAAATATTAGCAATCAAAACTTCTTCCATTTTCAACAATGATATTGTCATCATTTTTTTTAATTGATGACAAATCTCTAGTAATTGTCCTAATTTCATTTCTATCTTTGAATTCATCATGAATTCTAGTAATTCATCACTTCCTTCTCCATCTGTTCAATAATGATATTTTGTGGCAACACATTTCACTTTGCCACTAGACCTTTTCTTAGACAAGTTGATTTTTCCTTCTCTGGGGTCAAACCCACCTCATCCTCTTCATTAGTATTTGGCTTGTCAATACTCATTGTCAACATGGAACTAACACTTATCAACTCACTTTTCTTTTTCAATAAATTCAATTCCTTTATTGACACATTTATTTGCGTCAACATGTCAGCTCCTATTGGTTCGACATGTACATCACTTTCCTTGGCCATTTCAACTGACTTCTTATCATCCTTCATTAAGTTAGCTTGACACATTGACTACAATAATTCCTATCCATTCAACCTTCTCAGTTGAGTAATTGATTTGGCCGTTTCCAAATCAAATGGAACATCCACACACATTTCCAATGGTCTAGCTTCCATTTCTTGTATATTTATAGTTCATTAACTACATCCTTGTGAATTCATTTATCCTTCTCTTGTTTAATTTGACATCCTTTGGTGGGGTTAACTTTTTTCTTTGGAATTTTTTTAGTAGGCATATCGGCCTCTGTCATCATTGTTTTCTATCCTCTTGTGGTCACACAAACATCCACTATTGGCTGGTCCCATTTGACCATGGCCACATTCATTCTAACTTTCGATTTGGAATTCTTCTCTTCTTCCTCAATAATTTTTTTTCATACAAGACAATCATTCCTAATATGCCCTTCATTTTGACAATAAAAACATTTGACACCATTATGTCAAAATCCAAGGTTTGGATTATATCCTTGCTGGTTATATCAATTATTTTGATTTGACTAATTGTTAATTTGTTGATTACAACCACTAGGTCTTGCATTATATTGTTGTTTATTATATTGATTTTGATCATTTGGTACATTATAATTTGATAATTGTTTTTGTTCTTGTACAATTGCCATTTATGTTTGTATTACATGTACTGGTATAATTTTTCTTGAAGGAGAGCTTCCACTCATTGTTTTATTAGGACACTAATCCGTATTATGGTCATTTGTCTTGTAGATCTAACAAAATTTCATTAATAATTTACATTCTTTTGTGAAGTGACCTTCATTAAAACAATTTTGACAATACACCTTTTTTTTCACTATGTTAAAATTCACTTTCTTAGCTTTCTTTTTAGTCTTCTTTTCATAATGCTCATCATCACTATCTTCAAATTTGTCACTATCAAAGTCATTTTGACAATATCTTGCCATATTCTTTCGTCTCATAAGTAGCTCTTCTTTTACCAAAATTGTAGATTCAACCATTTATGGTAATGTTCTTCTTGGCATATTGATGATAGCCATTTTTACTTTAGTATGTAGCCTTTTTCTAAAGGCTTCTCTCAAATAAATGTCATTCAATCATTGAGGTATTACTACGCACAATTGGAGAAATCGATCGTAATAATCCTCCACCGGCCCATACTTTTTCTGTTTTGCATATCATAAAGTAACAATTACTTGTCTTTCACATTTAATTTCATTGAATCGAGTTATAAAAACACATTGAACTTTTGCCCATATCATTGCTAGATGAACAATTTCATATCTTCTAGACTAGTTGGTAGCTTTTCCTTTCAAAGAATTTGAAAAATATTGTAATTTGTGACGATCAGTATCTTCTCCATTAGTTATACATACTTTAATCAATTGTCAAATGTGTAGAACTGAGTTTTCATTGTCATGATATTTGGGTAGTTATATTCTCAAGGCATTTGTAAGGGGTGTTGCCATAATGGGCGGAAGATTCATTATTGATGCGGCAGTAGTTGGTGGTGGATTTAGAGGAATTCTGGTCTTGATGTGTTCAGGGCTCTAAAGGAATAATTTGAATAGTTCTCTTCCAAAAGCCTTTTCAGTTATGTTGTTATTGTTAGTTTATTTTGTTACGTCTTCTTCTGATCATATTCTTGGTATTCATGGCCATCCCTTTTCCATGACCCAATTGAGTGTTCCAAAAACATTCACTGTAATCTTTGGAGTTCTTAACAATGCATCAACATTCCCTTCATCATGTTCTTTTTGCACTTCATTTGGTGTTCCAATTTTGGTGGATTGCTAGGTATTTTCACTAGATGAACCATTTGTTTCTTTAGTCGTTGTTTTCGCTGCTATTACTTCTATTTCTTCCTCGACAAAATCAAGTACTTGATAATTATTAGAGGGACAAAAAATTGTTCACAACCCCTTACATTTAGTAGATTTTTCTACCTAAACAACTATTTCTTTAGATTTTTCTACTTAAATAACTATTTCTTTTGCTTCATCACGATTTTGCCTTCTCCAATCTCTTAGTCTATTTTTCTCTTCTACTTCCCTACTTTTATTCGTCATGGGTTCCTAAAAATTTTCGTTTCTTTACTACTACCATGTTTTCTTTCTTTAATTTTTAGTTTCTTCAATATTTTTTATATGGATTCAAAATAATCATTGTAGACCAAAATTCTTTTGATTCAATTTCTTTTGGACAATACTCCTCATTCCCTTTTAATCTCATTGCATATTCAAACCCTACAAATCTAGGAATCCATGATAGATCGCATGTATCCATTTGTTTACCAAAACATTAATATTTGGTTTTGTAAACTTAAATCTATCATGAAATTTGATAATATGATAGGTTGCTGCAACTTTCTTAATTGGAATTAACGTCAATAGGCATACCATTACTAGTAGCCATCTCCTATACTTTGTTTAATTGTGCAGTGTCAATTATTAGTGTTTTTAATGGTATTCACCACACTTTTGTTCCCCCATGTAGTTTTTTTATATTAGTTCTTGAAATTTTTCATGCAATGTTTTGAATTTTCCAACCAAGTTTCCCCATGTATCAAGTTTTGAAACCTTTCTTGGTGTATACAAGTAATCCAAAAAACTCAAAACATATTTATTGTGAAGTCTTAATCTTTCTTTTGTTTCACTAATTGTTATAAATTCTTTTAACCATTCATGGTTCCCTCTTTTAACAATTGTCATAATCTACCATTTCTTGAACCATCCCTGATATGTGTTATTGTAGTAATCGAAGAAAATAATAGATTTAACCATATCTTGTTCATAATAAGTGAACAAATTAAGAAGAGCTATGACATGCTCAACACCCATAATAATCATTTTATTTGCTTTATTTTTTCTTTTCCCACTTTATAAACTCCTAACAATTTTGTAAATCCACATGGTAGAATTATATAGAGTACATGAATTAAATAAAATCCAAAATCTATCTTGTTTACTTCAACTTTCCCCTCCACATTTTCCATTAATTTCATTGCATAAAAAAAGATCACATAACCTTTTTCTTTAGTTTTCTCCAATGCATTGAATTAATCCTTAGCATGGTCACCAAATGTTAGCAATACATTTCTGCATGCCACTCTAGATTCTTGTCCTACTCCATTAATATAAATACCGGGTAAAAACATTAACTAGGACAACTAAATTGTTAGAGAATTTTCTTTTATTTCCTTACAATTTATTACACCATGCAATTAATGGGGATAAAAAATAGAATGCTCAAATTAAAAAATACTCAAGGTTCATTAAAATATACACATTCATCCCATTCTCCTTTCATTGAGTAGTTTTCTCATTCAAAGACACATACCCCATAGTTTCAAAAAAAAAATCCTCCAAAGTCTATTGTGGCGGCCTTACTTTTGTACTGACATGCCTTCTAGTAATTACAAAAATTAGTTGTAACTATTTTTGTGTCATATGATTATGTAGTTATGACAATCTATCTATGATGTTGACACATTAAGCTTAGCTTGTATGAATTTATTGACCTCTTACATTTTGATAGTTCCAAAAGGACTTGCTGGGATTCCATTTAGGATTCCTAATCTTATTACTTTGTCGACATGCCTAAGTATTTCCTTTAAAATTTCATTGCATTGAGGTTTGGCGTGGTGGATTCAATGATTCAACACAAAATTCATTTCAATGGAAACATTTTGGTCATTATTACGAACAAATGATCATCATTGGAAAACAATGTCATGTAATTTGGTAAAAAAATGACATAATTTGCCACTCCAAACCTTAATGGTGCTAGCTAATGTAAACAACACCTAATGTGATGTGCAAAAGAGGGCAAAACAACAATTATAAGATAATTTGCTATTGTTCCCCCTTCAATTTCTTCCTTCATGAATTTGTCCACCTCCCCCTATTTCTTGCCCACACCTTATCCACTTCTTTCACCAATAAACCAAGAAAAAGGTGTAAAATTTTGATTTATGTTTCAAGGAAAAGATATATCTAATAATACATACTTGACCATGTTTGTTTCATTTTACAAAGTAAAATAAAATGAAGAACAATGTTTTCTTAAATTCTTTTTGAAAGTGGTTAGGTTGGTTTCATTTAGCCATGCACAATTTGTAATATGACTATTTTTCAACTTTTTAAAGTTGACAAATTTTGTTAATAAAATTTTACATTGTTGCGTGATTGTATGTCATGGTTATTATAAGAATAAGTTTTTGGCGATTCAAACAAAATGTAAACTACCTAGTTTGGTTATTTGGTTTAATCTTAGAATAAACATGTAGGATTAAAGTTGGAAAAATGAGGTAACATGTAGCATGCATTTTTGTATATCATTTTTCCAACTTTTATGGTACATTGGTTTGAAGCTTTAAACCATTACAATCTCACAATTTTTTTACAAAATAAAAATTTAGAAACCGAGTTTTAAGTTGCAAGAACTGTACATTTAATACACACTCCGAGCATTGCTATGGGATTGAACCCCAATCTCAAAAGAAACTTTCCCCATGTGTAATTTAACAATTTGTGTGCACCCACAACGCATCCCAGGTTCCAACCCAACCCCAAAAATAAGCTATCTACCTTTAAACATCAAAATAATACCATGTTAAATTGTGTTCTTCCACCTAGTCATCACCTTTTCAAAAGGAAAATTCTCAATGTTGTAAAATTGTTGTGTAAAAAAATGAATGCATAAATCCAAATGGAAAGTCAAGAGGTTTTTCAACTTATTTTTCATGAATGCCATTATTGAAAAACAATGTTCATCTTCCACAAACACAAGGACTTGAACATGTGCAATCTTAGCAAGCTTTATGAATTTTGAAAGGTTGTGCTTGAAGATGGAAAAAAAACTAATCTTGACCCATAATCAAGTGATAGGATTCACAAAATAATCCTCCTTCATGACTATTTCATTATTTACATCCATTGCCACTTTTAAAAATATTGCTTATCCAAAGCATGGCCATCTACAAAAACTTTAACAAAGACCCCTTCCTTTCCCCACTTGTAAGGTGTAAAATAGGTAGCATTGGTGATAGTCAAATGCCAGTGGAAAACATTTCAACATTAGTAAGGTGATTAACCCAAAAATTAGGGTAGATCACATTTAATATCAACATAAGATCATTGTTAAAAAAAATGTCTTCCAATTCATGGACTAGTTAAACTTGGCAACATTTTCACATGAGCCAAAACCTTGGGAAAATATAACTTCCACACATGTTTGACATCCCCTATTAAAAGACAATGTTGGTCCATAGATTATTCAAAACTAGAAAAATGATTCAATAACAAGGTAGTTGGCTTCCTCGCCATTTAGGTCTACACACTAGCTCGTCAATAGATTCTTGTTGGTGAATGTTTCAAAAACATTCGACTCATCAAATGTGGGGTCATCAAAAATGTTGTAGGGATCATTGTAGAATTTTAGTTGGTAGATTTTCACTACATCAATAACATCACAAATAAACATGTTGTGAGATTGTGCAAACTTGATCAAGGTACGCACATAATCCAAAAGTGGCAAAATGGCATGTAAACCCAAAATTAGTTCCAAGTCACAAAGGAAGTTCAAATTTTCATTGGCAATACTATTTTTAAAAGCATCATCATGCATCTTTACAATCATAGGTTGATATCACTCCATCACACGTTTCATAGGAAACAATATGTTGATCCATTTTATTTTCACATTTCTTAGCAATTTTATTTCCTTTTCATGTAAGCACATCACACATTCTTTGAAATTCAAGGAATAATTGCTTAAATGAATGAGATAAAAAATCATATAAAGCTTGAAGGAAGGCTTCCAATCAAACAACCAAACTCAACTTTGATAAAGTTAACACAATCAAGTTGCTCCGATAAGCTTGAAGGAAGACTTCTAATTGACCAACCAAAGTCAACTTTGATCAAGCCAACGTGACCAAGTTGCTTCAATGAGTAAAAGAATGTATTCCCATTAGAAATGGAACCACATTCTCTTTCATTTGTGTGGTGACACCAACTCTTACACCTTGAAACACACTTCTACCATCATAGCCCAAACTTGAAACAAACTTGGCTCCCAATTTTTCAAAACTCAAACCCCCAAATGTGACCATAGCAATGAACATCAAATGAAAAATGTTCTCAACTATCCTTTACACAACCACCTTTCCCACATAAGCTAGAAGAAGTGGAATTTGTTTCTAACCTTAAACAACATACAAATGTGTAGAAATCCAAGAAATACCTTTGCCTTGCAAAGCCCCAACTATTGATTCCAAAATCAAATCCTTGCCACTTGGACCTTTGGACCTCAACTTCAATGTTCATTGACAATTTGCTACACATTAAGCACTCCCACCTCTCATACATTGTTTGATGTTGCATTGGTCGAAGTTGAATGCCATTGCTAAAACACAAGTTTTTGGAATCAATAATCATTTGGTGCTACCCCCAAAAGTTTGAACAATGAATATGAATACAATTTACATCCTACATATTTACAAAGTCATAAACATTATTGGCTACACATGTTTATGTTCTGGTATTCACAATAGCTACACATAAGAACAAAGGTCAAACACCATAAGATCTTCACAAAGTTGGAAAAACAAAAAACTCTTTTATGTTGTGAAAAGTTGGCGATAATGATGGGTTGGGTGGTGTTGTTACATTGAAACATTTAACCTTACCTTTTGTCAAAAAATATTTTTTTAAATAAATTATTTTTCCAAGCCTACATGTTGCAAGTTTGCATCACATGTAGATTTGTGGCAATTTTTAGCTAGAAAAAAAATGATAAAAACCAAGACTAGAGATTTAATTTTTTTTTTTAATGAAATTAACCCTTCACAAAAAAATCACAATACTTTTAATTCTCCCTAAGTAGAAGCATTTTCTATCAATATGGGATTGTTGGAGTGTTTCCTTTTATATACAATATAAGAGTGCTCAACTTTTGGACAAAGGGTATGTGAAAAATTGTGGTGTTATTTAATATCTTGGATGCACATTCTTGAATGCATTTTGCACCACCTCATTACTTGAAGATAGATTCTATTATTAACTTTGTTCATTACCATTTTTGGCCTAAACGTTTACAATAATTGGGATACTTATTGTGATTCATATTAATTATTTTAAATGGTGCATTGAAAGTACAAATGTTTTAAAAATTATTCACTTGCAATGGGCCACTTTGATTGGCCCATCACTACAAATATTCTTTGCCCCCCCCCCAAATAGAAATGTCATGTTTTTACACAATTGCATAAAACCATACAAATGTATTTGTTTTGCACTTACACATCCCATGTTCTATATTAACACTTACACATATGTAGACAAACCTTATACATTTACACTTGCATGGAATCTAAATATTCATTTTGACATTTACACTAACACAAAATGGAAATCCTAAACCATATACATACACAACATTGGTTTTTACATACTTTTGATGTGAAATGATTGTTTCTTTATGCCCACATTTTTCCAATTTGATTTCAACGTTCATTGTTTTGCCATTTGCAATAGTCTCATTCCTCATTTCAGATTAAATTGTAGGTAATATAACATGTTTGTCATAATGTTGCAAGACAATCATTTTCAAACTTAGTGTTCATCTTTAAAAGATTGATAAAGGGTGAGTCAAAAAATGTTTTCACATGTGGTTTTAAAAAATGGTTTTATTTAATTGTGAATTTTCTTTGTTCCAAAGTAAATGAACCATTGATTCAACAATTTTTCCGTTGTTTCCATTTCACAATGGTCATATAACCAATAATATATGATTTTGTGTCAACATGTGATGATCTTCTTGGAATACCCAAGTCATCACGTGAACAATTTAGAAAGTTTGAAAAGCAAAACACTATTTCAAAATAGTATATAGAAAGGGAATGTTCTTCTCCATTCATGGTGTATTTTCATTGGATGAAATAGTAGGAAATCTAAGAATATGTTTGCATTGACACTTTCTAGGGTTATAATTTCATTTGAAATCCATGTTACTAATGCTCACTTACTAAGGCGTTCAAAAGTCAAGTACAAAATTGTCACCCATGCATTACAAGGGTTATCACTAATGTAATGGATGTGGAGATTGGATGATTATAATTAGTAGGTTATTTGTTTGGTTGGATTTTACTAGTTATTTGTTAAATTGTTGTCAATCAGAATTATGTGTAATAAAGTGCTTTAGACGGTAGATGAAATTGCTCATTAGACATCCGATAGAGGTTGGAATGTTAGATGAACATTAAATTTGTAGCCATCACTAGGCAATCTGAGCAGGATGACCTTGGTGGCTGCAACCATGGCAGAATTGGCCATAACAGCCTGTTATGACCTTTTCATCAGCTACTATCTTGGGACGGGCAGTTGTAGCCACTGGAGAGGCCTCTTCTAGGCTTCGTGTTTTGTCAGGTTTTTCGCTCATCTCCTTGCACGATTTGCTTTGTGCTACTGGCGATGGATTTAAGTCTTAGGTTTCCTAATTTCTTTTCTTAGGGCTCCTCCCCTTTGTGTGTTTTGTGCTTTTCAGGTGTGATTTTTTGTTTGGACTTTGATCCTTTCTTTTTTTTGTTCTCTTGTTCACCTTGCCGGGTGTTTTTGTTTTGTTTGTTTATTCTTGTAACATGCTTTCACAATCTTGATTACTCTAGTGAACGTGATTCCACATGACTTCCCACTCCTGGTCTCCTGTTCCCATGAAATCCCACACATTCCTTACAAATTCCTAGACATGTGTTTCCACTTTCTTCCCCCTTGTTCTTCCCAACATATCCCCCCCTTTCCAATTCTCCCAAAGTTGCTAAACTATTTCATCATATTGGCTAGAGTGCCTCTTTGTCTCATCGTCATATTATTTATTATTTGTGCACCACTTGTGAAGTATGTTTCATTGCAGTCCTAAACAGCCCTACAAAGCAATGACCCAAGGAGAGGGCTATCTATCAGCCCTTCAAAACACAGCCATGAGGTGACTCCCTTGAAAGCCCATTTTCCAACTGCCCGTCTTAGTTTCTATGGCAGCCAGTAATGTCATGCTAAGTACCTAAAGAGCCTACTGGGATTTGAGATATCAAGTGGAGGGTATGAAAATTCTGGAGAGGTCTTAGATGGACCCTTTTTCTTTTTGCAAAATACGATAAAAATGTCCTCTAATATCCCGTGCATGTTCTGATGAATCTGCAAAGTCCTGTACAACCCTTACATAAAAACCTTGGAGAAATTTCCTGGTGTAATTTGAACACCCTATATACCCTTAAAAACCACAATCACATGCAATACCCTGATTCTCAGAATTATGAGCAAATCTCCTGCGTTCATCTTGGCATTATATCTTGGTTTTTATGCAAGGCTATCAGTGCCTTCCGCACTAGATCTGAGGGCAGATGCATTGGGCAGACGCATCTTAGCTACCTTGATTTTTATGCAAGGGAAAGCACCACTAATAGTTTAGGGTTTAGGGTTTATCCGCCTGATGCTACCTCGGTTTTTATGCAAGGGAAGGCACCACTAACAGTTTAGGGTTTAGGGTTTATTTGCCCGATGCTACCTCGGTTTTTATGCAACGGAAGGCATCACTAACAGTTTAAGGTTTAGGGTTTATTTGCCCGATGCTACCTCGGTTTTTATGCAAGGGAAGGCACCGCTAACAGTTTAGGGTTTAGGGTTTATCTGCCCCATGCTACCTCGGTTTTTATGCAAGGGAAGGCACCGCTAACAGTGCCTTGAGGCCTAGTCCTCGGGCTCTGCCCTTAGCTCATAGGGCCGAAGGCACTGATAGGTGCAGGGTAGAAGGCACTGATATATAGCAGTGCCTTCCCCTATTAATCCTGACATGAAATCTTGCACGATACAAACTGTAGTTTAGTGTCGGGGTAAAGTCCTCGGCCAGGGGCTTTATTGGAATGGGGCCCAGACTTGGCCTTGCGTGGGCCTGATCTTCAGCTGAGTCCTTTACTGACCATAAAGACCTGCCCCAATTTTTATTTTTATTTTTCCTATGGTACCTGCCAGGTATCATGGAAAAGCAAGAAAGAAAGAAAGAAAGGGGGTTGTTTTAAAAAAGATGGAATGCCGACTCCAGTGGGTGTTTCCTTTTTTTTAGTAAGCCCCCAACAGTGGAGGAAAAAATACACTACATAACATGCCCTCCAATTAGAGTACCAAAATTGAAGCAGGTATATAGATTACTATAGTGGCTGGGCAGCTTCAAAACTAATGTGTCAGATAATTAATATAATTTTAAATATCTAATGTGGCACTTGAGTTGTTGATTTTGAAAATTTTGACATAAAAAGGATTAAATATGATAAAAATCATACATGAAGTATCTCACAAGTTTCTTATTTTCCTTTTGCTTAGACTAATTGAAGTTTATGTTATTTTGTTGGACAGTACGTGGGTTCAAATCTGGCTGCCTAGATTACATTTTGATTGAATTTTCAAAAAATTAAACATAAATATTTTTTTCTGCTGAAAAATTCAACAAAACAAAAAATATATAATGTGTGCCGAAGCAGCCCAGGTACTACTACGATATACATAAGCAAAACTTGATGAGATTTTAAAAATATTTCAGTGACAGATTTTTTTGCCCATGTGTCACCTTAGTTTGGATACAGGGGAGAGAGAGAGGAAGGGATGAGCATGCTCTCCTAAGGTTTTAATTAGTTTTGAACAATTCTCATTTCAAATTGGGGATTAAGAAAAGCAGAGCTGAATCAGACTGGGACACTCTCTGTGAATTGCCCATTCAAACACAGCCAACGGATAGACGACCAGGTCTTGTTCCATTTTTGGTTGTCAATCAATTGGTGGGCTACACCAATTACACTGCGGAACAGGGTCCCATAGACACTTGTTATCACGTAACAATGGAACAATAGCTTGGCATGTTCCTACAGAGGCACGGGTGAGGACCATTCCATAAGTACGTAATTCTCACTCGTTAGGGTGAGGACCATTCCATAAGTACATAATTCTCACTCGTTAGAGATTCCACCCTTCACCCACGGCTTCTTGCTTCTTCTTAGGATCAACAGCTAGCTCTTTCAAATGCAATTTGACTGGCCGTATAGAACATTGGTAAGGTCTTGCAAGTAGCCTACAAAGTTCCTCCTCATCATGTTACACAATCTCTCCCGACTGCTAATTATGTCACGTAACGGTCATTGGTCAGACCCAGCCTGACCATGGCCACCCAACCTGACCCCCACTCGACCAGGTCATCCCAATGGCCATTACTTAACACATGATCTAGGCTGTGGTGGGGTCATTCACATTAGTGTGTACCCAAGTGAGTACCCTACCTTTTTTTCTTCACTGGGTCGGTGGCTGTGCTGTTTGTGGGACCCTAAAGGAGGGATTGTACTGAAAGTTTGTTTACATTCATTTTTGTTTTTGTTTTTGTCCTGCTCTGTTGCTCAAGCCTAAAGTTCATCTTGTTCTATGTTCTTGGTTATTGTAGCCTAGGGTCAGTTTTCACATTGACAAAACAATTTTTATTTTTATTTTCAAAAAAGTTAATTCATTTTCAAAATTTGAAATTATCGAATTTTTCATGATCTATTGATATTGAATTTTCATGAAATTATTTTTCATGATCTATTGATATTGAAATTTTCATGATATTGTCACATGAGTAGTGAAATTAATCCACAGTGTAACCTATGATAATCAATGATGATTTTCAACGTGTCAACTTCATATTTTCACAAAGATTCATTTCACTATTTTGAGGATTATTTCGATGGCGAAACTGATCTTAGGGTAAGGTATCCTTTCCCAACTTCAAAACAAGTGCAAAGTAGATGGGTCAGGAATTTTGTTATTTAGGAAGAATTAAGTAATTAGGTTGAATTAAAAAGACACAATATCCCCCTCCCCCCCTTTTCCTAACTCGAAAAAATGAGGATATATATATATAATGCATATATTATGATGCATTTTAGACACTTGTCATACTTACTTCCAAACAAGTGCAAAACTACCTTTAGATTAAAATTTGTTGTTTGTTGAGTTTTGTACTTAGTTCAGTTTATGTGATAATATCAAACACATACCCTTTTGCCAGCCAATCTTTCAAGACACTCTGTATACAGCAATAACAACAAACACCAACAAGTCTACTTGGTATCCCGAGGTTGCAAGACTCCGTCAAAATCGGACCCCACACTACACTTGTTGCATCTAACATTCATACTCCTTTGAAATTTCTACCGATATAGTGCCTGATTTGTTCAAAGCATAACCATGTGGCATTTCTTTGTGGAAACAAAAACTTTGTTTTTAAAAAAAAAATTAGCTTATTCACCAATTGATTGCCCCGGGTGCCATGATCAATACTAATACGCCATAATTAGCCTTATAGGGGGGATTTGGTCTGATCATGTGTTGGTGGGTGCTAGTTCACTTGGGCCATTCTACCTAATTAATAATTTAATGTCTTTCAATAATTTTCAAAAATCTATAGATAGCAACTTCTTAAGTTAAAGCACTGTGAAATTTTTCACAGTGTATTTGGAGCACACCTTAAGCACATAAGATTCACTCAGCTAGGAATGATAAGTATTAAGAAGTAAAAACTGGAGCTCATGGCTGCGTTTATGTTTGGCTTCAGAATGAAGGTGGATCTGGAATGTAAATTGGACCATGCTACCAGCCTCCTATATAAGAATTTGTTGAACCCTCTTCAACACGCCGCCATGGGAGCAGTGAATTTTTGTTGGACAAAATTTCAATTTTTTTCAACATGTTTCAACCTATACATACGGTTTTTTGGGTCACACTCCAAGGAATATAACCTACCAGTCAGTTATTGATTTTTGCAATAACCAGTAAAATTGATAACCGCCTGGAATTGAACTTTCAAAATCTAATAACCTACCTAGATGACTTGATTATCATCTACATAGTTATCAATCTTTAAAAGCTAACACAAATTTTTTAAAAAAAAGAAAAAAAAAGAACAGTAATTTTAATTTTCCAAAAAAAACCTTACAACCAGTGTATAACCAGCAGGTTAACCGGTGATTCTCAACTGGTTATTTGAAAACCTACCCTTACGCGTAACAAAGTGTTATTACCCAATTTTTTTGATAACCTACTTGAGAACCGAATTTTTTGATATTGATAATTGGGTAAGTTCCCCAAAAAAGTCCAAAAAAACCTAGGGGATGGTTATTTATTTATTTATAATTATAAAAAAAACCTGGCCAACACTGTGGGTAGTTGGTTGGGTGCTGTAGCAGAAATTCATAAGAATCTCTACTACTGAACTCCAAACCAAACCAGGGGTGGGCAAAGAAGGACCTGAAGGAGTTCATGATCATGATGATGTGTATGTAGATAGATAGGTAAACAAAGATATAACAATTGCTAGATTAAGGTGATGCTCAAGTAAGTGTATAAGGGGAAAATTTTGATTCATGCAAATTAAGCAAAGCAAAAATAAATAAATCAATCGAACAACATCATCATCATCTGTAGGCTAAGTGCTTACAACAACAAAAACAACACCAAAAAAAAACAAAAATCAGTTCTGATCTTGTCTCAGTTTCCCGAAAAAAAGCCTTCTTTGTTTTGCTGGGTCATGCACTCCCCCCCCTAGACTGGGTCATACACCTCCTACCTACCAAGTTGATCACTTCCATGACACAGCAGTACATAGAAGGGAGAAGACAAAGCAAAGAAAGAAAGAGAGAGAAGAGATTAGGTAGCTCAAGGAGACAAGAATCCACAATTGAGAGACAGAGAGAGAGAGAGAGAGAGAGAGAGAGAGAAGATATCAGGTAGCTCAGGGAGACAAGAATCCACAATTGGGAGAGGGAGAGAGAGAAGAGAGGGAGCTCACAGAGAGGAATCCACAATTGGGTGTGTGAGACAGACAGACAGAGAGGAGAGAAGGAGCTGAGGGGGGGAGTGTAGTGGATTCAATCCACGAATTGAGAGTCGTCATCAGCTCAAGAATTTTGTTGGTCTCTGGAACTTTCAGTTTTTTGTGCTCCTTGGTTTCCGTGTGCTTATTAACGGAAGTGTTTTGTAGATTGTTGCAGGGAGTGGGGGGGGAAACCAAAAAAAAAAAAAAAAAAAAACGAAAGAAAAAGATTGTTGTTATGGGGGTGTCGAAGCCGGCGCATTTCGTGTTCGTGCATGGAGGAGGTCATGGGGCATGGTGTTGGTATAAGACGGTGGATCTGCTGCGACTGGCGGGACACAAAGCGACGGCGGTGGACCTCGTCAGCTGCGGAAGAGATTCCACGGATCCTAATCATGTGGAGTCCTTCTTGGATTACAACGAACCTCTCATGGAGCTTCTCAGCAGCCTTCCTGACAACGATAAGGTACTATCTGTAAGAAGAAGAAGGAGATAATCTCTTCTTCATCTTCCACCATCACCAAATGATCGATCATCTCGTCCTAATCCTCTTTTTGTCTGTTTCTTTTTTGGTTTTGTTTTGTGTGTGTGTGTGTGTGCGCGCGCGCGCGCGCTTAGTACTCACAAAAATGTTTCTGGACAAATGTCTGTTTCTGACTACCATTTTCTTAAGATTTTACAGAATCATGCTTCCTGACATATTTGTATGTGAGTGCTTTCAGTCTTAAGAGTCACCTAGGTGGGCAGACATTGCTTGAAACTGCACTTTTGTATCTTTGAAAAATCAATCACAAGGGGAACATGATAATATGGATTGTCAAATTTTTCAGCTTCATCAATCCAGAGATCTGTCATCTAGTGCCAATTTCTATATTAGGAAATCAGAAAGTCCAAGATTCATAGACCCATGATGATGCTCATGATCAAATCATAGGTTTTTTGCAATCAGCTTGGAGACTCACTTGACTGGGATTGAATGTGTGAGAGTGACTGATATATATCTTGATCCACAGATCATTTTGGTCGGCCATGATTTGGGAGGCTTGAGTGTGACCTATGCAATGGAGCATTTTCATGACAAGATCTCAGCTGCTGTCTTCCTGGCTGCAATGATGCTTCCCAGTGGTTACCCACTTACTTTTGATGTGAGAAGAATTTTCCCATCTCTATAATTTCCCCTTCTTCTTCTTCTTCTCGTAAGTGATACATGACACAAGCTGCAGCTTCACAATCTTGACTAAACAAGTCCTTTACAAAACTGAAGAAATTGAAGCAACATTTTCCTCTTTTTTTTTTCCTTTACTGCTCACAGATCACAAACTTTCTAAACTTTGCAACTGAAATTCATTGGTCTTGGTCTGCTGTCATGGGTTTGTTTTTTCATCTGGTAGACTGATTGTCATTTTTCTTCATCATGTTGCAGCTCTATGAATTAGACCCGACAGTCGGTCAGCACATTGAGTATACTTTTGGGGATGGCATTCACAATATTCCAACGTCTCTTTATGTGTTGGAAAAGGTTCAAGCTGAAGTGTTCTATCACTTGAGTCCTTCACAGGTAGGCCAAAAAAACAAAACAAGAACACACAGCTGAAATATTATTATTATTCCTTCTCATTTGCAACTCTTTGTTTGACTGATTTTTAATATCATTCTTTGAGGAAGCTTCTTCTTATCATCTAGTTCTTATGACTGACTACCAAATTTGCATGTTTTTGTTGATTTTTACAGGATGTTGTATTAGCTTCACTGATGTCGAAGCCAATTCCATTGCGGGTATTGGATGGCTCGACAATCGAATTCACCCCAGAAAAGTATGGCAAGATCCCACGAGTGTATATCAAGACTTTGCATGACCGTGTGCTTGGGCCACCAGAAGCACAAGAAGAAGCCTTCTTGAGTGATCCCGACAATGAACCCACTGAAGTTCGAGAAATCAATTCTGACCACAGTGCTTTCTTTTCAGCCACTAAAGAGCTTCACCAACAACTTTTAGAGATTGCAGCAACTTACACTTGAATCACAAAACAAATCTTCTTCCAATTCGGCATAATGTTGCATGTGAGACTGTAATCAGTGAAGCAAAAACTTGGCTGCAAAAAGCATTTAGGAGGTCAAAACATCTTCTAGTAAATAGTTTCAGAATCAGTAGGGTACTCAGGTAGGTTTGAAGATAAGAAGTTGGCTGCCATCCTTGAATCCATCAATTCATGGGTCTTACTAAGGGGTTGAGAAGCTATAGTCACATATATGTCATGCAGTACTAGATAGATGGCCAACACTATCGAAACTCACAAAGTCATGCACACAAAAAAACATGCACACAAACGATAACCAGTAGTACATGAAATTATTTGTTCTGCAGTAGATACCTGAAATATAGGAGAGTGTTGGGGATTGGGTGCAAGCCCTCAATAACCAGTAGTACATGAAATTATTTGTTCTGCAGTAGATACCTGAAATATAGGAGAGTGTTGGGGATTGGGTGCAAGCCCTCATTACATATACTGGTGTGTAAACGTCTTGCCTCATGCAGATGCATGACAGGCGCTGGTTATAAGATCTTGGTTGGTTGTGACAATGGCTGGGATAATTCAGTTGCCTGTTCATAGATAAGGAACCCACTCTTGGTAAATAAGGTAAATGAAAATTATCCTCAAAAGGCTGTTGAAGTGTGTCCTGAGACAGGAGTTGAAATGGCACTCCTCTATGCACTCTCTCATAAAAAACTATTGTGTGCATATCTCCTGCATTTCAATAGCTGTATAACTTGAATTCAATGGTGTTAGAAAGCATGGCATTACACTCTGGAACTAGGCTGCCCAAAAACCCAATCAGAACACTCCACTTCATTCTCATTTTATCAACAGTTGATTACCAATCCTAAGAAGGTTGCAAGTTATGCTGTGGAACCAGACTGCCCATATCCAATAAGAAGGCTCCACATCATTGAGATCTCATCAACAGTCGGGATCCCAACCTGCTTGCAAACCCTCAGAGGGTTGTAGGTTTATCTTTGGAACCAGGTTGCCTGGATCCAAGCAGAAGCCTCCTTCTCATCAAAACCCTTGCCCATAGTCCATCATTCATGCTCCCAGACTGTGAAGGCCTTGGTCCCAGTATTCATATCATCTTAAAGTCGAACTGGGAACTGTTCTGGAACTTACAATTTGCACCTACTCACTTCTCTCAAGATTTTAGACTAAGCCATTCCAGTTCCATTTCAGCACAAGGATAATACGACCATCTAATAAGAGCTTGCAGATGCTTTGAAGATAACATGACAATGAGTGCACTCATTACCTTATGGCAAGGGGCATTGCTCACAAAATGTCAGACCATTACCTGTTCATCCCAAATAAAAGTGCCAAGCTGCTGTGACTACCCACTGACTACATCATCTCCCAACCAACAGTGACCACTGTGTATATAATAGCCTGCCCAAAATTTCAAGCAAACTATTATACAAAATCTAGATCAATTACCACACAATACACACCAGGGTCCAAAAGTGTGATGAGATTAAGATGACATTAAGAATTCTAGGGCACCCTTTTAAGGTTTCACTAGATTTCTACAAGCTCAAATGCCAGCAGTAGTTGTGTCTTAATGGTTGCTACATTTGTGAGTAGAGCTGAGTGCCACCTTTTCCTCTTGAGTTCTCTGTGAAGGGCAACTAAGTCTCCTGCAAACCACTTGCCTGCTGCCTCCACTCATAGAAAGGTAAGAAGACTATGCTCAACTTAAAAGAAGAACAAACCACATCAAACGAATACTTCCAAAAGAAATCATCCCCATAGATAGTTAAAAGGTAAGGTTGAAGGTCCTTTGCCTAGGGCAAGTGATTTGTCCATTCTAGGCTCCCCAACATCATCCACAAGGGAATTGGGGGCGTGGGAGGGGGGGGTTCATATGAATCACTTCAGTCACTTCAGTCTTCTCTGCAACACCTCCTCTTAAAATGTAACGCTCAATTTGACAAAAGGGGGAAATTTCCATAGCCTCGAGTCTAAAAGCTAAAGCCTCTCTGCCTCCTCAAACTCCCACTTACTTATGATACAAGAAGACTAAGCCAAAGACAAAGAAAGCAAGCATTGATGAGAAGGCACTCCCGTAGTAAGGAAATGCTGCAGGTATGAATCGTTCATACTCATTGTGCCTGAAAGGTCGAACGGGGATCTGTTTGCTGAGAGACAGGGTGGTGTATCCGAGTCGCTGGTATTCAACTTTGAACTGGAACACACCATAAACATCTGGCACTTGAAAAGCTGTATAGTACAAGCCATTTCCATCATGAGAAAGTGTCTTCCGAATGTAAGGACTCATCATGTAAAACTGGACCTGCACATCATCTGCCTGGTATGGCACCCACTCCTTTCCAGTCCATTCATAGATCTCCAATGAAAACTCCAGATGGTCAGTAATACGGTACATTGACGGCTCATCCCCACTGCCTCCACTCTTGTGATGCTGCAAATTGATGGCCTTAAGATGACCCCGTTCATGAAATGTCCATTTGCTCAGCTCAACAGCAAACTGCTCATTGCCGGACTTGGCATACCTCAATCCATTGCTAGAGAGTCGGAAGGAGAGCCGGAAGAACTTGTTGCTGAACAGATCCAAGGAACCGGAGATGAGAATCCGGGCGTTGTTCCTCGCCTGGATAGCTGACACTAGGGTTACAGAGGTACCGGTGAGAGTCGGCGCTTCCGTCAGGTCTGTGTTAGGTTTTCCAGAGAAGGCAGCCGGAGATGCCGAAAGAACAGTGACCATCAAATCGTTTGCGGTATTGACGGAGTGCGCAATCCCACGGAAAAGAACGGGAGCCGGAATGTGTTCAGAGCCCAAAATGGTTGGAGCGTCAACGAAAGAGTCGGCAGCGATGACGGAATGGTCATTCTCACCTGGAGTGATGGCAAATTGCGTGTGATCTATCACCACTGCATCGACTTCCTCCTCGAAATCGGCACCGCATTCAGTGGCGATGTCACGAACGAAATTGGACGTCTTAGTGCCTGCCGCTAGAATCAGGTCGTGACCGCTATCCACGAAGTCCAGTACCGCCGCCACATCCAACGCGCCGCCTCCTCCCAGAGCTTCAACAGAAGGCGCAAACAATACCAGCGCATCGTAAAGGTATACGCCGTACTTCTGCAAGGCGAGATCGGGATCCTCTGCCAGCTTGAAGTCTACCTCGAAGCCACGATCCGCTAGCGACTTGAAGAAAATGGAGTGCGTCTCCTTGATGGAAACATCTTCCAGAAGCGCCAGAACTCTCCGGTCTGACGGCTGCTCCTCTGAAAAACCGAAGCACACCAAAGGCAACAGAGAAACAGTCAGAAACACCAGCCAAATCTCCCGAGAAGCCATAGCCAAAGCTCCAAAAATCGAGCGTTTTGCTCTCTCTCTCTCTCTCTCTCTCTCTCTCTTTTCTCTGGCTCGCGGTCGCGCTGCTCTGTGCGTGCGTCTTCCCGCACGGGAGAGAGGACGACGACGTTCTCAAGTTCTCAAGATGTTCCCAAGTTGCTCGCGCGCTCTCTCTCCCTCTCTCTCCCTGCTCTGTGAGCGTTTTCCCGCACGACTCTTCTTTCGTGCGGAAGAGACAAAGACGACGACGTTCTCACGTTCACAGATGTGTTCCCATAGGTGTTGAGCTCCGACGATGGAGCACGCTCTCCTTAAAATGCGCCGTTCTTCGCGCATGGATCCTGTGGGGGTTTGTAGGACGTACGCAGGAGCTCTTCTATAGAGGGGGAGCAATCTCTGTATGCAATGCTCCTTTTTTTCCGTGCAAAACTCCGGGATTTGTAGCCTTTAGGAGATCCAAGAGAACATACAGACAAGCGGCGTTTCCGTCGATTCTGGCTCCACGAGAAGAAGAAGAAGAGCTTGACCTCCGTCGTCTATTCATGGCGACCAAGAAAAAGGTTTGGCAGATTGGCATCAGAAGAGAGCTACAATTTTGAGTCAGATGTCTTCATTTTCTCTCTCTCTCTCTCTTTTTTTTGCTACTTTGTCCGTCTTACATCTTGTTGTGAAGAAAGGCAGTTACGGTGCTTTTGTTGCGTGTGCGCGCGCGCACCTGGTTTTTCTTTCTTGCTGTAGCGGGCGTTCACGAAGCCCTTGGAATACAAAGCTTCGGATTTGTGACAAACTAGTCTCCAGCATGAAGTCCAGTCATGCATTGTGACGGCAGCCTGAGAATCCAGAAGCTTTTAGACAACGAGCCAAATTCACCTAAGAATGCTTAGAAGAGACAATGAGGTATGTGCTTGCTTGAGTCTTACAGTACCCTTGCATTGAGCTCTGCAGAACCATTGGCAGCCATCATGGAAATAATCACATTAAGCACGGTGGAAAGAATGATAGAGAATTTGTCCATGCAAATCATTGTGGCCTTTCAATGATCACGAACTTTTAGGTGTGGATTTGATGCTAGTAATCGTGGGAAGTCTGTTTTTTCATAATTTTGTATTATCTAGACATGAATGTCATGTGTTGAAAATGCGAATGAAACACATATAAGTAGAATGCAAGATTTTATTATAAATGGAAATCATCTTACTTACAAATGTCTGATATGTGTTTTATATGTACTTCTGTGTCTAAATAGTATGAGCTTATGAAAAAACAGATTTCACACAACTACTATTCTCAAATTGTGGCCCAAAGAAGTTTGTGCTGATGAGAAGCCCACAAAGCTTCAGAGCTGAAAGATCATCACAAGCTTCTTTGGGCCACAATTTGAGAATAGTAGTCATGTGAAATCTGTTTTTTCATAAGTTTATACTATTTAGACACAGATGTTGTACACATAAAACACATATCAGACATGTATAAGTAAGATGATTTCCATTTGTGGGCTTCTCATCATCACAAACTTCTTTGATGAGAAGCCCACAAATTCCAAAATTCCAGACTCTGCTTTCTGGAACAGTAGTGTCACAGTGAATGGGATGCAGGCAACCCAGCTCCTGAGCAATGTGTGGCCTCTAGTGATGGCGCTGAGAAAGATGAATGGATTGATGAACTTAGTTCCTGGCTTACACAACCAGCATCTACAATGTGCATATGCTTTTTAGGCTCTTTCTGGATGGAAGGAGGTTCATTCCAGAGTGGATAAGCACAAGAGACTTCCAACTGTTTGTTGCAAGCAAGATGGATTCTGGATTCCATATTTGCACAAGATGACTCAGGGCAGTACAGAATGATGCCAGCAAATGCACCCAAGACTAGTAGAGCAGATGGATGGTGTACATCAAGGAGAGGGACCTACTCTGAACAAGTGACAGTAGGTAAGAGTTCCAAGAACCTCATGAATCATGGTAATGGTGCTGACAAGACTATTCTCACTGGCAGCAAGAGTGTTCATGGTGGATTGACTGCAATCTTGATTGGCACTCTTTTTTGCAAAGCATGTTTCACAAACCCATAATCCCCATGACATAGCACTATTAGGTGCATTTTGTTTTCTAGGGCTTATTTCTCCTCTGGGTGTTAGTCCTTTCACTTGCGGTCTTGATACTAAACAATTTGCCAGAATTTCAATAATGAAGGAAGAAGTCAGCAAGGACAAATACTCCCAAATGAAGTTCCCAGCACTAAATAATAATTCTCGAAGGAACTGTCCAATATATCTATTTACATAGTATTATGAGATTCAATCTGCCATCATTGCATATCCACATACCAAAATGCTTTGACCTCAGTGGATGGAATGCGTTTTAGTTTCAACATCATTTCAAGCTGCAACACTCTGATCCTCAATGGAAGTCCGGTGGCAAGCTCTCCTTGCAGCCTCAATTATATCCTCAATCTGCAACAGTGCAAAATTTTGGGAGCAGGAAATGTGGTGAGCATGAATTGGCAAAGGAATAACAAACTAATGTCGTCCTCTGTGTAGTTTGCAGGGTCTGCAGGCTAGGAAACAGACTTGGCAGCCTTTTGTGAAGACATGCAACCACCCAGTGACACCAAGGGAAGTGAGGCAGACAGATCATATACCTGTGGTAAAGCAAGGCGCTCAAGGTTGGCTGCATAAGGCATTGGTATATCAGCACCACATATTCGCTCCACAGGTGCATCTAAGTAGTAAAAGCTCTCCTCTACAACACTTGCACTGCAGGCACACAAAGAAAAAGAGAAACCACGATTAGTGGCTTTTCACATGATGAATATGAATATGGTACAAAGGCAAAGGGAGATGAAAATAATTGGGATATTTGGGACATGCGAGAAGCACACAATATTTCTTAGCCTGGGCACACATGAATAGCAAAAATAGCATAGAAATAAAGAAGCCTCTTTTGCAGCGGAACATGGATTTTACCAAATTTCAGCTCCAACACCATGCTGAGGCCAACCTTCCTCAAGAGTAAGAAGTCTTGATGTCTTGCGGACTGATGCATTTATAGTTTCTCTATCAAGTGGACGGATGGACCGCAAATTGATGACCTGTGGATAGTACAAAAGTCATATTACAAAGACGGGCATTGCATTGCCATCTTTGGATGAATGGTGACAGAAAAGGACCAAACATCAAAAACTTGAAAGACTAGCTATCAGAGGTATGTGCCCTGCCCAACTCCCCAAACTCTCTTTCTAACAACAGTTTCACTAAACAGATATACCTATGAGATTGCAGAGAAAATTCCACGGTTACAGTAAAGCTGCCTTCATTCAGTTTAGCTTGAATGTACAAGCCAGCATCTAAGCCCGAGGTAAAATATAGCTTTCAATAACAAAAGATAACAATAATTAAGAAGAGTATTCTATGATACCTCCATACTGATGCCTTCCTTGGCTAGTTCATCTGCAGCCTGCGAGGACAGCCTCATGCATTAGCCTTCCTACAAGGGAGGGGTGTCTGGAGGCAAAAGAAAATCATGAAGCCCCTGATCTCCAACCAATTAACTAGAGGTACACATCTGTATCACACCTTTAATGCATAACCAACCATCTTAGAAAACGCAGTAATGGTGATGTCTTTCCCCTCCCTCTCAATCTGTAAAGAACAATCCAAGCAGCAGGAGCATGAGAGACCTCAATCACAATTGTTCACTGAAAGAAAGAAAGAGAAGGGGGCCAAATTTTCCTTGAAATTCAGCCTACTAATTATGGCATCACGAAACAGTCATGGAACTGTCAGTATTATGCACTTGTATGGAAGGAAAAAAAATTGGAGAACCATGGACATGAACATGGCTTCACCTTAGCTTGGCCAATTGGGAGAGTGAAGCTTGGGTCAAGTACATCTGGGGACACAGGGAATGATTCTCCATACCTTTAAAAGACCACAGAAGCTTAAAGTCAATTACAGGATCGGTTCACAACCTCATTTACAGGCCTTTTAGCACAAACTGTAGTATACATGTTTGATTTTGTGTTGTAAAGTTCTTTCTCCAAACTCAAACAACACATGGGCATTCTTTACTTTTGCATTTGACCTACTGATTTGCTGTCAGATCAGCTGAGGCTGATATTCTGCTTCAGTTTGTCCATAGGGTGAGGCCGATATCAGCCTGATGGCTCATTAGGAGGCAGAATATGACTCATTTGGAGGCAGAATGTGCAATCCTAGGGGCATGTTCTCTAGTGCAAATCAAATGAGAGTGAAGAATTAGCATACATTAGCTCATTTTCTAGGAAGACAACTGGGTCAGGATCACGTATAGCAGCCTTGAGGAGCCCACGTGCATCCTCTGCATTGTAGGGCACCACCACTTTTAGTCCTGGAACCTGGCCATACCAGGCTGCAAAGCACTGCCAGAACACACACCTTTCCATTAGCCAACAAAACATTGCACACATTTATGTCTATGCTTCACTCCTAACATGTCTATTCTCCATTTCCTGGCCTGACTAACTGACTACAGGTTCACAAAAAAGAAGGGTAGCAACGGAAATTTAGCTCAGCAAAGATTAACAGTCAATGTTTTTACTTGTTGGCTAATACCAGTCAATGCTTCTGTGCCCCATATGTAGATTTACAGGTAGGAGGAGGAGGAGCTTCAAGAGTGTGATGTGGATGGGGGTGTTACTCAAATACCTGGGAATGCTGAGCAGCAACACCTGCAGCTGCTCCATTAGGACCTCGAAAAACTATGGGTACATTGATTGTGCCTCCAGACATGTAGTTGGTCTTTGCAGCAGAGTTGATAATGTGGTCAATGGCCTGTTGTATAACCCACAAAGCAATGAATCAGTGGTTCTGATTACAAAAAAACGGATACTAGATGAAACCAGAAAAAGGGAAAGGAGTTGGATGCAAAACATAGAGCCCCCCCAGAGGGCTACTTGGGAGGGCAAAGCAAGATTCATAGAAGAAACAATCACAAGCACTTTCTCCTGGAGTGATAGACAGATGCCCAAAGGAGGGCATTGAGAAACACCTGCATAGCAAAATTGAATGTCATGAATTCAACTATTGGCTTCAGTCCTAGAAATGCTGCTCCAACTCCGAGACCTGTGAACCCTGCCTGCAGGTTCCTCAAACCCAAGACAACAAAAATTCAAAAATTGCGCTTACAAAAGTCCACAGGGATATAGCATCAAGAATGAAGGAAAGGAGGTGGGGGGAGTAGAATCTCCTATTGGGACCCATCAGGACAGAATAGCTTGACTATTGACTATGAGAGATGGTGAAATTAGCTTTTCAGATGCTGTGATTTTGAAGGGTGGGGGAAAAATGCTCATTGCAAACTGCAAACAACACATGCAACATTGATTTATGAGAATTTTGGCAGTACAAGCAATACTATTGAAAAAGTTGTGCCTGCATATGTACATATCACTGACCTCTGTAATTGGAGTGTCCAACATACGTTCAGGTCCAAACTTCTGTAGAAGCCCCTTTGTGATCTGCCAGGACACCAAGTTACAGAATTTTAAGAACATTGTTCCTGTCACAATCATCTGGTCTCTCTTTGCACATTCAGCAGCCATGACATAACAATCTGTAGAAGTTCAATTGCAAATATTCTCTCTTGTAAGAAGTGTAGGGGAAAGCTGTGCTGTCAGGGCCTTCCACAGTGTAAAGTCAGATGGCTGCTCCAATCTTCAACAGCAGGGATTAAAAGCCTCAGTTTTGGCAGTCACAAATCTCCAAGATGGAATGGCCATGATTCAAGAGCATATGGCAGGTTCTTCTGCCCATATGAGGGTATTATGTTTTTTGTAATGGCCTTCAAATTGGCAGAAGAACCCACTGTACAGAGTGCACTTTAGTTCCTAAAAATAAAAGTGTCTCAGTTAACAGTATGATAAAACTTAGGATAACTGTACCTAAGAGAGAATATAAATGCTCATTATGGGAAGAAAAATTCAAGTGTTTGACAGATGAAAAAGAAGGCTCAAACAAAGAGATTCAAAATTGGAACTAGCAGATTCAAAATGGACAAGTAGGTAGGTACTAGGTACCTTGTAAGCACCTTGATATTCACCAACCTGTACAAAACACCACATATGTCACTCACCAGTTAAGACTTGGACAATAATGTACCAGGATTAGAGAGAGAGGTGTTTGTTTGCAAAATTGACGGAGAGCAGAAAGTTGTAGGTGAAAAACTCCCAGTACCTCCTCACCCAGCACAAGAACTTTGGAGTCAGCTGACATTTCTTCATCAATTGCAGTACTAAGAGCCTCCCTAACTGTCATCTGTAAAACCCACATTTATACAAAACCCCAAGCCTTTCTCAGCTCATGCACAAACTGCCAAAAACAAACTTTTGCAGAAAGTTTCAATGCATATGCTCACTCATCATCCCCCTGTTTTGCTGCTGCGACAAACTGCTGTTTTGTTGTAGTTCTGCTATTGCCTCCTCCAAGAAGAACCAAACTACTTTCTCAACAAGGACAAGTTTGAAGGCTGCTTGCCTTTGCTGTTTGGTTGTAGTTCCTGTATTGTTTCTTCCAATAGTCAAAACTTAATATTTTCTCAACAAAAAGTTTGGGAGCTCTGCTTTCCTTCATTTGCTTTCTTTCTTGCTTTTTGTTGCTTCTCATCCTTAGCCTTGCATGTAAGAGCCTTGAGACTCTATTGTTCAACTAAAAAACAGTTTTTGTATTTTCAGACTCTGATCTAAGATCATATGTACACGAGTACACACATGAGAAGACACCCACCTCATTGGTTGACATTAACCTCTTGGAGATTGCCCAAGCCATGGCAGCTGAATTATCATTGTTGTGTCTCTGAAGAAAAAAACATAGGCCCACCCACCCACCCACCCACCCACCCACCACAATAGATCAGTAGCAAAATAGATCCTCTGCGTTTTCTTGCTCTTCCATGCAAATAATCCCAATCATAGAAGTATTAGGGAATGGGCAAGCCCCTGATGATTCTGCTGGGTAGCACACAAGCCCCCTTATGATTCTGTCAGGTAAGCTTGCAGGTGAGCCCTGGTAAGGTGAGGCACAGCCAACAAAGTCATCAGAGGCACAAGCCCATTCCCTTTTGTATAGGATTTTGGACCATTATGCTGAATTTTGAAAAGGATAGTTGATGATAATGTAAAATTACGAATACTGTAGTACCTTGTCAGCTTCGAAACTAATTAAATTGTTTGTAGAAATGTTGAAATTTTCAAAAACTACTTTTCTCAAAGAACAATATTTTGTGAAGGAAAACAAAGAGTCTGTATGAATATCTTATTTTTGACATGGAATCTTCAGTTCTAATTAAGTATTTGAGAGACATGTGGAAGCTGCTCTTGTACTACCATAGTGAAAGGACAGGTGACAATTACCTTGAAAAGTGGCATTATCTGCCCTCAAAATTGTGCCCAAAAATGGAATGAGAGCTGCAAAGGTCGTGGACTACATGAAACATTATTGTCTAATTTACAGTTTCTTTCATCTGGTCCAAAAAAAATTCTGGAAGGAAGCTATGAATCCATTCTTTCATCAATTTCCAACTTCCTTCAGAATTAAAGCAATCTCATGTCTAATTTTGGTGTTTGGTCAAGTCTTTTTGAGATTTATAGCAGTAAAGTGGGGGTGACAAAATCAACAAGGTCCAAAATATGGGCTGGACTGGGTATGACTTTAAGGTTAACTCTATCACAAAATTGTTAATTGCACCTCTTTCAATCAGATTTTGCAAGATCAAATTTTCTTCCAAGTGAATAAATTGCTCGTTTCCTAAGATGTAGAGGCTTCATTTGAATTTTCTTCTAGATCCAAACAACGTGATTCAAGAACGTCGACAAAAAATAAAATAGTAGGCATTGATTTCTCTGGCAACTGCCTGAGGATCGAAACCTGAACATGGGCACCAGAAAAACCAAAAAAAAAAATCCTAACGAGGAAGAAAGGTTCGACCGATTTTTATCCAAATTCTACAAGGCGTTCCAATCCCAACCAAATCTCAGAAAAAGGATTGCGTGGAAACAAGAATCCGAATCTATGAGCTGCGAAACCCAATTGATTCGACGATCGTCATCTCTATTGAAAACGATCTCAATGGGGGGAAAAAAAAGCGGAATAAGCTAGCTACAAAACGGAACCGAATTACGAAGGGCAGACAAAGAAAAGATCAGGGAAAGAAACAAAACGACTTCACAGTGAGGAAGAATAGCAGTCTCATAAATACATACATACCTTCTTCACAAAGGTGTTGAAAATCGAACGCCCGACTTCAGTCGCATGCCGACCCACTCCTCCTCCCCACATGATTTCGCTTCCCACAGAAAGAACCGCGATGAGATCAGGAGGTAGAGGATATGTGCTGCAGCAACAACCTCGTCTCTCAGAACTGGGTGGGTGTGATTCTCTCTCTCTCTCTCTCTGGGTGCTTGACAAAATGCAAATTTAGTACTGAAAGCAAGCCATGCTGCAGTCTCAACGACCCAAGTCTCTTCGACAGAGGGGGAGGAAGAGACCGCTGCCCTCTTGTCTTCTTCCAAACATACCACGTACCCATTTCTTCTTTTTACGCTGAGGAAAAATTGGCACTTTTGGGTGGGTATCTGGTCGTCCACCAGGTGTTGCACTTGGGTAGTTTGTTCTGAAAAAAGAAAATCAGTGCGAAGTATTGAACAAAGGGTTTTTTTGGAAAAAATACACAAAAGTTGCCATATTTTGAGGAAAAAAAAGTTAGAAGTCGCCATGTTTAGATAGTGAGCTCAAATAAGTTGCCAGAACTAGGCAGGATTCTAAAAAAATTCGACTGTCTTGTCTGACCTCTATCAAATTTGGCTCATTCCTCTTTGGGACAATGGATGGTCCACCTACTTGACAACAAAGTTGGAAATTTTTTTTTTTTTTTTTTTTTTAACAGATTCGTCCAAGGTT
>Ga0116227_10001025_pt1 | contig 59924 bp, 65 predicted proteins | sample S1TSphgellanicum_FD_89693 | JGI IMG/M metagenome (GOLD analysis project Ga0116227, IMG submission 89693) | Host-associated microbial communities from peat moss isolated from Minnesota, USA - S1T2_Fb - Sphagnum magellanicum MG | ecosystem: Host-associated > Plants > Peat moss > Unclassified... | reverse complement strand
CAAAACACCTTAACTGCGGACTCTTACGGCCCCGCTTTTCGTTCACTTGCTTAACTCTTTCAAGCTCATCCTGTGAAGATGGCAAAACTATATACAATCACCTCATTTTACGGCAAATCTTTTTCTTCCTTTTTTCTATTTGATACTGTTTCCGTAGAGGAATTTTATAAAGCATAACCTCCTTTCCTCGAGTAAACGCGTTTACAATCAAAGCATCTTTTCGCTTGGCGAGAGAGCTTCAATTCAATTGAAAGAAAGTACTATTTTCTTAAACAATCTAACCGGGGTTAAGAAATATCGGACGAAGAATATCCCGGGGCCTCGTCTATGGTGTAGAGATTCTCCGTTTTTATGACGTCATACCCCGAGCTATGTAGATATGTAAGAAGATCGACAATCTTCTCTTGTCCGATTGTTTTTCGATTATCCGAAAACCTACACCTCCACTGCTCGATGCAAAAAGTTTCGGGGTGTCCTTCGGGCCATACTCGAACACCTCTGTTTGTTACCATCGAAAGCGTCATCGGAAAATGAAGCCTTTGCAATTCACGTAAAAAATCCGAAGCGGAAAGTCTTGCATAGATATACACATCCACCCCGACGAGATCTCTTTTATGAGGAGTCGAAAAAGGGGGATCGAAATCGGGAATTTTAATCCCCGATTTGTAAGATACGGCAGGGAGCGTTTCCGGACGAGAGCCCAAAAACTTCACTACCGCCTCCGCGAACTCTTTCGTTCCGGTACGAAACTTACTCTTTCCCTCGGTAAAGATATCATATGTGTGATACCCTTCTTCGAGAGTTTTGAGCCAGGCGTTGTGAACGTTTTCGGCAATCTTATTTTCTCCGAGATAATTCAACATTAAAATCGAAGCGAGGAGAAGTCCCGAAGGATTGGCCATATTTTGAGAAGCTCTTTTCGGAGCGGATCCGTGAACGGCTTCGAACATTGCACCGAAAGCTCCTATATTGGCGCTACCTCCGAGCCCGACGGAACCCGCGATTTGCGCAGCAACGTCGGAAAGAATATCCCCGTAAAGATTGGGCAGAACTATAACATCAAACGCTTCGGGAGTATCGGCGAGTTTTGCAGCTCCTATATCCACGATCATGTGTTCGTATGCTATGTCCGGGTACTCTTTTGCAACCGTTTCGAAAACGCTGCGGAAAAGTCCGTCCGAGAATTTCATTATGTTATCTTTCGTAAAACAGCTAACTTTTTTTCTTCCCGCTCTTTTTGCGTAGGCAAAAGCATACCGAACGATTTTTTCCGATCCCTGCCTTGAAATAAGCTTGATGGATTCACAAACGTCGGGAGTTTGCCTGTATTCGATCCCTGTATACAGATCCTCTTCGTTTTCCCGAATCACCACAACGTCCATTTTAGGGTGTTTGGTTCTCACGAAAGGAGCATAGGACACGCAAGGACGAACGTTCGCAAACAGACCGAGAGTCGTTCTAATCGTAACATTCAAACTTTTAAACCCGCCTCCTTGAGGAGTGGTGATCGGCGCTTTCAAAAAAGATTTACAACCCTTAATCACATCCCAAGAACGCGCTTCCATTCCGGTCGGATGACCCGCGAGGTACACTTTTTCTCCTATTTCAACCTCATGTATGCCGAGGTCGGCGCCTGCTTCTTGTAAAATATGCAGAGTCGCTTTCATAATTTCAGGACCGATCCCGTCTCCGTAAGCAACTGCAACCGGTATTTTTGTTTTAAGCATCCGAAGTCTCCTGATTATGGTCAGTTGTTGTACAAAATTTATTTGGAGACTTCAAGCAAAAAGAAAAATCGTTTATATTGTGGAAAGAAACAAAGGCAACTCATGATAAAAGAGCTCCTCGAAGAGTCTAAAAAAAATTTAGATCACTTTTTTCAAAATATTAATCCGAGTGAGGTCGACTCTTTGGTCAACTTATGTTTTTCCTGTAAAGGTCTGATTGTGTGCACGGGTGTCGGCAAAAGCGGCATCATTGCCGAAAAAATTGCCACAACCCTGGCTTCTACCGGAACAAAAGCTCTTTATCTTCCGACGCTAAATTTTTTACACGGCGACATCGGCATTTTATCCGAAGGCGATATCGTAATAATGCTTAGTAAAAGCGGAGAATCCGAAGAACTCGTCAATCTGATCCCCTTCATCCGAAGAAAAAAAGCAAAAATTATCGGGGTAACCTCAAGTACTTCAAGCCGTCTGTTCAGACAATCCGATTCTCAAATCTTTCTTCCGATGGAAAAAGAGCTGTGCCAATTTGATCTTGTCCCAACCACTTCGACGCAACTTCAGCTCCTTTTCGGAGATGTTTTAGCCGTAGCGCTAATGAAACTTAGAAATTTTAATTTACAAGAGTACGCGCTCAATCATCCGTCGGGAACGATCGGCAAAAAAATGACCCTCACGGTCCAAGATCTCATGATCAAAGGAAGCAACCTTCCCGTTTGCCGGCGAAAAGATAAATTAAGCGACGTACTGCTCGAACTCACCCGAAAAAAGTGCGGAACTTTGTTGGTCCTCGGAGAAAACGAAGAACTTGAAGGCATTTTCACCGACGGAGACCTCCGAAGAGCCTTGCAACAACACGGTACGGAAGTCCTCCGTCAAGAAATAGATACTCTTATGACCCACTCCGCGATCTCCGTAGAATCCGAGAGTTTGGCGTGGGATGCCATGCAGCATATGCAAAAAGATGCAAACAAGTGGGTGATGGTCACCCCCGTCGTCAAAAATAATCGAGTAGTAGGGCTCTTAAGAATGCACGATATCATTCAAGCGGGCCTCTCATAACCACAGAAGGGCTTTTCCGCATGATTTCTCACCTCGTTTCCGTTCCGTTGATTCTCGTCGTTTTTTTAATCGGCTATCTGGGAATCATTTTTGAACATTACATCAAACTAAGTAAAAGCGCGATTGCTTTAACGATCGGATCCCTTTGCTGGAGTATATACTTCCTCAGTGACGGAACTCACCTTCCCGGAGATTTGGAAGCCCTCGGACATCACGTATCCGATATCTCGCAGATTATCTTCTTCTTGATGGGGGCGATGACTCTTGTGGAACTCGTAGACTCTCATAAGGGGTTTAACATCATCACAAATATCATTAACACCAAGTCCAAAAACAAACTTCTCTGGATCATCGGCCTTATCAGCTTTTTTCTCTCCGCCGTCTTGGACAACTTAACAACGACGATTTTGATGGTGTCTCTCCTTAGAAAAATTCTACCCTCGTCAAAAGACAGAATTATTTTCAGCTGCGCAATCGTGGTTGCGGCCAATGCAGGAGGCGCGTGGACGCCTATCGGAGACGTTACGACGACGATGCTTTGGATCAACGGCCAGATCTCCTCTCTCTCCGTTATGAAAGCTCTTTTCCTTCCCAGTCTCGTTTCGTTCATCATCCCTCTTGCCTGCTATTCTTTTGCGATGAGAAAAGATAAGAAGATTTCAAACGTTCCGAAAGAAAAACAAATCCCCGAACCCGGAGCCAAGATCGTATTCTTCTTCGGAATCGGCGGCCTTGTATTCGTCCCCATATTCAAAGCGATTACGGGACTGCCTCCTTTTGTAGGTATGTTGCTCGCTCTCGGTGTCGTATGGCTTGTTACGGACTTTTTACATAAAGATAAGACCGCCAGAGACCATCTTCGAGTCCCTTCCGTTTTGAGCAAGATTGATACTTCAAGCGTTCTTTTCTTTCTAGGGATCTTATTTTGCGTAGCTTCCTTGCAGACGGCAGGACTTTTGGATTCGATTGCCAAATGGCTCATCCAAGATGTAAAGAGCCTTCCTTTGATCGCGACGCTTATAGGTGTCTTTTCAGCGGTTATAGATAACGTGCCTCTCGTTGCCGCCACTATGGGTATGTATCCCAAGACTCTGTTCCCTATGGACCACTCTTTTTGGCATATGATTGCTTATGCCGCAGGAACCGGCGGAAGCCTTCTCATCATCGGCTCCTCTGCGGGAGTTGCCATGATGGGTATGGAAAAAATGGATTTCATTACGTATCTGAAGAATGCAACCCTTCCGGTATTTATCGGATATTTGGCAGGGGTAGGGTTATATTTAGTTATGTAGGATTTAGAGAAAACCCGGGGAAACCCGGGCTTCAAGAGATCTCAAACGAGGAGCGCCTCGAGTTAAAAAACTCGAAAAAGCTAGTCTATTTCTTTGAGCTCCTCAAATTTGTCCGTTCGTTCGTTCTTGGGAAGAGTCATGTAATAATAGCGGCCAACCGCTCTGTTGAGCTCCGAATTGTTTTTAATCTCTTCTTTGATTGCTAAAGGGAGATTTCGAATGCTTTCTACGGATACTAGATGACCTACCGTCAAGTGAGAATTTTGCGTCCAAGTTCCCGGATCAAACTTAGGATTGGGAATCTCTACGCGTACTCCACCTGTAATGTAGAAATTATCAAGACCTTCAGGAACTTGTTCTTCGGGAAGAAGAGCTGCTCCAATGAAAGATTGGAATATTTGCTTACGGATTTCTTCACATAAATTTATGCCGCTAGCTTCCGGATCTATGACGATAAGGTTTTGTCCCGGAATGTGCTCGCGATGAAAAAAGTTTTTAGATCGAAGAAAAGCTGCCCGCTCCAGCTCTCTATATGAATGCGAACCTAGCCCCTTACCACACACTTCTATCTGAGATCTCATTAGATGGGTCTCCTTCACAACCGATCCTTCCGAGCCGATTCCTATATAACTAAAATTCTTGAGGGGACTTTTCCTTTCGGACGGTTTGTGATATTTCTCATAAAACTCCATACGTTCGGCAGGAATATTCTTGGTTAGCTCGAGATAAGCGTCCCGATTTTGTTTGGATTTCTCACTAACACTATCCGATTCATATACAAAAATAGGGGTTGTTACGTTGAGTACCCTCACTAATTCTTCTGCCTGAGCAGCGGTCACCTTCCCTATTTCACCGGAAAACTTCTCTTTCTGTATTTCGATCTTAACCCCGCTCGGCAGAGTTGTACCAAAAAGCTTTTGTGCCAGATCATCCGTTTTTTTCTGCTCGATATGCCGGTTTCCAAAATACCTTCCCACCGCTAAGGTAGAAAGACCGGTAAAACCTAACCCAATTTGCTTGAAAATTGGCCTCATAAAATCTCCAAATTTTAACTAGAAAACAAATAATAACATTCAATATAAAAATAACTGCAAATAATTTAATGTGATGAATAGATTAATTGCAATGGAATTTAAAAACTGAAAATCAGTTCATGGACGGGGATATAGAGTTTTTTTGAGAAACCCGGATCGAAAGCCCGGGGTTTTTAATTCGAATTTTTTAATCGATCTGTAGATCTTCTTCCAAGTGCTTTTGCAAGCTTCCCAGGAAAGAACAACCGTACATACCGTCAATCACTCTGTGATCGAAAGTTAAAGAAAGATACAGCATCGATCTAACGACAAACGTGTCGTCATCGGCGACTTGTACGCGCTTTTTAATCGCTCCGATTCCTACAATCGCAACTTCGGGGTATCTAATAATCGGGATTCCGATCGCAACACCCGACATTCCGAAATTTGTTACCGTTACGGTTCCTTCCCTTACGTCGCCGGGAGACAGTTTCCCGTTTCTGGCTTTTTCGGAAAGAACCTGAATCTCTTTTGCAACTTCGGGAAGCGAAAGCTTTTGGCAGTTTTTAACGACGGGGACAATCAGTCCCTGCTCTATACTGACCGCCACCCCGATATTTACCTGCTTCTTGACCAAGATGGTATCTTTATCCAGAGAAGAGTTGAGTAGGGGAAACTCGTGAAGAGCTTTGCCTAGGGCTTTTAAAATAAAGCTCGTTACGGTTAATTTTGCACCGTGCTTTGCCCCGAACTCTTCTTTCTTATCTCGAATGCATTTCATGATGTTTGTGACGTCGATCTCTTGGATGAGCGTTGCATGGGGAGCTTCGTAGAAAGATTTGACCAAATTGTCGGCAATTGCTTTACGCACTCCCGTCATCTTCAATCTCTCCACTTCCGTACCGTCTCCGCCGGAGCGAAGGGGGCAAGGAGCTTTCGAAGGGGATTTTGCACAAGTGAAGTTTTCTATGTCTTGTCTTGTAACTCGTCCACCGTCTCCGGTGCCTTTTATTTTCTGAAGATCTTCGAAAGAAATTCCTTTCTCTTTGGCAGCGCGTAGTACCGCGGGAGAGAGGAAGTCGTTATTCTTATCTTGCTCCGCAGGAGCGACTTCTTCTTTTTTGGGGGATTCTTGAACCGAAACGGAAGAGGACAAAGAGGACTGCTTTTCTATAACCGCCAGTGTTTCTCCGACTTGTAATTCCATATCGACGGGCGCTACTATCTTCTTCAAAACACCTGCTACCGGGGAGGGAATCTCGCTGTTGACTTTATCGGTTGAAACTTCAAGTAAGGGCTCGTCAAGTAAAACGGTGTCTCCCTCTTTTTTAAACCACTGTACCACAGTCGCACTGACAATACTTTCTCCGAGTTTGGGCAAAGCAATTGTATATTCTTCAGTCATGATCACTTCCTTCCCGCTATTGATTGGCAGAGTTCTTGCCAAAGATTTTCATTCCAAATACATTTAAATTTCATGTTTACCGTCAAAATAGGTAAATCGAAGATACTATCAAAAGGCAATTTTATCCGGTCTTTTTCCGTGCAAACAAGATAGCTTGCGCCCTTTTGCTTACATTCCTTTGCAAATTGTTTCAGAGTCTCTACCGAAGGAAGCATATGATCTTCGGAAGACAGAGTTCCTACAACGTCGGATCCGAGACTTCTCAGTGCTTCATAAAAGACGCTCGGCTTGCCGATTCCGCAAAATGCTCCTATTTTCACTCCTTGCAATTCTTGCTCTGCAGTATAGAGCGCAGCAAAACCGATGACGCGAGCCGAGGAGTATCTTCTAATAGCTGCCTCGATCTTTTCCTTATCCGATACTTCGTCCAGATGCGTCACAATAATTTGACTTGCCTTTGCAAGGCTTTCGGGAAGATCTCTTAAGTATCCTGCGGGAAGGAACAGACCCTTCCCGAAAAGATCTTTGCCGTGTAAAATAACGATCTCCATATCTCTATGAAGTTTTCTGTGCTGCATCCCGTCTTCCAAAATAATAAGCGAAGCTCCGAGATTTATCGCATACTTTGCCGCAAGAGCGCGATTTTTTGAGACTATAACAAAAGCCCTTGTTCTCTGGGCAAGCCAATAAGGTTCATCGCCTGCTATCTCGACGGATTGTAAGGGTCCGTTTCCTTTCGATACGCATAAAACTTCCCGCTTATTTTTCGATCGATAGCCTCGAGATAAGACGGCAATCGTCTTCCCCGAGATTGCAAGTTCTTTTATCAGCATCTCGACAAAAGGAGTTTTGCCCGTACCTCCCGCAACGATATTTCCCACGCTGACAACAAAGGAGGGAACTTTCTCGGTTTTTAACAAATGCGTATCGTATAAAAAATTGCGCGCTCGAATAATTGTTTGAAAACAAAGACTTAAAACGAACAATCCCCCTTTTATCAGAGGATTTGTTCGTTTTCCTTCGATATACTCGATTACAAAAGATTCAAGAGACATTATGGCAGCAATCTCCCGAATGACACCAGTGAGACTCCATCTTTTTCTCGATCATCTCAATTAAAATGTGGATGGCCGTCATATGCGCTTCCTGAATTCTGTCCGAGTACACAAATCCCCCGTCAATAACGAGTTCAAGATCGCAAAGTCCTTTAAGCTTACCCCCGGTTTTTCCGAGGAACGCTATAGTGTGCATCCCTTGTTTAGAGGCGCTCTTTAGAGCATGAATCAAGTTCTCCGAATTACCGCTTGTCGTCATCGCTACAAAAACATCCCCCGGCTTACCGAGAGCTTCCACAGCTCTTGAAAAAACGAATTCATATCCCATGTCGTTTGCAACGCAGCTCATATGCCCCGGGTCCGATAGGGCGATAGCTCCCATCGCAGGTCTTTGTTTTCTATAGAGTCCCGTGAGCTCTTCGGCAAAATGCATCGCATCGCAGAGGCTCCCCCCGTTCCCCGCAACCAAAACTTTGCCTCCCTTCTTAAAAGAGCGACTCAAAAGATCGGCTGCTTTTTCAATAAAATCGAGGTTCTCTTCCAGTGTTAAAATTTGAACGGCTCTGACTGCGTCTTCCAAAGAAGCTAAAATGTCTTGTTCCATAAAAAACCGAAAATAAAAATGATACCCGTAAGCATATAACAAAACCTCTTTGGAAGCAAACTGTCCGGTTTTTTGAAATTTTATTTATGCGAAAAATCAATTGACGACTTTCACGAAAAAGACTTAAGCTTCGCGGCGTTCTTCTTAAATTAAGAACTTATAGGCTTTGTTGAAAAAATCTCCTAGAACGTGTCTCTTCCCGAGAGCTTGCTTTATTTGAATTAATTACTTGATATTTGAGAGCGATTCATTCTAAATTTTTAATTGGAAAACATTCCACGGTAAAATTACATTATTGCAGTGTTTTCTCGGAGGATAAGAACGCTCTTTTTTATCCGGCTTTGTTTAGTGCCCTTCCGAATCCAAGGGCTTACCCCGGAGGAGAGTGTAAAGCAAGACCTTTCCTATAGTAACATCTCATTCGCCGTTTCCGAGGAAATAGATTCTTTAGATGTGGCTGTCATTGGGGCCGGTCATGCCGGGAAAGGAATTTTCTTAGCTTTACAAAAACAAGGCATTCAAAAAGTAGCTATTTTTGAATCAGCCTTCAAAGGGCAAGAAAGCATCTGGCTTACAACAGCTCGTATGAAAACGCTTCGATCGGGGAAAAATTGTGTAGGACCTGCCCTATCCATACCCCATCTCACCTTCCGATCCCGGTATGAAGCCCAAGGAGCCGAATGGGGTGAAATCCTGAAAATTCCAACAACGCTCCGGGGAAAGTATCTGCATTGGTTTGCTGAAGTCCTCCACCTTCCTATTTACTACCAATGGCACCTCATCGCGATTGATCCCGGAGAGGAAAATGGTCTGAGGCTCATTTTCGATCAAGGACGCTCGATTCGGGCTAAAAAAGTCATACTTGCTACGGGACGGGACAGTTTTGGCGGACCAAAAATACCTCCCGTCGTTCAAAAACTTCCTAAAGCTCTTTGGTATAATACAAGCGAGAGAATCGATCCCTCTTTATTTGCCAAAAAGAAAATCTGTGTCATTGGAGCCTCATCTTCTGCTTTCGATCTCGCTGCTACTGCCATTGAAGCCGGGGCTACTCAAGTCGATATGCTGATGAGACGCGAAGAGGTAAAAACGGAAAATTATCTTTTTCGCCATTTTCATCATTGGAATGCTTATTACCATCTTACCGATGAAGAAAAAATTTCATTAATGGATAATGCCTTCCAACATGGATTTTGTCCTCCTAAAGAAGCCGTTGAGCGAGTCGCTTTCTATCCTCAATCCATCTTCACCCTCAAACGGTTGTTGAAGATTTCTCATGGACGGAAGATACCTTAACGGTTCACACCAACCGAGGTGAGTTCCAATCAGACTTTCTTTTCGCTGCTACGGGCTTCAAATGCGATCCCTTTGTTGTACCATAGATTGCGGGCTTTGTTGACAAAATTCTTCTTTGGAAGGATAAAGCGGAAACGATACCTGCCTACTTAGGTCTTTTCCCCTATCTTGGAAGATCTTTCGAATTTGTGGAGAAAAAACCTAATTCTCTTCCCTTTTTGAAGAATATTCACTGTTTTAATTATGGCTCTTACCTGTCCCGCGGGAATACGGGAATCGATATCGATCAGTTCCACATAGGAGCGGAACGGATAGCAGAAGGCATCGCTATCGATCTTGCATTAGATCGGTCATTGAAAAAGTAAATGGGCGCAGCTTCAAACGCAATCCAAATTGCGTTTGAACTCTTCACAAAGCAATACGGGGGTTATGCCTTGTCTTAAAAATTGTAAAAACTTTCGGGAGGTGTATGCGTAAAGGTGAGAATTTCTTTGGATACGGGGTGAGGGAATTGCAATTTCGTATGATGCAACGCAATCCTTTTTTCACCGCTTAGTCTCTTGGCTCCGTACTTAACGTCGTTGAGCACGGGATGTCCCCTAGAGGAAAATTGCACTCTGATTTGATGGTATCTACCCGTATGAAGATCTACCTCTACGAGCGAATTGCCTTTGATCTTTCTTTGAAGTTTGTATGAGAGGGAAGCTTCCTTTCCGAGTGCATTACCGGGGTTCGTTACGCGGGAGATATACTCCTCTCGCAGTAAACAATCCTCAAAAATCCCCTCCTCTTCGACGGCCCCTTCGACTACAGCCAAATACGTTTTTTCCACCTCTCTTTTTTGAAAAGATTCATGCAGCCTGGTGAGTGCTTTGGAAGTTTTGGCAAGCAAGACGATCCCGCTTGCAGGTTTGTCAAGGCGGTGAACCGCTTTTACAAAGACGGCACCTTTTTTTTCGTATTTTTCCTTTATCCAAGCGGCGACAAGAGCTTCGAGATCGGGCTCTTCTTTCGATTCGGTCGGAATACCGGAAGGTTTATTCACGACGACCAGATGATTATCGGCGTAGAGAATTTCCATCGGGACCTTTTTGTTTCCTTTGTCTGAGCACCTCGTAGAGAAGAAGCGTCGTTGCGGTGGCTACGTTTAGAGAATCGGCAGCTCCGTTCATCGGAATACTCACCCGGATATCTGCGGACTTCATCCAAAGCTTGGAAAGACCGAGCTGTTCCGTTCCCACCAAAATTGCCACGGGACCCGTTAAATCGGTCTCGGTAAATTGTTTTTCCGCTGAAGGCGTTGCGGCTACGATAAGGATGCCTTGCTTTCTAAGCCAATTAAGAATCTCCTCTCCGTTTGCCTCCGCTACTTCTTGCGTGAAAAGAGTTCCGACGCTTGATCTCACGACGTTCGGATTAAAAAGATCGGTACAGCGATCGCATACGATAACTCCGTCCGTTCCGACCGCATCGCAAGAGCGAAGGATCGTCCCCAAATTCCCCGGTTTTTCGATTCCTTCGGCTATGAGCAGGAAAGGATTTTCGGAAGAAAACTTGGCAATAAATCTCTCGAAAGACGTGTCCATATGCTTTGCAATTGCAACGAGACCGTCGGGGCGGTCCCTATAAGAGATTTTTCGTAAAACGCTCTCTTTGCAAGAGAAGAGATCCGCACCCTTTCGCTCAGCTTCCTTAAGAAGTGCGGGTTCGTTTTGTCCTAAAAATAGAGACTCGGAAAAAAAAAGATGGGTCAAAGTTACCCCCCCGAGAAGAGCTCTTGAAATCTCCCTAAAGCCTTCTATCAGAAAAAGTCCCGTCTTGTCTCTGTCTCTTCTGTCCGTAAGTCCTACCGCGAGCTTTATCTTAGGGTTTTGGGTACTTGTGATTTCCGGGATCATTTTCGCTACTCAAATAAAAAATGTAAGGATGATTTTAGCATAAAGAAGATTAAGAACGCGCCGAAAAAGTTTTTTTTAAGACGAGCGAAAGATTCTGTCGTAAATCGCACCCAAGCACTCTTTCGAAGCCTGCTCGATCACTTCCGTCCTTTCCCCTTTGAGATTCAAAGGGAAAGTTTCAATTTTACCCCCTCTTTCTCCGAGGGCAATCCAAACGGTGCCGACCGGTTTCTCGGGCGAGCCCCCCTCGGGGCCTGCAATGCCTGATATTGCGGCGGTAATATCTGCCGAAGTGACTCTAAAAAGACCCAAAACCATTTCCCGTACAACTTCTTCGCTGACGGCGCCGTAGGTTTCGAGCGTTTTTTTCTTCACGTCTAAGACGGACTGTTTGAGAACTTCGCAGTACATGACGAACGATCCTAAAAAATAAGCGGAAGATCCGGGATTTTGCGTAATCAGATGTGCTGTAAACCCTCCCGTACAAGATTCGGCTAAAGCCAGAGTTTTTTTCTTTAGGATCATCATTTTTTGTAAATCTTGTATCACGTATTCACCTTCTCCAACGCGTTTGCAAATCGAATATAAAAACTTTTCGGATCGCTTGTTTCTTTCCCCATTCTAAAAGGAGCCATGACTTTTTTTCCCCTTATTTCGATCGGGGCGGGTTTCGTATGCTTTCTCAGCCATCCGGAAATCTTTTTATACAAGGGAGTAGCCGAAAAACCTTTGTCGAGCAGGACTTTTTTAAATTCCCCCGTTTTTCGATCTTCGTAAATCTGGGGATAGGAAATCTCTAATCCGAAAGTAAAGCTGTCCACATTCATCGCCATGGGAAGAATCTTACCGTCTACGGAAGAGATAAAACAGTGGTACATGCGAATCTGCACGGGAGGAATCCGTGCTTTAATCAAAAACCGATCGGCTCCTACGGGAAGAGAGTAAAAAGAATCTACTGCGGGAGAAAGCATCAAAGTGAATTCTTTTCTCAGTTCTGCAGGAGGTATCTCGGGATTCGATCGTATCCACCGAAGATATTGTTCATAGGATGCGAGAATATCTTCTTCTCGGATTTGCCAGTTTTCTTTGTGTACAATCTTAACGGGGGAGATAAACAGGCAAGGTTCCAAGAAACGGAGAAATTCTTTCATTTCTTCCCTTTCGAGTAAAACGGCATGACGAAGCCACTTGGAGCAGCGGAGCTCTCCGAGTCCCGAAGAAGGGTCAACCGATGCGGGAAAAAAATCGTTTGTCATCTATCCTCTTAAAGCCGATTTGGAAGCGGAAATGCGTTTTTGAAAAGTTTCTTCCAAAAGCAAGGTAATTACTCCGCAAAAAATCAACGTATCGGCAACGTTAAAAACGGGAAAAGAATATCCCCATAGAACAAAATGAAACATATCGACAACATGTCCGTAGAGGAAAAAATCGAGTACGTTCCCCAAAGCTCCCGTAAGTACCACGGTAAGGGCGACCTTCCTAAGCTTTAATAATTTTCCCGCAAACAAGTACACGGCAAGAGCTCCCATAATCAGAATTCTTGCAACTAAAAGGTACTCGCCCCTATCCGAGAAAACACCCCAAGCGGCACCTTTGTTCATCGCATAATTCAAAGAAAAATCAATCCCGCAAAAATCTTCAAATACTCCTATTCCTTGATAAGGGTAAGAAAATCCTTCAAGCAGCGGGATATGATGCCTTGTATATATTTTTACAAAAAAATCAACGCAAAGAAAAAAGAAACATCCGATCGAAGCGACCGTCATATACCCTTTTTTCTTTATACCGGTCTTCATATCAGCCCTTTTTCCACTTTCTCTTGAGCTTTCACGGTCATTGTCGCATAAGGAACCGCTTCGAGCCTTGCAAGAGGAATTTCTTCTTCGGTCAGATCGCAAATCCCGTAAGTTTCTTCATTGATTTTCTCAAGAGCTCTTTCTATTTGTCTTAAAATTTTCATTTCTTTATCGGACACTTCCAAACTAATATTGCGCACGAAATCGTCGGTTCCGTCATCGGCTTGATGTTGAGAATACCCCCCGGATTCATCCAAAGACTTTACCGTCTCCGTAGTACCTCGAACCATATTGGAAAGTTGGTTTCTTAGCTCTTCAAGTCTCATTTTAAATTTGTCGATCTCTTCTTTGTTTAATCCCATTGCATTCACTCCTATTTTATTTGATGGGCTGAACTTCCCTGTCTTGGGAAGGAATGCTTTCCAAAGCATCCATAAGTTCATCCACGTGCTTAAAACGACGATATACACAAGCGAAGCGAATATATGCAATGGTATCTGCAGCTTGAAGTGCTTTCATCACCATTCCCCCTATCTCTTTCGTCGTAACTTCTTTTTGCGGAGTCTCCATCAAATCGGCGGTAATCCGATAGGCAATCATCCTAACTTCATCCCGACTGATCTTGGTATGACGGCAGGCCGCATCCAAGCCTTTTAAGAGTTTATCTTGAGAAAAGTCTTCGTAACAACCGTCTTTTTTTAACACTTGAATCGTAAGATCGAGCGTTTCAAAAGTAGTAAATCGACGCAAGCACTGTAAACACTCTCTACGCCGCCGAATCGAGTTCGTTTCGGCAACGTTTCGAGAATCGGTGACTTTTGACTCCTCATGATGGCAAAAAGGGCAACGCATAAAAAATACTCCGAGTATCCTTAAGGGAGCTTATAAAGAATATTATAATAAACTCGAAAAGTTTAAATCATTCAAGACTTTTTAAAAAGGCCTATCTCGATAGGCTTTTCAAATGAAGCGTCTCCCGGGTGTTTTGAGAGCCTCCCGTTCTGCTTTGTTTAAATGGTATAAAGTCCTCATTCCCCCGATCCTTATCTCCGGAAACGGGGAACTCTGCCTTAGCTCCACGTAGATAGCGGTAGGACTCCTTCGCTATCGATTGATACATAAGATCGACGGTGCTTTGTAAAAAGCTCATAAGATCCGCCTCTTTTTAAGGAAGATATTCTTAACTCGTTTGAAGGCTTAAATCAACTGTAACTTTTATTTTAAAAAAGAACCGTTTTAGTTCTTCGACAAACTCTTTTCGGTTTTTTTACGCAAAGAAAGAAATAAATTTTTATGATCGTTTGAGAGCGTATCGTAATCTTCCCGTTCCATATGTAAAAGATCGGGATTGAAGAAATCTTTAAACCAACATCTGGTATAACTCATATATAATAAGGAGCGCACTTTTTCCGAGTGATTTGATCCCCCTGCATGAAACGTTCTGTAATCCCAAAAATAACAACTTCCGACAGGCCCCGAAAGAAGCTCCATATCGTACGCTTGCATTTTTTGTTCGATCGGGTATGTTTTATGGGAAGCTTTCCAAACTTTCGTAGGCCCGTTGACGAGATCGATGTCAACGAGAGGAACGGCAAAAGTGATTGCATAAGTCGGAACGCTGCAAGAGATGCCCATCTCTTCTTCAAAGAGGCACCTGTAGTCTGCATGTACATGCTGGGCTTCCGCTCCGGGGAGCGCGGTCACCGCTCCGAGTCCTCCCAGAATTAACCTCGGACCCAAAATTTTCTCCAAAAGAGGCATGATTAAAGGGTTAGCATATAAGAGAGGGTCATTAAACGGAGACGTGAAAGAAATCGGGGTGATATATCTCTTATCGCTTACCTGCACTCCGGTTTGTAAAGCTTCCGTTTCGGGATCGAAAGCTATTTGCTTTTCATACGCCGCCGCCAGACTATGAATAAGCTCTTTGGGGAAAAGGTTTTCTATTTTCAAAAAACCGGAAGCCTCAAAAAAATGCTTCGCCATCTTCAAAGTATTATCATCCATTTTCCCGTTTCGAATTTCTTCGCCGCTTAAAATAATACCGCTCATACTCCTCTCCGTTTTTTTCGGGAAGATATCACAGTTTGTTTTTAATCCAAGCCCGAATCAACTTTCTAAAAAAATAATTTATTTTACTCTGGACAATTCAATTCCGTTTTTTGTAAAAGAAATCGTATGAATCAGATACCCAAATTTCCTTTTTTCCTTTTTCTGTCGCTGGCTGCGGTTCTTCTTGTAACCATATTTTTCCGAACGGATCCTTTAATTCTGCTCAATCCGGTCGGCAAAATCGGGATCGCACAAAAAGATCTTATGATCATGGCCACTTGGCTCATGTTGATTGTGGTAATCCCCGTTTTTGTTCTGATTTTTATTTTCGCCTGGAAATATCGAGCGGATAATGCAAAAGCGAAATACGACCCCTCTTGGGACAAAAACGTTGCCGTTGAGAGCCTCTGGTGGGGCCTTCCTTTGATTATCGTTATCGCGCTTTCGATCATAACATGGCAAAAAACTCACGAACTCGACCCTTACCTGCCTATAGAATCCGAGAAGGAAGCTATTGAAATACAAGTGATCGCCCTGCAGTGGCAATGGCTATTTATTTATCCGAAAGAAAACATCGCAACGTTAAACACCCTACATTTCCCCGAAAAAACTCCGATTCATTTTCAAATTACTTCCGACGCTCCCATGAACTCGTTTTGGATTCCTCAATTGGGTGGACAAATCTACGCAATGCCCGGAGGAAAAACGAATCTTCATCTGATCGCGGACAAGACGGGAGAATTTCGAGGCCGCTCCGCCAATTTAAGCGGAGTTGGATTTGCCGGAATGACCTTTACCGCAATTTCTCAAACGGAATCCGATTTTGAAAATTGGGTTCACTCAGTCAAAAAATCCTCCTCTCCTCTTACTTTGGAAGTTTATAACGAGGTTGCAAAACCGACGGAAAACGGGTCCGTTGCCACCTACAACTTGGAACGGAAAGATTTGTTTGAGCGAGTTGTTATGAAATATATGATGCCCGAATAAGAAAAGGAAACAGCTATGTTCGGAATACTAACGCTCGACGCTTTCAAGCACGACGCGATTGAAATGATCGCCAATATTTCCATGATCTTGGGCTTCTTGGGCGCGCTCGGATTGCTGATTTATCTTAAAAGAGTAAAGTGGTTTTGGCGTGAGTGGATCTGCTCGCTCGATCCTAAAAAAATCGGCGTAATGTACGCAACGGTAGCTCTTTTGATGTTGTTTAAAGGACTCGTTGACGCTCTTATGTTGCGAGCTCAACAGATGTTCTCCGTCGATGCTCATCAGGGTTTTCTCGAAACCTCTCACTTCCAACAAGTATTTTCCGCCCACGGAACCACGATGATTTTTTTCGTCGGAATGGGTGTCGTATTTTCTCTTTTCAACTTGCTCATTCCTCTTCAAATCGGAGCGAGAGACGTTGCTTTTCCCTTTTTGAATGCAATAAGCTTTTGGCTCTTCGGTGCGGGAGCTCTTCTTGTGAACGTTTCTTTAATAATCGGTAATTTCTCCGCAGCGGGATGGCTCGCTTATCCCCCTCTTTCCGAACTCCAATTCAGCCCCGACGTCGGTGTTGACTATTGGATCTGGAGCGTGCAGATAGCAGGAATTGGGAGTTTGCTTGCGGGGATCAATTTCTTGCTTACAATCTGCAAAATGCGTTGTCCCGGCATGACTCTGATGAAAATGCCTCTTTTCGTTTGGGCTTCTTTGGGAGCTTTGATCCTCATTATTTTTGCTTTCCCCATCTTAACCGCAACTCTCGGAATGCTGACTCTTGACAGAGTTTTCGACATGCATTTTTTTACGGCGGGGTCGGGAGGAAATCCCATGATGTATGTGAATCTGATCTGGGCTTGGGGCCATCCCGAAGTCTATATTCTGATTCTACCCGCCTTCGGAACTTTCTCGGAAGTGGTTGCAACGTTTTCTCAAAAGAGGCTCTTCGGATATAAATCGATGGTCTGGGCGATCGGAGCGATCACCATTCTCTCGTTCATTGTCTGGTTGCACCATTTCTTTACGATGGGTGCAGGAGCAAGCGTAAACGCATTTTTCGGTATTATGACGATGCTGATTGCGATTCCGACGGGAGTGAAAATATTCAATTGGCTTTTCACCCAATACCGAGGGAGAGTCCTTTTCAAAACTCCTCTGCTTTGGTTCTTCGGATTTGCGATTGCCTTCACGATCGGAGGCATGACGGGAATGCTGCTGTCCATTCCTCCCGTAGACTTTCAGTTCCATAACAGTTTATTTTTAATCGCTCACTTTCACTCCATGATTCTCCCCGGCGTCTTGTTCGGTTTTTTCTCCGCCTTCAGTTATTGGTTTCCGAAGTTTTCGGGATTCAAGCTGAACGAAAAACTCGGCAGATGCGCTTGTTGGTGTTGGATTGTAGGGTTTTTAGTCGCTTTCATGCCGCTTTACACGCTGGGACTTATGGGAGCTACAAGAAGACTTAATCATTATGAATCTTCAACCGGATGGCAACCTCTTTTCATTATTGCAGGATGCGGTATTGTAATCATTATATTGGGAGCAACTTTTCAGATTCTTCAAATTGTAGTCAGCGTGATCGAGCGCAAAAAAAACCTCGATACCACGGGAGATCCGTGGAACGGAAGAACTCTCGAATGGGCTACTTCCTCTCCTCCTCCGATTTACAATTTTGCGATTGTTCCCGAGGTCACCGACATAGATGCCTTTTGGGATCAAAAACTCGCGAAGAAAAAAGAAACTCCCGTTTATGAAGATATCCATATTCCGAAAAATACGCCGATCGGAGCTTATATAGGAGGGAGCGCTTTCTTGTTAGGATTTGGGATCATTTGGCATATCACGTGGCTGACGATCTTATCGGCTGCCGCAATCCCTTTTTTCCTCATTGTGCGCTTATCGGAAAAAGAAACGGAATATTGTATTTCCGCAAAAGAAGTAAACGCTTTGGAAGATGCAAGAAGGAGACCTACCGCATGAACGAAGTTTCCAACTCCACTCACGATTCTTATTCGACAACCTTGCTCGGTTTTTGGGTGTATCTGATGACCGACTGCATCTTATTTACCACTCTTTTTGCAACCTATGTCGTATTGCATAACAACACGTACGGAGGACCTTCGGGTAGAGAGCTTTTCGACTTGCGCTTTGCGCTGACCGAGACTTTTCTTCTTCTCGTAAGCAGCTGTACTTCCGGTTTAGCTCCCCTCTCTCTTGATAAGAAAGCCTTAAAAAAAACCTTCTTTTGGTTCGGGATTACTTTCCTCTTCGGGGCTGCCTTTTTAGTTTTGGAACTCAGCGAATTTACTCGGTTTGTCGAAGGGGGAAACGGTTGGACAAGAAGCGCTTTTCTATCCGCTTTTTTCACTTTGGTCGGAACTCACGGTCTTCACATTTCAATAGGGCTTCTTTGGATGATCGTTTTGCTTGTTCCCGTTTGGAAAAACGGGATGACTTTATTGTCCTGCAAAAGACTTCATTGTTTTAAATTATTTTGGCACTTTTTAGATGTTGTATGGATCTTTATATTCACGGTCGTATACTTGATGGGAGCTTTCTAATATGGATACGAATGAACCGCACTACAAAGTCTCGGTTGCCTCCTGTACGGTGGGATTTCTCGTCTCCGTTCTTTTAACGGCTGCAGCCTACTTTACCGTAACGGAGCAGCTGTTTGCAAAAAAAACGACGGTTATCGTAATCGGAATATTTGCTTTCTTGCAAGCCGTTGCACAACTTCTGTTTTTTCTACATTTGGGGCAAGAAGGAAAACCCAGATGGCAAACGCTTACTTTCTTCTCGATGGTAACAGTTTTATCGATCCTAATTATCGGTTCGCTTTGGATTATGTATAACTTAAACTATAGAATGATGAACTAAATGATTAAGACATATTATAAATTAACAAAGCCCGGAATTATCTTCGGCAATGCGGTTACTGCAATCAGCGGGTTTCTTCTGGCTTCTCGAGGACATGTAAATCCCCTTCTTTTCCTGATTACTTTGGGGGGGCTTTCTTCAATTATAGCCTCCGCTTGCGTAGCTAACAATTACAGAGATCGCTTCATTGATGCAAAAATGGGGCGAACAAAAAACCGAGGACTTCCAACAGGTTCGGTATCCGAAAAGAATGCTCTTTTCTTTTGCGTTTCTCTTCTTTTCGTCGGCACTCTTATGTTAGGTCTATACACGAACCCTCTTACTCTCTCTACCGCACTTGCAGGGTTTCTGATCTACGTATTTTTATATACTCCATTGAAACGCAAATCGGTTCATGCAACCGCAGTCGGAGGACTCGCGGGCGCCATACCTCCCGTAGTGGGGTACTGTGCCGTTACAAATCGATTCGACACGGGGGCTCTTCTTCTATTTTCTATTGTAGCTCTTTGGCAAATGCCCCATTTTTTCGCAATCGCCTTGTATAGACTGAAAGATTATGCTTCGGCATCGATCCCCGTTCTTCCCCTCAAAAGAGGCATTTCGACAACGAAGATGCAGATGCTCTTATATACGGTTTGTTTCTCAGCGGTAACCCCTATGCTTACGCTGACGGGTTATACGGGATCTTGGTACTTATGGGTGACTTCTGCTTTTAATCTGATTTGGGTATATTTTTGTGTTCAAGGATTTACAAAGACCGATTCGATCTTGTGGGCGAAGACGATGTTTATCTTTTCTGTCGTTGTCATTATGGTGCTAAGCTGTATGGTCGCAATCGGCTAAGCGGAGGGAAGTTTACCCTCCGGCTTGCTTCGTGATGTTACGAGGTGAGCGAAGTGACGAGGTTCGTGCCTAAAAAAACGCTCTCCACAACTGCCGCAACTGCCAAAGTATCCACCGTTGCATTAATTGCGTATTCGGCCAAAGTCGTCTTGTCGTTACTGCAAGCCCAAGCGTAGAAACTACCTGCCGAAGCGCTGAGATGGGCCAATCCGATAGCCGTTAAGGCCATAACAAGATCTTTATCTCCTTCGTCCAAAGAAGCTATCCGAGCCTCACTAAACACGTTCAAGGCCATTTTCCCGTTAACCAAAACGAGGGCCGTCGCGGCCAACGGTATTATTGCAGAGCTCATAAAAGCCTCCTAATTACACTGCTTTTATTAATAATTTAATTAATATACTAACAACATTATATATTAATTTTCAATGATTATAAATAATATTTAATAAAACCAATATTGCCTGCCGAAAAAACAAAATAAAAAAAACCTTACTTACTGATAATCAATAAGCAAAGGTTGTAATAATTTTTTGTGCCTTAAAATTACTGCCTATTGAAAATCTTTTCTTTTACGATGCTTACAAGACCTGCAGCTATAACAACCGGGCCCGTAAGCCGGCTTACGCCGTCCAAACACCACAAGTAGTCGCTAAAAGCTTCTACGGAATATTGCGCAATATTCGTCTCTTGCTTATCAAAAAGCCCTAAAGGATCCGTTTTTATCCAAGCAGCTGACGCTCCCGCAAAAACACATAAACTATTTGCGGTAAAAGCCGCGGTTGCTATCGCCGTGATAACGGAAGCCTTTCCTTCCAAAAGATTCTCCAGCTTTAAAACTCCGTTCAAGCTTGCCTCGGCACTCCCTAATATTAAAGCTGCCGCCAGTGTATTAACGCCTATTGAACTCATAAAAACCCCTGATTGATAGATTAATAAAAAAACCGAATAGGCTATATAATACAAATAATCTAATATTACTGTAAATATAATTAAAAAAATAATAATAGTTTTTTCATTAAGACAAATCAGCCTTCTGAAATAAAATATTTTAATTTAAATCGGCTTTGTTGAAAAAATCCCACTGTCTGAACGAGAACGAGAAAAACCCACTAAAATCTTGAATTGAATCTATAAAAGAAAATAGGCTCCTTAGCGCTAAAACAGAGGAGCCTAAAATGAACAACCACGCAAAGCGTAGTTGGCGCGAGTATAATCAAAAACTGATAAATCGAGGAAGCATTACTTTTTGTCGTGTACAAAGGAAGAAGGAGGCAATTCGTACTATTTTCAAAATCTTGGTAATGCTCAAAATCCCCTGCCATCGGACTTTACCTATTTATGAAGCCTGACTCCAAAGATTAACAGGTTAAAAACTCTGAGAATGAACACCAAGGAAATAGCTGCAAGATTGAAAATCAACAGAAAAATTACAGTAAAGGCTTTTCGTTAAAATCCCATACCCAGCCAAATCTACCTAGACAAAAAACATTTGGCTGAGTATAGTTGTTTCATAACCAGCCAAATCTGGAGCAATTCAATGACTCGGGAGAAAATTTTCGGAAGAGAAACTGAAATAAAAGTATTAGACAATCTGTGGAAATCTTCGGAAGCCGAGTTTTTAGCCATCTATGGGCGTCGTCGAGTAGGAAAAACCTATTTAATCAGGGAATATTTTTCGAATAAAAAATGTACGTATTTTGAAATCACAGGTCAAAAAGATGGTAGCCTGGAGCAACAGCTAGAAAATTTCATTAAAATTTTCTCGAAAATTTTCGCTAATGATCTACCTCTTCGCACCCCATTAAATTGGAAAAATGCCTTTGAATTGTTAACAAAAGAAATCGACAAAATTTCCAAGTCTCAAAATATTGTTATTTTTTTTGATGAGCTACCTTGGCTTGCAACTAAAAGATCAGGAATGCTTCAAGCTTTAGATTACTATTGGAACAGGTTTTGGAGTCGTTATCCTAATTTGACGTTTGTTGTTTGCGGATCTGCTGCATCTTGGATGCTCGACAATCTCATCAATGCTAAAGGAGGTCTGCATAATCGATTAACTAAAACAATTTTGCTAAAACCTTATAATTTAAAAGGGGTTCAACAATTTCTCGCCTATCGAAACATTCATCTAAATCCCAAACAAATTTTAGATCATTATATGATATTTGGAGGAATCCCATATTATCTTAAGCAAATAGAAAAAGGAAAATCTGCTCTGCAAAACATTAATAAAGTCTGCTTTCAAACAGATGGTCTTCTTTACGACGAATTTGATCGATTATTTCGATCATTGTTTGCCAATGCAGAAGACAGTTTATTGATTATCAAAGCAATTTCTCAATTTCGATATGGTATTTCAAGAGAAGAACTTATCAAATCAATACGGCTGAGCTCTGGAGGAACTTTAAATAAACGTCTGAAAGAACTAGAGTCTGCCGGCTTTATCCAAACCTACATTCCCTACGGACGTAAAATAAAAGATCACTACTATCGCGTGATTGATGAATACTGTTATTTTTATTTGAATTGGATAGAGCCCTTTAAAAAAAGGGGGACATCTGGGGGCAAAGAATACTGGCAAACAAAAGGAAAAACTCAAGCCGCTATTACCTGGGCTGGTTATTCTTTTGAAAATATTTGCTTTAAACATATCGATCAAATTCGGCAAGCTTTGGATTTACAAGCCATTTCCTGTGAAATAGGTAGCTGGAAATTCAGTCCCCCTAAAGGAAAAAAAGACTCAGGAGCACAAATCGATCTACTTTTCGATAGAGAAGATGGAATCTTTACTTTATGTGAAATAAAATATACGGAAAATCTGTTCGTATTAGAAAAAGCCGATGCTAAGAATATACTGAACAAAGTAGAAGTCTTTGAATCTCATGTAAAAGCAAAAAAACAAACGCTTGTAGCCTTGGTCACAACGAAGGGCCTTAAGTCTAATATATGGTCGGAAGAATTGATCCAGAACGTTGTTACATTAGAAGATTTACTGAAATTTTAAAAAATTCAAATATTCCTATTAATGTGTCACAAAAAAACCCTTTTCTAGAAAAGGGTTCGCCTATAATTTCGGACAAAGGAGGGACCAATTCGTACCGTCTCCCAAATTCCGATGAAGCTCAAAGTCCCCTGCCATCAGAATTTGTCTATCCATGAAACCTTGGCTCCAAAGATTCGAGAGTTGCAGGTTCTAGGAATGACTAATAGAGATATTGCGTTTAGATTAAAGATCGACAGGAAAACCGTGGCAAAGGAATTGTTTTGCTAGCACTCTCTAGAAATCACACCTCTAACTTCTCCGACAATTCTGAAATCACTTGAAGCTAGAAAAGGTGAATAAGTTGGGTTTAAAGAACTCAGAATAATTGAATCTCCATCTTTTTGAACTTTCTTAATCAAGGCTTCTCCATTATTCATACATATTATCAAAGGAAAGACCCCAAGGTTCTCTATCCGTCTTCCTATGACGAAATCCCCTTCGTTAATTTTAGGGCACATGGAATCTCCTTTAGCTTTCACTAGAAAGGCTTCCGATGACGGGAAAGAAAGTAACCTGGTTGCGATGGGAATTCGATCTGCCGGCGAACCATCTAAAAACGTTCCGGTTTGTCCACACTGCGCAAGGCCATATAGATTTAGCCATGCAATTTCTTTTTCGGGCTCCTGATCTAAAACTTGATAATCACGAGAATTGTATGGATTTCTCTTGAGGAATCCCCTTTTTTCAAGTTGAGCGAGGTGACGAACAACACCGCTAGTAGACGAAAGATCCAACATAAGCTGTATTTCACGTATTGTAAGTAGCTTATCCGATTTTTTGAGTATCTCAAGAAGTCGTTCTTGTGTCTGATGAAGTTGTTTTTCTCTCATGTCGGTATTCTTGCATATTCAATTTAACCTGTCAAAGGAACAAAAAAAAGAACGGTATGATATTTTCTTGAATTTAATGCTTAAAAAAAGAAGACCTCAAGCTATATTAAATTTTTTCGTTAAACAACGGAGACATTTCATATGAGCAAATCATCAAATACAATCGATTCCGGCTCGGCAATATTAAGCAAAGTAGAACAAGAGCATCATCTAACATTTGAATCTCTAAAACAAGAGGAATTGGGATCGGAATTTTGGAGCGCCCGAAAACTCGCAAAGGCACTCGAGTATTCGGAGTATCGACATTTTTTACCGGTAATTACAAAAGCGAAAGAGGCCTGTGCAAATAGCGGGCACCCGATTGATGATCATTTCGAGGATGTCCTCGAAATGATCGAATTACTCAGTAAAAAAACAAAAAACCAAGAGGAGAAATGATTTTATTACACCTGCTAAGAGCTTTGTTGAAAGAAAATCGATGGTATTGAGACGAAAGAATTCAGAAAAGATTAAAAATTGCTGATTTGCAAATACTTACATAACCTCATTGACGATACCAATTATATTTGGTATCATAACACTTGAAGACAAAGGGTATAATGTGCCTTTAAGCGGAAAAGAACTAGCTAAACTGTTTAAAAAGAATGGATTCGAAGAAGTCAAAGGCGGAGGCAAAGGATCTCATATGAAGCTGAGGAAGGGCAACAAAACTGTTACTATTCCGGCTCATAAAGAACTCAAAAAAGGGTTAGAGCGTGCTTTGATGAAACAGTTAGAGGAGAGCAAGTAATATGCGATATCATTTTAAGATACATAAAGAAGCGATGGGTTTTTGGGCCGAGTGTATTGAAATACCGGGCTGTGTTACGGAAGGAGACTCAAAGGAAGAACTCTTTACAAATATGCAAGATGCTCTGAATACTTACCTGGAAGAGCCTGAAGATTCTCAACACCTCGCCCCTCTTCCTAAAGCATCCGTTAAACTATCCAGAACTATTGTTGAAATCCCTGTTGACCCCTCTATTGCCCTATCTTTTTCCATCAGACAACAAAGAATTAAAAACGGATTAACCCAGAAAGAAGTCGCGGAAAAGCTTGGGATGAAAAGAATATATAGTTATCAGAGATTGGAAAAACGTTGCAATCCAACTCTGGAGTTAATCGTAAAAATACTCTTACTCTTTCCCACTTTGTCTTTAGATAGGATCCTTCGTTAGTAGCTTACTATTTTTGGTTGATTAGCTCCCAATTTCAGGAAAATAAAAAACCCTTTTCTCGTTACCAAGAAAAGGGTCGATTACTTCGGAGGAGGTGGGATTCGAACCCACGAAACGCTTATCACGTTTACACACTTTCCAGGCGTGCTCCATCGGCCACTCGGACACCCCTCCAAAACCGCAAGATACTATCCCGGGAGGTTCATAATATTCAAGGATTTCTCGTTTTCTCTTGCAAAAATTACAATATGAACGAGAAAATGATGTCTTCCCTTCCTTCACAAGATATAGAAACATGCGTATATTTATTTTCACCCTGGCAGCCTTGCTCGGGCTTTTCAGCTGCGGCAAAAACCGCCCTTCCAAATGCGACGTGATCGTCAGCATTCCCCCCTACCTGTATTTCGTAGATAGACTTACCGACGGAGAACTCAAGGCCGCGTCACTCGTTCCCGCGGGAGCTAATCCTCATTTATACGAACCGTCCCCCAAACAGGTTTCCGAAACGCGCCTTGCCAAAGCTTGGATTCGTATCGGAGAGGAATTTGAAAAAAAAATAGCAATTTCTCTAGGTGAAAAGAATCCAAATCTGATTGTTTTAAACCTGCAGGACGAGCTGGTCTTGCCCAAACTACCGGATTCCGAATATGTCTGCTCCCATTGCTCCGCCCACCACACTCATAAGGAAAGGATCGATCTTCACTTTTGGCTTAGTCTTCGTTTGGCAGGACAACAAGCCGATTTGATAGCCGAAGCTCTTTGGCGTGCTTTTCCGGAAAGAAAAAAGCAAATAGAAAAGAACCTTATCTCCTTACGAAAAAATTTCGAAAGTGCCGACCTAATCATCTCCCAAAAACTACACCCTTATCAAGGAGATGTCATATTGGTATCTCATCCCGCTTTCGGATATTTCTGTTTTGATTACGACTTAAAGCAAATTTCGATCGAATCGGAAGGAAAAGACCCTCTACCCAAACAAATCTCCGCCATACTCAAATCCGTGGCTAATACCCCCATCAGAACCGTTCTGACCCAGGCTCAATACAACAATAAGGGAGCGGAAATTATGGCGGATACGCTGCACCTCAAAACGCGAGAGGTCAACCCCTATAGCGCCGATTACCTGAAAAACTTTTTTTATATTGCGGAGTGTATAGAGAATCCATGAACGACACTCCCGCGATCTCCTTAAAAAACGTTTCCTTTTCTTACGACAACGCTTTGATTTTAAAAGACGTTGATTTTTCGATTGCCCGGGGAGAATTCGTAGGAATTTTCGGACCGAACGGCGGGGGGAAAACCACGCTTCTGCGTCTGCTTATGGGATTCCTTACTCCGAGCTGCGGAGAGATCTTGCTAAACGGGAAAAACCCGAAACAAGCGAGACCGCATATCGGATACGTTCCTCAAATATCCAAAATTGACAAACAATTTCCGATTATGACGGAAGAGGTCGTTGCCATGGGATGCCTCTCAAAAGACTCTTTTTGGGGAAAGTTATCGAAAGAATCAAAAAAGAAAGTCTCGGAGTCTCTTGAAAAAGTGGGGATGGCCGGCAAAAAAAACACTCCCTTCGGTCATCTTTCCGGAGGACAGGCGCAAAGGGTTCTGATCGCAAGAGCCTTGGCTTCCGAACCTCAATTTCTTTTCTTGGATGAACCTACCGCGAACGTCGACCCCGTCGCCGAACAAGAAATTCTCTTGATGCTTTCCTCTATTACCGGAAATATGACCGTTTTGATGGTTACACACGATCTGCAAACCATTTTAGAAAAGGTTGGAAAGCTGCTTTGCGTCCACAGAAAAGTACACGCATTGGATCCGTCTCAAGCTTGCGAACATTACGGCCTCGGACTTTATCACACTCCTCTGATACAAACCTTGGCAGAGAAAAACCATGGCTGATTCCTTATTCGCCAACCCTTTTTTGATGATGGCATTGCTGGCGGGAATCGCCGCCTCCTTTACGGGAGGAATCATCGGCTCTTATGTCGTAACGAAAAGAATCGTGTTTATAAGCGGGAGCATTTCTCACGCGGTCCTCGGCGGCATGGGATTATTTCTTTGGCTAAGAAGAACGTACGATATTGAATTCTTAACTCCTATGCAGGGAGCTCTTCTTTTCGCATTGGGATCCGCCGTTTTACTCGGAAGAACTCACTTAAAACATAAAGAAAGAGAAGACTCCGTAATAGCAGCCCTATGGGCAACGGGAATGTCGATCGGAGTGATTTTTATTACATTCACACCGGGGTATAACGTTGAGCTCATGAATTTTCTTTTCGGAAATATTTTGTGGGTAACAAAGTCGGACTTACTCACTCTTCTTACCCTAAATATCGTCGTGATCGGGCTAACTCTCCCCTATTATCGAAAATTCCAGGCGATATGCTTCGATGAAGATCAAGCTTACCTGCAAGGGATTGCGGTGCAACCTTTTTACATGCTCCTTCTCTGCCTGGTAGCCTGCTCGGTTGTCGTGTTGATACAGATTGTGGGGGCAGTTCTCGTCATATCCATGTTAACGATACCGGCCGCCGTGGCAGCCGGTTTTACCCGCAAACTCTCTTCAATGATGAAAATCGCCATTTTATTCGGCATAGGGTTCACATGTATAGGCATTTACGCTTCTTACGAATTAAATTGGCCGCCGGGAGCAACAATTACTCTCGTCGGGGCAATCACTTACTTACTAGCCTTGTATCGACCCAAGAAAAAAAAGATTATTTAGATCCGTGGAACCAACGTTTCCAAAGACTTTCTTTCTTTATTTTTTTTCCTGCTTTCTTTGCACGAGACCCTGTTTTTGTAGTTTTTCTACTAGCAACCATAAAAATACCCCCTTATATAAATCAAATTTGCGAGAAAATAACAATTTATTCCCTTATCTTTGATACTAACTATTATATTAATTATAAATCAATTTTTTTTTATACATATCAAGAAAGCGGACAAAAAAGAGATATTTACCCTCAAAGGCGTCTTTTTGAGTTTTTATGCTTGACTTGCAACAAAAGCTTCTTTTATCATCTCCGCTTTCCTCTCCAAGGAAGTTGGATCGGAGTGTTTCTTCGTTCCGTACCCTTCCTTTGTCGCAACGGAATAAAATTCAGGAGGCCGAATGTACGCGATTATTGAAACAGGCGGAAAACAATACCGAGTAGAGCAAAACGACATCATAGATGTAGAACTACTGGAGACCGCACAAGATGGAAAGTTGGAATTTAGAAACGTTCTTTTCGTAGGCAACGGATCCGTTATGAAAATGGGAACCCCTTATCTCCCCGAGTTCGCCGTCAAGGCGGAGCTCGTAGGTGAAATAAAAGGCCCTAAAGTTATAGCGTTCAAATATAAGAAAAGAAAAAGATACCGTAGAAAAGTAGGACATCGCCAGCGCTACCTACGCATTAGAATTACAGAGATCGCAGGGTAAAGGAGCAGTTAAGTATGGCACATAAGAAAGGTCAAGGTTCGACAAGAAACGGACGAGACTCAAACGCACAGCGGCTTGGAATCAAGGCTGCAGGTGGCCAGTTTGTTACAACCGGAAGCATCCTCATAAGACAAAGAGGAACAAAGTGGGTTCCTGCTAAAAACGTAGGCAGAGGACGTGACGACACTCTTTTTGCTCTTGTGGACGGCGTGGTTACCTATCGAAAAGCGGATAGAACTTACGTATCCGTCGTTCCTGCGAACTAATCAATTTTTTTCTAATCCCTTCTTTCTCCAAAGAAGGGATTAACTCACCCTTACCGCAAGAAATATATGTTTGTTGATTCTGCTTATTTTACTCTTTCCGCAGGGAAAGGAGGAAATGGCGTCGTTGCTTGGCGTCGAGAAAAATTCATCCCTAAGGGAGGCCCAACCGGCGGAGACGGCGGAAGAGGCGGTTCCATTTTTTTAATTGCCGACGATCAAACGGTTTCTTTACAAAACTACAGAAATAAAAGATCTATCGCAGCGAAAAACGGAGCAGCCGGAGGGGGGAATCTCAAACAAGGTAAAGCCGGCCTCGATCTTTTACTAAAAGTTCCTTGCGGAACTCTGGTAAAAGACAAAAAGACAAAAGAAGTTTTGTTTGACCTGACTAAGCACGGGGAAAAAGTGTGTATTTGTGCCGGCGGAAAAGGGGGGAAAGGAAATCACCATTTCAAATCCTCTACCAACCAAGCCCCCCATTTTTCCACTCCGGGAACTCCGGGGGAAACGAAAGAGATCGAGCTGGAACTTAAACTGATCGCGGATATCGGACTTGTCGGGATGCCGAATGCCGGAAAATCAACTCTTATTTCAACCGCTTGCCATACACCCGTAAAAATAGCTTCTTACCCCTTTACCACTCTTTCACCGAACCTCGGCTATATTCACTACCCGGACAAAACGCAACTTCTTATGGCGGACATCCCGGGTATCATAGAAAATGCGCATATAAACAAAGGTCTAGGGCTTGCTTTTTTAAGGCATATAGAAAGAACTTCTCTTTTGATCTTCGTTATTGACATTTCGGGATTTGAAGAAAGAGATCCTCTGGAAGACTTTAAAATCTTACAAAAAGAGCTCCTAAGCTATAAATCCGATATTTTGGAAAAGCCTTCCCTGATAGCTTTGAATAAAATAGACGTGGAAGGCGCCGAGGAAAACATAGCTCGCTTTTATAAGGAAACCTCGATCGCTCACGATCGTATCTTCCCTATTTCCGCCAAGGAAAAAGAGGGACTCGAACCTCTGCTCGCAGCCATGAAACTCACCGCTAAAAAAGCAGAGACTCCCTTAGAACAAGAGGTCTAGATTCTTGTTTTATTTTTTCGGACATCTGTTGATGCCGAGCAAGCTATACAGCACACACCTGCTCGTCAACGCTTCCAAAAAAACAAACAGAGAAATCAGAGTTAAGACGGGACTCATCTTAACATACGCCGCTATTCCTAAAAGGACGGCGATTGCAAAACGAAGTATGCGCCCGCCGGCGCCTATGTTTTTTCGTAGATTCATAATTCCTCTTGAGGGGCAAGTTTCGAATCGAAATATCTTTTAGTATCCAAAACAACTTCGTTTCCGAGCCCGATTATTCCGATTAAATTTGTAATAAGCATACAAGAAATGGCTAAGTCTGCAAGTACCCAGACGAAATTCACTCCGGCTACTGCTCCGAAAGGAATTGCACACAAATATACATATCGAAAAAATTTCGCCTTCTTCATGCCCCACAAGAATTCGGCAGCTTTCTCGGCACAACCGCCCCAAGCAATAATTGTGGTGAAAGCAAAAAGAGAAAGAGTAAGGATCACTATAGATATTCCCAAGGAGCTTCCGAAAACCTCGTTGAATGCATACACCACCATATTCGTACTTTCAAGCCCGGGTGTTGTCCAAGCTCCCGTTACGAGAAGAATAAGCCCCGTGATCGTGCAGATGCACATCACGAGAAAGGGCGCTACAAGAGTCACAACCCCGTTGATCACGGGATTCTTTGACCTTGCCCCCGATTGTAAAATGGGTACGATCCCCGTTCCGGCATCCGTAGCAAAAAGACCTCTTTCAAATCCCGTGGAAAGAGCTTTAAACGCGGTAAACCCCGCAGCCCCTCCCGCAAACGAACCGAAACTGCAAGCACTTTTCAGTATGAGTAAAAGAGAAGGCAGTATCAATTTTCCGTAAAAACATAGAATAATAATTCCTGCCGCCAGATATAAAAAAGCCATAAAAGGAACAACGGAAGCAGCTACTCCGGCAATTCTTTGCACCCCCCCGAGGAGTACCGCTCCCGCCAAAACGGCAATCCCCATTCCGCAAAGAAACGGATTCAAGCCGACCGATTTTAACGGCAATACAATAGAATTTACTTGAGCAAAGTTTCCAACGGTAAGAGCCGCAAACAACGTGAAAAGAGAGAACAAAGCTGCAGTTTTTTTGAATCCGAGACCGTTGCGAAGATAATACATCGGCCCTCCTACATACTCTCCCGCTTCGTTTTTCTCTCGATATCTAGCTCCGAGAAGACAGCTTCCGTACTGAATGATCGACCCGAAAACGGTCATGACCCACATCCAAACCAAAGACCCCGGCCCTCCCGTAGCCAAAGCCACGGCCATACCCGAAATATTACCTGTGCCCAGATTTCCTGCGATCACCGCGGAAACGGCCTCATAATTACTAACGTTCCCCTTTTGCATCTTTTCCGAACACATCAAAGACTGAAACCCCAATTTTAATTTTACGAACTGTAAAAATCTCAACTTGACTGTAAAAAAAAAACCTAAAACACAAATCAGAGGAAATAAAAAATAAAATACTATTTTTTGATTTAGTTGTAAAAAAATCAGGTCCAAAATCTTTCTCCCGTTACCGCGCAGTTTTCAAAAAATGTTATCAAAAAGATCAAGATTAATCCACTCTAAATACATTCGCCTATTAATTCGTAATGAATCGAAGAAAAATCTTCTTTTTCGGAATAGGAAAAATCCCTCCCCTCTATTAAAACGGCAATTCGTTTCCGATTTTTCAAAGAAAAAGTTTCCTCTATAGTCTTGAGTAGTTTTTCATAGGAGAGTTTTTGCAGCATATCCAAATTTCTATCGGCAAAGACTCTCTCTTCTTGTTTGGAAGCCTTTCTCCTGTGTTTTTTCCAAGAATTCATCAAAGTTTCTCTCAGGACTTCAAACCGATCTATCGAACACTTATCTCGCGCATTCTTGGAAAAATCATCCAAGAAAGCATCCACTCTTTTCACAAGATCCAAAGGATGGTGTGTGCTCGACTGCAAAGAAAATCCGTAGCAAATTGCATTGTTTACGATTCTTGTCCAATTATGAAGTTTATAAACGGTCTGCTGCCTTGTTCTCAATTCACAAAAAAACTCGCTTTGCAAAAGAGCCGCTATTACCTGTTTTGCAGCACCGTTTTTCACATATTCCCCTTTCGAAGCAATCATAAGCAAAAGAGCGTTCCCTTGTCTATGCGTTTTTTGGAAAAGGCAATGCGCTTTTTTCTCTTCAAGATATACGCAAGTTTTCGGTATTAAATCGTACGATCTGTAGGGAGTATAGGGAAATACGGAACGTACTCTCTGCCAAATCTCTTCCGCTTCGGCGAAACGAAGGTTACCTAAAAAAGCTCCTTCGATACACGCCAAATCAAAAATCGTTTTTTCCCATTTTCCGTACTCTTCGTAAGTAAATCCCGCGACGTTATGGTATAATTCCATCTCCGTCGACTGAAACCCCGTAATCAAAGACTCCAGAATTTTTTGAGCGTGCTCCATAGGATCGGGATCCCCTGCGTACTGTTCTAAAAAACACTTTTTAGCTTTCTCAAATTGACCCGGGGAAATACCGGGATTTCTCAGTAAGACGAAGGCTTGCGTCAAATACTCCGTCGCATGTTTCTTGGGCAAGCTCAAAAAAATACAGAGTTTTCTTCCGTCTATCTCAAACTCGTAATTAACATCTTCGCCGTTCGAGAAAAACTCTTGTAATCTACCGTTCATGGCACGAGTAAAAATCTCGCTGGCTGCCCAGTTTTTCACCGATCCTCCGATTGAGGGAGTATCGATAAAAAAAAACGTTTCCAATCGATCGCTTTTCAAAGAAGGTTCGACAAGGCGAATTCTGGTGGAGGTCGTATTCACGATAAACGCGGGTTCTTCTAAGTCTAAAAAATTATCCTCAAACAGAGATTCCTCGAGAAACAGATCTTCTCGATCGCTTTCCGCTCCGGGAACGAGACTAATTTGCGGATGCGGAAGTTCCGCCTCCCAGCTTCGGATCTTGTCTGCAGGAATATTTCGTTTAAAGTATTCCGCTCCCATCCACTTTTCCAAATTGGTGGGAAGCGTATCCCCTTCTTCAAACCGAGAAATTAAAAAGTAGACACAATTTTTCGGACTCAGTTCCTCGAGAAATTCTTGAGCCTTCTCAATTAGATGCGTTGACGTACTCTCCGCTTCTTTCGGGTATCCCGATAAAGGTTCATCAACGAGCTCCGCTGCGATTTCCATCACTCCCCGAAAATCTTTCGAAGCCGCGGATGCAAAACGAGATACCTTGAACCCCGCAAGAAACTGATCGGGAATTCGACATTGTTTAAAAGAATTTATGGCTTGAAAGCACTTCGAAACGACAGTTTCATATCGTTTAAGGCCCTCTTGGGTTAAATTTACGTTGATTCTGAAAATACCGTGCTCTTTTTCTACTTTCCAAAACTCGGCTTTTACGTGCATCGCAAGCCCCTCATCTTCCAAAATTTTATGGATACTGCTTGGGTGACTCCGGTTTATAGCTCTTTCAAGGAGCGATAAACTTTTTACGTTTTCGGTTTGCATGTAACGCCTCGGGACTTCCCACATAAGCGATAAAATTTTATTGTTAAAAGTCGGTGCTATATAAAAAAAAGACCCTTTTTGATCCTCCGACGACATCGAATCAAATACTCTTTGCATTGCGGCAATATTTTTTCTTTCGGGAATCGTACCGAAAAAATTGCTCGCGAGTTTCATCAATTGCTCTACGGGCAAAGAAGAAGAAAGCACAAGATGCATCCGAGAAGGTTGGTAGTGATTTATAAACCAATGCTTGACATCGGCAGCTTGGATGCTATGCAAAGATCGCAGGTTGCCGCAAGAAAACTTTCTGTTCGGATGAGCGGGATTACCGGTTTCCTTGAAAATTCGCCACATTCGGAAAAAATCATTTTCTATCGAGTCTTCAAACTCATGATGCACGGCATTTTTTTCTCTTTCGATCGCATTTTGATTAAATAATGGATCTATGAAAAGATGCGCAAACCGATCGAGCCCTTCGGAAAAATTTTCCGTTTGTATAAAAAAACCGTAAGAAGTTCTGTCTCGGGCGGTAGACGCATTACACCCTCCTCCTCTTTCCTGAATATATTGCATAAATTCTTGCTCTCCCGGATAAGCTTCGGTTCCCAAAAAAAGCAAATGCTCCACAAAATGAGCCATCCCGGAAAACTCTTCCGGATCATCCCAAGATCCTGCCTCTACACAAATTCCCCCCGCCGATTCCGATGCATACGGATCCGATATCAAGAGGACTTCAAGTCCGTTCGGAAGGAGAATTTTTGCAATTTTCGTGTGGTTTTTTCGATAGGAAGAAGTATCTTCAACGATTTGAAAATTATATCCTTCTAAAGGCAAAGCCTCGATAAAACGATAACTCGTCAAAATGAAGAAACAGATTAATAGCCGAATCCCATCTTTAAACACCGCAACCTCCTTGAAACACACCGTCAAATATGAAAAGCACAAAAGACAATCATGAAAAATTAGAAAAATACAAATGCCGAGACACTCCGGATCGGCTATCATCCGGTATCAAAAGCGGCAAAAATTCGATTATTTATCAAATGCTCTGCAGTGTCAATCTATTTCCGGATCAACAACTTAAGAAGCCGTGAAACGATAAAAAGCAACGATATTCCGAGATCGAAAACTTGAATTACTCTCTATTTTTGACAATTATTCGATTTATTTTTGTGGATATTCTTAAAGTTCCCATTTTAATTACATAAATTTTCAAAATAACATAACTATAAATCCATTCATTAAACCCTCTCTCACTTATTGTGATATAAAAAATCTTTACCGTCTAAAAATGAGAGTTTTATATGAGACCTTATATAATTTTAACAATGAAAAAAATATTACATGCTTTTATTATTTTTTATTTATTAATAAAAAAACTTTTAAATACTATTAATTTCTAGTAAAAGGAAAATAACGCAAACTAATAAGGTGTTTTTATGAAAAAAAGAAAAAATAAAAGGAAAACTAAAACGGTAAACGTTCACAAACAAATAAAATTGTTTGCAGGAATTTTGGGGGTTGGAGCCGTTACCGCTTTAACTTTATCCGTTAGACCGAAGACCGAATATCCGAAAAGTGACTTTTCACTTCAAACGACGGGGATTGCAGAATCTTCGTTATTTGCAAGATCGGAACTCGAAACTTCGGGAAGAGCAAGCGATACCTCTTCTTCGGAAAACACTACTCCAAAAAAAGAACGGCCCTTCAGCATTGAAATCGGAGGAAATTATACTCACGTAAACATTAAACCGAATGGACTCGCTTCTTTTAAAGGTAATCTGGGGGGAGCACAAGCATCTTTTGAATACAAACCTAAAAATGACTTCTACGGCGGAATTCTTTTCGATTGGAAAGAGGGCACTACTCACCGATCGGGCGAAAAGCGCAGTCTTCTTTACATCGACGTACAAGAAAGATTCGGGTACACTTCATTTTGGCAAAAAGCGGATCTCTCTTTCACTCTGTTTACGGGCCTCGGCTATCGCCACTTCGGACAGAAGCTGACAACAAGCGATGCCTCTTCTCTAGAATTCAGATACAATGAATTTTACATCCCCGTCGGAACTTTAACGGATTATACCGTTAATTCATGGTTCGCGTGCGGCCTCGGTTTTACTTGGATGCCTCAAATTTACTCAACCGTTGAGGTAGTTAAAGGGTTCAGACAATCTCTTAACGATACCCTCTCAAACTTTTTTGTAGAACTCCCTTTAAGCTTCACTCCGACCCACAACAAAAGATTCCGGATCGTGCTCAATCCTTTTTATGAGCGATGGACCGACGGTCACACCACGGGCGAAACGTCAACGGATGTTACTCCCGCACTTCCCGGCAATGCCTATAATTTCTGGGGGGCCGACGTAAATTTTTCATATTCATTTTAATCGATCAAATACAAACACCCTAAGCTTACCGAAATAAGTTTAGGGCGTTTTAAAGCCCGGATACTGTAATAATGGATAAGAGTCCTCGATGATCCGACAAACTGTTTCGAGAAATCTTAGCGGGATCATAAGGGACTGAATCCTCGATGAGCTTGGTTACTACGGACATCTCGCTTTTTGAAACCATCGTATGATCCAAGTTACATCCCGTCGAGAAATTGCGGGGTTCCGATCTCCGCGAAGACGCCGGAAGAATCGAGTAATTCGAGATTCGATTGCCGAAATCCACATACCACTTATCTCCACCCCAAGTAAATTGCTCTTTGCCGTTTTCGTCAATATATGTTGTGTTTTTGACAAACCGATTGTAGAACGTGATGTTCCCGGGCTCTTTCATCTCTTCGTCATCCATATTTATATCGCCCGTCAAAACAACGGATCTCTTTTCTGCAAGGGTTTCCATAATAAATTTGAACTCTTCCGTTCTCGCTCTTTTTTCCTCGAGGCTCCCGTGACGCACTTGATCCGAGTGTTGCGCGTGAGTCACTGCCATTGTTGCAATCTTTCCTCGAGAGTCCTTTATATCGACGAGAAGAACGCCCTTTTCACATTGCTTTGCATTATCTACCAGCATTTCTTTAGGAAAAGTTTTAAACCGAACATCGGAAACCGCAAACTTTGAAGCAAAGAAAAGACCTGAATTAGGCCCTACGAAGCGAGTTCCGCATTGCAGAACGAAATGTGCATATCGATGCTTAAGAGCATTTGTGATGTAGTGTGCATCATTGATATCGAATACTTCGTTAAGGCACAGCACATCGGGATCGGATTCTTCAATCTGTGCAATTAATCGATTAAGCCTGTCATTCTCGGGATAATTCAAATCGTCCCGCAGAGGCATTTGTGCTCCCTCTTCTATGTCATATCCTGCCTTAATCCCGCATATATTCCGAAGAACGTGGGAAAATCGATTCCCCTCCATTTCCTTTTCGGGCAAAGATCCTCGATAATGAAGCGGCTCCGGAGCCATGTTTCCAATAATTGCTCTTAGAGCGATTCCAACGGGAGCCGTAATAGGCGTTAAAACCGCAAACGCAACAGCCGATACCCTTAAATAATAAAACTCAAACCATTTAGCATATTCATCTCGGGTTAAAAAAGAGCAAAACGGAAGATGCGCTACGGAATGTAAAAAATCGCGTACTCTCGGAGAAGCTGACGGCAGATCATCTATCATTAAGGAGCGAATAAAATACTCTTTAGCCTTACAGACGGGATCCGTAAGATACGAGGCCGTTACGAGAAGCGTGCTTTTCCCAAAGGCAGAAACATCGGAGATATTTCCGGGTATCCATCGATCATAAGGAACGGCGTAAATCGAATTCATAAATTTGCTCAAAAAAATGAACCGACAATAGCAACCAATCCTATTTGCGCTCAATAAAATTATCCGATCGAAACCGATCTGTTAAAAATCCTCGAAACACACACTACAAACGTAGTACTGTAGCGATCTTAAGAATGATCCTCATCATAAAACTTCCTTTGGATCTCCTTCTCCGGGATTTTTCGAGATGGTCTTATAATCGAAGATGTACTTTTTAGTTCCGATCTAACCGACGGGAAGCCATTTTTTAAATTCATCACGGGTTGTGCCTCGATACCCTTAGAGGTGAGCCTTCTCTTAAAATCGGTGCGGAAACAACTCTACGTCTCCGGAATTGAGTATTTTCCGGACAAGAGGGTTGTAAAAACGATTTTTCTCTATTTTCGATGATTGAAAAAAGGCCGGATTCGTCCGGCCTAAGGAAAGTTACGGGGGTTCCCTATTCTTTTATGATCGATAAAGTCGCGGAAATCTGCTGGAGAGCGGACCCCGGAGTGCTGGCGATTAAAGAAATAGGAAGAAGCGAGCTATTTTGTAAGGTAAGAACTTGTCCTTCTCCAATCACCACTATAACGTTCGATGCTCCGTTTGAAGTTAATAAATCCGGAAATAAGGAGAACCCTGCAAAACAAGATCCGGGAACCGGAATTCCGTCTAAAAACAGAGAAAGAGACCATGCAGGTACGGGATCGGGGAACGGAGGAGTTAATTGCCCATCCACTCTCCAAGTAATACTGTAAGTTCCCGCAGTTAAAAACGTTATTTGCCCCGTAGAGGAAGCTAAACTGATATCGAAATCTCCGGGCGTAATAGTATTTGTGTTTTCAAAAAGCACGGGACTTCCTGCAGGAAGGCTCTGATCGACCAAACTGTATAGGCCGGCCACGACTGTAGACGCGGTTGTTCCGCAGCAAGGACCTTGAGGGCCTACCGGACCTTGAATTCCTTGGGGCCCCGGCGGGCAAATACAATCCGTGCAGCAGCAGCTGTTGGCACTATATACGCCGGGAGCAAAGAGTGTGATGCTTAATGCGGCTAGAAGAGATAGTTTTTTCATCATAATACCTGTTTTTTAAATCATTGAAAACGTGCAAGCGACTCTTATCGCAGCTGCCCGCATTCTATCGGTTTATGATAGTATTATTCAAGAGCTTTAAAAAAATTCTTCCCATCGCTCACAATGATTGTTTAAAATCCGGTATGCGGAGAATTAGCATGAAGCAAAAAAGTTCGTTCCACTCAATGGTGTCGTCACGAGATTTCAACCCAAATAGCAAGACACCTTATAGGAACGGCTCACAAAAATGCAGCGGCATTTTTGGCGTAACGCGTGGCTATCCCTCTCCAACGCTTCAACTGTAAAAAGGCGTTTTCCACCAAGTGATCCTGCTACAATTTTCTAGACATAAAGAACATAGACGAGAGAAAATGATAACCTAAAGTGGACCGTCTATGGAAAAACAAAGAAAGCGCATACAAAAATCAACAGCCTTATAATAACCTTATTGTTCATGCTCACAATTCCTTAAGCGAAATGAAAGAGAGTATAGAGGTCTTTTTCAGTAAAATCAAGATATTCGCAGCACTTTTTCCTGTAGAACAGTTGACTTTTCAGTCCAAGACTGTCAAAATCTTCCTCTACCTTTTTAAAGGCTCGGAGTACAGATGGCCAAAACGCAAACAAAATCCTTAGTCAAGCCCGACTTGGACGTCGTGGTTCCTGCCGGCTATCGTGAATTCTTGAATGAAGTTAAAGAAAAAATTAGAAATGCTCAGCTGAAAGCAGCTATTGCTGCCGGTCGAGAGCTGACTCAACTATACTGGGACCTAGGCAAAGACATTGTTGAAAAACAAGAGAAAGAAGGATGGGGTAGTAAAGTTTTAGAACGGGTGGCTAAGGACCTTCAAAATGAGTTCCCCGGAGTAGAAGGGTTCTCAAGAGCTAACATCTTTAGAATGAGAGCGTTTTATCTAGCTTATTCAAATTGTCTAACAGCTGTTAGACAATTGCATAATGATCCATTAGTACCCTTTTTTAACATACCTTGGGGTCACAATTTCGTCCTGTTAGACAAGCTAAAAAGCTTTGAAGAGAGATTATGGTATGCCAAGAAAATTATTGAACACGGTTGGAGCCGAAGCATCCTCACGATTTGGATCGAAAATGATCTTTATCGTAGAGAAGGAAAAGCGATCACCAATTTCAAGACCACCTTACCGGCTCCGCAATCAGATTTAGCTCAGCAGACTCTCAAAGACCCTTACGTCTTTGATTTTCTCACGCTCCACAAGGAACATTTGGAGAAAGACTTGGAAGATGGGCTAGTCAACCATATTCAGAAATTTCTGATTGAATTGGGGCAGGGGTTTGCATTTATGGGTCGGCAGTATCTGCTGACTGTAAGCGGGCAGCCATTCTACATCGATTTGCTTTTCTACCACGTCAAGCTTCGCTCTTTTGTCGTTGTTGAGCTAAAAGCAAAAGCTTTCAAGCCAGAAGATGTGGGTCAGTTGAATTTCTATCTGTCTGCTGTTGATGATATCATCAAGCATCCGACTGATAACCCAACAATTGGGATTTTGCTCTGCAAAGACAGGGACAAAGTCATTGCTGAATACGCCTTCAGGGGCATTGATCGACCAATGGGGGTCGTGGAATATGAAACCATGCTTACCAAGGCCATACCGGAAGATTTGAAATCTAGCTTGCCGACTGTGGAAGAAATTGAAGCTGAATTGTCCCCAAGCCCACCAGACAATATATCCTGATTAGTTAAAGCAGGACCGCTGTAGTTTGTCTAAATGCTCTAAAACAGCCTCTAATTCTAGAGGAGTGCAAAAAGTTTTAATATTGGTAAGTTCTTCCAAGAACATTCTCTTTGACCAAATATCCCCCTTATCCGAAAGTGAGGAAGATTTTGCATCCTGTCTTGTAAGCAGAATCGAAATGGAGAACGTCTCTTCTATTTTCCGGTCCTTTTCCAATGATAGCCTCGACGTCAAGATAAAGAGAACTTCCCGCAAAATCTCCCCAAGTGATTTCTGTAAATTCTTTCCAAGCAGCATGACAATCTCTCCATTGAGCAGCCGATGGTTGTGCCAGCAAAAGGGGCTTTTTGGGACGATCTGGAGAGTCATAGGGGAATTGGTAAAATTTACACCACGTAAAAGCTTTCATTTTTGAAATGTCCGCACCTGTATCGCAATATATAGAGATGCAGAAAGAATCACTATCCGTGTGAACCTCCATATTTTTAACGCTGGAGATTACCATAGAGAGACAGTTAATCGAATACAGTTTTATATGCACCCCATGACGCACACGCGTAATAGGGAATGAATTATCTTTTCTTTCCCCGGTAAGCAAGCATTCCACAACGCAGCTCAGTTTCAGTTTTCTGAATCCAAAGCTTTGCATCACTTCTTCGATTGAATATAGCTGTTAATCTTGGACCGGCACCTTTAAGTTCCACTTCAGCATAAAATCTCTTGCTGCCATCACTTAAACTTCTTTCCCTAATATAACCCATTTCGACTCCTTTTAACCCGTAAGGAAGACGTATAGTACTGAGGACGGTATCATCTTCTCTCTTGAGAATTAGCTGTTTAAAAGGGAGTTCTTATGTAAAATCCGGAATCTATCCGGAATAGACACCCCAAATTGGCGCCTCAAAACAATTTTTGAAGCACCCGTTTGGGTGATTTAAGGAAATCTAGAATTCCGGACATATTCCGGATCATTTACGCCGGCAAGAATGTAAAAGGTTTGGCCAGAACTGGAATCGAACCAGCGACACAAGGATTTTCAGTCCTCTGCTCTACCGACTGAGCTATCTGGCCATATTCTTAAATATGAGGCTCTAGACGATAGGACTATTCAGGTTTTTCCGCAAGCTATTTTCTTAAAAAATCACCGGTTTTTTGATCCTTTTGCAAGAGAGTCATATCTTTGATCACCGCCAAAGCTTCATTCATCTGCAAATCTTCGGAGCCGAGCTCTTCTTTCCAATCAACAGTCAAAGAGGGTTTACTTTGTAGCAAACGGAGAAAAGCTAAAAAATTTTGGTCATGATTTAGACGATATTGACTATTCTTTTTCAAAATCGGAAGCATTGCGTTCCAGCTAGATATTTTTTTTTGCAAATTAGGAAGGTAGTTACTTTCGAACCAAGCCAAGTTTTTTAAGTCCACATCGGCGCAAGAATCTATAAAAGCGGAAGAAACTTGATCGTTTTTGAGCGGGTAAGCAAGATATTTTTCCCCTATGTTGAAGGGTGCGTATTTTGTCGGAACTATAATGTCTGCCTTTACTCCCTCAATTTGAGTGGATCTCCCCGATACGGTATAATATCTGCCGATCGTCACCTTAAAGAAGCTCTCGGCCCCGTCTTCGGTCACCGTTTGATACTGAATCGTACCTTTCCCGTAGGTTCTATGATCTCCCACGACCAGGGCAATTCCGTAGTCCTGCAAAGCCTGAGCCAGGATTTCGGTAGCGGAAGCCGAAAGCTTCGAGGTTAAAACAACAAGAGGCCCTCGGTAAAACATTTTTCCGTTTATCTCTCTCAGATATTGAATTTGGTTATCGGCATATTTTGAGATAACTATGACCCCGCTTGAAATAAACAAACCGGAAACTTTTACGGCCTGACTCAAAAAGCCTCCCGTATTATCTCTAACATCCAAAACAAGACCAATTAAATTCCCTTGAGATTTTAACGTTCGAATGGCGTTTTTGATATCTTTTTCAGCACTGATCCCATCTCCGTTTTCATAAAAAGAGGGCAGATTTATGACTCCTATCATTCCGTCTGCGTACGGATAAGAAGTAAACCGAACCTTTTCTTCGACAAGAGCAATTTTTTCTCTCACAAGAGTTACGGAAAAGACGCCCCCCTCCTTTCTTGAAAAGGTAAGAAGCACTTTTCCTCCCCGGCTTTCTTTCAGCAGATTCATCGCTTCTCTATAAGAAATCCCTTGGACGGATCTATTGTTTATCGCCTTTAGAAGATCCCCTTCGGAGATTACGCCGCTTCTTTTTGCAGGACCTCCCTCCACCAAGCTTTTGACCGAAATCCCTCTAATACCTTCCCTAAAAACAATTCCTATCCCTTCGAATTGCTTTTCCAAAATCATTTTTAGCTCAAGAGATTCTTCCGAGGTAAAAAAACAGCTGTGAGGATCGAGACTTTTAGCGAATGCCTTAATAATCTGCATAGATAAAAATCGCCCTTCGTCGGGAGCCAAGTATTCATCTTCGGATTTTTGGACTCTTTTTTCGAAAAGATCTAAAATACTTTTTATATCTTCGGAAGATAGCTGAGTTAATCCTTCCGCTTTTTTCTCAAACTCCAAGGCGGCTATAAGAGATTTTTTTACATTTTCCGAAAGGTCTTTCTCGGTTTTGCAAAAATTCCCTCCGAGTTCGTTCTCTTCGGATTCAAGAACACCTTTCTCCACAAACTGAGCAGTTAGAATTGCCCTCCGAGCCCTCGCTCGCAAAATGGCAGATCTAATCAAAAAATCAATTGACTCATACGTTTCATACGAGCTTTTTTCATGATCGGTTACTATTTTTTTTAAACCCTCTTCTTTCATATCGATAAAAGGAGCTACCTCGGCTTGTAAAAAATATAGTCTGGAAGGATCGAATTGATCTAAAAAAATCTTAAGACTTCTTTTAGCCAGAAGCGGAGAAAATTCTTTATACTCAACGTGATAGGTTAGCATTTCTTCTATGGAGCGACGCGTATTTTTTTTATGCGATTGTGACAAGGAATCACAAAAAACAACGCTAAACGAAGATAGAAAAGTAATTAAAAATATAAAATATCTCGGCATCACGTTTATACTCATTGAGATACTCCTCCTTATCGGTTTAAAGAGAATAAAACTCCAGAAATTTATAATTATTAAAGACCCCCTCGGCAAAAAGGGTAAAGAAATGAGAAATACTTTTGCAAATAATCCTCCCGGCCAGTTATAGTTTTCCTATTCGTATGAATCAAAAAAGATTTTGCAAGGAGAAAGGCTAAGATGCCTACAATCAACCAACTCGTTCGAAAAGGTCGTAGTACTAAAGCGCGTCAAAAGAAATCCCCTGCTCTTCAGAGATGTCCTCAGAAGAGAGGAGTTTGTCTTCAAGTGAAAACAAAAACCCCCAAAAAACCTAACTCAGCTCTTCGAAAAGTGGCTTGGGTTCGCCTTTCCAACGGACAAGAAATTATTGCCTATATCGGCGGTGAAGGCCACAACCTCCAAGAACACAGCATAGTATTGGTTCGAGGCGGAAGAGTAAAAGACCTTCCGGGTGTAAGATATCATATCGTCCGCGGAGCTCTTGACTGCGCAGCAGTAAAAGACAGAAAAAAATCCAGATCCAAGTATGGGGCAAAACGTCCTAAGTAATATTAGGATACCTTCCGTAAATTATAAGGTATCCTGATTCGCGATTGTTTCTGCAACGTTGCAGAAAGAATCACGGATCGGCGTATTTCTCCCCTGGAAAGATACGCCAAGTAAAGAACTATGGATCAAAAACGAAAATAGAATTTTTAGGAGATTACGTAAAATGTCCAGAAGAAGACGCGCTACAAAGCGAGAGATAGATCCTGATCCTGTATATAACAGCATTGTTCTTTCCAAATTCATCAATAAAATCATGTGTAGCGGGAAAAAATCCGTCGCGCGCAAAATCGTTTACGGAGCACTTGAGAAGCTCGCTAAGAGAGTTAAAGTTGAAAGCCCCTTAGCCGCTTTTGAACAAGCTCTTGAAAATGCAAAGCCTGCTTTGGAGGTAAAATCCAGAAGGATCGGCGGAGCTACTTACCAAGTACCTATCGAAATCCCTACCGAAAGAAGAATATCCATGGCGATGAAATGGATTATCGACTATTCGAGAGCAAAAGCCGGCCGTTCTATGGAAGAGGGATTGTCTTCCGAGCTTGCCGACTGTTTCTTGAGCCAAGGGTCCACGATCAAGAAAAAAGACGACACTCATCGAATGGCTGAAGCAAACCGAGCCTTTGCTCATTATAAATGGTAAACAATAGGGAAAGCGCATGAGCAAAAGATCCGAAACCGACAAACTGGAAGACGTACGAAATATTGGTATCATGGCTCACATTGATGCCGGAAAGACAACTACAACCGAACGCATTTTGTTTTACTCGGGTAAACTTCACCGTATCGGAGAAGTGCATGAAGGGGCTGCTACAATGGACTTCATGGAGCAAGAAAAAGAAAGAGGAATCACAATCACCTCTGCAGCAACGGTTGTGTATTGGACCGGTCATAAACTGAACATCATCGACACTCCGGGACACGTTGACTTCACAATCGAAGTAGAACGCTCTCTGCGCGTTCTTGACGGCGCAGTTGCAGTATTTGACGCAGTTGCAGGCGTTCAGCCTCAATCTGAAACGGTTTGGAGACAAGCGGATAAATACAAAGTTCCTCGTATTGCTTTCGTTAATAAAATGGACAGAACGGGAGCCGATTTCTTCAATGCTATCGAGACTATGAAAGATAAGCTCGGAGCAAATGCAATCCCCGTTCACTGCCCGATCGGTGCCGAGTCGGAGTTCAAAGGAATGGTCGACCTGATCACCATGAAAGCTTATTTGTTCTTAGATGAAACAATGGGGGCAAAGTACGATGTCGCAGAAATCCCCCCGGATCTTTTGGAAACTTGCAAAAAACTCCGATCGAACTTGCTCGAAGAGATTGCTACAATCGACGACTCGAACGAAGAGCTTATGATGAAAGTGCTCGAGAATCCCGATTCCATCGCGGAAGACGAGATTCACGCGGCGATTCGTAAGGGTGTAATTTCCTTAAAAATAAATCCGGTTCTTTGCGGAACTGCATTCAAAAACAAAGGTATTCAGCCTTTGCTCGACGCCGTTGTGCGTTGGATGCCCTCTCCTATTGACAGAGGAATCATCAAAGGGATCAATATTTCGAATAATCAACCTATGGAAATCCGCCCTGCCGATGATAGCCCTCTTGCTGCCTTGGCTTTTAAAATCATGTCCGACCCTTACGTCGGCAGATTGACTTTCGTTAGAATTTATGCGGGAACCTTGACAAAAGGAACTTCTCTTATTAACACGACGAAAGATAAGAAAGAAAGGGTTTCCCGCCTTCTCGAGATGCATGCGAACCAAAGAAAAGACAGAGACGACTTCTTCACGGGAGATATCGCTGCTTGTATCGGCCTGAAGTATACGAGCACGGGAGACACCCTGTGTGCAGAAAACAGCCCCCTTCTGCTTGAAAAAATGGAGTTCCCGGATCCCGTTATCTCCATGGCTATCGAACCTAAGTCGAAAGCCGATAGAGAAAAACTGTCGATTGCTCTAGGATCTCTCTCCGAAGAAGATCCGACGTTCCGCGTAAAAACGAACGAAGAAACCGGGCAGACGATCATCGAGGGAATGGGAGAGCTTCACCTGGAAATTCTAAGGGACCGTATGTTCCGTGAGTTCTCCGTTGAAGCTAACGTAGGAAAACCCGAAGTTGCCTACAAGGAAACCATTACCCTTAAAAGTTCAACCGAGACGAAATACGTTAAGCAGTCAGGGGGTCGCGGACAATACGCTCACGTATGTCTTGAGATGGAACCGAATGAAGTTGGTAAGGGTAACGAAGTTACAAGCAAAATCGTGGGCGGAGCTATTCCTAAGGAATACATCAATCCTACGATTAAGGGTATTGAAGAAGGGATCTCCACGGGGATTCTTGCCGGGTATCCTCTCGTTGATGTTAAAGTTACAATTACATACGGATCTTACCACGAAGTGGACTCCAGCGAAATGGCCTTTAAGATTTGCGGATCTATGGCCCTTAAAGACGCTGCCAAGAAAGGTAAACCCGTGTTACTTGAACCGATTATGAAAGTTGAAGTGACGACTCCCGAGCAATTCATGGGGGACGTCATAGGCGATATTAACAGACGTCGAGGTAAAATTCTGAGCCAAGGTTCCAACAAAGGGATCGTCGTTGTAACGGCAGAAGTTCCTTTGAGCGAAATGTTCGGATATTCGACACAGCTCCGTTCTTTAAGTTCGGGCCGTGCAACGTATACGATGGAGCCAAGCCACTTTGAAAAAGTGCCAAGTAAGCTACAAGAAGAAATATTAAAAAAATAACCCCCTTTAAGGAAATACTCTATGAGTAAACAATCTAAACAGAAGAAAATAAGAATTCGATTGAAGGGGTACGATCAAAGAGTTCTCGATCGTTCCGTTCAAGATATTGTAGAGACGGCCAAAAGAACGGGGGCCCGAATCGTCGGTCCCATTCCAATGCCTACAAAAAGAGAGATCTATACAGTTCTCAGATCTCCTCACGTAGATAGAAAATCAAGAGAGCAATTTGAGATCAGAACTCACATTCGCATGCTTGATATTCTGAATCCTACACCGGATACAATTGACAAGCTCAAAGTCCTTCCGGTTGCCGCAGGCGTTGATATCAAAATCAAAGTTGCTTAAATATACTAAGGACGGGTCGAAAGACCTGTCCTTTTCTCTAAACATATCTAAAAAAGATATTCCCTTCGATTTTTAAGGATAGTTGTTGTGATTCGGATCATCTTGATAAATCATGTCGTAAGCAGGAGTTTTTTCCTGAGTAGCCGTTTTGGCTACGACAACCCCGTTCTTGACGAATAGAGTAAAATGATTTTCATATATTAGATAGTTCCCGCTTGTTACTCGCTCGACATATTTATACTCTTCCATTCCATTCTTCGTTTCAACGGAATACGGGCGGCCGTTTTCTTCTACAAGCTTTTTAACGGGAGTGCCCGTTTGTATATTTGAATAGGTCTCTTGAGTCATCATCGACGTTTTGGAAAAACATCCGCTTACAATAAAGCAAGTCGCTATTATCAACTTTTTCGCTTTCATGTTTCTTCTCCCGTTTTCGGATTCATTTGTCGCCAAATTTTGCCGTGGATTGTAGTTCTTAGATCGTCGCTCGTGGAAAATTCTCCGTGTACGCCATACAAATCATCCGATTTTTTTTCATAGAACTCGAATCCTTCGAATCCGATTTCTTTCACCCGGAACTCCCATCCTATTTTATCGTCGCTGATAATCCCTTTTCCCTGTACTTTTCCGACGGCGTGATTTTCCATAACGATGGAAAAAGTACCGGTTGAAAAATCGGACAAAACAAAGCGATTTGTCATGATGTCGGCAAGGCCTTTTACCTGGATTTCCTGGGAACACTCAATCCCGCCGTTTGCGGTATTCCCTCCCACTTTCCATCTCGCAAAAAATACAAGCTCTTCTTCAAGCATATTGAGGTGAATTTTTCCTTCTCCCAGCCAAATGCCCTCCGAAAAAATAAAAAGGTGATTTGCCATTAAAACATAAACCTTCTGCTATAAATACTTTGAATGATTCCTAATGCAGTCATGGTAGAAAGGATAGACGACCCGCCATAAGTTATCAACACTAAAGGCACGCCGGTAATCGGTAAAAAACCGCACATCATTCCCATATTCACAATCATATGCATGGCAAGGTATACCGTAATCCCGGCGGAAAGAAGCCTTCCGAACCGATCTTTGGCGACGGCAGCGACCCGAAAACTATAGTAAATAAGACCAAAAAAAAGGACGAGCAGAAGTAAAATCCCCGCGAGTCCGAATTCTTCTCCAAATGCAGCGAAAACGGAATCGGTATGAGCTGCAGGAAGCCATTGCCTCCCCGTAAAATCGCTGTTTCTCCACCCGGAACCGAAAACTCCTCCGAGCGCAAGGGCCGTCTGCGATGCTTTTTGATGATATGTATCGGGATTGAGTCTTTCATACTGGTATTCTTTGATCACCTTAGTCACGTAAGGCTTAATTTCTTCGTGCGGCACAATCCCCAAAAACAATAAGGAAACAAAAAACAATCCAACGGCTGCCATCAGGGACATTACGGTAATGAATTTTCTTTTAATCCCTCCGAAATACAGCATCACAAGCATGATCGGAAACAAAACGAGCGCCGTTCCGAGATCGGGTTGTTTAAGAATTAAAAAAAACGGAACGGATACGATACCTATCGCCTGCCAAGCCGTTTTGCTACTTTGTATTACCTGAGTTTTTCGTTCCAAAAACCAACTGAGGGTAATCACTACGAATAATTTAGCGTATTCCGACGGTTGAAAAGTGAATCCGAGTCCCGGAATTCTATACCATCTTTGCACATTTTGAATGGGGGCCGTAAAAAAAAGACCGAAAAGCATCACTACGGTTAAAAAGTATAAAAAAAAACTCCACTTACGAAGTTGCGTATAGTCAAAAGCCGCAAAGAAAAGATATACTACAAAGCCGATTGCATACCATTTTATCTGATTGATGACGAGAGGAGTAAAAAAGCTTTCACCCACCTTATCCGGTGTTTGGCACGTAGTGGCGGAAACGACCAAAAGACTAATTACCATAAGCCCCAAAAGCAGAGGTACGGTCCTAAAATCTATTCGAGAAAGGTATTGAAAGTTCCACATAAATAAAAAAAGATTGCTTCTTTACATTTTTAAATTATACTCGTGCCCGGTCGGAATCTTAACTATACTATAACTTTCGTGTATGATCAAACACAAATCGGTAAACTATATCCATTTTGCCTCCTTACCCTCAACAAGCACTTGGGCCAAGGAAAATGCTTCGGTTTTTGATCCGAATAAACTCACTTGCATTACGGCGGAAGAGCAAACGGGCGGACGAGGAACTTCGTCTAAAAAATGGTTTTCTCCCAAAGGCTTAAACATTTATACAACGCTTTGTTTTACGCTCCCCAAAGAGTATCCTTTCGTCCACAACTTGGGGCAGCTTCTTTCGATCTCCTGTTGTAAATGTCTTGAAAAACTCCGGTTTAATCCGAGTATAAAATGGCCGAACGATCTACTTATGGAAGAAAAAAAAATCGGAGGGCTTCTTGCGGAAGTGACCTCTTCGGGAGAAAAAACTTTCGTCGCACTGGGACTTGGGCTTAACGTCAATATGCCCGAAGATTTGACAAAGACCATAGACCAGCCCGCAACTTCTCTTCTCGAAGTTTCCGGGAAAACTTGGGAAATACAAGAGCTACTTCACTCGATCGTAGATACGTTTCTCGACGACTTAAATATTCTCTCTTCAATAGGCTTTCCCGCCTTCTTTTCTTACTACAACGATCATCTCGCATTTAAAGACCGCACGATTGAGGTAAAAGACGGGACGGAATACCTTGAAGGAATTTGTAAAGGAACTTCCCCCGAAGGAGCCCTCCTTCTTTCCCTCCCTTCCGGAAAAGAATCGAGAATTTACACGGGTAAAATCGATTTAATTTCCTTCGGGCCGAACGGAAGATCCTAAAAAGCTGCTATCCGGAATCACTCGAATTTCCGGGTGTACTTTTGCCGAAAGAATTTGTTGTATTGCTTGTAGAGTTGATCCCGTTGAAGAATGGCAACTCGTGCAGGCTCCTTTATACGCAATCACAAGATATTTTCCATCCGTTAGACTAACCACTTCAATCCCTCCTGCATCGAGTTCGATGTAAGGCCTGATGTCAACGGCTATCACTTCTTCTATCACGGCAATCTGCTTCGCAAGGGAAAGGGTTTCCCATCCGGGATAAGGCTTTCCTTCAATAGCCTCTTGAACGGGGGTGGGAACGTAGTTATCGGGAAGCGGTATGTCGGAACACTCTTTTACGGCCGATTCGATTGCATCGAGAATCAAATTAACACTCCCGTATTCTCCTTCGGGAAACGCTTCCTTATCTTTCTTGTCTCCGAGAAATCCCCCTATTAATTCGGCATCTATCTTTGCTGCTTGATCGTAATTTTTTCGCATCAACAATTCGGACGTCGCTTCGGCAATCCCTAAAAGAGCCGCGGAACCGAACGCGCAGAATTTGACGTCCGCAATCACTCCGTCCCATTCATCTACGAGCCAATAAAAAGTTACGTAAAATTCCTCTTTCGAACTTTTTGCGGATCCCGTTGCAAGACGCATATTTTTACGAATGGCTTCCTCTTTGGAAAATGATCCGACAAAACGGGGTTTTTCTATTTTCTCTCCAAGCTTGCGACTAAACCGTCCCCAAGGCGAGATCATCGATTTGGCATTTCTTTCCATTTTACTCTTCTCCGCTCGAATATTTCTTCATTCGAAGCGCAACGGACACAATAACTTCCGCGGCGCGCTCGACATCCTCTTCCGAGGTTTCCCAAGACAGAGAAAAACTTAAAGAGGATCTTGCCGTTTTAGGATCTACTTTTGCACATCTTAAAACACTTTCTATCGAATCGAATTTACCTCCGCCGATAGAGGCGTATATTCCCTTACCGTTGAGACCGTATGCCAGAGCCTCGTTGTATATCCCGGGAAAAGCAATCACAGTCGTTTCGGGAAGACGATCGACCTCTCGAAAAAGAACTTTCGCATCGGGAAATCCGTCCGATATCTTAGTTTCGAAAAGATCCCTGAGCCTCGCCGTTTCCATACAGTAATGCTCAAATTTGCTTCCCCTTTCCGAAACGGCAAGAGCTAAAGCCGAAACGGCTCCGACCGAAAAAGTTTCTTCTTTCAAACAAACGACCGATCCCTCCTTTACCCACAAAATTCCCGTCTCGGGAAAAGCTTGGATCATAGATCCGTCCAAAGTGATAAAATCGACACCGACGTCTTGAAATCTAAAAAATCTCTTACCGAGAAGATAACTTGCATCGAGATGAAGTAAAACCCCCTTCTCTTTACAAACCGCTGCCAAGTCTTGCGCGGGATGAATCACTCCCGTAAGGCCGTCCGCCCAAGAAAGGGAAACCATCGCCGTTCTCGAATTGATAACGGACTCCAAAGCTTCTTTTGTTATCTGCCCTCTTTCGTTAAGAGAGATCGTTTTATGACTGCATCCGACTCGTTGCATATCGGTCGCAATTGTTTTGAGCCGGGTTTGCATCCCTTCACCGGTAAGAAAGAGAGTCTTGCCGGTGTCCCTCGAAACCTGAGCATAAACCTCGAAAAACAAACGTCCGATCCCTTCATCTTGCTTGATAAAAAATATTTGGTCTCTATCTTTGGCTCCGAGCCCTTCAAACAACCTATCCAAAGCTTTTTGCAAAACATACATCCCCTGCTGTCCTACAAAATGAGGCGAGTGAGGAGACCCGAAATATTCTTTTGAAATACGCAGAAATTCCTCGGCAACTTCAGGTAGCGGAGAGGTTGCGCTGTGATGATCCAGATATACGGGTTCGCTCATAGACGGGAAAACCGCCCGTTTTCATAATTGTACGTCTTGATTTCGCCCGTTGCAATCTCAAGTTCCAAAACTTCCGTTTCCGAGAGATTTTCAAGATGCATGACAATTGAACGAAGAGAATTGCCGTGAGCGCACACAAACACGTTTTTTCCGGCTTTGAGTTTGGGGAGGATCTCGCCCGTAAAGAAAGGTATCGATCTTTCGGCAGTTTGTGCAAGGCTCTCCCCTCCCGGAGGAGCCGTATGAAAACTGCGTCTCCAAAGACGAACCTGCTCGGATCCGTATTCGAGGGCGATTCGATCCTTGTTTTTACCTTGCAGATTGCCGTACATTCTTTCGTTCAGCTCTTCTGCAATATATACGGGGATTATATCTTTTTCTTCGATGCCTATATCGTACCGATTACTTGAATTTGCTTCTCGTTCATGAAGGACACACGGAACCTTTAAGCCTTTGTGCTCCGCCATAGCCAAAAAAACGGTGGTTTGTGCCCGGACAAGACTTGAGGTATAAATAAAATCTATCTCCTCTTCCGCGATTTTTTTTCCCGCCGAAACGGATTCTTCAATACCTTTTTTGGATAAAGGAACATCTATCCAACCCGTAAAAACGTTCAGTTTATTCCAAGCCGATTGTCCGTGACGAAGTAAAATAAGTTTTGACAAGCCCCCTCCGACCGAGTTAATTTTCCTTAGATTTTATCCTAAAACCCATTTATTCACACGGTGTATTCCCTCAATTCTTTTTTTTCTTTTTCGGATGAAATCTCATAATTTTGTTTCTTCCGGTCAAGTTTTAATAAACTCATACTCAATACACTATATTTTTCCATGTAAACCGGATGTAAATGAATCGTTGTATTTTACTCCGTCTGCGATTATTCTAGTGCCTATGGAAACGAAAAAAAGACTTAGTAAAGTACTCGCTGCGGCGGGGATCGCCTCAAGAAGAGAATCGGAAGAGCTGATATTCGCCGGCAAGGTAAAAGTGAACGGCGCCGTCGTTCTTTTACCTCAAACCCTAGTCTCCGCTGAAAAAGACGAGATTTTATTCGAAAATAAACCCATCTCCGGAGAAGAAAAAAAGCTCTATTTTCTTTTGAATAAACCGAAAGGGTATATCTGCTCCAACGCACGGGTCGGAACGAAAAAAATCGTAAAAGATTTATTTGGAGAGATCTCCGAAAGACTTTTTACCGTGGGGCGTTTGGATAGGGAAACGACCGGTCTTTTGATCGTCACAAACGACGGCCATTTTGCCAATAAGGTGATCCACCCCTCTTCCAACATCACAAAAGAATATCTTGTCAAAACAAGACAGGAACCGTTCCATGAACAACTGCTTCAAATCTCCAAAGGCGTCGACATCGAAGGCGATTGGGTCAAACCCGTTAAAGTGACGAAAGTCAGAAAAGGAACGCTAAAAGTAGTTCTTAGAGAAGGGAAAAAAAGAGAAGTGCGCTTGCTTGTAGGACAGACGGGACTCGAAATACTGGAACTCAAAAGAATCCGGATAGGCGCTCTGCTTTTAGGAGAAATCCCCGAGGGGAGCTATAGAGAAATGAGCGAAGCGGAAAAGCAGGCTCTTTTTTCATGAAAAAAAAATTAGCCGATCTTCAACCGAAATGGGATGCCATTTTCCCGATGCTTATTGCTCGGAGACGGAAGCTTTTAAAATTGCCTGCCGGCCCCGTCGACCGACTCCAAACAAGAGAATTCCAAGCTCTAATCGAAGACTTATCCAACTACAGAAGTTCGAAAGACCTTTCCTCTAGAGAAGCTCTCAGCGCTTACCTTCTTTACGATTGGCCTCTCCGCTACGCGGAAGGACTAAGCTTACTCAAAGAACTCCCGAAAGTTCCAGCTCGTGTTTTGGAAGTCGGAGCAAAAGGCGCTCCGTTTTCCTTAGCCGCTCTGCAGCACGGAGCTATCGAAGCTCTTGCCGTAGATGAAAACGAACTCGCCCTTACCTGCGGAGCCGATCTTTGCGGCCACCTCGGGTATCCGATCTCAATCAGAACCTGCGACCCTTCTTCCCTAAGAGGGCTTCCCTCCGAAGGGAAATGGGATTTGATTGTCCTCCCTTACAGTTTATTTGTTTTTTTCGGTTCTCTATCGGAAAGAGTTGCGTATATCAAAAAACTTCTACCTTTGCTTTCGGAAGAGGGGCATCTTCTTATCGTAGAATCTTCCGCTTCGGAAGTAAACTCCGAATTTCTCGCAATCCGGGATGCAATTGCAGATTTATCTCTTCCTATTTTAGCTCCTTGTCTTTGGAAAGGTAGCTGCCCCGCTCGTAAACACGGATCGTCTCCTTGCTTTGCGCAAAGACCTCTGGAAAACAAGCCTTTTATGATCAAAGAAATTCAAAGAGCCTCTAAAATAAATTTAAACTCCCTGAAAATGTCCTATCTTATTTTGAGTTCTCCCGAAGCACCTCCTCGGATACTCCCGGACAATTTATTCAGAGTGATAAGCCCTCCGGTTAACACGTTCAAAGGAGAGCGTTTCTTTCTTTGCGGAGTTAAGGGCAAAAGAACGCTCGGAACAGGTCTGAAAGAGCACCCGAAACAGTCCAAGGCTTTTGAGTATCTCAAAAGAGGAGATGTAATTGCGATTGAAAACGCCTCCGAGCTCGACGGTGATTTGCGCGTGACGGAAGCTACTTCTTTAACGCTTAAAGCTCCCTGTGACAAACCGGTTTCTTAAATCGACGAGCTAAAATGTTATTTACAGAAAGAGCTTTTTAGAGATACTATCGTCTAATACCATATTAGGACATCCGCACATGCTTACCATTGCAAGACTTTTCGGAAAATCCCCTTTCTCCCCCCTTCAAACGCACATGAAGCGCGTAGGGAATTGTATAGAAAAGTTAACCGATATCTTTGATGCCCTTCCGAAGGGAGATCTCGGACGGATAGGAAAATTGGCAAAAGAACTGTCCAATCTTGAACATGAAGCCGATCTCACAAAAAACGACATCCGCAACCATCTGCCCAAAAACCTGTTTCTCCCGATTGACAGATCGCATTTTTTGGATATCCTTTCCACTCAAGATCATATCGCCGACAAAGCGGAAGAGATAGGCCTTCTCCTTTCTTTTAGAGCCTTGGATATGGAAGACGATCTGAAAGATCTCCTTAAAGAACTTTATCAAAAGAGCGCGGAAACTTTTTGGCAGGCAAAAACTATTATAGAAGAGCTCGACGAGCTCATCGAATCTTCTTTCGGAGGCCTCGGCGCGGAAAAAGTTAAGAACATGGTGGAGCAAACTGCCTATTTGGAACACGAAGTGAGCGAAATCCAAAGGAAGATCTTGCAGAATTTGCTTTCGGAAACTCGAAATTTATCCATTCAGGGATTTTATCTATGGGAAAGTTTAACTAAGGAGCTTGGGTCTATCGCAGAACTTTCCGAGGGGCTCGCGAATAAAATTCGCGTGATCCTGGAGCTCAAATAGCTTACAAATGGAATTGCAATCATTTTTTGAATTTTTAGTCTTGACGGTAGGGTTTTACATGGCCTGGAACATCGGAGCAAACGATGTATCCAATGCTATGGGAACGTCCGTAGGATCGGGAGCCTTAACTTTAAGAAAAGCCGTTTTTCTTGCTGCTATTTTAGAGTTCGGCGGCGCTTTTTTTGTGGGTTCGAACGTCTCCGATACGATGCAAAGAGGATTGATTGATACAACTCTGTTTGTTAACGATCCGAATTTGCTCATTATGGGGATGTGTTCCGCTCTTCTAGCTACGGGAATTTGGCTGCAAATAGCCTCTTACTGTGGCTGGCCGGTATCCACTACTCACGCGATTGTGGGTGCAATTTCGGGGTTTGGTCTTATCATAGGCGGTTCCGACGCAGTGCGATGGGAGGAACTTCTTACCATCGTATTCAGCTGGATCGCTTCCCCTTTAATAAGTGCTTTAATTTCCTATCTTATTTTTAGCGTTCTACAAAGGAAAATCTTGTATGCGTTAAACCCTATCGAATCAACAAAAAAACTGTATCCTTTCTTCGTGTTCACCGTATTTTTTGTTTTTTCTTTGGTTCTGCTTTTTAAAGGTCTTGAAAATCTCAATCTCGACTTTTCTCTCTCGCAGGTTATCTTGATTGCTTTCGGCGTGGGAGGAATTGCAGCAGGGGTTTCCTATTTTCCGGTTCGAAACGTCAAAACACCCGGCACCTATCCGCAATGCCCTTCTCTCCGACCTCAAAACATCGTAAGTCTCGAGAAAGCGGCAAAGCATTTACAAAGAGTCCAATCTTCCTCTTTCGAAGAGGTTCACGACAAAGTTTCTAATCTTTTGGACCAAGTTAGTTCGTTGGCGCAAAAAATAAAAAAAGAAACGAACTTTTCGGAGAAAGCCTCCGATTATAAAACCGTAGAAAAGATGTTTGTCTATTTACAGATTTTCAGTGCTTGCTTCGTAGCATTCGCGCACGGTGCTAATGACGTTGCAAATGCGATCGGTCCCGTAGCGGCCGTACTGGATCTTGTCAAGAACGGGTCTATATCGCAAACCTCGGTCGTCCCTTCTTGGCTGCTTGCTTTCGGCGGGTTCGGAATAGTTGTGGGCCTTGCGACGTGGGGTTGGAGAGTGATTGAGACAATAGGCAAAAAAATAACCGAGCTTACTCCGACTCGAGGGTTCTGCGCGGAATTCGGAGCCGCTACGACTATATTGATCGCCTCTAAAATGGGCCTTCCGATTTCCACTACGCACTGCCTTGTAGGAGCCGTTCTCGGGATCGGTTTTGCAAGAGGAATGAAAGCTCTTAATCTCGGAATGATACGAGAGATCATCCTTTCTTGGGTAATTACGATCCCTGCCAGCGCCATCATGAGCATAGGTGTGTTTTACGTACTTAAACTCTTCGTTATGGAATTCTTTACTTCCTAACGTCGAATCAACGTGTGATTTTTCACCGGCTCGGAAGTTTCGATAATATTTTTTACCGCGTCTACCCATTTCTCATTTCGTCCCAAAGCAGGGCATCGATAGGCAGGGTACCCAAGCTCCCGAAGAGGGGCTATGTACCCTTCTTCGACTTCAAAGAGGGTTTCTATATGATCCGATGAAAAACTGAGCGGAATAAAAACGACGGGTCTTTCTTTCCGAAAAAATAACCGAGGCTTCTCGCAAATTTGTATGGTCGAAGGCTTGAGCCACTCCGCTTTTCCAAACTGTGATTGATATCCGAGTAAAGCAGGAAAAGAGGAGAATCTTTCCGCTATGGCAACAAAGGAGTTTTCGCACTCTTTTTGGTAAGGATCCCCTTCTTCCACGTATTTTACAGGCAAACCGTGAGCCGAAAAAAAGAGATGGAAATCGTGCAACCCTTGTTTTGATAAAAACTCTTCTATTACGGAAGTGAACGCATCTATATAGGAGGGATGAGTCGCATAAGAAGAGATCCATTCCATCTTATGAACCGTCTCTTTATCCACATGGCTCGAAAACCATCTCGCAATACTCCCCGTTGTCGCATAACTAAACTGAGGGAAAAGGGGAAAGACGATAATTTTGTCCGCTTCTAAAGTTTTCAAAGCATCAAGAAAACTTCGGTGGGTGGCCCTCAAATATCGATGGAATGTCAACACCGTGGCGTCCATCTTTTCCGCAAGCGTTTTCGCGAGCCATTCGGTATCTGCAAAAATAGGAGATCCTCCCCCGATTTTCGCATAATCTTTAGAAACTTCGGGGGCTCTTTTTTTAGCTACCCTTGTAAAAATAAAATTCTGAATAACCGAAGGAAGAGGAGTTTGAATTACGTCTCTATCGGTTAAAAGTGCCGTCAAAAAAGACTCCACTTCCGATAAATCTCTCGGACCGCCGAAGTTTACTAGAATAAATGCTGTTTTAGACACTATATTTTTTGCCCGTAAATTGTTACTATGAAAATGAAGCTACCATATATTAGGGATTTTATACATGCTCCGCCGTTTTTTTGCTCTACTTTTATCGATCTCGATTTTACTCTTAATCGGGTGCGGGAAGAATACCCCTCCCAAACCGAGCGCCTATCAAATAGGCCTCGATCCTTCTTGGTATCCGATCAACTTAACGGGTAAAGACAATAACATCCTCGGGTTCTCCACCGAACTTATGAAAACAATTTGTGCCGAAGAAAATACTACGTTTTCGATGATCTATACGGCGTGGGATTCTCTGCTCGACGGTCTTGCGGCAGGAAAATACCAAGGGGCTCTCTCTTCCTTATATCCCTACAATTTCAATCTCCAAAAATTTGACTTCTCCGACGTATATCTTCCTTTGGGGCCGGTTCTTCTAGCGGCAGCCGGATCTCCGTATCATTCTCTTGATGATCTGCAAGGAAAACCCGTCGCAGTTTTGTCGGGAAGCCCTTCCGTTTTACTGCTGGAATCGAAGCCTCAGATTTTCATAACGCCCTGTAACTCCGTAGCAGAGGTCATCAATCTTTTGCAATCGGGGCAAGTGACGGGAGCTCTTCTCCCGGTTGTAGTCGCAGAATCTTATACGGGAGGGTCGCTACAAAATAAGTTCGTTATAGTCTCTCCTCCTCTAACCGACGAAGGCCTGCGGTTGCTCACAATGAAAAATAAAAACGGAGCCTTGATCAAAAAATTTAATAAAGGCCTTGCGAAAATGAAGAAAACCGGTACGTACAATGCCCTTTTATCCGAATGGAAGTTGACCTCGCCCCCCGGAAATTCTTAAACATTTCGCCGTTTTTGAGAGACGGAACTAAAAAGAACTCTTGAAAAACCCTTCTCAGGTAATCTTATATTATGACTCTTTTTTGAACCTCTAATTTAGATTGCACCTAAAAAAGGGGCAAGGTCACTTGTATAAATGCTTGAAAAGCCGGGATTTTCCCCGGTCGCCGATGTTGGTATAAAGCATAGATCACAAAATTCTGCACTTGTCGTGCTGTTCGTACTCCGTCCGGATCGCTTTCAAGATCTCGGGACTAACGGGACAAGGAGAAAGTCCCCAAACGAGCTTGGCGTAGTTATGTATCGACTCGTCGGTCGAAAAAGATCCCATTCCCGCCATATTATAAATACAATATTTTGCCCACTTTAGAGGCTGTAAAAAGAGTTCTTCGGCTTTTTTTTGAGTCCTATAATAGTCCATAATATCCCGAAGTACAAAAAACCTGTCAGCCCCGCCCGGGCACCCCGACTCAAGCAGACAGTTCGAAACGGCGAGAAGGGATTTTTTCTCCAAGTCGGTTTCTGCCAAAGTACCGTCTTTCAGAGCCTGCATCACTTGAGCAACTTTGGGTTCTTTGGAACAAACTTCCCAAGGGTTGTGCCCTCGATTTTTTCGAAGAGCTTCAATTTCCGCGGCACTTGCGCCGAATGAAAAAGGCCACCACTCATCCGTCACGTTTTGATGCATTTCTATATTAGCCCCGTCCTCCGTTCCTATTGTCAAAGCACCGTTCATCGTAAGCTTCATATTCCCGGTGCCCGAAGCTTCCATTCCCGCGGTGGAAATTTGTTCCGACAAATCTGCTGCAGGAATGATGAGTTCGGCCTTGGAGACGTTATAGTTTTCCACGAAAAGGACTCTCAGTTTCGAGTTCACTCTCGTATCGTTGTTAATTTTTCTTCCAATACAGTAAATCAATTGGATGACTTCTTTTGCCACATCGTAACCCGGCGCCGCTTTGCCGGAGAAAATCACTTGTCTTTGTACCGCTCTGGCATCCAAATTCTCTCTGAGTTCAAAATAGAGCATCAAAACATGGAATGCATTCATCAATTGTCTTTTATATTCGTGTATTCTTTTAATTTGTACGTCGTATAAAGCAACTTCCGAAAAAGGATCGGTAAAGTATTGAATCCTCCCTCGAAAATCTCGTACCGGATTTTGCTCTTTTAAGAACCTAATCAATCTTCTTTTATTTTCCGCTTTAATGGATAAGAACTCTTTGAGAGATTCTTCGTGATCCGCAAATTGCGCCAGCCCGGAAATTTCTTTGAAATTCGTGATCCAGCCTTTTCCTATCTTTTTCGTGATGAAATCGGAAAGAAGAGGATTGCAATACACAAGCCATTTTCTTTGGGTAACTCCGTTTGTTACGTTGATGAATCGATCGGGATACATTTCGCTGAAGTCTTTAAACAGATCGTTTTTTAAAATTTCGGAGTGGAGTAAAGCCACACCGTTTACTCTCCTGCTGCCGTACGCGGCAAGATGTGCCATCTTGACCTGTCCTTCTTCAATGAAAGACATTCTTCGAACCCTTTCTTCATCCCCGGGATACTTGGCTCGAATCGCATTGCAAAAATCCAGGTTGAGCCGTTCTATAATCCTGTATTGTCTCGGAAGAAGCTCTTTGAGTCTGTTTTGATTCCACTCCTCCAAAGACTCTCGCAAAATAGTATGGTTCGTATATCCGAAACAGGTTCTCACAATCTCCCAAGCCTCTCCCCATACAAGATCGTTTTCTTTCAGAAGCGTTCTCATAAGTTCCGGAATAACCAAAGCAGGGTGTGTGTCGTTTATTTGAATTCTCACCTTATCGGCAAAAGAGGTCATGTCCGGGTGATTTCTCATATAGTTTGCTATGATGTCTTGAAT
>Ga0116227_10001024_pt1 | contig 59951 bp, 43 predicted proteins | sample S1TSphgellanicum_FD_89693 | JGI IMG/M metagenome (GOLD analysis project Ga0116227, IMG submission 89693) | Host-associated microbial communities from peat moss isolated from Minnesota, USA - S1T2_Fb - Sphagnum magellanicum MG | ecosystem: Host-associated > Plants > Peat moss > Unclassified... | reverse complement strand
TACCCACTGTAGGGAGCTGATGAAGTCAGTGGGGAAGTTGTGATAGTTAAGTCACTATCATACATACTACTGTTGATGGTCCCTGAACAGGTGTGAGACTGGCACTTTTGTTCATACTGGTGTTTGTTTTTTGTTTGTTTTCTGTCTTCCCTAGTTTGGTTCTTTCTGTGGCTTCCTGAGGAAGTGTTAACCTTGCTGTTTCTTCTTCATCGTGAGAATGAAGATTTCTCTATTCTTATGAAAGATATATTAATTCTGTTCTGACCTGAAAATTTCATCCTTGTATTAAATGAATGAGATGAGACATTGAAGTTCATATAGTGGTCTGGTTGTTTTGTGTGTGAAGCTCGGCGTTCAATTCTGAGACTGGTGAAGAGGTGGCAATCAAGAAGATTGGGAATGCATTTGATAACAGGATTGATGCAAAACGCACTCTTCGAGAAATCAAGCTGTTGCGACATATGGACCATGAGAATGTATGTATAATGGCTTCTTCTTCCTCATCTTCATGACTGATGCTATTGCCACAATTCTTCCAGCTGGGGGCAACTTGGTATCATTATAGACTAGATCAATCAACTTTCTCAGAGTGATGTATTGATTTGATTGTATCTTGAGTGGGTTGGTGATTTGTGGGTGATCTTGCGGTACCCGAAGTCTTACTGCAACCAATAGACATAGAGGTCTTTCTAACTGAGTGGGGCTGTCTTTGTTATAATGCATTTGTTTTGCTATAGACTTGTATGGCAGACATTGAGACAAGTTGTATGCATAAAGCTCTGCATAAGTTGACTTTCTCTGTGATTAGCTGGTACTTGATAGATATTCCTTCAGATAATTTGGGTGCATATATCTGTACATTGTTTGACCTACTCTGTAGGTCTTTGAAAGCAATATTGTGAATAAGGGGGTTTAAGCTGAAACAGGTTTCTTTTTTGAGCAGGTGGTTGCAATTAGGGACATTATAAGACCTCCTACACGGGAGAATTTCAATGATGTATATATTGTATATGAACTCATGGATACAGATCTTCATCAGATTATTCGATCCAACCAGGCTTTGACAGAAGATCATTGTCAGGTGTGTAGTAGAACTTTTCCCTTAGCTTATGCCTCTTTTTACAGATCTCTTTTAGCCCATGCATGATTTCTGTAGTAGGCACAAAAAGTACGATGAACAGAAGGTTGCAGAAGCAAATGCTGGCATATAAAGGCATTGTGTGCAGGTCTGTCATTTCCACTTGACTTAGCTTAAACATGTACAAGGCAATCTTATGGGTTCACTTTGTTGATTTTTTGAAGTGGAGAGGCCAAGAGAGATGAGATAGTGGTGGTGACATCCACTTGATGTTTGAAACTGAAATCTGTCCTGCCTGTTTGTCTTGTAACCATGTATATTAACAGTGTAACTTTTTCATTGCAGTATTTCTTGTACCAGTTGTTGAGGGGGCTGAAGTACATTCACTCAGCAAATGTCCTGCATCGTGATTTGAAGCCAAGCAACTTGCTACTGAATGCAAATTGTGATTTGAAGATTTGTGACTTTGGACTGGCTCGTACCACATCAGAGACAGACTTCATGACTGAGTATGTTGTTACTCGCTGGTACCGGGCACCTGAATTGCTCCTCAACTGTTCAGAGTACACTGCTGCAATTGATGTATGGTCAGTTGGGTGCATATTCATGGAGCTGCTCAACCGAGAGCCCTTATTCCCTGGGAGAGACTATGTGCAACAGCTTCGTCTCATAACAGAGGTGAAGGGGCTAACTTTTCCCTCATCTAAATAGTGGTTGCAGTGACTATCAAGACTGTAGTACAGCAGTAGCTGCAGAATTCTTTCTCTTTACAGGATTGCAGTGAATTTCTAAGCAAAATTTGTAGCTTTCATTCGTACATCTAAAACTGGGTTCCAGTTTTGGTCATTCTGCTCATATGCAAAATTTTGTTGAAGGCATGCTTCCTTTGTCAGTGGTAGGGTTTTCACCCTGGTCAGGACACCAGCACATGTTCACAGTTGATGAAATTTGATTGATTCTTATGAAATTCTTTTACTTTGTGGTTTCAGTTGATAGGTTCCCCTGAGGACAGTGACCTTGGATTCTTGCGAAGTGATAATGCAAGACGCTACATTCGGCAGCTGCCACGGTTTCCAAGACAACCTCTCGCTCAAAAGTTTCCAAACCTCCAACCTGCTGCTGTTGACCTTATTGAACACATGCTTAGGTTTGATCCTGCTGGGCGGATCACAGGTCAGTCTTTTTCTCATGTTGAACCATTACTCCTGGTTTTCTGACAGAACTTCAGTAGGTTGGTGCATGCATGACATTGACCTTCACCCAAGGGAGCTGGTGATGTCATGTCTGTTGTTATGCTAGCTGGTCAGTACCATTCATGTTGCCTTTGGTTTCTCTTTCCTTGAGGGTTATGTTTCCTTTTTTTACTTTTTGCTGATATTTTGTTGTATCTGAAATCTCTATCACCTTTAGATCATCCCTCAATTCTATTTAGGTTGAATTAGATTATAAGTATGGAGAAGTTCACAGTTGTATTAATGTAATACATGCTCTTTCTCTTGTTGAACTTTCCGTCAAACATGAGTGCTGTTTCTACTTTTGCTTGCTCAGATGTCTATTTCCTTCAACAATGATAAATAGAGTGATGGTTTTGCATAGGGATCTGTTGCAGCCATATTGGGGAGTCATTGCTTTTGTTTCTCATCTTTTCTTTGCATTTCAACATTATCATCTTTTATGTTGTTTTTGGTTTCTAAGTCCATTTGCTGCAGCTTAAAAGAGGTTTGCTTGCTCAAAACCCAATGTCTGCAACTGATTTAAGTTGTTGGGAGTGGCAATAGCTATCCACTGCAAATGAAGGGTTGGTTCTTTTGACTGGTTGTGGAGAGTAAGCATCACATTACGATATTCTTCTGTTGTGTTCTTTGTTTCTCATCTTCTGTTTAGCACCACTCCTTGTTTTTTCTATGTTTTTTTGGCATCCTCTGCTGATATATTGTCAGATCTGAAACCCATCTGTACCTCATTCTCAGTTCAACTGTTAATTCTATTCAGATTGATTCAAACAATAAGATTGGAGTTCTCAATAAATATGGAGATATCTTCTGTGTTGTTTGCTGTTTCAGCCCACTTGTATTCCTCTTGTCATTTTCTTCTGCACTTGCTAGTATTTCCTTGGAAGTCTTAGCATTTGACCAATGCTGGGATAGTGGATGTTTACTACTCTTCTCATCCTTGCTTGCTTCTTGGTTGCCACCTCTCATAGGGGTTATACATGGGGTTTTCCTTTTCCTGTATTCTCTTCTTCATGTCCCATTTTCTTCCTCCATGACATTGACCTGCTGTCTTCCTAGGATTTGGTTCCCTGGCTTCTTGGTGTTTACCTTTGAATGCTTGTAGTATTTTACTCACCTCGGTTGGTGGTCTGGAAACCTTAGTAGTTTCTTCTGTTTTTCTTGGCGGGGCCACTTCATTGAAATTTCTTACTACATCTGGTCATTTGCAGTTGGTATACATGCCCATGGTTGTGAAATGGTGATTCCTGTCTCCTCACATTCTAGATGGATGATTCCATCAACCCCTGATACAGCCATCTCAGGTGTATGCTGTGTGTGTTTTGATGATTTTTGCAGTGGAACAGGCTTTAAGTCACCCTTACCTTGCTACTCTTCATGACATCAATGATGAACCAGCAAGTCAAGCTCCCTTTGAGTTTGACTTTGAGCAACCTTCATTCACAGAGGAACACATCAAGGAGCTGATATTGATGGAAGCTCTGGCATTCAACCCTCTTCCAGATATGATGCAATAGGTCTGGTGGTTTTTTCCTTTTGCTCCAAATGTGCTCCACATCTCTGTATTCCATCACTGGGAACTTTGATACTGGGATCCCTGTGGCCCTTCACCCCACATATCAGGTGCTGTTTGGTTAATTTTAGGTCAGTTACAGCGACTTACACCATCCAGCCTTCAGGAATCCTACTGTTCTATCAATTTATGCTTGCAGCATTTTGAGTTTGGAGTTCCAACCATCTATCCACTCCAACATTATTGTGTAACACCATCTTCTGACAAGTCTCTTAGGAGACATTGAGATCCTTTCCCACTGAGTTAAGAGGCACTTCATGTACTGTGCAATACAGAACCGTGATGGTTCGGGTGTTACTCGCACTGTACTTTGAGGTGAAGCCATTGTCACATGGCGCAATACTCTTTATATGATGGATTCTCCCGTTTTTGGTCTGACCTGAACAGACAACATTTAAGTTTGTGGAACCTCTTAGTTTTGTTGCTTATGTCAAGTTCTCAAGAGGTTATGAAGTAGGTGGAAATTTACTCAGAGACATTGCAGGATATTTAGACACATACATTGATACAGTGTAAAACAGTTCTGCATTTTTCATGGCCACAGGTATTTATGCATGGCCTACTTGATTAAACTGTCCCAGTCATTCACAAAGCAGTAGACAAACTTGAAGATCACTGCTTTTATTGGGTTGTTCAAGTGGATTGTGTTTCCTCTAGAGAGGTGGGATCATGACATCATTGTGCAACTTTCTGATGAACTTTTTGAAGTGTATTCCATTCCAACTTTTTCTGCTACATTCTTCTGACCTGGAAACTTTCTGCTACAAGCATAGGATCTGTTTGTGTTAGGATGATGTTCAATTGAGCTATTGCTCTAGATTGTTGAAGAGCAAAAGCGAGATCAATGGGGATTTTATTTGGCAAGACTTTGAGTACATTTTGTCATGAGACGGCAGTGTCAGGTGCATGGTTTCGGATACTAGAGAAGTTCTCTTCTTCCTTTGATGTTCTACCATGTACCATCTTATTCTTCTGGATGTGCAATTCTGCATATTCTTGTCAATATAGTTCTCAGATAATGGGAAAGTCGAATTCCTGTTCCCTATCAAGCTTTCTGTACATGAAGGTACGGAACAAAATAATTCCAGATATCCTTTGATAAAATCAATTGAAACAACTGAAAAGAGCCCTCTTTGCAAAAACTTTACATTTTATAGAGAACGAGATTTCTTTCTGTTGTAAGTAGAGAGAAAAGCTCATGGGCTTCTCTACCATTGCTGCTGGTATATTCATTTGGCCTTCTCCGAGCTCAACTACTTCACTACACACCACTTACTTCAGTTGGGAAGAACACAAAATCCGTTATTGCTGTCTTGTTACAGTTTACTCTGTTCCGTGCTCCAAAACCTCTGCTATTTGTCTCTTGATACTTACACCTCATTTTCAGAAAAGGTCAAGGACGATGATGACAAATTGTCCTGCAAGAAGACTTCTTTTCCCAGGTGGTGCTGATTGATTGATGTATCACTTTTGGAAAATGGGGAGAAGTGTTTGGTGGGGATTTTCAAGTTCAGTGGAAAGATGCGGAATTCTTTGCACAGGAATCTAGACTAAGGTTATGTCAATTCTACAAAAGCCTCAAAAGATTGACACCTGCGCAATCAGGGTCTTTGCTTTAGTGCACGTCTTGTGGTCAAGAGTAATTGGCCACTTTGTGGGTGGGTCTACTATTGACGCACTCTGTTGAAGAGTCCCAGAGCCATCAATAATCAAGATAAGTAGTCCATTCTTGCTGTCTGAATTTCATGGTTGTGGGGTCAGAACTTAGCTGCAATAATGGAAAATAAGCTGGCACATTGCCTAATGGCCTTGCCCTTCAGGCTGAGTTCAAACAAAGTGGCTCTGCTCTTTAGGATGAGTTCAAACAAAATCATGAGATTTGATGCAATTATGTAACATGCTCACGTGATTTGAATGCAAAAATGAATCTAATATATGATAAATTATTAGTGCCTTGGTTGTTGGATTTGTGCAGACCTACCGTCAGACTTACCCTTCCACTACCCTTCCACTCTTTATCTTTGCTCGGAGCACTTGGGTGGGAGTAGTAATCTCCATGGCTTTTGGTGCTATGGACTTTCTTGTTTTTTTTAATGAATGTAAGTGAGAAAAACATGTAAGTTCTGCTTAGCTCAACTAGGAAAACAAGAAGAAACATACAAAACTCAGAAAATAAATTCCCACTATGCACACGATAGATAAGAGCAAAGATAAAAGCCTTAGAACATACATACCCACATTATGCCATTGGGGAGCTTTAGAGACCAGAATTATGATTAGGTACAGAATGGAACAAATCTAACTATGCAGTACAAAGTAGCATCCCTGAATCACCTGCAAAAAGAGGGACTAGCTCTCTCCCTTCTTTCGTTCCTGCGGGCTGCATCTTTTGGCCTTTGTTTGGCCTTCCCTTTTGTCTTCCATGTGATGGTTCCTGCCATGGGTTTTTTATTGGATATGTTGCCTCCAGCAAAAAAAATACAAGGGTGTGGCATAAAGTCATAAATTGTTGAATTCCTTCACTCTTGGATTGCTTGAAAATACAAGAATGGGTTAAATGCAAGCTTGCTTAACTAGGAAAAAAACTGTCACCCACAAATTGGTTCCAAGTTGAAGCCACAATTGTATCCCAAATGGATTTGAAATCTGTGGCCTTTGGGGCAGGCAACAAACATGGGGTAACCTTTCAGGAAATGTGAATCAGATATCGGGTTGAACCAAAATAACACCAGAAAGCTTTTTATGAATTGTGGATTCATAATTGTGTGAGAGTTAAAATCTAAAAGATCAAATGTGAATGGAGTTGCCACAAAAGATAACATGTTGGCACATCATGTGCTTTGTTCATAATTTGCAAACTCCAAGCAAACATTCACCAAATTCTCAGATTTCCAAACATGCAGGCATCACAAATTGAAGAAAACTTTTCCTCACTCACTTGGGACAAGTTGTCCTTTCATTAAAAAAAAAGTGTCTTGCAAGATGTGCCACTAGTCTTGCTGCTAGAAAACCCAGATATACGGTCCCAATGTTAATTCACACAAGAATCACGTGCACCATGAAATATATCATAGTGGGAGCTCCAGTTCAATAACTTATCTGGTTGTTGAATATTTACTTTCACAAAGAGTTCTTGGAATTCTTCACACTTTGAGCCGTGGTGCGGTGGAAACCTTAGCTGTATCTGAATTATATGAACATTTGAACCAGCATTATTGGAACTATTTTTGAATCCCAAGATAATCGGAATGATTTGGTTTTGATTCCAACATCAACACATTTTCTTTCTCATCACTTTCTTCATACTCCAATGCCCTAAAGTTCAACATGCTTATGGAATTAAAATTTTACCATGTTTGTGACAAGGCATGTTCACATACAATTTTGGGATTTTGCATAAAGGAACAAACTTCTAAATCCCCATGGGAATTCTGCACTTGTTGGTATTTGGCGACTATCAACAAGCAAAGTAAACAAATGACATTTTTGCTAGGCTTCCCCCCACCATGTATTGAACACTACACATTTTGTGAAGATAATACTGGGATGAAATTCAAAGGCACATATATTGAAAGTTTCTACGATTCAACTGTAGAAATCATCCCACAGTAAAATCAAGATTTTAAAAGGCGCTTATACAATAACAACTGGTGCATTTTTTGGCCCAGGGTTTGTAAACAATGACTCATGTTCTGGGATGATCAGGTATTCACATTCCGAACTTCCTATTCCCCTTTTTTGAGAAAAATTCCTGGGGACATCTTGAGATTGGTGAGTATAGTTCATACATGTGTTTTTTAACATAGATAGGGACTGTAAGGAATATGATCATCCATGCACATGCCTAAGTTTAATGTCTGTAGGACATTTGACCGATTGATGTGTATATTCATTTACATGCATGTGTGTGAAAAATCAAAATGTATATGCCCATGCCTAGAGGGCCTTCATGTGCTAGAAATTGTCACAAACCCAGCCCTCTCAGGGTATTTATTATTAATCTGTGAAATTCTTTCTTAGCCCTAAAAAGTAGATGCCCACCCAACACTGGTTAAAACCAACTAAACTTTAATAACTATTAGTGTGGTTCTACAACTAACTAGTAGATGAATAAACAAAGATGAAACCAATAACCCCAAAGCATAAATCATAGACTGCAAAAGCAACTATACCTAGTAGGCTATGTAATGAATGAAAAAGAGTTGCCGGGGGCAGATGTATTTTTAGCTAGCGAATATTTTGCCATTTTCCAATGTCTTTTGCAGAAAAAATATGATTTTTTTTTTCCCCATATAAAATGTGTTTATTAAAGAAAAAATTTGCCAAATTCACCAAATAAAAAATTAAAAAAATCCACCTTGTTGGGGGATGGATGAATATTTGTAACACCTATAATTTATGCCCCTCCCTCTCATCAACCCTAGGAATTCATCCAGGCTGAAAAAAAATCAGCTCATAAAACCAGGTACCTATAACTCCCATCATCATCATCTTTAAATGACACGTTAGGATATTTGCCATGGAGGTGAAAATCTCACACTTCACCAATTACTAGCCATGATGTACCAATTACACATTGGCCCCAGTTTTAAAAGCTACTAATGCAGCTCATACTAACACACACTCCCACCAATCCCACTAGAATTGGCAGTTGTGTTATAAATACCCACCACCTGGCTAGCAGCTGCTTGCTGTGTACTTGTTGACTTGAAATCCTTTCTCCATGTCATTGCTAAACTTTAGTTAGGACACCCATTCCTAGTTATTCCCAAAAAAAATTATAGTAATTAACAACAAGGGGTGTGTCACATTGTGGCCTTGCCACTTACATTGAAAAATATCTTAAGGCAAAAGAAGAATTATGGAAACTCAAATATTTCACCATGCAAAAATAACATCTTCAAAAAATCCTCTCAAAAAAGGAACCAAAATTCCTTCAAGATAGCATAACTCTGTAACTAATCTTAAGTTTCAAGACAAGCCAAAATATCATCTTTCAAAAATACTCATATAAAGATAGACCTATTACCAAGGGGCCAAAATCCTTAAGCTACTATACTCTATAATGAATCTCAACACAATATCCTTGCCTACCAAGGCAAGGCCAACAAACTTAAACCCTAAAAACTCAAGGGCAAGAGTGCAGGTGCCATGTGTTTATATTAATCCATGTGATGTTTATATTAATCCATGGAACTACTAAACCTAATTAAGTTTAAATAGGGCTAAAGTCCTTTGTCGAGACTTGTGCTCCAAAAGATCCTCTTGGTTGTCTCGACATAAGTTCAGCACCAAAGTCATGTTTAAAGTCCCACCATGTTGTATAGACATTTTTGGAGCTTGAGCTACTTTGTGTTCATAATATGATTGATCACAAGAGGACCCCAGTTCTCCCTTTCTTGGCACGATCGTTGTGTCAAAACCAAAGTTGGAATGCCAAATGACCTACCCTCCTTGCCCAACTCTGAAAAAATAATGCTGTGGGTTGTGGTTGCATAGGGACATGGAACCATCCATTGGATCCTACTAGCACATACAAAACATGCTTAGTTTAAAATGATTGAAAACGATTAAAAAAGTGTTGGGATTTGATTTGGTGTATGGAAAATTTCTTGAACAAAATCTTCCACTTTTGAGAGATGGGCAAGAGATGGGAGACCGACCTTCTCAGTTGTGACTTGTGACCATTGTATGACTTAAACCCTAAACCTTGGACCCTAAACCCTAAAACCCTAAACCCTAGGATGACCTCAAGCATGGTTATGGTCACTGGTAGGTTGACTATGTTGTGAAGTATGTAAAGTAGCCTAAGAGTAGAGAGAAGGAAACTGAGAACAACAAACAAGCTCCGAAAGTCATTGACCTCCTTAAAATTGCATATTTTCTCATGTTTTGGGCATGAACTTTGCACTGTGGAAATACATGGAAGCAAGCATCATGAGTAAGGTACTAGGGAACTCCTTCACCAAGTGACATGCAAAATATTAAACACCCAAAGATCCCATCGAGAAAGCATCAACAACAACGACTTCATGTGCGATGATGATACAAACGTCAATGGGACACCTTGTCGCCTGGCCAAATCCTTGAAATATATTTCTAATCATTCATGTTCCCAAGGCTTTGGGATTTTGTTACATCCGGTGGGAGATTAGCTTTGGACCTTCATTAAAAAACAAATGGTTTGAAACAAGTTGTGCGATTCACAATTTTGTGCTGCAATCTCTTAACCATATTTTGTTATAATAATTTGATTATTATTTTCAAAATTCCAAAGAAAAGAGCTCATTTTCATGAAGAAAGGAGTCTCTATTCCAAGTTCCAACTTAAGTCAAAATTCTAATTGGATGTCAGGGGAAGGGAGGAGGCCGGCCCAAAGTGTCTGGGCTCATTGAAATTTGGTTGCTCTGTGAAGACTTTATCACACTAAAATTATATTAAATTAAGTTAATCCTTTTTCAGTACTACCTCTAGTCCTTCTATTGTTTTTTTTTAAACACAAGCCCCTCTTGTCTTATTACCCTACTACCTTGGCAGTTTGTACAAATGATTATATTATTTCCAAAAATGTTGAAAATTTCAAAGATTTATCTTGAAAAAACTAAATTGTGAAGGAAAATATCGAACCTTCAAGAATCTTCTATCTCTCAAAATGAAAATTTCAAAAATTAATTTAATTTTTGACACACATGTGTCAAAGCTGCAAAGGTACTTTGGTATACAATTGGTATACACGTTTTCATTAAAAAGCATCTTAAGGTACAAGACGAATTAGGGAAACTTCAAATATTTCACCATCCGAAAACATAATCTTCAAAGAAATCCTCTAAAAAGAAACCAAAATCCTTCAAGATATCATAACTCTATAACTAATCTCAAGTTTCAACACAAGCCAAAATATCATCTTTCAAAAATCCTTGTATAAAAATAGACCTATTATTACTACCTAGGGTCCAAAATCCCTTAATGCTACTATACTCTATAATGAATCTAAACACAATATCCTTTGCCTTGGTGGTAGGCAAGGCCAATAAATTTTGAGTTTTTTGTTTTTTTAACCATGGTACCAATGTGGGTACTGGTTCACCCAAGGCACTTCTTTGGGTTGTTTCTAAAAATCATAAATATTCGGTCACTCTGAAGGTGCAAATTTAACATTGCCAAGGTTAAATATAGCCCCTAAAGAGACCTCACTCACGAGGGTGAAGAAGATATTATTTTATTCTTCGGCACAAATTATATTATTTTTTTAAATGTTGAAATTTCAAAATTTTTTTTTTTTCTCAAAGAATATTTTTTCTGAAAGAAAGAAAATGAAAAACCTTTTAGAATATTCAGGAGTATTCTAATTTCGAAATCGAATGTTCAAAATTAATTAATTAATTAATTAATTGACCGACATGTGCTGAAGCTGCCATATGGTTTTTCTCCTCACAAAGTAATTTTTCCTTTGGTTCTTTCCTTTCACTTGTTTTTTGCTGAAAAAAAATAACACATTTTACACTGAAAAAAGACATCTAAAATTAGAAATCACATTTTCCACACTGAAAAAAACACACATATTGGAGGGGGGCTCAATTTTGGGATGTAGCCAAAATGGTGATCATCCATAAGAAGATTTAGCCAAAATTGGCTACTAGCTAAACATGAAAGTCAAAAGATTGAAAAATCCTTCAATATTTTTGGCTACTCTACTATTGTATAGAAATCTGACGAATATTCTTAAATGTTGGTCAAGTTCTGGCTATTGAAAATCTCAAAAAACACTTGATTTTAGTAGTGTTATAGTTGATTTTCGCTTTTTGGCTATAGAAGACCAGAACTCTCGGAGCGAGAAAGCGAGAGAGAGAGAGGGAGACACACACACACACACACACACAACAAAGCACCTCTCAGCTTCTTCTTTTCCTTCTTGTTACATTAATATCATGGTTGTCTTCTGCTTCATCATCTTCTTCTTCTTCCTTCAATGTTAGAGATCAGCTTTTTCTTTTGTTGTTGTTGTTGTTGTTGTTGTAGGGAGATTTAAGTTCAAGTGATGTGCTTGTTGTTGTGAGATGGTTGGATGCCTCTGCTGCTGTTGTTGTTGTTGGAGTTGAGCTGGGTTCTGGCTTTCTGTGTGTACTTTTTTGTAGCTAGAATTCCAGGGGGCTGTTGAAGAATTGTGGGAGGAATTGCAATTGTTCGAAAAATCTAACATGTTGAATCCTCCAAAACATTTTTGGATGCTCAACTTTTGTCTGTCGAGTTTTCTGTTGGAGGCGAAAGCCAGTCTAGTGAGTGAGTGAGTGAGTGAGTGAGTAAGTGAGTGTGAGAGAAGCAGAATAATGATCACAACAAACAACAATCATAGTTGTGATTCTTTGGAGCAAATACGGAAACCCATCAATGATCCGAGGTAGGCCCGGAGTACTAGACTGGAGCTTGATGCAGAAACTCGGGAGCTAGTTAGCCAGGATTGTGCAGAAGACATTGGTAGAAGAAGAACTCATGATGTCTCGTACCATTCATCAGTATTGGACCTCCGGCTTCTTCCTTGACAGCACCAGCAGCATACATGATCCAGCTTCAGCTCTTAGAACTAGATTTCATGGCTTGCAATTCCATCAGCTGTCGCACTGGGCGGTGAGTAAGGATAGAGGATTTATCATGAGCAGCTGGAAGCATTATGCAAACGAGAATGTTGGGCGGCAGCAGCAGCAGCAGTGGAGGACGTGACTAGGCTGACCACTTAGAAGGCGTGATGATCACAGCCAGAGCTAGCTTCTTCTTGTGGTTGTTTGGTTACCAAGAATCATGCATGGGTACCTCCTCCTCCTGTAAGCTGCTTCGTATCCGCATTGGGAGGTTTCTTGCCTTGCTCTTGTTTGTTGTTGTGATTCCAGACTTACTACAAGAAGTCCAGACACAGGGAATTACGTTCACGGAAGCACCTGCCAAATACACTTCCAACACAAGTGCAACATTTCGCTTCAATTTGACAAGTGCTGCAAATGGCAGCAGCAGCAGCAATGATCCCTGTGCCACTCTGTGCTCAATTCGATGCAAGGTAGGTAGGCCCATTGTTGATGCTCTTGCAGCAGATCAGCTAAGTAGACTTGCTTCCTATTGTTGCACTCCTCTATCCTTCAAGCTGTTAACCATGGGAGCTGCTGCTGCTGCTGCTTCTGCTGTTGCATTCACAGAGATTTGATAAGCACTTAGGATTGTTCGTGTCCCCAGCCTGCACATAGCAAACCTAATTTGCTGCAGATGACAGTCCTCCTCTGCAAGGCTGGTGAAGCTTGTTGTCAAGTTCTAGACTGTTATGGTAGTTCACTGATGACAACTCTCACTAGCTGGGTGGGTGGATGGGTGGGGGCAAAACACTGCAGTTGGATCAGAGAAATTTTGAGGATTGTGCTGGCCGAGAGGATTCTTTTGTGAACCTGCTTGATGGCCAGCATTCCTTCGTCGTCTCTGTCAACACATCCAATGGAGTTCAGTTCTCAGCTAAGTACAATTGGACTGTAGGTATGTATTATCTATTTGCAGCTTGAGATCACCCTACCCTCTCTATGCTTCACAACAAAAGCAAAGAAAGAAAACAATGGGTCTTTTTCTCTCTGCAAATCAGTCATTTTGAAATGTCATGCACTCTCAGTTGATACTTCTGTCAATGAAGTATGACTAATTGCTGGTGTTTGGACACTTTCAGCATTAAATGATGTAAAAAGCAAGTTTTCTTTGTTTTGTGAAAAGTTCTAAACCCGGCTAGTTCTCTGGCTGGCTTTGAACATTCTTTGCAGAGAGTATACCTCCAACAGCTACTGTTGATGCTGGGCCAGCATTCACAAATGCAGTCAATATCACTGTCACTATAACTTTCACTGAAATTTGTGAGGGACGTGGAGGAGGCTTTCAATGTTCAAACACAAGCTTCTGTGATGTAAGAAGGGTCTTGACTTGGAGACAATTTTTTTTTTATCATTGTGAAATTTCTTGTGAATTTGCATAGCATTTGTAGAGGACAAGGAGATCAGATGCTGAAACTTTTTGAGTTTTGGGTTTGGCTCATATAACAGTAATTGTTCTTGAGAGTCTGTCCATGGATGGATGGGTATCTGCTACTACCATAGGTCTTACTTCGTTACATTGGTGTTGTTGCTTGATCATCTGTAGCTGCTTGTCTCTGGAGATGGAGCTGTTATACCTGCTACTTACAAGCAAATAATGCCTGGAATTGTTTATTCTCTGCAAGTTGGGCTTTCCACTCAAACTCCATCAGGCAGGGTTCGAATCTCAATGAGAAGAGGATTCTGCACTGATGCAGCAGGAAATCTCTTCCAGAGAACTGCAAACTCTAGTGTTCTTGTTCACTTTGGTATGTATGTACATTCCTTTTGAACCAGCTAGACTGGAATCGGTAGTCCTGATGAGATTTGGGGTTGAAGACAGACTAGAAGAAGGAAAAAGGTTCGCTGGATCTGCTCAGCTGTAATATAAGCATCTTCGATGAATCTCAGTTTGACAAATATGTGGGTTACAGATGAGGATCTGAGGATTTTGCTTGCAATCTGAAGATTTCTCTTGTGGGTGGGCGCACAGTGATTTTGAGACTGGCCAGCTCTCAAGTCTTTCCTTTTAGTCTTATGTCAAAAACTCCTGGTTTTATGTTTCAGATCGAACAGTGCCGTCTGTGCTTCTTTGGACAGCAATCCCAGAGTCTCAGCTTCAATTGGATAACCAAGTGAGGACTGTCCAAGCTACAAACAACCTTGCTGATGTGATGATCTATCTGGATTTTTCTCAACCAGTTCTCAATTCCAGTCATCAGCTCCAAAGTGTACTCCAACCTAGTACTGGCAACCTCATTGCAACTAACCAAAGTAGCCTTGGAAATCGCCGCTTTGGATTCATGGTAAAGATTTATTTCTGACTTTATTTTGTTTGTCTTGCAAAATACGCCTATGGATTTGTCAGAAAATACAAGAAAAGATGTTGAGAAATCTGTCCTGAAATAGATTTCATATTTTACTGCTTGAATGCTGTTTGTTTCTGAACGGTGCAGTATTGTCAGGCCACAAGGTCTGAGCTCTAATAAACAACAATGTCACTATTGTGTGCTGGGTGTAACTTCTACTTCTTCCCTTTTGCAGCTTCTTAGTCTTGGCAGTGTTGCTGTTGTGACAATCACCCTCCCGGAAAATTCTGCTGTCACTAATTATGGCACACCTGTGACACAATCAACAAATGTCACATTCTTATATGGTAAGCATCTGGTGTCAAAAAAACTAAAGTTTTTGTACATGTAGATAGGCGACACACTTGGAATGCATCAGCAGCAGCAGCCTTAAATGCAAAACCACCCATCACACTGTGATGCGTGTTATGGTAGGTGCGCTTCAGGAGGTCTAGCACAAAACCAACGGAAACTGTATTGAAAATATTGCTGTTTCTTCGTCTTGTTGGCAGATACTGAAAGACCACAAGTGCAGCTGTTCAGCACATCACGTGCACATACAAATGATGACTTCTTGCCCATTGTGGTCCAGTTCACTGAACCTGTCTTCTTGTTCAAGCCCAGTGGTGTGACAATTTTGGGGGGAGACCTGCAAAGGTGGGCCTCCAGGGGAGGCAGACTTGTAAACCCTAGCCCACTGCTACTCATTCAAAGTGGGCCTTGTTGTTTTTCTCTTATAGAGAGAGAGCTATGATGGAAACACTAGAAATGCAAGCATTTTGGAACTATTTTAACCACTATGTTGTGTGAGGAGTGTGAGCTGGGCCAGATTCACAAAAGCAAATTTTCTTGCTTGCTTGTCATCCTGATGTGCACCCTTTTTTCTTTGTGGCAGTTTTGAAGAGATTTCAGAGACCACCTATGCTCTGGTAGTGCATGTAATGGGAAATCAAGTTGTGAGTGTAACTGTGGCAGATAACCAAAGTCTCGATATTGCTAGAAACACAAACTCTGCATCGTCTACCTTGCAAGTGAGACACTGTAAGTCCTAATAATACATTTCAAGTTCTGCAAATTGTGACAAAATATTTTTATGGTTCAAATTGCAAGAGATCTGACATTGAATGCATAATAATCTCTATTGAAATGAAGAGCACACAAGTGTTGCGTTTCTCTTGTCAACAAAGTAGTTCCATGCAGGTCAACAACTGTGGCTTGGAAGCATCTATAACAGGTACACGAAGAGGGTATGAGTTTTTGGTTGCTGATTCTGCAGATATGAGACCAGTAGTTTCGGTGGCAATCTCGTCTTTCATTACTGCAGGCTTTCTTTTCACAGCCTTGGCTTCAGGTGCTCTTTCAGTGTCTTCGGCAACTCTAGCAGCTGCTGGTGCATGTTCAAATCAAGCATCTGGCTCTTTTAGTGCTGCATACCCATCCAGAAATTTTCTGGTGAGAGAAGTGCTGCTGTACAGTGAAAAGCACTTTCTCTACTGCAAATCCACTGAGAAAAAAAACCCCATGTCTTAAAAAATGTTACCATATGTTCTCTCATAGCATTTGTCTAAGTTTTCAGGTCATGAAAATATTTCTGAAGTTTGAAATTATTTTCCTCCTCCTCAATAACAAGGGTGCTGAACAAAGTCTTGTGAACTTTTGTGTTTCACTCAGGGTATGGCAGGCCATCTCCAGATTTTTGCTTTCTCACATTTCCTGGCAGTGAGCTTGCCAGTTGAGTACTATGAGACAACAGGTGGTCTTCTGTGGCTGATTCCCCATGTCAACACTCCTTGGCAGAAGGATAAGGACTCAAATGTAACTAACTTTGGAAACAATCTACACACCAACAATCAAGTCTTTCTTCAAAAGCAGAAAGAAAAAGTAAGACGAAATTTGGTGGCTGAAACTCAAATTTCTATGAGACAAAGATGTCTTCAGAAACATGTGTCAGTTCTGCATATCAGAAGATCAACAGAAAGATACTGGAGGCAAACTAAGGTATGCAGATGATTGCTCTTTTGAGCTTGCATCATGAAGATCCGAGCATGTATGGCACTTGCAGAGGCATTCCTATAAGACCCATTGTTGTCATGTGCACCTTGTGCAGAGAGGAACAAGCCCCAATTCTTATGACTTCCACAAGTTGTTAAACAGGTCAAGTGGAGCATATTTTCCACGGATCATGACTGTCCCTTGGAGGAGTTTCAGTGCCTCCCACTTTAGAGAACACTACAATCGATCTCGAAAAACTCGTAGGCTAGGAGTCAATGCAACACAGTTTGGACCTGCACTTACATCTAGCGAGTACAAGACATATTTTTTGGTGAGAGAAAGTTTGGTTTTCAGTGTTTGAGTTTGGTATACTGTCAAGGCTTTTCTGTTTGACTCCATAAGCAGCTGTTTCTTTTCTTTTTGTGGATCTCCCAAGTTCCTAAATTTGACATTGGGTGGTCTTTCCCAGAGACCCAACAATCTCATGAAGCTTGCTTTTTGAGATTGACATTGCAAAACCTCCAATTCTATCTATCTTTTTGTCTTTTGCTCATAACGTGCTCTGTTTAAGAACTGTAAGTCCTGTATTAAGTAAGAAATTGTGTTTGTTTTGTGTTTTCTGAGCTGCAGGACCAAGTTGCATACCTGCAAGTACTGAGAAATGGTTTGGACATGAGCAAGTACTTTGGGTGAGCCATGAATGTCACAGTACCTACTACTGCTGCTTGAATGTTTCTCTTCTTGCTTGACATGTGAAAGAAAATCATCAGTTCAAATTTGAGTTAATAGAGTCAGTAGAGAGGGTATTTACTTCTGTATGGCTATAGAAGAAAATGGTAGAATACAAAACTGGTTTACATGATGATGCACTGATTACAAAACCTGGGTTTTTTTTCTCTTCTGTGGCATCGCTGAATGATCTCTTATCTGTTTTTTTATCTCTTGCAGGTGGCAAGATTTTGAGAGAAACATGTTCTGGGTCAGCATTGTAGGAGGAGGTCTTGCCTTTCTTCACCTCTTGACATTACTATACTTGCGGTGGAGAACAAAAACCTCTTTACGGGGAGCTCTCAGTTTCCCTCGTTTTGAGATTTTTCTCCTCATTCTTTTCAGCCCTGCCATCTGCCAAGCTTGTGCCTTTGTTATCAGAGGTAAGAAAACTTGAGATGATGTTTCAAGCTTTTTCAACACAAACAGCTGATGTTCATCCACTTTCTTATGTGCATTTGTGTGAAAGTAGAGGGTTTAGGGTTCAGTGATACAAAGTCTGGAAATTTTCATTCATGGGATCTGGCATATTGCACACAGGACGCACAGTTGCAGGCATTGTTGTCGGTGTGCTACTCCTAGCCATCCCATTTTCATTCATTCTCTCGGTAGCCCTCGTGCTCACCTTTGCAGTATTCTTTGGAAGACTGGTAGAGTACAAGGAGATCCGATTCAAGCCTCACCTTGAAGATGGAAGCCACCCTCAGCCCACCACACCACCACCCAGCAGCAAACTAGTGGCACTTTTGACTGGTAAAGGTTACCCAAGCAAGTGGGTGCGAATGGAAGGCTTGGCAACCACTTTTCTACCAAGGTATGGCTTGCTTATTGAAGATCGAAAGGGACCACCGAGACTTGTAAGGATTGATGGAGAAAATGGGTTCAATCCTGATCCACACAGGGAGATTGGTGGAAGAATTGGGTTGATGAGGAGAAGAACTCAAGCTGCTGGAAGTTCCGATGAGGAAATTGATGAAGTCATTCCTGTATCTTGTTCCTATAAGCTGCTAGGGTGCTTCCAATCAGGGTACATCTTGCTAGATCTATCCAGGCGGACAGCATTTGGATGTATTTTTGGTGCCTTTCCGGTATCAGATAAGTCATGGAGCCAAGTGTGTCTTATATTTGCATTTACAGTAGTGCAAATGGTTTATCTTGTGATTGTGAAGCCTTTCCGAAGCAGAAGTGTACAGTTGGTGGAGGAAATTGCGCTTCTCTGTGAAATGGGGGTGTTTGCTGCAGCAATTGCATTGCTTGCTAGAGGACATCCAGCTGAAGATCATTGTGGTGTGGGAATTTTGATGCTCATTTTCCTTGTTCTGTGCTTCCTTGCTCAACTATTGAATGAATGGTATGCACTGATCAGGAAGCTACTTCAACTGTCAAATGAGGATGACTCCATCACCAAGAACCTCAAGATGTTTGCAGCTGGGTTAATGCTACCTTTCCTTCCTCGTAACAGATGGTTGAGATTCATCACTCCCTATTCTCCACCTCCTCTCCAACCATCTCAGGCAGGCATGATCCCTCTTCTTCCATTGAGTCCAGGGACTGAGCAATCGAGGCGACCCAGTACTTCTCTCCTGCAAGAAACTCCTCGGGTATCTTCAGCTGCTGGAAAATTGGAGTGTGATTCACAATCTCCAGGCTCTTCTGATAAAGCACCTGTTGCAGAGATAAGTGAGCTCAATCCAGAACAGCTTCTGCTAGGCACAATTCGACCACAAGGGAAGGGTAGTAGTAGTCACGAGTCTCATGAAGAGAAATCTGCAAGAGAGCATCAAGTCTGGAGAACTCAGCAGGAGGAAAAGATGACATCAGCAGGACTTGTCAAGGCTAGCTTGACTCCAGCTCTCACAAAGCCAGAGGAAGAAAAGACTTAGAGGCTGTGACAAAAAACACTCTGGGTGTTGCAAATCCCAATTTCTATCACCACAATTTGACAATTATAGCAGCAGGATACAAACTGCAAGATCCATTCAGATGTGTTTTCTCTTGTGTCTGCAATCAAATTATACAGATGGACCTCATGTTGAAGACCCCACCAGCAGCATGAAAGATTTTCACAGTGACTACATTATTTGCTCATGTATTCCTTTTGCTAATAGTGGAAATTCTAAGCTTTGTCAATAGTCTGTGAATCTTTCTCTGTTCATAGCCATGAAACTGCAGTAGCTTCTTTGCTTGACAGTGGGTTTGACCCAACCTCTGATCATGTCTCTGCTTTTGTGAATCCTGTGGGCCATACTTTGGATTGGTGGAGCTGGAGCACTTGGGAGTTCACACTAACTCTGAGTCTGTAAAGTCATAGAATCCTTTCTTTGACATTAAAGTTTTTCTGGTTTCAGACTTCAAGGATAATTATATCTGCACCATTGCTCTTCCATATGGAAGGTCAATCTGTGAAAAATAAAATTCTTTGTAAATTATTGATACAACCCAAGCGCTTGGTGACATGTGTGGGAGGGTTTCAAATTTCAAAACAAGTAGAAGATCAATCCAGTGTAGCATACATGAGCCATAGCATGTTAGTGACCGGGATCCACACTGATCAATAAAAGATTGCTGAGTTTTCCCATGTGTTTTGATCAAGGTTTTCTCTTGCTCTCTCTCTCTCTCTTACTTATAGATGGGTTGGGGTTTAGGTCTATTGAGTACATACTGTTAAATGAGGTCCATCGTGTGCTGGGAAGCAATATATGTCCAGAGAGAAATGGTGCTTAGTCAGTGCAATAAAATTCTTGTTCGGATGGAGATTTGATTGCTGGAACTTTACTACCAGCTTTCAATTTTGCTGCTTTGGTTTTTTATCTTCTCACTCTTTACAATGGAGGGTATGGAAATGGAAAAAGTTTAGAAGAGTTAACTGGTTGTCCTGTTGTAGAGCTGTTGGAAGCTCTTTCAAGAGTCCCACTGAAAGCCAGATCTGTTCAGCAATTTGTCAAGAAGCACAAGAACAATATTAACAAAATGTGACTACCAAATATCAGAAAGAACAACCAAATTTCAATACCTTAGTACCTTGGCAGCTTCAACACTAATTAAATTATTTGTAAAAAAGTTGAAATTTTGAAAAACTTTCTTTTTCTCAAAGAACAAAATTTTGTGAATCAAAAAGAGAATATAATGGAATATTTTAATTTTCAATATGGAATCTTCAAAGCCCTTGTACTAAAGTTCAAATTTTGCTTCATTGACAATTTATGGCTTCAACTATGCTAATTTATGGTGTTTATGTTTCACAAGTTCATTACATGTGTGTGGGACTTTGTGGCCTAGTAGGTCAGTTATTATTCCATGTATTGAGTAGTTTAGCTCTCCTTGATATGGAAAGTGATGGAGTCAATGATGGTAGCATTGCGATTCCTTGGTTTTATTTGGTGGGAAGTAAGTTCACACCTAAATTCAATGAATGAAAAAGTATTCACCCATGATCATGGAGAGGGGAATTAGTGTAAGCAAGAATGGCTGATGAACACAGTTAGGAACATAAATTCTTGGAAGCCAAGAGACCCAGATTTTTTTTCCTTTGGGATAGGAGGGTTTAGGTGTCACAAGTTGAACCCTCCTTCCCCAAAGGAAGGGTTTAAAGTTTTCTTCAAAAATTCAACATCTCTTCAAAAATTTCCAGGAAGTTTATGCACATTCGATTTTAATTCACTTATGCAGAATTTGACCTGTGGGTCTAGGCTAGCTTCATTCTCATGACTTGTAACTCCTCGAGGATAAGTTCCCCCAACTACAGTAAACCCTATTTATAATCACGACCATTTTAGTCACATTCTTGGTTGTGTCACACATTTTTGTTGGTAATCATCTGTTTGAGTAAGACACATCAGTTTTTAAAATCACTATCACACTTGTTAGTAGCAAAAAATATTTGTAATTTTTTTTTTGTAAAGTGTGATTATAATGGAGGAAATCTAGGATAAATATTAAAATTTTGTAAATTGTAGTTCATCAATATTAATGTTGTTTTGTGTTCAAATTGTGCAAACTAACAACAATGAATGTAGTTGAAAAGATTTCTTTTCTTTTCTTTCCTAGTGTAGCCAACGAAAAAATATGTAAATTTGTCAAGAAAGCAGAAAATCTTAATTAAAAAGTCTAGTTGACAAGATACACAAACTACTAGTTAAGGAGCTCAAACTCAATATAAATCGTCACATTAAAACAGATAGAAATCACAACCTTCTTCAAGTCTAATAATGCATAATACAGCTTAGAATAATCCATGTAAAAAATTGAATCAATTGACACCTTTACTCTAGCATAAAAGAACTGTTTTGTAAGATTTTTTCTTTTTTTGGGACCTATAGTCACAATTTGAGATTTATATGAAATGTGACTATACATGTTTAAATCACAATTTGTTAGTATTACCCAAAAAAAAAAAGTGATCACCAAGGCCATGGATTTAAAGGGGGTTTAGTGTACTTTAACAATAGTTTACACACAAACTGAAGCTGAGCATAACCATGTTATCAAAAATGATCTCACTGGTCTTGGTATTGTGATTGTTTTTTTGGGGGTAAGTTCTCAAAATCGCAAGTAGGAACACACATTATCACGGATGAAATTAAGTAGTTGGATGTGTACTGGAACTATAAATGTTCTCAAGCCTGGTGCATTTAATCCTGAGTCTCCGTATTTCATACCCTTATTTAATAAAATTTCATGACTTTGCGGACAACAGTCAGGAGGGGATGAAGCATCAAATGAGAGGTGCAACTCAGGCCCAACAGGGCATGACTTTAGGATAACTCTAATATCATTTCAATTTATATTCCCGTATTGCATGTAATCCGAAGGGTTTATTAGATATAAACCTACAATTGATTTAAGAGCACGATAAAGCAAACAAAAAAAAACTAGAGTTTTTGCATCTCATACACTATTTAGGATGAGTAGTTCCCCAGTGATCATAATAGTCGAAATATTTTATGAAGAACCTTACTAGCCCTTCTGCTGTTATAAGCATGCACTGTAACAAGAATTTGGATTTGAGCATGATCAAACTCCATTAAAAGTGCAAGCTCCCATGCAGTACTCGCCACCTAATCCCTGTACAAGAGAGGGTCACGTATGGAGTATGATCAATTCTTGCTGGTGTCTGCATGTGACTCTACAAATTCCTGTTGAAGGGGCCTGCATATTTTAAATTTATAACCTTGAAGCAGCACCCACAAGCGTGTAGCATCCACTAGTGGATACTAAGTGTCTGGCTCAGTTGTAGTAGAACCTCAGCTGGGTTAATGCGTCGTTTCATCTAAGAAATCTGGTTGCACATGGCTAGCTGGATGATGTAATCTATATAGCACAAGTGATGAGAAGAAAATTAGAAACTTACTGATAGCTAGTAGGTGATGTTGATACGGCCAACGGACAAATAAGAAATCTGAGAGAATGCAGTTTCGGAGAGGTCAAATCCGGGCTCTGAACAACCAGGACACAGGTCTATAATCTCGACCGTCACAGTTGGAGTGCCGGTGCAGGCATCAGGTTGGCCACTGGTGGCACCGGTGCAAGTGATGGTGTAATTCTTGCCACATGCAGTTCCATTTTGGAAGATATCAGGACTTGCTGCAGCGAAAAGACCGTTACCAGGACTCGTATTAAAGCAAGCCGACGCTGCATCCCATGTTGCATGCACATATAAATTAGATCAGGACAAGCGAATAGAATGATCAGCGGGACCTCTAATATAATTTATCAATCGCAGTTATATTACTGATCAACCTGATTGCGCTAGACGACTAGATCAGAAGCAGCTGGAACTGTATTACATAAATCACATGAATCACGTGAATGGGTGTGGCAAGAAGATTTCGGATGCACGAATCCCTGCAGTCTCACTGCATGAAGCTATGCTTACGAGGGCCGCCAGGAGTGTAATATGTGGCTTCGCCAGTCTTTGCTGCAACTTGTCCTATGAGCGATGCTGCACAAAAGTAGTACAGCGCAAAAGCTCCCATTGCAGTAGCCCCCAGCTTAATTTCCATGCTTGATCTTTGAAGGTGCAGCTGCTGCGGCAAGTAGTGGAATTTGGAGAGCGGGAGCTAATAGTTACCGCTAACGACCTAGCTGCTGGAAGCTGTGTGCAGGGATTGATTATCGTAGAGATTGATTGTCTCAACTGCAAGAGCTATCTGGAGACTAGAAGAAGCGCTGGAAACTGAGAGGTAGCTGAGACTGGAGAGACTAGTACTGCAGATCTGAGAAAGAAAAGAGTGGACAGCGAGCCATCCTTATAGGTCATCAAAAGGTGGAAATGGAGAAATCTCCGAAACTCCAGACAACGCCTTTGCAGCTGTAATGGATAGGTCCAGACGGCAACGCACGCCATGAGTACTCCAGTCTGCCACGCGCGGCGAAGAATTACCAAGCTTATGTATGGCATGACGTAGCTAGCTAAGGCCTAATTGCGGCGAGGTGCAACTTCTTTGTAAATCCGTGACGATGACTGTTGTGTGCTGTGATCACGGCCGACTAATGGAAAAGCACTCACATCTAGGGCCTTGTTTCTTGCTGCCGCACGGACAGTCGCTTTCCATTTGGAGAGCTGCATGTGCCTTCAGATTATGGAGAACGAATCATGTTTGGAACTCTCGGAACAGATGAAAGAGGGAAATTTCTATTTTATGATCTAGCTTCGTGCAATTAGTCTGTGATCAGCAGCCTAATGGAAAGATGTCCGTATCGGGTCAACCTCTAGATCATGGTTCAGCTTTTCAATATACAGGGAGACACATGAGTAGTCGACTCTAGTGTCGATGTCAACTCTGCAAGTACATTGCAAGTAAATAATACCCCAACTTTCAACAAGAATTGTTTTCTAGCGATCTCTCTAGAACATTTGTGAAAGTCGTTCTGTTATGATTTGCTGATCGTCGAAACAAACTGCAGCACGAGCGAATTGTGACGACGCCCGCGGCTTGCTTGCGTGCGTTCAGGAAAACCGTTTATCTTGTGGACATGTAGTGTCAAGTCCAAGCCTGCTGTGAGATGCACGTTTAGTGGACTATGAGAGTGAACCAGTATGTAGGACGCACCAAAGGACGGACCTGGATGCAAGATGGATGACGTGTGGTCACTGTGGTGGGCTATGTGCTTACAGTTCATATGCATCTACCAACTCAAGTAGCCACCAAGTTCGTTTTCCTTTTACTTTTGGTACTCATCCACTTCCTTAAGTTACCTTGTCCAGGAAGGGAAGGGGGAAGTAAGAGGCTTTACAAGGTCAAAGCACCTAAATCACAAAAATCCAATAAAAGATCTATGGCAGGAACCATCATTACAGGGGAGACAAAAAGGGAAGGCCAAAGAAAGCACCTTGGTAGGAGAACTGCAGAGACATCCCCATCATCAACGAATTCATGGGTAAATAGTTCATAAAAGAGCTCGTGATCAAATAGTCAAAGCACCTTTCATTGAGCAAATCAAGCTCTATGATTGAATCCCCAGCGCAGAAAAAGTTCTTAGTCAAAAGCACAGTAGAGGTGGGTCACTTTAGACCCCCCCCAAAAAATGATTTATTAGTGTCTAGATTGTTGATATTTTACAAAGTAGAAACATGTACCAAAATTCATCACTTGTTTTTTTATTTTTATTTTTTTAACCCAGTTTTATTTTATCATACCCAAGAAACTAAATGAATGATATTATCATGGAATCTAAAATTATGGTTGTCTAAAACAATATATTATAAAATGTAAAAAGTTATATTTATGAGTATATTTTTGAAAAACTCTTTAATGTGTTTTCACCCTTGTAACAATTAAAAAAAACTCAACCAACGACATTGTAAATGGTTTGATCATGGGTAAAATGATGTGTAATATTCATTCAAATAAGGTGTTTGCTCATTTTTTTTAAAAATTAATTTTATTTTAAGTTTAGGGCTTTCACAACCCAATGAACTAACTAAATAATATCATCCAGGTGCATCTCCTATTCAACTGAATTCTCATCTACTCAAAGTTTGTGACAGAACAGGGTACAAAATCACGTCCAGTGCACAATAATTTTCAAGGAAATTAGCCCCTCCAAGCTATAGATCTACTTTGTATGTAAGGCAGCTGAGCTTCCTATCCTAGCCAACAACACCAAGCAGCAACCTTTATCAAAACTCACAATGTTATCTACTTGGTCCTAAATCTTGAGATTTCACTTGTCCACACAAAAAACAAGATGATGTTAAAGGTACTAGTTGCTTTTTCAAGACTAGAGAAGCTGTCCGAGTGTAAAACTTTGACAGTACCTATTGTTTGGGGTATTATGTTAAGAAATTGTTTTTTTCTTTTTTCTTTTTGCATAATCATGAGAGTATGTGTTCCAAGAGTTACTAAAGCCAATAGTTCTACATAATCTGAACGCACTTGCAGCTCTCCAAATGGAAAGTGACTGTCTCTGCAGCAGCAAGAAACAAGGCCCTAGGTGTGAGTGCTTTTCTATTAGTAGATCGGAAAAAGGTTTGACGATCGAAAAAATTCGATTGTCGTACCTTATGATGACTGAAATTTTTTTCAATCATCATAAGGTATGACAACTAATTTTTTTCAGATGCCACAACGTTCATGGCAACCGAAACGAGTTTAGTTTCGGTCGCCCATAAGCCTACCCCAATCATCCCGAGAATGCTTTTGACTTAGAGGTTGACCTAAGTTGACCCTATACTGACGTGATTCAAAGGTTTGTCTGTGTTGAAATCAGTGACAACCATGATTGAACCCTAGATGAGAAAACATATGATAACATTTTTTCACACATGGGTTTTGTTCTGAGCGAATTTGCAGTAAAGAACGAGCTTTTCACTATACAGCAGCATTTTGTTGAAGAATCAGATCTGATCAAAGTGGATAAACCCATATTATCTTCTTCTCAGCCGGTGCACATGCGGTTTTCAATTAACCTTTGAGATTACATCTTGAACGATCCACCGTAATATAGGACACTATAAACTATAAGATAATCGATAGGACCTTCATATATAGTGATGTTAGTGCCTTTTTCATCAGTTCTGTGGGATAGTCTGATCTAGTGCGTAGATCTGACGTAGTTGGTAGTTCTGATATTTTTCATGGTATCAGAGCAGGTGTGAGGATTGTAGTGGCGTGATTGAGCGATGCTCTCAAGATTAGCAAGAATGTGACTTTTTTCTCCATTAGCAGGTAATACGCACTAAAGGAGATATGCACTCAAGGAACAAGCATATTACTAAGCATATCACTAAGCAATTGCTAACCTTGTTTTGTGCAATATTTTTGACAACCAAGTGAGCAAGACACTCTTATCAAACAAGCGGTAACTAGCTAGGTTGTGTGAATTACATTAGATTGTTGCGCAAGTGAGTCCACATAATACATCCCCAAAAAAGAATTTCCCCAGGGAATTAGCAGGGAAATTAGAGCTCTTGATCGTCAAACGTAAAAACTGAGCACCACACATTGTTCACATGGGGGAGAAATCTTAAAATACCACCAATACATATATGCACTCTGGGATTTTATTTCAAATTTCTTAATATTTGAAATTTGGCAAAATTAACAGAACTTAAAGTAGTAAAATAAAATAAAATCTTTCCCCCCTTTTTTTTGGTCGAAAACTAACAAATATTTTCAGGAAAAAGAAAACACCATATTGCACCCTACTTAAAAGTTCCATTACATATATATGTTAGAGAATATATAATATCATTCCCATTCATATTGCAGTAGTGCACGTAATCAACTAGGCTTATACGATATAAACCTACAATTGAGTTAAGAGCATGATAAAGCAAACACAAAAAATAGAGTTTATTAATCTCATATACTTATAGGCTAAGCAGTTCCCAGTGATACTAGCCGAAATATTTTATGAAGAACTCTACTAGCCCCTTCTGTTGTTGTAAGTTTGCATTGCGACAAGAATTTGGATTTGATCATCGGCAAACGTCCATTAAGTGCAAGCTCTCACTCGCCACCTAATCCCTGTACAAGAGAGTGTCACATGAGTAAGATCAATTCCAGCTGGTGTCTGCATGTGACTGTAATTCCTGTTGAACGTGCCTCAACATATTAATATGTAACCTTGAGCAAGCACCCATCGCACACCATACACTGCTGGATAACCAGTATGACTCAGTTGGGGATGAACCTCAACTGGGTTAATATCCAGTTTCATCTGAGCTAATGACTATGACTATGGTTATATTTATTATAATAATAAGTGACCTTTCGAACTGAGTGAAACTACAATTGGGTTTTGCAACTTTCAAAACTAATATGTACTCAAAATAAATGATTGCATAATCGGAAAGAATGGAAGTTACAAAATTCAAGTTGCAAAACCCAAAAAGGAACACTTTTCCTCATTGATAAATGAACTGGAGAACTGAAAGCTAACAGAAAACTGTTTCCTGACCACTTACAATGCATATTTGAAGGTGCAACGGTGGGTGCTAGGTTTAGTATAAATACTGTAATATGTACCTGAAAACTATGTATCTAGTTGCACATATCTACGATGATATAATATAGCACTGTAAGTGACGATTTAGGAAGATTAGAAAGTTACTGGTAGTAGTTGATGTTGATACGGCCGACGGACTCATAAGAAATCTGAGTGAATGCAGTTTCGGAGAGGTCAAAACCAGGCTCTGAACAACCAGGACAAAGGTCTATAATCTCGACCGTCACAGTTGGATTTCCGGTGCAGGCGTTAGGTTGGCCACTGGTGGCACCGGTGCAAGTGATGGTGTAATAGTTGCCGCATGCAGCTTTATTTTGAAAGATTCCAGGACTTGCTGCAGCGAAGAGGCCGTTACTAGGAGGCGCATCATACCCAAAGCAAGCCGACGCTGCATCCCATATTGCATGCACACAGATGAAGATCAGACAAGGAAATAAGTGATCAGCAGGATCCCTAATATTTAGGAATCACAGTAATATCACTGATCAATCTAATTGCACTAGACACTATATGAGTTGAAGCCGCAACTGTATGACATGGATCACAATATATGATGATCTGATCTGCATGAAATTATGCTTACGAGTATATGGAGGAGTGTAATATGTAGCTTCGCCACTCTGTGCTGCAACTTGTCCTATGAGCGATGCCGCACATAAGTAGTACAGCGCAAAAGCTACCACTACAGCAGCCCCCAGCTTAATTGCCATCCTTGAACTTTGAAGATGCAGCTGTTGCCAGTAGTGTAATTTGGAAAGCGAGCTAGTAGTTAGTGCTAGTACCCTAGCTGCTGGAAGCTGCTGTGTGCAGGGAAGGATTACCACAGAGAGTAATTGTCTCAATTGTCCCAAGAGCTATCAGGAGCAATTACGCAATAGCTGGAAACTGAGAGGTATCTGAGCTCGAGAGACTAGTACTGCAGATCTGAGAATGTGAAGAGAAGAGTGGACAGCGAGCCATTCTTATAGGTCACCAAAAGGTGGAAATGGAGAAATCTCCGGAACTCCTTACAACGCCTTTGCAGCTGTAATGGATAGTTCCAGACGGTACCGCACGCCATGAGTACCCCAATCTGCCACGCCCCAATCTGCTACGAGTCGCCAACAATTACCAAGCTTATGTATGGCATGACGTAGCGAGCTAGGGCCTAAATTCAGCGAGCTGCAACTTCTTTGTAAATTGGTGAAGATGACTGTTGTGTCTTACAACAACCAGGAAAGTTCATCATCTATACATTTCAACCTGCGCAATCAAAGTCATGCATGATCACTTGACAATAGACAGGGAAAATCTTGCCCCACCCACCCCACCCATGACCTTTTGATGCTTCGTAGGTACAAGACACGGGGATACAAGAGTACTTGACTTTAGTGTCTCTAGTGTCGATGTCACTACTGCAAGTACATTACCAAAGTTTTCAACACGATTGAATTTATAATTCTCTAGTGGATCTCTTTTAAAACATTTTGCCAAAGTCGTTCTGTTCTCATTTCCTGTTCGTCCAGACAAACTGCAGCCCAGCGAGTGAGTTATGAAGAAGGCGGCGCCTGCGTGCGTTCAGGGAAACTATCATCCTGTTCACATTTGCACATGTGGTGGGCCATAGTGAACCAGCACCCAGGAATGCACCACCATGGATGGATGTTGCAAGGACAGTACTGACACTTTTTTTTCATTAGGTTCTTGTTCCCAGCTAACCTCCCCATAGTTGTAGTTGAAGGTGTTGGCCTTCTAGAATCTCGAAGTGTGCCAGGGGTTCTAGAATTGAGATTCATCCAACCGGATGGCCTCAAAACGGAAACAACGGGGTGTGGTGCTGCGTTCGTAGGTGCTTGGAGTCGACCTTTCAAAGTCCAAGCCTGCTGGGAGACAATGTTGGTGAGTTTGGTACGTTACTAACTTTGGTATGCAGGAAACCAAGACTGATGCACCTTTAGTGGGCCGTGCATGAGAGTGAACCAGTTGGACCCACCTCGAACCACCTCGAACCTCGAGAAGTAGGTGCTACTCATCAATGTTAGTTGGGTACCCAGATTGTCAGGTAAGAATCAATGGTCTTGAATCCAGGTACTTGGAACTTACCTGGACCGAGGTTCATTTTTGGAACTATGTAGTATTGAAATTGGAGATGTCATTGAAGATCTAGAACTAAGGTGGGAACCAACCCCTAGTTTTAGAAGGTGTTAAATCAAAATCGAATTGGTGGTCTAGTTCTAAATCGTGATTTTAATTGAAATTGAACTAGGTTTTTATAAAAATTCAGTTCCATTTTTCAAAGTAGGGATTTAAACACAACAATACATCTTGGGTTTTGCAACTAGTTGATAAAACGATTATTGTTTTTTTCAATTACAATTGTAACTACATGTTCATACTAATGATTACATAATTATAAAAGACATTGTGATGCTATGTGACATCATGTTTTGCGACTATAGTCAATATCATGACTTGATGGTTTTTACACAAATATCAAATTTTTAAAAATTTATTTTTAATGTATTTTTAATCATTCGAAATTAAGTAATAACAAAATTTTATTGAATCTTGCAACTTTTGGTGATTAATAACAAGTTATGGTATGCAATGTTAAAGTGACATGCTAAACTCGTGACATGCCACATAGCAATGAGTTTGATTAGTAATTACAAAAACTTATGATTTGTAACACTAACTTCAATGAATTTTCTTTTATTAATTAGTCAAAAGTTTCATTGATAATGTGATTAATGATAATACAATGAAAAAATATTTAATTAATGTAAGACTAAATTCTTAATTTAGGATTTTATGCATCTTGGTGGTTGGGGTGGACTCCACCTAGTGGCCACCAAATTTAACAATTTTGTGATCATTTAATGCATGAATGTCATTTTAAAATATGTCAAAGTAAATATGACAAGGGACACCATGCCAATCCAACAATGGCAATAGACTTATTTATGGATCCAAATATGTTAATTATTACATCAAATATATTTGGAAATATTTATACCATGAAAGGAAGGTTTCAGGTGGTGGCCACCAGGTGCAACATAATTTATTATTGATTATGAAAGCTCTCATTAATAAAAAAGATGATTGACTTTCAAATAAGAGGCACATGCCAATCCAACAATGGCAATAGACTTCTTTATAAATCCAAATATGTCACTCCATGTACTACACCAAATACATTTGGAAATATATATTATATACCATGAAAGGAGAGCTTCACCTACTAGTCACCAGGTGCAACAAAATTTATTATTGATTATGAAAGCCATAAGTCAATCTTCCCATTAGTAAAAAAGATGGTTGACTTTCAAACAAGGGGCACCATGCCAATCCAACAATGGTAAAAAAATTATTTATGAAACCAAATAAGTATTTAATTAATTAAATTTACTTTAATACTACTATTTTATTAATAATTTCCATTAATATATATCATAAAAAAAAGGCATCTAATGGCCACCAAATGTGACATAATAAATGACTAATTGTGAATATTTTTTTAAAATCAAGAATAATTTGTTTCTTAGCTCAACTCATTAAATAATACAATGACACACAAAAGATGAAAAATGCACGAAAGATATTAGAACCATTTAGCTAAATGATAATAATTTTTTTTTGATAAACCACCAATATTTTATTCATGTCTTCAACATCATAGCAGCCTCAAGATTGACTTTAATTCAAAAAGCAAAACTTTCAAGAAAACTAATTTGACTTTTGCTTTTGTATTTTTTAGAGCATGAAAGGAAAAAAGAACAATTAAAATGTTGAACCACTATTTTGGATCTAAATTACATTTCCATTTACCATTCCAACAATCTTCATACAAACATTGTTCATCCAAATTTGAACCTTTCTTCATTGGAACCCACCACTGGACCCTCACCATTTTGAAATTTTTTTTTTTGCTCATCCTTCACAACATCACATTGTGTTCTTCCCATCCACATAGGAACAAAAAGAAGATCATGCAAATTATCATTCAAGTTTCGCAATCCCAAAAACAACAATAATTTTTTAAACTCCCCTTACCAATGCCAAATAAATTTTTATTTAGTTCCAATTGCTTAGAATAATTTGATTCCTCAATCAAATCATAATTATCTTCAACCAATACAAATTCAACTTTCAGAAAGTTTGTTAAATCCTTATGTTGTGAACAATTTAGACAAGGACCATTAGGCTAGTTCTTCATCATGGTGATGATTTAGTTTAAATTATCCACCTACAACCTACAACATTTTAAAGCTATCAACACGCCAACAAGACTAAACACACATTTAGTTTCAATTTATGATCTTGGAATTCTTAATATTTGTTTAACAAGGAAGTTAACATTTGGGAATTGGGTTTTATGAATTCAACACGAAGCTAAAGGATCAACACATGTAATACATATAACCTCCTAAACAAGGACAATTCCCCAACAAGTGCACGTGATGACTCTTCCATAGATGCGCCCACACCAAATATATTATTATCTTTTTCAATAGAGTCATTAAATCCAACAATAGGTCCAACAACTTGTATTGCACATCCTTGGACAATATGGTTTAATACCTCAAACATAGTCATTAGAAGAGGGATTATTGCATTAGCATCATACTTTATAACAAAATGAATACAAGCCCCACATCCCACATAGTTTTCCACAACCCTCAAAGAGTTGAACCTAGGATCAAGCATAAAGGTGAATATATTGTGCACTGAATGTGAATCATAGGCTTGTAGAAATTGCAAAAAAGTTTTGATGACCTTAGCAACTTCTGCCCACATGTTTTAAAAAATGATAAGTTCAACATCAAATGCATATAAAGCATCAAAAACATTAGTAGCTTGTACAACCTCAACTTCCAAAATTAATGTCAAATTGATACATGTATTAAGAGCATTAAATAGTTTCTAGTGTCCTCATGATTAGTTCATCACTCAAGTAATGACAACATAATTCAAAACAAATGTGAGTGCTTTTACGATTACCCATACCTCAGCCTTAGGAACCCTTTGTTGCAAGGTAATTGTTTTATGCCTCCCTTAACACAAAAGAATGGGCTCTTTGACTTCCAGTACCTCTTTAAACATGATTACCTTACTAGAGAATCTTGTCTTCACTAGGGTTTTAAGTTTCTGAAGCCACAACCCCTTTTCAACACATGCCTTTTCCCATTCTTGTTTTCCCTTTCTTGACTTCTTTGTCCATGTGATTATCTTTTGTAAGTTCCCTTGGGTAGCCTTCACATTAACTTGTTTCAGACCTGTAGTCACCTTTTCATCATTAGTAACATATTGGCAAGTTTTAAACATAATGTGACCAAAACACATACCTTCACAAACCCGTTGAAGTTTCAAAAGGTGACAATCAACAATGGAACACAATGTTGTTGCCATAGACATCAAGTTGTTGCCTTCATCTTTCACAAAGGTAATCATACGATGCATTAGATCATGCTTTTCAAGTAAAGAACATAACTGACCTACCATGGAAAGCCCAATGGTCTCATGAACCTCAAATAAACCAATGATAACATGTTGGGGCATCCAACATTCATTCAAGTAATTAATTACCAAGGCAAAGGTGTCCACACTGCCTCTGGACATCTAGAAATCAAAACTAACTAATAATGTTGTTGCCTCAATAAGCCTTAGTAACACATGTAATTGCATGGTTTCTTTTACCATTGTAAGCAACACTTCTTCTACAAACATAGCCTAAGAAGGAAAAACAACATGCGAGCAAAGGCATAATACCAACCTCCTCAACCAAATATTGTTACAAATGGAAAGGGGCTTGTACCCCTCGTAAATATACAAGATTAAGTCTTCAAAAAACTGCTATTGTGCTTCATTAGACTTCTTGTACGGGTTTGTAGTACCAAAATATGATGTGATTACACACCCATATGGCCTAAACCGTTTCTTCCTAGATTGTTAACTATGACTTGTAACAACAACAAGAAGTTCCTGACTAACAAAAAGTTCCAACTTTCAACAACCAACTAACTTTGGATACGTAGATTCAACATAAGTCATCATGGGAGTGATCCCATTAATCTTACCATATTTAATAAGGCCTTTTCATAAAATAAAACGTTGGCATAAATCAAGAGCACTTGTTCTATTCTACAAATAATGCACCACAACATTTATAGCTTTTCAAGATCCATAGGTAAGTTGTCATTTACAACAAAAAAACCCCAACACAATGAAGTTCGATTATGTGATTTCTAAGCTATAGCTTGTGCTTGTATAGTTGCTAACTTTTGGATCTAAACCTTAGGAAAATTTGAAACAACAATAGCAAAATTTAAGGCAACAACAACAATAGGATTTGAAACAACAACAATAAAACTAACACCAACAAAACCATGCATACGCACACTCTAAACATCTGATGTTAGTGGTGTTCCATCAATACCACCAATGGACTCAACCAATTGCACATCATCATTTTCAACCATTGCTCACTACTATAAAACCAAAACTACAACCTAACTTTTAAAAACCAACAAAATGCAAAAAAACAAAAAAAGTTCAAGGCAAAACATGGAAGCTCATAATTCAATTGGAAAAGGTTCATGGACACATGTACAAAACTGAACTAAATATATACAACAAACAAATTGAAAAGACATGAAATATAAAGGACTTACATTATCAATGGTTGATGTAGAAATGTTGCTACAAACCAAATTGCTGGAATCTCCACCAAAGCTATAGACGTTCCAATTGGAAGATAGTTTTAATGAATGCATCAACCATCAACAACAAAGTCCAGGTGAATTAGGTGACAAGAATTGGGTGTTGGGCATGGTTTGAAAGATCGTGTTGGGGGTTTAGGTAATTGAAGAAGTTGTTTTGTGACATTGTTGTCTACATATCAACAAAAAATAACACAAAAAAGAAAAGTAAACAAGCATATTCAATCAACACTTCGAGCAAAAGAAATCATCATTGGCTTTGCGATATTGTTTGTTATCTATAGAACCAAAAAAAACCCAATAACAATAACCAAATTCATCAATCAACAACACAACTTACTAATACTTTGTTACGTCTTACAACATTCATTATTGTTTGCAAAGCCCAAAGAAACCCTAAAAGTAACAAAACAAATTCCATCATATTCACAAGCTAGGAGTCATTGTTCCTTGGTGATGACACTATTGTTCTCTGCAAAGAAAAACCAAAACAAAAACCCAAGATGCAAAATCCATGTTAACAACCTTAGTGCAAATGTTCCTCAATGACAAACAAACATTGTTGTTTGTAGGGTAAAAACAAACCAAAAAAAATAATAAGCAAGCAAATGAAATCACCACAACAACCAACTCAAAACTAAATATGTTTTTTTCCACATGTTGAAAACTCCACCATCATCCATGCACATCAAGAACTAGGGAGATAAAGGATGATGCAACATGCATAGAACCTAAGAACTTCAACTTGGTAATCATCCTATAAGCCAAAAAGGAAGATTGAAGCTTGATTACACATCTATATGATTCCTCCTAGTAATAGAAGAAGATCACATAAAGAGGAGAAAGGGACGATGTGGGTCCTTTTTTTGGGGGGGGCAGGAAATGGGATGGATGGATACTTACCTTGATAAGTTGGGTGGTTTCAACTAATTACACATGCAAGATATATGGGTGAAAATCTTTTAAAGTGTACCACACAAGACAAAAAGGGCCTAGCCCTTATTACAATCTTTTTTTACCCTATATTTTGATCCCCCATAAAAAATAATGAATCAAAAGTTGTCAAAATTTTCAAAATGACTATATTTTAAACTATTACAATTATAGATTCCATCATAATCATCCATAAATGTGTCTTTACATGGTAAAAAAGGACTAGGTGAAAAATACAAAAAAAGGTGACGTTGTGACAAGATTTTAATACACCTTAAAGAATTTGCACCCATATTTGTCCACAAAGACTTGAACCCAACTTCAATATTTGCATCAAGAAGAACTTGATCATCATCATCATTTTTACACCATAAAATGCATGAACTTCGGTTCAAGGGCATGAAATCCTCACATACAAATCCATTGCTGCCACTACTACATACCCTTTGGAAAATAGTTGTAAACTAAACAAAAGAGCAAAGCCAAAAAAAAGAGCGTTATGACCTTAAACCTCAGACCTCATAAAAAAACACCTAGACATTTAAAGGTCATACCTTCAATTTTGTCAGACCTCATACTTGACACAATGACCTTAGACCTAACAAAGTGACCATAACTCAAACCTTAGACCCAGATAGTGACCAGAAACTCAAACCTTAAACCTAACACAATGACCTCAGACCTTCAACTTGAAACCTCTAATCTCATAGAAAGCAACAAAGGACAAAGTAAGTGAATCAAAGGACATTGTTGTTCAAAAGGTGTCTAAGATAACTCAAGTTACCAAAGAAAAAGCTAATCAAATCAAGGATCATGATGCTTCAACCTTGGGAGCATCAGATGACAAGCCACACAAGGATGATTAAATTGGAAAGATGAAGTTCAATATGATGTTGCTAAAGAGGAATATGACTCTGATGTTAGCTTAATTTTGGAACAACTGAAACAGAAAGATATTCAATTCATTGGAACTGTGTAGTAAAAGACTAGTGAAATTGTTGAAAATGCTCAAAAGAAAGTTGGAGACACAAAAAAGAATGTTGGTTCAACTGTAAATGAAACAAAACAAAAGCCTTTTGAGACTACAAGAGTTGCGAAAGAGAAGGTAGAATCTACTATCAAGATAATGAAGGATAAGACATTGGAGACAAAAGGATCTACAAAAGAAAAGGCCTTTGAAACTACAGGAACTACCAAGGAAAGACTTGGGTCTACATTGCAAACAACCAAGGATAAATCATATGAAATAGTGGAATCTATGAAAGAGAAGGCCTTTGAGACTACAACAACTTCCAAGGAACCTCTAACCTCACATGCTCACACCTCATAGAAAGTGTTCATACTTCATACTTCAAACCATGCTCACACTCTCACCTCAACAAAAGCATTGCAAGCATGATGCATTGTTGAAGAGCTGCACTTGAAACAAGGAAAGTAGAAGAGAATATGACCATGCAAAGAAGACGAGAAGATAAAAAACATTTCGCACTCAAATTTTGTTGCAAAAAATCACAAATCATAAGTCCAACCAAGGTTTATAAATGACATGCACTTTGCATGTTACAGTCAAAGCTTTGCCAATAATATTTTTGCACTTTGCACTCCACAAAGTGTGAAACACTAAACCCTAAACGTTGTGAGTTCCATCTCAATCTAACCCTAGCCCTAATCCCTAATCCCTAACCAATCATATGCTAGAATGCATCGGTTATGCATCAGATATGCATATGCATATATCCGGGCATATCCATCCATGAGTGGCTAGATGTGCATACTGGTACAGGCAATTCTCGCCTGGATATGGACGAGCATTGGTTATTGCATGACCGTTTTATGCCAAATATGTATAAGGATGAATATTTGAAAAAATCAAATTCCAGATATGGCTACATGCATATCTGGGTACTATCCGGGTTCATATCCAGAATTTTGGATATATCCGGGCAACACTGGTAAAATCCCTTGAAGCTACTATACTCTGTAATGGTTCTAAACACAATAGCTTCATTTTGGGGGGAAGAATGTCCCTGACAATCTAGGAACCCCAAAAAAATGTCCATTTTTAGTTCATTGCAATTGTAGCCAAATAAAACAGAAACACAAGCTGCAGAAATGACGCCTTACTTTTGTATTGTTTTCTACAAATGAATTCTCATCATCACTCCATGTCCTTAGAGCAGAAAGAGGGAAAGTTAGCATTTTCATTTATTCAACCCAAGTTTGCAGCTCTTTGCACACCTAAATAATTCCCTCAAAAAGTTGTGAAAATGGTTTAAACTTGGCAAATACTAGATTCTAATTAAGACAAGCAAAATTTCTTCATCAAATTGACAATCAGATGGGCTGGCCATATTCATGCTCTTGCGAAAAATAGTGAATCTGTCAACATTATTGTCATGTATATGCAGAACCCTCACTGTGCTCTCTGGTCAAATAGCCTTCCTCCTCTAAATACCGACCCTTTTCATCTTAAGTTTTAACATAAACATTGGTGAACACGCACCTACCCAACACCCAAAATTTTTGATATTGATATTGATAACTTATGTGATCCCAATTTTTTTTTATAAAATTTTTTTGCTGGTTATTTTTTAAAATACTAATGAACCAACATTGGTTTAGACCAATGTGTTTTTTTCCTGTGAATTTCGCTAACTTGTGAACAACAAAATTCTGATGGTTTTCATACAAAAGATTTTTATGGAAAAAATGCACCAAGTTGTCAAATTTGGAAGAAAATGATTCTAAAATTGTCAAATTTGAACAATAGGTTCCAATATCTTGCTAAAATATAGCATGATTTTTTTGAAAATTTTACTTTCTTGCCCTGCTTATAACCAAAGTTGACTAATTCATCTTGTGAATGATATAGCAAATGTGGCTATATCACAAAATGGGGAAAGAAAAACAAAAACTCAAATAATGTGCTAGAACCCAATCTGTAAATAATTATTTACACATTGACTGTTAGTTTGCTAAATATAACTAAGAAAATAAAATTTAGACCATCAAATCCAACAATCCCATTGGCCCAAAAAAATAAAATAATAATAATCTCCAAGCTTACAAACAACCCTATTTTGCTGAACACTGAAAATAATGTTCCCTTTTTTACATTGCCATTGATCCTTTAAAACTCTCACTAACCTACCAACCCGTGTTACACTTTCACTCAAGATAAATTTTTTTTAAAAAATCAGACCAACAAATCTAGGAATTTCATTGGCCATAACATTTTTCTGCACACCTACATACAAACCTATTCAAGACCTCTTTTTATTAGTACACTAATACTATAAGAGTGGGCGAGAAAAACCTGGTTTGCATTTACACTACCATGAATGTGATTCCTCTGAGGTGAGGAATTTTAGGGTGGCATTGAAGAGTTGATTGTTGGATATGACGGTCCAGCAACAGCAAAAATATCACCCATTAGAGTTATCCACAAAGTAACCCTTCTTTGGGCCTCCTTCACCCCATATCCCCTCTTTCAGTGGTATCTGCAAAGTAAAGACATTCTATTAAATCTCAGTATGAAGTGCTGCATCTCGTCAGCATGAGATGCTGAAACTCAGCGTTTAATGCACAAGGTTCAAGGCTAATTATAGTAATTATACAGTAAGACGTGAAAATATATGTAGCAGCAGTGGAGGCGCTCATGAAAGACAGGACGAAACTCAGTTTACCACCAAAATTGATGGTTTTCTGAGTTTCATCCTCCATTGAATGGTAATGTACTTTTTTGCAGGTTTTTTTTAATCGCACCCTGTGTATAACCCAACTCAGGGGGTTCTGGTGCTGTTTTTTTCTTACTTTACAAATAACTCTATTATTTCATTCAAATTCTCATTTTGTGAAATCAAAAAATTAGGTGCATTCCAATGTTCACATTATTTAAGTATCAATGAGGTCTCACCTGATTTGAGATGTCGAATGACATGACGACCTTTTCAATTTGGGAACCGCCCCGACCCATCGAACCCAAAAATGAACACGTGGCGTAAGCATTTCCTCAGCCTTGCAGCTGCCAGCACTATTGCTCCAGGTCCTATGGAGATTGGGATCTCGTTGTCTTCGTCTCCCGTAACCGCGAGGTCGCCGAAGGTCGGTCGGTTGCGCGCGCGCACACACTCTGTTGTCGAGCTCTCGAACCACAAATCGCCGTCGGCTAATCTCCACCACAACAAAGCGCAAGCAATCGCATCCTGGATCGATCCAGAAAGACGAATGGCAGAATAAATCCGTATCATCAGCGATCGCGCACAGAATTTCTGTTAACGATTCCAAAAGTTTAGCAGCAGCTGGATCTTGACTCGGAAAACAATACTACCGTACTCGATCTCCCAAAGTGCTGCATCCCAGCTTCGAGAATTTGTATCCAATTTCATTCTGAGCTGCAAGAAAATCTGGTTGTCTCTTGCGGGGAATTGAAGGAGACTAGAATAGTGGCGAATAGGTTGTAGTTTTTAGGGTTTCGGGTACTTACTGTAAGTGCGAATTTTGAGCGGGAATCGAACAACGTGAGAGCTACCTCTTTGATCATCGCGCGGTTTTTCACATGGCTGCACCTGCGTGTTCGTTGTGCGGGGCTTTGGTTCCTACCGGGTTTCCGGCTGCTTCGTCGTCATCCAGTAGCGAGAGCTCAGTGAAGGTTGCAGTAGTACCATTATCTTCAGGGAGGGTTAAGACGTCGTCGTTGCCCAGATGTGTTTTGGTGAGAGCAGCCGCGAAAGAGGATGAGAAGCAGGATTCAGCGGAATTAGACACTAACAAGTCTACCACCACCACCACCACCACGCAGCAGCAGTCCAGCTTCTTCACCAGTATCACAGATGCCTTGGATTTCGCGGAAACACGGTCCGAGAAGGATGCGGAACTACTGAACGATGCAAGGCGAGCGACCCAATCCGGGGACCGAATGAGCCGCGAGCAGGTAGGTAACTCCATTTTGCTGCTGCACAGCTCCATCGCTCGTCCTTGTCAAGTGTTGATGTTTTAATTTCTCTTCTACTCGACGACATCCCTTCGTCATGTTTCCTGATTCTCAGACATCCAATGTCTAACTCTAGTCCTACGTCAAAGAAACACAGAATCTGTAGACTCCCCACTTATCACTCTGACCCAAACTCTTTCTATGCAGTATGCTGCGCTCAGGAGAAAGATAGGAGGGACGTACCGTGACTTCTTCAAAGACTCCGTTGAAGGTAAGTTGTTACTCTGCACAAAACTGCTGGGGTGTATGTTCAGTCAAGAATGAAAAATCCTTTCTCAGACTGGCAGTGAAGAAGCTTATTTGGATCACTGACTGGGATTGAGAATTTTCGCGCACTGTGGTTTTGGGTATTGTGGCAGTCGTTGGAGACTACGTAGAAGAAGGATGGGTGGACAAGACCTGCAGATACTGCAAGAAAGACACTGAAGGTGCCCCTCGCACCAAAGATTCACTCGGACGATATGCTCACGTTGAATGCGCGGAGAACCCACCACCTGAAACAGGCAACTTCTTCACTCGCCTCTTCGGCAGATAATCATCACTCTGGGATAACCGTTCCCGGCAGCAATCATTCTCCATCAAAAACAATCAATCACAATTCCTGCAGGATTAGAGCTTTGCAGTGAAATTTCTTTGAAGCAAGCAGGCAGGATTCACATCTGGTTTTAGTCCTGATGCACACATCAATGTTCATGCAGCAGCAGCATCGGAATTACTTATGCTGCAATGATGAACCAGAATTCAGGCTCTGTTTCCTATTTCAGACTTGATTCAATGGCAATGCTCATTAGTGTTTGAGTCCAAATTGGAATTGAAGGAGATGGGTTAGAACAGAGTGGACCACAAAATATGGCAGACAAAAAAGAAGTTGTTACTCCTTCCCTCATCCAGAGTGTACCATAGCATTGCTTCTTCCCTTGCCAGAAGGGTTCAAGACAACAGCAATTCAAAAGTCGAAATTGTGTGTGTGTGTGTGTGTGCGCTCACAACCTCTGATCCAATAACAAATGGACACAATGCATTCTCTGGATTCAAGCTCAAAAATCAGAAGCATTTTTGGGATCTGAAAAAGGTTGCAAAAGTCTAATCACAGATCTTATTGAGAAATTTCTAGTCTGAAAAACATAAAAGGCCATAAAGAGCCATGGTTCCTCTTGCATAATTTTTAGAGAGAGCCTTCAGTCTTAGCTAAAGGTAAAAGTTTCTGCTCCTCTGAAATTCCACCCCCCTCTTCAATTCTAGGAATCTGCTATGTGGACGACCCCTGGCCCATTGAACCCACAAGTTTCCTTCGCGATCTCTCGCGGGTTTTTAGGGTTGTAGTTGAATCACCAGGAGTCCATTAGTCCCATGCTAAAGACAAATGCCATGGAAGAAAACAACAGCATGAACGCAAACAGCAGAGGCATAATGAACCGATCAACCATGGTTATCTTGAATAGGTGAAGAGGAATGGACACGAACCCTTCTCCTGGTCTGTCCACCGGAAGATTCACCCAGATATTGACCTGCCGCCCTTGAGCTTGATTAGTAGTACTGAAGCGGTTGTCTTCTAATTCGGTCAGACCTACGCTCGCCTCGAATGATTGCTCCAGTGCAACCTCGAGCAAGACGGAAATCGTGATCAACAGACAGAGTTGAAGTAGCATCGGTCTTGCTGATCGCAAAAAATAGGGGATCAGCTGACGAGGATGGTACAGATAGTTACACGCTCCGCCCAAAACTCCCGCGATGGAACTGCTGCTGCTTGCCGACCTGCTGCTGTAGGTCTCATGTCGTCCTCCTCTGACAGAATCAGAACTTCGGCCCATGGCTCTTAAGCTTGCAATATGTCGCAACATTCTAATGATCTGAGATTGTTGTGGTGTCTATTGCATATCACCCCAGTACGAGACTGCTACATACGTGCAGAGACTCACTGATCATTCGCATTTGCAGCGGGCCCTCTGCGGTATCCAATTAGAGCTTTCGGAACAGAAGAAACACAATGCTCATAGTCGTCACCTGAGAATTTTGTCTCCGAAAATATAGAATCGATGCTCCTCGAAAATCCGACTCGTAAAACAATTGATTCCTCGCATGAAGCAACTGAGATTCATCACTTTCATCATGAGCACATTGTGCTTGGCTCTTTGTTGATTCGATTGAATGACACCCTAAAAAGCAGACTGAACTGATCAGGAATGACGACGAAGGAGACTTGGAAGCCTGGCTCTTTGATCCGATCTCGACCAGTTTCCGTCCAACGACAAAACTCCTGAAACAGAGTAGTGCTCCTCAGTTCGCTACTACAAAGCGTATATCATGGCATAACCAGAAACCGAAAAAAGGTGAAATCCGAGAAACAAAGATCCTTGCTATTAGATAGAACAAGAGCTGCAGCTTATAAACAAGGTTTTTAAGAAAATCCCTAATCTAGTCTTGATCACAGAAACGCAAGAGAAAAATAAGCGGCGTCAAAGTGGCAAATGACCTACCAGACCATTAACAACCCTGAGCCAAAGCGATGAACGAATTCCTGAATAGAAAGAACCCCGGGCGAACACAGGCTTAGGAGCTTCAAGCGGTAAATCGAAGACGATATGTACTGTAATTGATCTCAAGAAGTCAGGAAGACTTCATTCAAGAGTACAGTATTGCATGCCTATCGAATGCGCCTCGCCACGATCGCTCGACATTATTTTACATGGTCTAGTTTATCCAGGAGGAATTGTACAGCAACAGATATATGTAAAGATATGTGGAAAGCAAGTCTCTTTGTCACACGGAATTCAAGGAACACGCACTTGTACTGAAACGACCAGCAACAAATCTTCGCAACTGGAGCAAGAAGAAGACGACAAACGAAGATGAAGTCCAGACAACGCAAGAAAAACAGAAAGAAAAGCCAGGAAGCGTTCCCTGTAATGTAAGCAAAACCCCCCCCTTTCCTCGCCTTGGAAAGGAAGACTACTTTTGGGAACAAAGAAACGTGTTTTTTGGCTCCCAAACAAACGCCAATTTTTCTCTCCTTTTTCTTTTTCTGTGAAGACCTGTTTGGGGCATGCTTCAAAAAAACCAAAAAAAGGAAAGCCCACTCCATTTCTTTTCGGTTTTTTGGTTGCCGGGCATCACAACAATAATTGTTTTTTGGAGCAGGCCCACAACCTTCGGCTTTTTACCTATACATGTATTTTAAAGGGGGCAAACTGGGATTGGAACCATTGATAGGGCACAGAATGGTTGTTGGTTGGCATACCACTAGCCAGGTCTTGTGAGGTTGGGCACTTCATATTTTGGCACCCCTCCCTATTCATTAATTAGATGAGGTGTCTCTGAAGTTCAATTTTATTTTTATTTTTGCAACAAGCCAATTTTTGATTGGCCCATGACTCAAAATAAAAGAAACTATGTAGGCCCCCCAAGATAGAAGGTTCTATTTTTGAAGTATAAAGTTGCTCCCATTTGGCCCGCCTACATAGGTGAAAGGAAGATAACAGTTGCCAAAGCATATGGGATAAGAGTGAGGTGCTATTGAAAACATGTTGGGGAATAGATTGGGAACTTGGGGAACATATTGAGAACCTGATGGGAACCCACTTGGAACTTAAAGGTAAGATACTGGGAACACATTGGAGGTAGAGAGAACCAGATCTGGTTTGAGACTCAACCCACTTAGGAATTTTTTTAAACGAACCGAGAACCAAGGGTCTTGAAGGGCCATGTCAAAAAATAGATCCAAGGTTCTATAGATAAAAAGGAATAACCAGCCAACACTAGTCTATATTCACCTTGGTTCATCTTTTGTTTTCCAAATTTAAATAGAGAAATTTAATGCACTAGTTATTTGTTATTTCATTATTTCCCTTAATTCCCTTAATCTCTACAAATCAACCAAACAAATATTGTGTTAAGTAGTCAGCCTTGTGAAATCTCAAGTTTGTTGAGCAATTTCTGTTTCCCACTTTGGGGTATGGTCAACATATGAAAGTGCTAACATACAACACCGCTAGCTAATATCTACATGAATTTCATGCACTCAGCAGCATGCATGGTGAACTGAAACAAATGATTTCCAACTCTGCACCGCAGCAAAAAAAATTCATTACCTATACAAGATTGGATATATGTATTACAATGGATCTCCAAACTATCATCCTAAGAATTTCATAAAATCTAGGTCAAGTAAAGTAAGCAACCACCAGGGGGTGAGAAAAAAACACCATGACCAATTCAAAGCAAGAGATTATTATTATACAATACACACATATTCTGGCTTGCATGGAGTACATGTTGTTGAGTCCAAGGCTTCTGTTTTTTCTAATTAATGTATTCAGTTTTTTATTTATTTCACAAGAGTGGCTTTTTTTTTTTTGTTGATGAAACAAAATTTACATTAAATACCCATATAATTCCAACTTTCTATCATTTTTTTTTTTTGGCAAATTGGCTAAAATTGGCCACCAAAAAAATGGCAAATTTCAATAATAGGAGAATCCCCTTTTATTGGTGGATGCTCAATCCTAGGTGACTTACTGGATTGTCCACCTAGAAATTTTCATCCACTGCCACCACCAATGCGCTAGAAAAGATACAAGCTTCAAAGAATTTTTAAAAGGTCTTTTGAAGATGGCGTATTGCCATTTTGAAAAATCATGATCCATGTTGTGTGTGGGAAGCAATTAGGGTATAGAGGCCCTTAACCACACAGCAGCTGATGATCGAACATGGCAAATATTAAAAATAGGGGTTTGTTTCAGGCTGGTCAGCACATAGATCAGATCCGGACAATTATCATCCACCACCTATGACTGCACATCCAGCCAATGGATGCCTCTATTTGTTTAAGTATGATATTGGTTTGGACTTAAAAGAAATTTTTAAAGAGAAAAAAAGAAATAAAAGTTGAAACGATGGAATGATAGATTCAGTGTCAAACCCAAAAAAACAAAAAATGCATAATTTATTTGTTTTAAATTCTCCAATCAGCTTCTTCTTATCCCTTCAGCCTTGACTGGGGTCAGTCATAGTTGACAAACTTAAATCTATTTCTATTCATTAAAAAAAATTGTGATTGTAATGAAAACCAAGTTGCAAATGAAGAAAAGCAACACATAGGAAATAGTTGAATGAACCTATGTATTCATGTATCTACTTATATAACTACACATATTCATAGTAATCAATATAAAACACATAAAATTACATTTTAAATGATCTAAAGTATTTCAAAGACTACAAAGTTGACAATCAAAACTTCATCTTACATCTACAATTTTGCCTTAAATTGTACAATGTAAATCTAAAAGACCATACATCAATGTAACAAATAATTGCGCCTTGCACTCAAAAGATGATTACCCAAAAGGCCTAAAACAAACCAAAAATGGTGTAGGTGAATTTACCATTAATATTATCATTTGTTGAAAAAACTACAATCTTTATAATGTGAATTTCATCTTTAGCTTTCATGCCTCCAAATTCCATCTTTCTTTCCAACAATCTTTATAAATTTCAGTTTTGTAATTCTTTTTTTTTTTTCCCCTTTTAAGACTTTGATTTTGAGCCTTTAACCTTCCAAAGATAGGATTGTTTTTGTTAGAGCTTCAAGATTCAATTGATGTTCTCCACATTAGTGAAACTTTTATGTCAAGCGACTACATACAAACCAAAAACTCTTATGGGACATTTTTGGACTTCAACTTATCCTTCCTTGAAAAAATGTCTAGAACACACTTTTCATTTTTTGTAGAATTTTGAGAAATGTGCTTCATTAAAGATGACTCCACATTGTAAACTTGTTAATGTTTGACAAGGGTAAAAGGTTGGAAGGAGTGAGTCTTATTCAATTTCTTGAGTAAAAAATGTATTTTATTTATTCTTCAATTGATGAAACCATACCAAACTTTATAGAAAGAAAACACCCAAGAAAGGGAAAGACAAGGAAATAAGGGGCAAGGACTAAACTTCAAGCAAGCAAATAGACCATCAAAGATGGGCCACAAGGAGGAAAGGGAACCACTAAGAACCGAACCCTCCACTAGTTGCATGAAACAAATCAACTAAAGAAAGGGGGGTAAACCCAATAAAACTCCTAACAATATGTCAACTAAAGAAAGGGGAGGTAAAATTCCAAGCCTAGAAGAACTTTCCCCCTGAATAAGAGCATGTCTCGAGATGGAGGTGGCTTCTGTTCTTTGTAACATCATTTACACTTTATGTTTATAAAAGGAAAGTAACACCGATAAAGGAAGGCCTCAAGTGTCTTTTGTTATCCACGTCATGTTAACACATCAATGAAAGAAGTTATCGGCATGTAGGTGAAAACACCCAAAAACTTCTATGGCAAGAGGGAAAAACACATATGTTGAGTAACAATCATGATATAATCCTTCCTTCACTTGAGCTACCAATGTCACAACCACCCCATGAGAAAGAGCCACCCATGATACCAAGTCTGCTTGAGTGAGGTTGGCAATGACAACATCTGTCAATGTGTGAATGTCATCAATCAACAAAACAATGTCGACTCGTCGACGAAAAGATTGAACAAAAGGTGGCAGAAGAACATGGGTTTACTCCTGCAAAACATTAAACCATGCGTCTGTTGCAATGGATGCAAAAACATCTTGAATGGCATCATGGGATGTAGTCCTCTCCCCATTATGGGTGCAATGAAGGAGGTGGATACCCATGGGCTCTAAGAGCTAACCACACGTGCAATGTGTTAGACCGAGAGCCAAAGGATGGGGGAGGCTTAATTTAGCCCACAATGCAAAAGTGAAAACATTTAAGGGCAAATGAAAACATGGGATGATAGGGTGAGTAGGTAACCAAGCTCTCACGCCTGACTTACATAAGACCTCAAATGTGCCCGATGCGAACCAGAAGACATGTCAAAGATGATGCTAAAAAAGGAATGGTTATGCAATCTTTCTCAAATAATCTCTTGAAATCAATTCTCTTCCTTTTCTACAAGATGCTTAAATTGGGTAGACATGTTGTTACAACTAGGGGGAAGAAGTTCCCGAAACAACTTCAAATGCACCTAGAAGGGGAGTGAACTTGAACTACTCGCCCTAATAGCCTTCAATAAAAATGGACGCAAATCTAATAAAAATCTAGAAGTAATGACAAGTGTTATTAGTGTTTGGCAACTCCCCAAATAAATCATTGGCGTAATAGTCTATGTAGAAATGAGGTTTATGCCTCCACTAAAAATGGGGAGTGAAACATGCCAACACACCAAAAGGGCCTATTGATGTTCAAAAGAACCTAGGCCTAAAAACCTTTCCAAAACCTGCATGAAGGCCAAGTTGAAGGAAACAAACTAGCGCCAAAAGTTTGAAAAGGGTGGGAAAACACGAAGCAAATAAAAAGGCCTTTGCATGAAACATCAAGATCGAATCCTAAAAGCAACCTAAACATCCCTTAACTTCATAAACACATCTACATAACGAAAATCCTCATCCAAAACATTATGCAAACAAAAAGAGGGGAACAATACAAACCAATAGGGACCCCTAAAACCTTAACGCCATCGAAAAGGCAACAAAAACCAAGGGGAGGAGCAAAATTGATGGGGAAGCCAAAAGATGACTATCATGAATGCCAATGCTATGGGGTTCATTCATTTGAATGTTCATCCATGACTTGTAATAAACTTGAATTTAACTTTTTACTTAGTTCTAGTTCATTCTTAGTTAACTTTTAGTTAAATTTTAATTCACCTTCATTTGGTTCATTGTTCACTTCTAATTAACCTTTAATTCACTTTTAGTTCACTTCTGATCAACTTTTAATCCACTTTTAATTCTCAGTTCACTTTTAATTGAATTTAAATTCACTCTTAGTTAAGTTTTAGTTCATTTTTAGTTGAGTCTTAATTCATTCATAGTTCACACATGGGTGCACATGGGCGTATATGGGTGACCATGGGGCACATGTAAATTCAGTACTAAAAAATGTGGGTGTAGTTCATTAATCTTCATTCACTTAACTAGTGAATTCACTCAAAATCCAGTGAAATCTTTTAGTGTACAAGGACACCTTTTATTGTAGTGATTAGAAGCTTCCTAAAAAACTTCCTTGAACTAGATGCCCAAAAGGTATAAATAAAAAGTAAAATTCCCCATTACATTCAGTCTGTTCAACATTAGTTTTGGATATGTTTTTATCATAGTCTTGTTCGATTTTTGTTTCTTATTTGTAATAAAATATTATTGGATTTTTATTTCACAAGTGTCATATTCTTGTTCTTGTCTATTTTGTTTTATGATTTGGATTTAAAACTATGATTGTCTTATTCTTGTTTTGGTTAGAAGATTTTATAGTCTTGGTTGTTTTCATGCCTATGACAAGGACCAAGTAGAACATTTATAGGGCTAAACAACCAAACCCACTAATGCCAATTAGGAAGCAAAATTGTCGAAAACAAAGGGAATGAGGGAAGCTGAACCAAGGATGTGAATGGCATTTACCAACTAAAAGAAAATACATGAAGGAAAAGCAACAAAAGAGGCCCATAAGGTTAAAAAATGAACAAAAACAAAAAGAGATTCAATAATCAAATCACCCTAATGTGTGCCCATAAATGAAAGGATAACCGACAACTTTCACCCAAGGGAAGGATGACTAAAGAACAAAAGTAATTGTTGGGCATAAAAATAGTGGACAAAAGGGAAGAATAAAAACAATTGGCCTTGCACCACATGAAGCTCTTTGAAAATGGCTTTATGCGAAATGGAATTAAATGTGTTCATCACATCCACTTACAACACCACCTAGTCAAAATGGACATCCAAACCAATTCAAATACCATGCACCACTATCTCACACCTACCTTTCATTAGCATGCCAAATTGATGAAACAATAAGTGAAAAGATGACACATCTTAAAGCTAGAAACATAAGGTTTTATTAACCAACCAATAAAAGACCTAGCCCACTACAATTGGTCCAATGCCACCCGAAGGTTTAACTAAAGCCCAAATCCTAACAACATTAAGGACATGAACAATGGACCCTAGGAAATGACCCATGGCAACATGAGAACTCAACTGGTGAAGTTGAATGAAATCGTTAGTAGAATCCTCAAGGTCAAAAACATCCCAAAGATGTTCAAAAACCATGCTAAAAAGTCCCCCTATGAAAGAATGGGACATGCACAAAAAAGATGACCTAAAAAAATCTAGGTATGATTATAAATTTGTATCTAGCTAAAAGTTCATCAAAGAATCAAAACAGGGGGAAAGCAAAATCAAAAGGTGGAAAACTTGCAAAGCTAAGACGGTCTTTGAAGAAATAAAAGTCAAAACCTAAGGGGCAAGGGCCCTCAATACACGTTCATATTCTTTAGCATGCCCTAAAACCAACCTCCGCCCAAGTTGCCAAGGGGGCAAAGCAAAAGAATAATTTCAAAGGAACATGGGCACTAAAGAACCTGAATCCATAGATAAAGCAACAAACACTTACACTCAAAAAAAATGTTCCGCCCAAAGCTCCTCCCAATCTCTAAACAAAAATCACTAAAGTTAGGCCCTAATATCTTGGTGCTCACTCATGCCACCCCAAGTGGGGAGGATAAAAGACCATTAAGGGAAAATTTTTAAAAATGTTAAACAACAACATTGAACGGATTTTAATCAAGGAGTTCCAAAGGTAGACGAAAAATAATTTGCACTTCCTGTCATAAAGTGAAAAGGATTCAACAATGCAAATGAGGCCAAGGAAGACCTAAATGGTAGGTGCCAAAGGGGTCCACCTCTAACACCTAAGCCCAAACTATAGGAAGGGGAAAAGGGGCAAGAAAGGAAGTTGAAAGGTAAAAAGAACCACTAGAAGAAAAAGCCTAACAATGATATTAATGACGAGACATGCCATGCCGCAAAAAAAAGGCACCACATCCAGAACAAGGAACATCACGTTGGTCCCACTCTTGATGCCAAGGGAAAATGTGGGCCTAGTTTGTCAATTGGTTGAAACGACTGCACTGAAAAAGGGGGGAGGGGGGGAGAAATAAAAGTTGAAGCTAACACAAAGGGAGAGGGGAAAGAAAGGACCAATGCACTAAAAACAAGGGGCGAAACACCCATGGAAAAAAAAAACTAAGGAAAAAAGGAGGCAAAAACCACCCCCACAAAAAAAGGCCCAATGATTTAGAAATTCAAACCAAGAACCTGGAATTGCCCTTGCTAATGTTTACATTTGTCATAGTGCTATTATTGTTATTATTCGGTTTTTAAAACAACAATAATGTCATCATGAAAAGTGGGTCTCAATGAAGGAGATTCTTCCACATCCCAAAACTTGTGTTAGTAATATAGATTATTGTAGACAATTTTCTTTTAAATGTTACAAGACAAAGATGTGCCTAATGCTACCGCATTAACATCAACATCATCTTTTTCCCTTACCACAAAAACCTTGAACCACAGATCTTTTGATTATCCTCCTCCTTCAGGTTGCCCACATGTCCACAAATGTTATTCCACCATTCAAAAATCTTTCTCGTCTGAAAAAGCCCACAAACACAAATTCTAATTTTTTTTTTCCCTTGGCTTCCTCCATGGTCACACCCACCACTGCTTTCACCATTCTCTTAAAGGAAACCTAAATTATCGTTCCTATACACCTATCACATACTAGGTAATATTTTATCCATGTCAATCATTCAAGTCATTTCTAATGTTCAAATAACAACATGAAATAGCCCATAATTCTAAGTTGCATCATCAATTATTCATCATTCAAATGTTAAGTAATTAGTGTATGGTGAAAAAAGATGCAATAATAACAAATCAAGACTTCCTCAAGTTACAAAGTGAAGAACATCCATGTAAAGGTTTATAGCTTCACATAAACAACATGACAACCCCTTATTGAATGCAATAAAGCATTAGAACATAAATTGAAAACACATGGGAAGATTTTATAAAAAATATTGTTACATGAATTTCTAAAATAAAATGTGTTCCATGCTTATAATGAAAGCCAATGCCAACCCATTTTTTAACAAAAAATTCTTGTCAAAAGAAATATGAGTGTAGTCACACTAATAGGAGTTATAGCAAATGTAACACATGTTTAGTTTTTCATGTTTAGAAATGGTAATTTAAATTTGTGTTGAATATATAAGATTTTTTAATATAGTAAGGTTCATAATATATCATTGAAACATGTGAATTAATTTGAAAAATATCCAATGAATAAAAAACCCTCAAAAGCAATCATTAAGCATTGTAACATTAAAAGGATTTATAAATAGGCTTCAAATTTTTTGAAAATTACATATATTTTGGAATCTCTTACATAAACCTTGACATAATAATATTAAAAAACTTAAATTATTTTTTAAAAAATTGAAGGCTTTTTTTTAATATTTGAAAAAATATTCCCCCAAAAGAAATCCCAAAATCATGCCTAGGTGCAACTCATGTTATGTTGTTTGCACCCATATTCTTATGACATCCACCACCTTTTCACAACTTCATTAACACAAATAGGGACAAAATTACGTGGATTCACCCCAAAAGCATGCCATGAGATTGCATGGGTGTTAGATGTATTGGTGGTTGACATGGAGATGACAAGTTGGTCATTCCAATGGACTTTTCATCATCAACATGTTATTTCAAATATTAAACAAGAATTATCAATTTATGACTATTAATTATTTCACATTTGATATATTAGTAATATTGCAAACCTTTAAAGTATTTGTGTGATGTGCCCCCAAGCTCCTTGACAGACTCAAATGTGAGTTTGAAGTTAAAACAATAGAAAAGCAAGAAGTTGAGTGCACGTTCTCTGACTCATAGCACTTTGGGGGTAGAGGGGCGTGTTGGAGTTCCGAGATGGGACTAGGAAAAATGACAAGCGATCAATCACTCACACAAACCTACACAAACCAGCCAACAAGTTGGTTAATGCATAGTTGGAGTGCTAGGATAAGCCACGGGCAAACTCGGACTCACAGGACTCATAGGACTCACCACGGCCCGGACTTAGGGGAAGCCACCACCTTCCCCCTTATAGTATACTTTGTGCCTTTCCACGAAGCCCACATCCAAATGGCATTTTGTCTTGAGACTCCCAAGTGGGAGTCTTGAAATTCCCAAAGTTGGGACTCTCGCAACTTTGAGGGCCTACAGACCTCCGATTGAGATGAGGTCTGAAATAAAGTTGTAGGCCTCATTAAGAGCTTTCTAATGGTATGTCTCATGCCACCTGCACGCAAGGGAATCGAGGTGATTCTTGACTTTTAGTGGTTAGGCCCTTCTTTTGGCCATAACTTGTGTTTCAGGTGTCCAAATGGGTTATGCGAGCCCATTTCAAACATATAAATTCCAAGAGCTTTCTAATGATATAAGAAAAGTTTTAATTCAATGAGTTTTGACCCCTGCAATCACCCTCTAAAGATTTGGAAGTCCATTGGGATTCCAACTCCCAAAATGGGAGTTCATTTGGGATGTGAAGGTTCATTCCCTCACATTCTTTTACACTCTCGGGAGCATGAAATGTGACTTTCGGGCTCAATCTTGGCCCGCGCTTTTACAAACCCTTACCTTGGTCATGAGCCCAAGTCTAGAGTTGCAACATTGTGGGAGACTAATGCAGTTGACATTATTTTCATGAAAATTGTTACATCATAGTTTACAACTTCAACCAATGCTTGAACCATTTTTCAAAACAAATGATTTTCTTGTTGGACATTCAAAATTGGTTCAACTTGGCTACCCATTCAAACTTACCACAAAACAAAGGTTTTTGCAAGTTGTCTTAGTTCTTTTCCTTCTTGTATTAAAAGTTCCAACTATACATTAACATGAATCCTTGCTTTAGATTTTATATGACCAAATCATACTTTTTAAAACACAAAAGGTCATTTCTCATAGGCCTATTTTACACTAGGAGTCGAAGCCAAGGTTGAACTCAAATCAAACACTCCTATTAGTGCAATCACTAAAATTAACCCCAAGGGCTTTACACCATGAGTCAAGGTTGGAAAATAATAATAATAATTATAATCTACCACCTTATGGCCCCTCTTGGCCCTAAGGAAAAAAAGACACCTATCAACTTGGGAGGCCAATTTGCAACCCTTGAGGTCAATGTTCACTATCATAGAACTTGTACCTATTCCACTCGACATTCCACCCAAGTGGATTCTCAGTGAAGTGATGAGTGACCTAGAACTTGTGGCAAGGTGTCCACTATGATTCCACCATGCACCACTCCCATCCATTCAAGTCCACCAATTTCCATAAAAAATCCACTATGAATCCAGTTATGAAATACATTAATAATCCATTATGCACACATTCAAATGGAAATGGTCCACTAAACAACCATGGGTTAGTGGTTTGGATGAGGTCGTTTTCACTTGGTTTAACTTGGGTGGAAGTGCATAGTGGTTTAAGGATAGGTTCTGTAATAGTGGTTGTTACAATAAAATATTGTTATTTTGATGAAATCCACATTATAAAATCAAAATAAACCTTAAATCAAACCTTATATCTTGTTCATATTTCTTCATTTTTATCTCCTTTAGTTGAGTTTATATGCTTGTTTGTGAATGATGGAGGAAGTTTTTATTTTTCCTATTTTGGATATGGCCATGAAAATAGAAAAGTTACAAGAATCTTGTGTCTATACTTATTCATTGTGATTTTTGATTTTTAGAATTTAGTTTGAAAAAGGAAACAAAGATGGAAAAAAGAATGATACCAAGAATGAATGAAAACATATGAAGCCCATTGAAACCTTGGTCCTTACTTTTTAACCTTAATGACTTTACACATGAATTCATTGGTGCCCAAACAAATAATAGTCTCTTAATAACTTGGGGCCATAACATGAACCCAAAAGTGCTCAAATTTTCCATTATTGGCCCTTAAGATTATTTGGCTTCGACTCATAATTTAAAATGGGCCTTATTGTACCATGTGGTTTGTTATCCATGTCTATTTTTATGTCAAAGATTTCACTTGATATATATACTTTTAATTTCTTATGAAAACATCAATACCCAGATACCAACAATAATACATTTCTTATCAACTATATTATTAACATTAGTATGTTGTCCTAACCTACAAAACTAATGTTATTCTACTCTTTTGAAATCCTATGATAATTTGTTTTGTAAGGGTTTCAAGCTACCATATTCTATTTTATCAAATTGATACATTGACCTTCTTCTTTGGGAAAATATCTTTCAATTGTAACCATGTGTGCATTGACAATATCTTGCATGGAAATCAACTATATATATTTGTTTCTTTCATAGCAATTTAATGAACATGGTGAAAATTAAACTTTTTTAATCAACTTTATAATATGATAAATTATAAGTAAATGTATTTACAAATTCAAGATAATTCAATGTTAATTTATTAATAGCCGAAATATTTTATAATCATCATTTAATGATCAAATCGTAATGTTTCTCATACCTTCATAAAAAATTATACCAAGTTATTAGCTAGGTGTGTTGGGAGGGTAACACATATGTGACATTTATGAGTACATGATTTCATAATCAATCAAGATCCATCACTATTGAATTTTTGTGTTGTATAGTTATGTCATTGTAATCATATACACCTTCATCAAAGTGACAAATCTAATTTGATTATAATCATGTGTGACACAAGTCTCAAATTCCAAGATGTAGTCATGTAATTAAGACGAATTGAACCCCCACCTCCATGGATTCAAACCAAGTTTAAACCATCCAATTATAAGTTTAACTTGTGACAAATGTCATTACTATAAAAAACATGAACATCTTTATTTCCAACATTACACATTATAATGCAGCTATACTTAAACATGTAATTTTTATTATGAAATCAATTACAAAGGATTATTTGTATTTTTTTAATATAAATGAATTATTCAAAGTTCATCACTACATTACACATATCATAATTACATTGAATTTTTTAATGTTTTTACATTTAAAACATAAAAACATAACTCAAATGTAATATTTTGAAAATAATGATGTGATTGAAAAAACTTAATATTTTATATATTTGAATGCAATTAAAGTTTCTAATCATTTTTCGAAATTAGATTTTCAACTGTTTGTTTAAGTATTTTGCTCAAACAAAATTAACATGATAAAATCTCAATCTACATTAAACATGTGGTCATAATGATGATTATGTGTGAATGACTATAGCCATCTTGTCACAATTGGTGGTTAAGGTTAGTTAACTATGGACAATCAAATGACACGCATGATTACATTATTAGATTAAAACATAGTTGCAATATATTTTGGTCACAATTGTTGGATTTTGGTGTAATGTAATAAAAAACCTAGGCTTAACCAAAAAAAACAATGAGGATATCACAAGTGCAGTTTTATCACCTTTTTTATAATGTGTTTTATCATGAAACACAAATTAAACACCTCCTTGAAACAACATTAAAAAACCAAGATTATATAACAACACTCACATTTTATTATTATTTTTCAATCAAGGAATTAGTTTTAAGAAACATTTTTTCACTTGAAAGACATATGGATGCAATTATACTAACATGTACCATTAGCAATTGTAACCATTATTTAATTTTTTTGAATTTTGGCTTGTAAAAAAATTATATATAAATAGATTTTTTAATATAAAATGTTATTGTGAATACATTATGTACATATCATAAAAATTTGGAATCAATCTAATGAGTAAAAAATACATAATTTACACTTCTAAAAACTTGTAACCATAGTTTTAAAATAGTTTTCACACTAAAAACACAATTTGAAAATATGTTTGTATGACATATTTTGGGATTTTACACCTTAACATAATAATGTGATTTTAAAAAAAAAATTGAATATTTTTTGAAATACTTATTACAAAGATTTTTAAAATATTTTAAAAAAAAACAACGAAAAAAAAATGGTCTAAGGGGGCATGTGTGACTCCTTATAACATGGTTGGACCCATATAACCTAATGCATGTAAATAAGGACACAATTGAAAATTGTCTTTTGTTAGAACAAAAAAATCAATAAACAATGAAGGTCTTTAACATCTAAACCCTTTTAATTTTACAATGAAAACTAGTTAAGTTTATTGGTGGACAACACAAATTCCAACCATAAGAAAAACAAAACATGTTTTGAATAAACAAATTATGAATTCTATATAAGCTTTGATTCTTTATAATAATTAATTAATAATGTTTGTATAAGTGCATTGTATCTTATAAATCACCACTAATGTTGGTTGGTTTAAGGTATTAGGTCAATTCTCAATTTAGTTATTGTGTACATTATCAAAAGTCTATAAAAACTAGAAGATCCAAAACCTAAACTACATAAAACTACATAATAGGCTTTAACAAGAAATGGAACTAGACTCTAAATTGGGTTTGTTAGATAAACAAATTGAATACATCATGATTTAAGGTATAACTAAGTTAGTTTAGAATTAAATTAAACAACCATAGTACTTTGGCCATTTCAACACATGTCCATCGAATAATTAATTAATTTTGAAATTTTTGTTCCTAAATATTCACTATTATTCTTTACAATATTTTTTGATTTGGAAGAAATAATTTTTCAAAATTTCAACATTTTTGAAAATAATATAATTAGTGTCAAATTGGCCAAGGTATTAAGGTAGTCACAAAATACATGGACAACTAAATACACTTGATTGCAATTTGTAATGAAATTTACCACATTGTGTTGTAAATTATATCAACTAGTTATTGACCTTACTCAGTACTTATTTTGATATTGTTGAAATTTATTTTGGACTACCAACAAGTAATTATTACTACCATGGCCTTTTGAAAGGACATATAAAAAGGGAAAAATAAAGGAAATAAAGGCTAATATTTGAATGTAAGAAATTAAAATGTGAGAGGAAAAATTCATGACTATACTACCTAGTTTTTTTAATATAAAATCATTTAGAAATGAGGTCTATCCAAGAATATGGACACATGGTGCTACCTAAAATAAATGAAAGGGGCAATAACATAACAATGTCACATAACTTGATAAAGACTTGAAAAACGGAACATTAACAAGGTTGTTGCCTTTTTTTTAAACAAGTTTAAATTATTCAGTACAACAAAAGAATGTCATTTTCAAATTTGGTTTTGCAACTTCCATTTTGACTATAGTCATTTTGGAAGTTGCGAAACCCAAGCCATTTCACCTAATTGAAAATGACATCTTTTCTATTCTAGTGATTTAGGCATCCAAATTTTACAACTTCCTTTTTTTTTTAAAAAGAACAAGCTTTGTAAAAAAATTGTAAATGCACGTTACAATTTTTAATTGGTTGTCTAAAATTAGTACACAATTTGTAATATTTAAAATTATGTGTAATTTGAACATTTCCACCCCTCAATAATAAACACATTTTATATAAAATTTTGTAATAGAATGGTGTGAAACCCCCTTACTATGCACTAAATGTGGCCACCTAATATTATGATCATTACTTGAACATTTGGAATTGATTGTTGTGAATTGGTTGGCAATAATGATTAGCCCAAATATAGAGATTTTTTGTAGATTTTTTCATGTTTATGGGTGGGGATAGGTGAACACTACACATTAAACAAATTTTAATGATGATGATTTATTGCAATTATTTTAAGTATGATAACTTTAAGTCAACCGTATGTTGTCTTTTGGATTATTCCATATTAAAATTTGTTTAATTGACTTCTAGATGAAGAAGAATGAAAAATTATCTTTTTGAATTTATGTATTTTTCAAAAAAATAATTCAACAACATAAACATGAGCAAAATTTCAATATCTTATGCACTAATTTGAATCCCATTTTGATTCAAATTGAAATTGAATTGAATATTCAACTCAATTTGATAAATTGCATTCAATGTATTTGAATACATTTTAAATTAAATTAATTTTTTTGAATTGAATTGAGTTGAATTTCAATTCAAATTGTATACAATGACATTCAATATTTTAATTTTAGTGGAACTTAATTTTTTCAAAATCAATTCATTTTTTTCAACACTTGAAATTCATTACTAGTGTGTAACATTATGGAACTCAAGTTTAGTATAAAGGTGTATTGAATGCTATGGGACAAAGATGTTCAAGTTGTAATGTGCATTGAACTAAACCCAATTCTAGGTTTAGAATTCAATTTCTAAAAAAATTTAAAATTGAAAATTTTGTACACATTTGAATTGATTTAAAAACTACACCAAAGGGTTTTTTTTTAAATAAAAAAACTCAAACTGGAACTAAAGGTTCTCTTTAAAGCCAAAACCAAACATCCTTAGTCAAGGCCTTCCACCATATAGAGGTTACAATCACAAGAAATTTCATCATCATGTGGCACTTCACAAATTCAATGTAATAATGAAATTTTATGAACATTTGAAAGAATAGGATTGTTGGAATTCAACAAAATTGTCTTTCAGAAAAAAGAAAAAAAAATCAATACACCATTCAACATAATGTGAAAAGAAATACTAACTTCACATAATGGCATCACTTGTACCAATTAAATGTTTTTCAAATCAAGTAAATGAAAAGTTCAAACCTAATTGAAGAATAAGTAATTTCATTATGATTGACATACACATTTATCAAAGGAATTGTGCAAATATTTGCACATGATTACCACCATTACAAAGGATCATAACAAAAATCATAAATGTTTCATTTCTTTGTATATATATATATAATAGGTGTTAATTTTATTGATTTATAGACCTCTTTCCTAATCTCAACTACTAGGTGAAAATAAACACATGTTCTAGATGCTTAATAATATCACAAGCATCTTCCAAACCCTACAAGCAAAATCTTTGGCCATGGGCATGCTTTGTAGAAGTAAATTGGAGATGCACAACATCTTGAAATGAACCTGAAAGAATTGAGAACTTTGGGATGACTAGGATGGAATGATTCCTTAGCACTTCTTATCACCTTAACTACACACAAATAAGGTGGTTAATTAGTGCAGCTTTGAGCCACTTAACTAGGTCATTAACTCACGCATTCTCAACCATAGCCCAAATCATGCCAAAAAAAAAAAACACTACTCGCATGCTACAGTTTTGCTTTGCAAGTTTTGCAAAAATTGTCTCAATGTCATGTTATATCAAGCATGGCCATTATTATAATATTGACACATGAATAATCTCCTCTTTTGCCCAAATCATGCAAAAAAAAACACTACTTGCATGCTACAGTTTTGCTTTGCAAATTTTGCAAGAATTGTCTCAATGTCATGTTATATCCAGCACGGCCGTTATTATAATGTTGACACATGAATAATCTCCTCTT
>Ga0116227_10001022_pt1 | contig 59980 bp, 49 predicted proteins | sample S1TSphgellanicum_FD_89693 | JGI IMG/M metagenome (GOLD analysis project Ga0116227, IMG submission 89693) | Host-associated microbial communities from peat moss isolated from Minnesota, USA - S1T2_Fb - Sphagnum magellanicum MG | ecosystem: Host-associated > Plants > Peat moss > Unclassified... | reverse complement strand
TTACCAAACAAATTGAAGGAAAGTGATTGGGGGAAGATTTTTAAAAAAAAACCAAATTGTTTTGTTTGGGGGGGGGGGGGGGGGGGAGGAGTTGGTTTGTTTTTTGCCTTTTGTTTAAAGAGTTGAGTTGGGGCTCTTCTCCATTGCAGCACTTCAATGGCCCCCACATCGCACAAGAAGTGCTGCAAAGTGTCAGAATTGCAACTAAATTTTCTCTTGTGGACTCTCTTCACTGCCGCCCCGGACGGACCCCTCCCCTCCCTCTCCCTCTCCCCTCTCTCCTCTCTCCTTTCTCTCTCTCTCTCTCTCTCTCTATCATTCCGACAAATCATGCGTTTGCTTGCTTGCTTGCTTGCTCTCATATTCATATCCTCCTGCCCGTTTTGTTGGCTTCCTTCACTTGTTGCTTGTTTCCTTTCCTAGCTTTTGCTTGTTTTTTTTTATTTTTGGTTTTTTGCTCTATGTCCCTTTCACTGGAGAGAAGAAGAAGATTGTTGCTGTTTTGCTTTCTCCTAGGAAATTGCAAAAGTAAGAAAACAGCTAGAAAAGAAAACAAGCAAGTCTAGAACTTTTAGTGCTACAGCTTTTTGGTTGTTGTTATTGTTGTTGTTTTGTTTTTTTGGGAGTAGCTTTTGTTTCTTTGGCCTTACAATGGAGAGGAGCTTGTTGTCGTTTTGCTGCTTCTAGAAAGACAGAAAAAGCATGAAATCTGTAACTCTAGAGAAAACAAGCTTCAAGGCTAGAACTTCTAGTACTACTACAGGTTGTTGTTGTTGTTTTTTTTTTTTTTTTTTGGGGGGGTAGCTAGCTTTTGTGTTTCTATGGTCTAGTTTCAATGGAGAGAAGAAGAAGCTTGTCACCGTTTTGCTGTTTCTAGAAAGACGGAAAAACAAGCAAAAAATTCAGCAACAGAGAAAAAAACAACTAGCAGCTGCAGCTTTAGGTCTAGTAGTTCCGCTACTTCAGCATGCACCTGTGAAGGAAGATTTTGCAACCTGTTGAGGTCGAGGTCGATGCAGTCGCTTGTTATGGATTTTTACCAGCACGACTCGTGTCGGAGTTTGTTGAAAAGCTTGAATCTTGCAGCAGCAGCTCATGCATCGTCGCCGCCAGATAGCAGGAGGAATCTGCATATTGTAGCAGGAGGAAAAGGAAAAGGAGGAGGAGGAGGTTCTTCTAGTGTTGTTTGCAGCTCAGGCCGGCCGGTTCAGTACTGTCACCAGCATCCACATCATGAGAAACAAGATCAGCTGCTGAAGCTGTTGCAGCTGCAGCAGCTTTTGTTTCCAATACTTCTTGTGATGATGATGATGGATCATGGAGCTAATGCTCAACAAGCTTACAACAATGTGGATGGCTACACCTGTGCAGCTCAATCACCGTCATGCACCTCCTATGCTTTGTACAGGACACAAGGCAGTGGAGAGAATCTGACTTATGTGAGCGGTCTCTTCAACACAACTGCAGAAGCAATTGCAAACATCAGTAGTAGTACTGGGGGTCTCAATCTCACGGCAAACTCCACAGCTTCTTTGCCTCCGGGGACTCCTCTCTTCATCCCGCTTGCTTGCAACTGCGTGCGACGAAGTTACAAAGGAAATGTAAGCAGAACCTACGAAGCGACTGCCATTTGGACCATAGTCGAAGGCAACACATTCTTTCTCATTGCCAACAACACATACGAGGGCTTGACGAGCTATCAAGCCATAGAAGCTGCAAACCCTCTGCAAGAGGCCACAGATCTCGTTATTGGGAGCCACAGCACCATCCCATTACGATGTGCATGTCCTTCTACAAGACAAGTTGGAACCAGATTTCTGCTTTCTTTCGCTGTCTTCCCACAGGAATCAAGATTGGGGGACTTGTCTTCCTATTTCAATGTCTCTGTTGCAGATCTAGAAGCAGCAAACGAGATCAATGCTACGACAACCCTATCACCGTTTTCCACTCTTCTTGTTCCTCTTGTCAGACTCCCTCTTCTCTCTTCCATTTCCTTTCTTCCTGGATCTTCCTCTAGTGCTCCTACTGCTGCTGTATCTCCTTCAACTCAGCTCTCTCCTCCCTCTTTGCCTCCGTCGGCTTCTTCTTCTTCTGGCAATGGAACATCCAGCAAGAACTTGTATGTTGGAATTGGAATTGGCCTTGGTATAGGTTTGGTCGTGGCTTCCTTAATAGGGATTTGTCTGGTACTTGTGTGTCGGAGGAAGATGAAGAAGATGATGATGGTGGATTCTGATGCACATGGAGGAGGAGCTAATGCCTCCTCAAGTTTGCTATTGGCATCTGATGTTGCTACAAAAACTGCTCAGTCTGACACCATCAAAGAGTATGATGGTGGCTTCCAAGATGTGTTGTTGGCAGAGATGTCAGATGTGGTGGGATCTGATAAGCCGCTTGTTTTCTCATATGAGGAACTCCGAGATGCAACTAAGGATTTCAGTGATGCACAACGGATTCAAGGATCTGTTTTCCTTGGTGAATTGCGGGGAACTTTAGTTGCCATCAAGCAAATGAAAGGCAACATGACACAGGAGCTCAAGATTCTTACTCAAGTTCACCATGGAAATCTGGTACAAGCTTCACACCCTCTTGTTGTTGTTCTTCTTCCCCTCCAAAGCTTTTCACCCTCTTCTTCTTCTCTAAAGCTCACACTCTCTTCTTCTTCTTCTCCTCAAAAGCTTTGCTCCCTCTTCTTCTTCAGCTTCTTGGCTATCCATCAGGTTTGAAGTGTTGTTGACATAGCAAGCTCTTGAACAACCTTGGAACAAGTACATAATAACTCTTGCCTCTTTGAAATTGTAGAAATCACCAACATTAAGAGTGAAGAAGGGGAGAAGAGGACCCAAGCACAAAATCTGTTTCATAACATTTGCAATAGAAGAGTTCGGTGGAACTCAATTGAAAACCAATCTTGTTCAGAAAGGAATTTCTGCAGCAGATCCAATTTTTGGAATTGTTTTTGCTGATTCTGTTATATTGTTGGTAGCCAGTCCTTTGGAGGACCAGTTGTATTTTGGTGCCTAGAAAGTTGAAAACACCGTTAGGGTTTAGGGTCTTCACTATGGATATGTCTCTATTTTCTAAGCACAAAAATATGTGGAATGGTAGCTAGTGCTACAGGCCATATGTATTAGGTACACCCTACAGCTTTTCTGGCACTATGAGATTGTGTTTTATTCCTGCTCTAATTATGAAGCTCAACTTGAGTGGGAATGGCTTGTAGGTGAAGCTGGTTGGCATGTGTCTAAGCTCAGAGCATCTGTACGTGGTATATGAGTATGCGGAAAATGGATCTCTAAGTGATTGCCTGCATAAAGAGGCAGACCCAACATCAAACTTTTCCCGAAGTGTTCCATTCTTGCCGTGGACGACAAGAGTTCAGATAGCCTTGGATGTTGCATCGGGCCTTGACTACATCCACAACTACACAAATCCAAGTTTTGTTCACAAAGATGTGAAAAGTAGCAACATACTGCTTGATGGAAACTTTCGAGCAAAAGTAGCAAACTTTGGTATGGCAAAGTCGGCAGATGGCTCAGCAGCGGGGCCAATGCTCACCAGGCATATTGTAGGGACACAGGGTTACATGGCTCCTGAGTATCTTGAACACGGTTTGGTCACACCCAAAGCTGATGTCTTTGCGTTTGGTGTAGTCCTGTTGGAGATTCTTTCAGGCCAGGAGGCAATCATAAGGCCTGGTGAAGGTGACGTTGGACAATGGAAAGAAAGGGTGCTCTCATCTCAAGTTGGGGAGATTCTTGAAGGGGATAATTATAAGGAGAAGCTTCAAGCTTGGATGGACCCATTGTTGCAAAATGGATATCCACTTGACACTGCCTGTAGTGTGGCACAGTTGGCAAAGACGTGTGTGGATTCTGATCCTGCATTACGTCCCAACATGAAAGACATAACTTATGCACTCTCCAAAATGTTGGCATCCTCCTTGGAATGGGAGTCTTCTGCAATATTTGGAAGCCGAGACATGAAAGGCGTTTCGATTGAGGCTAGATGATTACTCCACATCCAAGGTACAGCTTGTTAGGGTGTTAGTCACTTGTTAGGGTATAGCTTCTTACTTAGCTCGTTAGGGTATTGTTGGTCTCTCAATCAGGTGATACGTACTATCTCACCCTTTTGCTTGAGATCTACGGAAGACAAGAGGGCTGTAATACAGAGTCAAAACTTAGAAATTGTCGGAGGGTAGCATTATGTTGTTACAGTAAATATGGCCATCCCCTTCAGAATACTGGAAGTGCTAAGGGTTCTAGTTTCTTGTTGACATGCATAATAGCCTCTGCAAACAAGGCTTGACATTTGGTGATCGAATCTGTACCCATCAGAATATGCCAGATTATGCTCACAGTACAAAACACTCAAAAAGAGTGAGTAAAATGAGAGTACTTTTGAGGCAGAGTTTTACTTCCAAGCACTGATGTAACTAGCTTATATATCTGTCAATTTGAGGCTATGGTCATTAAATCCATGAGGACTGACCCCATGAGAGCTTGGAAGGTTTGCAGTTTTGGGATTGTTGTGGTAACATTTTGGTAATGATACTACCTCCATGTGTAAACCATTGTAATAGATGAGGTAGAGATTAAACCATTTTCAATTCTTCATGAACAAGGTCAGAAATTAGTTTTGGATATTTTGCTACCTCATTAGAGTTCTAAGACTATATGCTCGAGGAGGGGGCAAATTGCCACAAATCATAATTTAGCCTAATTCCACTGCCCAGCAAGAGTGAAAGTATGTAAAATTTCTTGACCAATTTTTTTCAGTTCAAAGCAGCAGCTCTTAAATGATATTGAAGAATTCACAACTTTCAATTTACCTGCCATTCTGCCAATAGAATCATGTGCAAAAAAGTGCATTAATCCCAAAAGGTCCAATCAATCTGATTAAGGTTGATGGATGATTTCACATGTGCACTGAAAACAGTTACATTATCCAGTAGTGTTCATCCAACTGAAGACAGTTCATTTCCAGTTCACACATGTTCGTGCTGCGAATCCAATACCACAGGATCATCACCAATGATCCCTCCACAGTCAAATGAATAGATTGCCACTCAATGCACACCAACAAAGCATGGAAAATATCAAGAGACTGCTCAACATTGATGACAATGCATATAAACTACTTCTGGAGAAACTAGAGATTATAAGGACAGGATCCAGGCCATATAGATGATTCAAAACTACAGGCATGGAGTCCTCAATTTGGGGGGCATGCCCAAAGGAATGTGGAGATCTGCAGATAGTTTCCATCTCCAGTTTTGTGTTGATGCCTGCACAGAAAAATACTTTTCGGGAGACACTTCATGCCTCCAGTCCAGACCTAAAGAATGCTCTTCGCCATAACAATTCCTGTGCATGCATTATGATCCAATAAGTAATCTGGTCCAAATTGGCAATTAAGTTCATCACAAATACCTTCTGGATAACAAAATGACAGAGTATGGGTGAACAGAAAGCACACCTGTATGTCAATCCCCAGCGATTACAATCCCTTACGTGCGAACTGCTTACACAAAGTTGAAGTGCACCATGCAGGTCATTTGTGACCTTTAAAGCTGTCTCTATACTTCCCTTCACAGAATGTTTTGCTTCCATGCTACACAAAGTGAAAACCCAAGTCATATTGAGAAGCATATGACACTTGAAAGAAGCATTTGTACAGTAATGTAAAGCCAACATTGGGCCCAGTGACTTGATTTACATCTGGTGTACAGCTATATCCCTGACTTTAGGTCATCAAGTACTCACCTTACTTGATTACCTTCACTCAAATCTGTTATGTAAGACATTGTAAGGACATTTCTTTCTCCAATCCGATGTAAGCCCTTCACACACAGCTCTTGGGTTCCTTGAAAGTTGGTGATGAAACTGTGCCAGACAAGGGTTTCACTGATGTTAGCTTGGGGCATGGACCTGTCCCAAACCTTTTATGTTTCACAGGAGAAGGTGACAACCACATGAGAAGCATTTGCCAATAATATCCTAATGTCTCTCAAAGCCCCAACTTTTTGACATGAGAATCTAATAGCAAGAGCAGACAGGTCTGGCCATCTGAATTGTTTGGCCCAGTTGCTCTATCCCAAGGTCACCCTTAGCCACCATTAATCCCCTTCGGAGATGAGGCTGTGACAAATCTAGGGGTGCTCAATCCAAGACCCAAAACAGGGCCTGTCTGACATGTTGTACCCTCACTTTTACAAGATCCAATATCTCATATAAACCCCCAATCTACTCTCCCCCCAAGTGTCCAATTAACCCTTCCAGATGTCTCTTATTTACCATTTAAATTGAGACACCCATGTTGCCTGCTTGCGAGCAGCATCAGTCCATGTCAAATCAGCCCAATGTAAAGACAAACCCAAATGCACGAAAAAAAATTTCATTGGGAAGCTGACCTGCTAGATATGTTTCCAGAGCCCTTAAACGGTGTTGTTGTCTCCAATCGTAGTGAATGCTGTCCTCTGCACCATCAACACAAGAATGACTGCTGCATCTCTTCAGGAGAAGGTGACAACTACAAGTTTCCTCCTTGAAATTATGACTCCAATAAAGACATCCATATAGACAATCATTTTCATCAACCCCTTGGTAGTTGACAAATTTCTTAGAGCCATGACCAGAGATGATATCTGAAACAACACTATGCAACTTGCCTCAAATTTGTCATGTATGAATTAGTTAGTGCCATATTGTGCTTCAAAAGCTTTTTGGATTGGAGCCGCAGTACACAATCCCCAGTCCTCAAGTTGGCAACCACACTCTCCAACACCTTTTCCATCAAAATAGTGCCAAAATGTCAGCAAAACCCTTCAATTTTGTGTTCTTGTATCACCAAAAACAATTCCAAGTAAACCAAGGGGCAGAACAGTATATCATAAGCATGGAACAGAGCACTGTCCTTCTGTTGTGAGACAACTTACCTGCAACCTTTGCTTCATATCTTTGCCATCATACTGAATCAACCAACAATCCATCTGTACAGATAAGAACATGTTCCCTTTACTTCGACTACCCACACAGATGCATCTGGATCAGAGACAGCACTGACCTTCTTAGCCTCCCTCCCTTGCTCCAATTCCACCTCCAGAGTGGGATCCCCTACAGAGTCTGCATGGAAACTGTGGCACAGCCAGGAAAGAATTGAGAAACTGACAGCAATATACATGCAAAGCAGATGTTATTCATTCATGTTGGTCAATTGCAAGAAGATAGCAGCTGTAAAGTCAGCAAAATACCAAGTTGATAGTCTTGAAGCTGGCACAAACTTGTGAGATGTATTGAAAGTGAAATCAGCTCCTGCAGCAACAAGTTGCAAATCAGTTTGCAACCTGTCACATTACAGACAATGTCCCATCTGCAACCTCCATTGCACCCATGCTGAGACAACATCACTTGCTATTGCTAGCAAGGAGAGTGCACTGTATACCATATTTAACAATGTCAATTACCTCCTTTGAGATCATTTGCATACTGTGTTGCTAGCATGTGGTTCACATCCAGCTTGTGTGATGTTGACAGCCATATAGACTTGTTATCACCTATGCTCCCTTGCTCAATACAAGTAGACACTGTTCACAACAAAGCACATTCTGTCAAACATGTCACAACATTTGCACACAACTCTTCCAAAAACAGAGACAAATAAAATGCAGTAATATCTGACCAGTAAATAGGCCTCTGCATCATACAAAGAGAGCAATACTGTTAATCTCTACCTGAGTGATTTTCACCAATGGCAATGTTGTCTTCAAATTTTTTTCCCTGCTCCAACTCAATGAAGGCAAACCTGTCCTTTTCATTCTAGAAACCACCCACAACCAGTGTTTTTTTTTTCAGTTCTCTGGTTTCAAAAGTTTGGCAATTTTTCTAAAAGAAATGGCGTTTTTTTGTCCAATTTACACTTGAAAAACGAAAATTACCATTTTTTTACATATTTTGTTGTTGCCAAGTGGCGTAAATTCACCAAAAAAAAAGAAGAACCACTGCCCAGAACCTTTATATGAGCATTATCATAAGTATTGAGAATTTTTCCATAGTTACAATTTCAGTGAACCTAAATAGAAAATGACAAAGCTACAGAGGTTTCAGATCTGACTACAAATACAAATCTTGAAAGGAAAAAGAGGAGACCCCAACCCTAGACAACATACAAAAATCTGGGGAGAGACAACACAGGAACAATGGCACAGTCATATGCATGTACAGTGACCTTCAATGGCAACATCTACAGTATTGACCCATTAACATCCACAGCGAATTGACCAGCTCCTGGAAGTGGTGCAAGTCAATGTCAAACAGTACCCAACATAATAAGCTGCTGTCACAAGACCAGCAGCAACAGGAAGACTCTCTGATAATGCTGGCTATCTCAACAAAACACAAAATAGAAGAAGACAAATAGCAAAAACCAGGAAGAAAGGGGAACATAATGAGAAGGAAAAACAGAAAGTGATCTTTGAAGGTAAAAGTGGAATTTCAAAATCTCCTCACTCCAGACTAATAAGCACACACAAATTCCACAATTGTCCTATGCTAAAACCCCTTGTGCTGCTTCAGGGGATTGCAAGACATGTAGAAAGCAGGAAAATTTGGAGGAGAATTAGATGATGCTCACGTCAACAACAAATAGCATGCCTGGTGATTGAGAGATGGAATGGCTATGGGCTTTCCGCCTTTCCATCCAGAAGCCTGATTCCACCTTCCCTGATGTGGAGGCCACAGGAATTGTACTGGGTAGGAGGACTGCTCCAGGAGGGGCACTGTGAAGCCTTCCTGCAACCACCATGGCATCCAACAGGTGTGGCTCTGATATTTTGACAGTACCAAGTGGAACCTGGAAAACAAAATTCACCTCTTGTCAGAGCAAATGCATATGAGAAATCCACCTGGAAGAATACAACACCATGTTCATCACCAACAATGTTAGGTTGAAAAAAACAGTACTCACTCGCACTGTCGTTAATGTATCTGTCAACAGTTGTGCTCCAAAATCAGAAACTCCATCATGTCCCTCGCATTCAACCTCCACTGAACGCTCCAGAGCACTGATCTGCAGTAAAAGGTACTGGGCCAACAATTAGGTATGCATAGGTTTTGTAATTCTCTTTCACATTCTCTGGGGATTTTGCACATCTGAGAAAAACGCATTTTTGTCCGGCAAAAGATGAATAGAGTGTAATAGACAGGATTCAGGTGTTGCAAAGCTGCTGCCAAGGGTTTTACCTCGGATACAATTGCACTTGAAGAATTGCTGAGATTGCTGGCACTGTTTGCATCCTCCTGAACCACGAGGCCGATGATGCTCCCACTCAAGGGCTTGCTCGATGCAGCTCTCAAACTAGCACCACCACCTCGTGACGACGTCCGGGACGAAAGCAGAGGCGTCAAGTTTAGAAAGGAAAACGGCCATGCCAATGAAGAAGTGGAAGCATATGATCTGCTACTTTTCTCCCCACCGCTCCAGAGAGAAGAGAGCACCTCCATGGACACACAACGCTTCGCAATACCCCCGTCCTCCTCCTCTTGCACATGTCGCCCGCCGCGGGGTGGAGCCCAGCTCTGTGCATCCATCGTCACCATGTTAAGAAGAGGACTGCTACTACACATCTATCTCCAAAAAAAAATTTAAAAAAAGGGAAAAAACCTCTTCCGCAACAAACTTCCCCAGATCTCATACCCGTTCAAGCAAAGCTTTCCATTCTCTGCAACAGAAAATGAAAACCCTAGAGAACAACGGATACGTATCTACCTCTATTCTTGGCATCCACGGAAACCTATAATTTGAAACCAGCCCGTGGATTTCGAAAAGCGCGAATTGCTGCTGACACGTTTTGCTGTAAGCTTTTTGTCTGAGAAACCGGCAGGGTTTCAAATACAAAATGGCGGCAAGTAGCACAAGACAGCACAACATACTACTGTGCATCTCGACTGATCTACATGCCCTATAGATAAGCAAAACGCTCACGCGAACTGCAGATCACGCAAAAAAGAAAAATCCTCGCAAAGTCTTTTGAATTTCTCCTGAAATCTCTGCAACCCTAGCTAGATTTTGCGCACCCATTTCCTCCTTTAACTCATGTTATGGGAATAGACTTCATCGTGCAATGTATTTTAATAAAGGTTTTTTAATAAATAATAATAATAATAATTATTATATATAGATTTTTTTAATTAAAAAATTTGTGAGGCAAGTGGACTTGTGATCATCCATAAGAACACTTAGCCAAATTTGTTTAATGTGAAAAAAAAAAAGTAATTTTTTTTCAAACTTAACTATATATTGGTGAGATACAAGAACTTATGATTTTTTCACGATAAATGATCAAGAGGTCATTCATCCTTGTCTTTTTGCATTTATTTTTTTTAAGCAATGTGTTAATATTGTTTTTAGTTTTTGCTATAGAGAGGAAGATTGTGTTAGTGGAAAATGTTTGTTCTAAATATTTTATTATTATTAAATTTCATGATTTTCATGCAGCATTAAAAGGTGAGATAACTTCGTTTTCTCTCTTCATTGGTTTCTATAGGTTGCACGTTTTTTGGCCTTTTTTTTTGTTTTCCCTAAGACGGTTTTGGCCATCAATTTTTATTGGATTTTTTTTGCCCCTGTGGTCTAAATATGTTGAGTTCAACATTTTATTTTTTGAAGTATGGCAACATCTTTATGGGATTTTTTTCAGAAAAATCCCTTAAAGATGTTGCAACAATGTTTTTTTTGTCTTCTAATGGCAAAAATTCATCACCAAAAACCCTGATTTGAATAGTTAAATTAATCTTAAAATTTTAATTCTATGATAATTTAGATTCAGTTGTACTAGAAAAATAAATCTAATAATGGTTAAGAAGATGGAAGTTAATAATAATATTTAATAAAAAATTATTTTCTTATGGATTGTATTCTAATAGTTTAAATAAAAAGTTTCAGTATTAATTTTAATCTTCATTTGAAAGGAAAAAAAAATTTTAAAAATGTGAGAAAGAGGTAAAGGTAATGATAAAGGACATGGAAAGTTTGAAAGGGTATATGACAAATTTATATTTTTAAAAAAATGATCTTTATATGTGTCCATCATCATATTTACTCTTTAATGTTTTTTTCTCAATTTTGAGAAAGATGGACTAGCAATCAATCCACAAGAGGATGTAGTCAAATTTGGCTAGAGATCAAAGAGCAAAATAGATTTTTTTGAAAACCTTGCGTTATATCGGTGACATACAAGACCTATGGTTTAAGGAAGGCAAACTTAGTGTTTGTTTTCTTGAAATATGATAACTTTGCTTTTTTTTTTCCCCAAAAAAAAACCTTGGGATAGGTTGCAACCTCCAATTTATTTTTTTGTTATCATGTGGCAACAATTTGCCACCAAAAAAAACATTGGGACCTCTTCCAAGTTGAACTAACTAATGCCATAGTGCGAAGGCCAATTTGACACTAATTATATTATTTTCAAAAGTGATGAAATTAAGAAAATGTTAGAATTTTTTTTCTAAAAAAACATGAAAAACGTGATGAAATACTTGGGAATTATATCATTTGTCAAAATGGAATCTTCAAAATTAAAAAATTAAATATAATCATGAGTAATTGAAACATTAATTCAATGAAAAATGAAATGATAATAATTCAATATGATCATGAAAAATTGAAACAAATCAATGTGATGATGAAAAAAATGAAACAACAATAATTTTTTTTAAATTAAAAAAATAAAATAAATAAATAAATAAATATATATCTAAAGTCATAATGCATGCACATGATGACGTTTTTCTTCATTTTGAGTTATAACATCTATGGGAATGATGGGCATCCCAAATAATAATTTAAATTTAAAAATAAAAAATCATGTAGGTGAAAAGGGTAAAGAAGAAAAATAACTAGGCTTGAAAAATGTTGTTGGAAAAGATGATAAATGTATGCAATGACAAAAATATGTGATGAATAGTTGAGATCCATAGACTTTGGATAAATCTAAAAAACATGAATTATGTGATTATGTGCTTGAAGCCATAGACTCTTGATAAATTCAGAACACATTTGAACATAAAATGTGCCCAAATCAAAAAGGTGTTTAGGCACTTCTTGGGTTTAAGATCTTTTAATGGTTCAAAAGAACTTTTAATCTATGAATAAGCTTTTTTTCAATAACTTTTGATGGCAAGGCTCGTATCGATGATCGTCATTGCCTTAACAACCTATTTAAGGAGTTGAATTCTTATAACTTTAATCATATTTGTTAGATTTATAGTTAATCAATGTCCCTTCCTTCATGAAACCTTAACATGAGTTGATAACAACATCTTTTTTTTTAATAACATTTCAAAGTGACATTTAATTTTTTATCACCCTTAGTTTGCATGCGTTTATCCTTTGTTTGAACAACTCATTAGATAATAAATGGTTCAACTTCAAAATTCCATTTCAAAACATTTGCACTATCATATCTTTTTTAGCATATTTTTTGACAAAATGCTTGAAGCCCATCATTCTTGAATTTTATCATGTTTTAGCCCAGAGGTGGATGTTTGGGTTAAAATTTGATCAATTTTCTTAATTTTTGGATTATCTTCTTTAGTTTATTTGATAATGTTTGAACAAGACTTGGAGTATCCCATTTTTTAATTACAAATATTTTTTGATGTGCGTGCATACATCCCATCGATCCTGCGGGTATCCATCTTTTATATTGTGTTCATAACAACAAATGTACATAAACCCACAATGTGATTCGCAACACCTTTGTTGCCATTATAGGAAATGCTAGTTTTCATACAATACATGGATTACTACATGCATTTCTATGTCTTTTACAGGATTGTGCCAATGTCATTTGGAGCTTGAAAAGACAAGAAGGCCCTCTTCTTTTTTGTCTTGGTTATTTTTTTTCATCATAAAATTTCAATCACATTGCAAAGGATGCAAGCATCTTGCATCCTAAGTCGAACAATAGTAGTAAGGCTATCTAATTCTGGACTTCCACCCCTTGAGGTCACCACCCATCACAACAATGGACCTATTGCAAGCGATTAGTTTTTGATAGAGCAAAATATGACCAACGTACTATAGGCGGTCAATTTTTGACTTGGAGGGATTTGGACTTCTAGTTTGAGCTAACTTGACATCCTTTAAATTCTCCCTTTTAATTTTTTTAATTCCATTCTACATTTTCCAAATTTATGGTGTGTTTATTAGGAAAGTTTTGCAGGGTTGCATCAAACTGGTAACGGTAAATGAAAATAAAAATGAATCAATCTCGGCCGTATATGAAGCTTGCAATGGTTCAGATCGCAGCCGTCCAGAATTAGGGTTTGGTGAGTGTTAGGGTGTTGTGTATTTTGCATCTAAGTACAAGAGCCACGAATTGGCCTCTTCCCTTTTCTGTTGGAAATTTCTGGCGTTGCAGTGGGAGGAGGTGGAGGAAGGAGGAAGCGTCGGGGCTCCGTTGTCATCATCATGGTGCACGTTAGCTTTTACCGCAACTGTAAGTAGTGCTTCTTCTGCCGTTGTTGTCTCCAACCCGTTGATGTCTTCTCAGCTTTCCCGTCTTTTGTTTCTGGCATTTCTTCCCGGGTGAAGATTTTGTGTCGTGCTTTCTGCTTCTGTTTGACCTATGTAGCTAGGGCTAAGCCGTAGTAGTCTTAGTTTGAATTTGCTGGTGGTTTTTATCGTTGTAATGCAGATGGAAAGACATTTAAGAAGCCTCGCAGACCTTTTGAGAAGGAGCGGCTAGATGCTGAGCTGAAGCTGGTGGGAGAGTATGGTCTGCGCAACAAGCGCGAGCTCTGGAGAGTGCAATATGCTCTAAGCCGTATCCGCAACAATGCCCGTATGCTTCTCACACTGGATGAGAAGAACACTAGGCGTATCTTTGAAGGAGAGGCTCTTCTGCGTCGAATGAACCGCTACGGCCTTCTTGATGAAAGTCAGAACAAGCTTGATTATGTGTTGGCTCTCACCGTCGAGAATTTCTTGGAGCGACGCCTCCAGACTCTCGTGTTCAAGTCTGGCATGGCCAAATCCATCCATCACGCCCGCGTTCTGATCAAGCAACGTCACATTAGGTTAGTTTACTCAACTGAATTGTATGGCATCTAGAATAGAGATTTAGGGATCTGAGTATTGCTGCTCATGGCTGCTGATGTATCCCATGGATACACTCTTGTCTGAGCTGTACAACAAATCAACCAGAGACACTCGTGTGTTATTTTTGCTTAGAGATAGTACTTAAATCAATCACTGATGTAAGTCTAAGCTGATATTAGGGCAAAATTAGGGCTTTAGAGGATATTGTGGCTTAGTGTCTTTTCTCATATATAGGGTGAGGGTTCTTTCAGGGTTTAAATATGTGAAATGCAGCATTGATTGATGTTGCAATTGTCAGTAATGCAAGATCTAGCAATGTGATTTGCTCACTGAATGCGGTTTGTCAACATTTCAGGGTTGGCAAGCAAATTGTGGATGTGGCTTCATTCCTTGTTCGCGTTGATAGCCAGAAGCATATTGACTTCGCTCTCTCCAGCCCACTTGGTGGTGGCAGGCCTGGGCGTGTGAAACGAAGGAATCTAAAGGCAGCATCCAAGAAGGCTGCAGGTGGTGATGGTGATGAAGAAGAGGAGGATGATGATTAGAGGCATAGTTTGGGACTTTTTCCTCATTTTGTGGCAGTGGAATTGATGGAAAGGGTTCTTCTGAACAAGGTCATGGGCAGTAATTTTTTTTTCTACTGGATCTGTGTCCTAATGTGGAATCGACTGAATGTGGGCTGCTATGCAATTCCATGGCATGGAATTATGCTTGTTATGCTCTGGTCCTGTGTTAGTCCTTTGCTCAAGTGTGGATCAGATCACCATGAATGATGAGATGCCAGATTCCTAGTCTGGATGGGATTTTGTGGAAATATATGAGATTAGCAGTTCCCTGCTACGACATCATTCACTTTGAGGTATTAATTTTTCTTTGAAATGGCTGTAGTTGTGGGTAGAGGCCAGAAACAGAGCCCATTATTTGAATGGATGCCAGAGAATTCCTTCCTTTGTGACATCATTGTGTTGGTTGTGGTCTCTCTAATTTCTGCTTTCAATCATGATATGCTTCTCCATTTCAGGAGAATGTGTGCAAAAGTGGACTGCCCCATAAGAGTCTAGCAGCAGTTTACCTTTTCATGGTGGACTGTCTGCCGCATGGGGCTTAGATTGAAGCTGACTAGAAGATGGTGGGAAGTTGCGTGTCACTTTTCTCCATATGTGTCAGCTACAGACAATTGAAATCGTTGTTTCAGCTCTCAGTTGGATTGGTTCTTGCAGACAAGTAAGATTGAGTGCTTAGAGTCTATGTGGAAATTTCCAGCTGTCTAGCCTTGTTTGCAGGACTGTCTGCTGGAAGGGGCTTAGTTTAGTGCTGCAAACAAGATGCTTCAGGAGGGCTGTTTGTGTTGTCTCCTCCATGTGGCAACTACTTGTGATGATGTTTCTTGATGCTACTCAACCTGAGTATAATGCACCAGACCAGGGATTTTTTCAGTAGTGGTGATCTGAACTGTCGGAGGCCCCCTAGAGTCAAAGACCAGTCTGCTGTGCCTTCCAAGGATGCAAGACAGTGAGAGGGCTTTGAATTTTGTGTTCCTCCATTTTTGTTATCCTTCTGGTGTGTCTTTGACTATCTCTGCTGCTGAGGTGTGGGTGTGCAATGGGCTCAGTGATTCTGAACATGTGCAACTCAAGGATTGGATCAACATTACATGAATTGTGTTATGTTAAATGAGAAATGTGGTGATACACAATGTTTTAGCCACACCTCACAATTGTCACTGGAGAGGTGGGAAATGGGGTGAGATTTGGATATATTATAGCAAGAGATTAGCTCTTAGTCCTTTTGTGCAAATCAAAGATCGCTTGCTCAATCATGAATTCTGAGAGATCAAGTCTGACTGATTGCATGTTCTAGACCTTGCTCGAGTTTTTTTCTTACAGGATGTGTTTCCAGTGATGTGCTCGTATGATACATCTTTTTGTAGTGATGGACTATTCATGTGACTATGCTCATTCAGATTCTGTTAGTTTTGTTGGACCTGACACAATGGCTACCTTTGAACTGTTACTATGGAGTTTTCTCTGCAATCTCAATGGTATATCTTCACCTCTTAGAATTGAGTGAAAACTGTCTGAAACAGCGCGATGAACATGATTCTGACGAAAAACATGCAGTATGACAACTTTTCAAAAAAATGTTCAACAACAAAAACACATGAAAATTTTGAAACAAATATGTTACTCAAACAAGATTATCAATCCACCTTCATTTCTTTCTAATTCACCCAAACCTTCTAACAAGACAACTACAAGAACATGATAAATCCTCTAGGAAGAATCTAAAGCAGTGTGCTCATAAGTCATTTCTTGCCTTTCAATATTTAGAATTCTCTGCTGTGCTTTATAAGTCGTTAAAGGTGGATTGGTTTGATTGACAATTTTGTCTGATGATTTTACATGAGATGTTGAATATACATTTGCTTTTTAGCTTCTTGTTAATCAACACATGTGCCAATCACCTGTGGATCATTCAAGACATCCTTCAAACGGCTAGGTATCAAAGTCTGTCTAAAATACAGATGGCAACAGAGCTGAGACATCAAAACCTAAACAAGCATGAATATTTTCATTAGAACCAGTTTAGGGTTTAGGACGAATTTGCCCTAAATAGGGTTTCTGTTGAACTCACACCGTCAGATCCTATATCCAACGGTCTGAGATTCCTTTCGGGAACCCTCTCTTCCACTCTATAGCCAGCAGCTGTTCCTTGAACTGTTCTCTGGAGGTGCTGCAGAAAGGAGCGAGCGAGGAAACAAACGAGGAGGACGAGGCAACGCAGCAGCCATGCCTGCTGGTCACGGGCTGCGGTCTCGGACCAGGGACTTGTTCTCGCGTCCATTCAGGCACAAAGGATACATCCACCTGACAACTTACCTTCGCAACTACAAGATCGGCGACTATGTGGATATCAAGGTGAACGGCGCAGTGCACAAGGGTATGCCTCATAAGTTCTACCACGGCCGCACCGGTATCGTCTGGAATGTCACCAAACGCGCCGTCGGCGTCGTGATCAACAAGCAGGTAAAGTGGAGTCTCCTCTCGAATAGCTTTAGACCCTAGCTGGACGATCTCTTGCTTGCTCTGCCATGCATTGTCACGTTCATCCTACAACTTGTTCACTACAAACCCTAGTTCACTGATCTGGGCTTGAGTACTTTTATAAACTTCAAAATTGGTGATAGGGATGTAGAGGATCAAGGATTTTCTTGAGCATGTTGCTGTAGCTCTAAAATTTGTATGCAGCTCATATACTGATGGTTCATGAAGCCATCATCATCTCAGGGATTGGTTCACCATTTGCAGATTGTACTAATAGTCCGGGGGAAGTCTGAGTTATTGAGTCTGGAATAGAGTTGCAAGTTTTTGCTCCTGAATTGTGATTTAGAGGCCAGGTTTTACAGGTTCCAGGAGCATAATCCATATTGAATTGTGGAGAGATAAAAATGCAAGGTTGGATTTCATGTGTATTTTTTTTCAATTCTCCTATGATGATCCATGAGTTGCAACATGGCTTACATTTGATAATGCAGATCTGCTGATGACTCTTTGAAATTGGATCTTTTCCAGGTTGGTCATAGGATCATACAGAAGAGGCTTCATGTGCGAATTGAGCATGTCCAGCCATCAAGATGTAGAGAGGACTTCTTGGAGCGCCGGAAGACTAATGACAGACTGAAGGCTGAGGCCAAGGCGAGGGGTGAGAAAGTTAGCACCAAGCGGCAGCCTGCAGGACCCAAAGGTGGCTTTGTCCTTGATGCATCTACACTCCAGACTGTGACACCTATTCCATATGATGTCGTCAATGACCTGAAGGGAGGTTATTAAGTTATACTTTCTAGCATTTTTGAGGACTAGAGGATATGTGCTATAGCATCTCTTGTTTCTGGAATACATTGCCAATGAACAAACTAATTTGTCTTCAATGAGCTTTCTAGGATGTGCCTTTTCTGTCGGCTGCATACAGAGGCCCTTTGGCTCAGGATGATGGTCTTTTGATCAGGGTCTATGAATTTTGCCTCTGGTTTTTTGGGTGTTTTACTGCCCAATATCTTAACCGCCGAAAACATAATTTCTGGATGATAGTATTCTCCCCTTATGCTTGAGATGTTGTAACCCCCACAGTTGTTGGTCTTAAGTCTCAATGTGAAGATATTGCTTGCATGCCTAAAAGTTTCTCTCATGAGTTAAAGAGGCACTTGGTTGCCCTTGTTTGTTAAACATGGTGTTGTCACAAGAAGTGAAACAACTTTAAACAAAGTATGAAGGATGTTTGTAGGTTCTGAATTGTGTGATCTGGAGAAGGCTGTCAAGATAATAATGTTCTCCCAGTTCTTTGGATTCATGATAATATGTGAAATGAAATGTTTCATTTTACATATCACATGAGGAGGGTGTAGGACTTTTTATGTTCCCAATGTGTTCACCAAGGTCTTCCCAATAGCATCACAATTTTATCCCTTACGCTTTGCTCAAAGTTAACCTGGTTTCATGTCCTCCCACCCTGAAAAGAAAAAACACTGGGCCTCTTGGGTGCATCACCTCATTGGATAAGTAGAATTTCTATTCCCACGTTAGTTTTCCAGCATTTTCAACCTAGGCTAATGGCATTGTATGGGGGATATTTACAACCCCTGCCTAAGAGCATGGTTACATATTTAACCATTTTCTGATTGAACTGGGTCATAAGGGGCACAGCCATTCTTGTATGATCTCCCATGCTTGGTTGCTTGCAAATTAGCAGTGATGAGAATCAACTTTGAAGTTGAGGGATAAAAGGGGCTCTGAACTCTGAACGCATGATTACGACCAAATCAAAGCCAAAGTCATACTGCATGGTAGTGAATTGTCATCACAGTTTGATTTTCTTAAGAGTTCTAATTATACTCTATCATGCAATTACATTGCAGATATTGAGTTTTTGTGCCCATTGTTGTGTATTCATATCTATCTGTAAAGGAGTGTAATTTGTTCGTTCGTCTGTCTGTCTGTCAGGTTGAGACCTCCCAAACTACAGTGCCTTTTAGTACTCTTGGTACTGTTGGAAAGCACTTGATGAGTAGGGGTAAACCGAGTTGGTTTCATAATGTTTCAACCTACAGTGAAGTTATTGAATATTGAACAATTTTTTCACTGAAATTTTATTTAGATCAAAACTAAAAATTATAAAGGAATTTGGGTGTGCTCTTGGCATCATTGGAAAGCCCCAAAAGTTACACTAGTAATTTTTGAAATTGAAGTTGCCCAGACTTCTCCATCATCCATTAATGCATATTATCTCTTTTTCAAAGAACCTTGCAAGCATTACCCACAATATGATTCAACAATTGCTTTAGCTCCTACTCATTAAGTTTAGTGGTCAATTGTAATGTCCTGTAACTCCAAAACTACACTTTATATTGGATTGATTTTCACAAACATAATTGCTTCAAGATCACCTCAAAATGTTCCATATGTAGTTGTCATGACATGTTGTACACATTCAAGTCATTCACAAAGGCTTTCATGAACCTTTTCAAGCCTTCTCAAAGACAATGCTGTGTGAAGAAATCCTGGGCTATTCATGTTCTAGTCCTTGAACCCATTCCTTGTGACTACAACTATCTTAAAATTGTCTTCATGAGCAACTTTGAAAGATGAACATGCCAATCAGATGCAAGAATTTGTTGTGTTCCTACACACCAGTTGTGAGGAAAGAGCTATGAAAAGACTCCGATTTTTCAGGTTCAAGCTTGGAACACACCCATTCTCAACAAAGAGCTAGAAAGCTTTGTGTGAAACTTCTCACACAAATGCTGCAACAAATGTGTTCCAAAAACAATCCACACGTTAAGCTATGCATATCCCTTGAAGCAATAGGTGAGAAAACAGGTTGGCTTGTCATATAGGATATAACAAGTTGTAACAAGTTGTTGCAGTACACAGGAGGTTCACTCAACAGGATTTAAGACCTCATATCATCCAAGGAAGACTCCATCATATCTCTGAGGTTGCAGAGAAAACCAACACAACAACACTTGGAAGATAACCTATCTGTAAGTTCCAACAAAACAAAAACTAAAATGGAAACAACCAGTGCACTCCTAGCCTTATAAAGTGTCACTCAAAAAAATGTCACTCCATCACCTTCATCATGAATAGCAGTGACAAGGCTGCAATACTCCCTACTGACTTCATTGGCCTACAGTGGGTGTAGACAAATATCTAATAAACCCTCCCAAAATTTTGGGTCATGCAGTAATCCATTAAATTTTGTTTGCATTTCTGTCACATTTCTGGAAGCAACAGGGAAACTCAATCATTGTATTGGCTAGACAAGACAGAGGTAAAACTAAAATGAGGATTATGGCTGGAAATATTTCCACTGTTGACCATTACAAAGTAACTTAAATGAGTGGCCCTACTTACTCATTCCACAATTCAATATCACAGAATATGACCTGAATTGTGCACTTATTGACCTCTGTATTGCCAGTAAGTGCTCCTGCAAATGCTCAACACTCAACAAAACCATATGTTCTCGACCCAACTCATGTCACACACTGTACACATGACTCAAAAGCTTTACTTGGTCAAGTAATACACCAGAAAAAACACCACCACACAAGTCGCCACAATTGTGAATATAGTGCGTGTCGATTTGGTTTCAAATACCTGCATCGGCACAGCACAGGAGGTGTGAGACACTCTACACAGAAAGTTCGACAGGATCCAACCAGTTAACTCTCTCTCAGCTGGTGAATTGAATGGAGAGAATGCTGCAATGCAAAATCATGTGGGATTGCTGAAAAGCACATGGAAGTGTCCAAACAATGAAAAGATTGCACTTACCCGTTTGAATTGATTCATGGTTCCTGACATTATTCCTCTTGAAGCATCCATAGCACTTGCCTGGATGTCACAGACCACATGGATTGACAAATTTCAGTACAAGCTTCCCTACAATCTCATCACACACTCGCACCGACAGAAGATAGGGAAGGAGAAGAGTACCATGCCATCCAGCAACCGATTATGGCTATCCACCTCCCCATGAATGTCTGCTGTCAACTGCACCATCGCCTCAAATCATCTTAGTACTCTTCCAACTAATTATTCAATTAGTAGGCAAGCAAGGCTTTGGATCAATAAAGATAACTAGTGTTCTGAAGTGCTAGGGTTATGCAGCAAGCAGTATATGACAAAAAATGCCACACAAAGAGGTGGATCTAATTCCTGTCACCTTGTTGCAGTGCTCATACATATGCCGGTGAAGCAGTCCTAGAACAAGGCAGATGCATCAATACAAATGCCATATAAAGTAGATGTGTGTTACAGGTCTATGTAAGTAGTAGCCTGTTGCATAGATGCCAAGTGTGTAAGACTATAAATAATGCCATGAGGGATCCAACAAAATGTGGAGAACTGGAGAAGGGATGGTGCTAAGCACCATCCAATAGGTCTGAATGCATTTGCCACTATAGCAGCAATTGAAGAGGGCAGACTTATATCTATGGAATTGCAGAGAAATCTCCACAACAATTTGAAGGTAACACAACAATAAGTGCATTCATAACCTTATGAGAGGAGGTCACAAGTGTAAGACCATCATGTTCACACTTCACAAGGTCAACTTATAAATACTTTGACTGCCTAGTGCAGCTGTGAGTCAGACATTTATGTATGGGTATTCATGATGCTTGGAGATTACTAAACAACAAGTCAAAAGACAAAGAGGCATGTCACAATTCTGTGACATATTCTGGAAGGAATTCTCTGGTGAAAGAAATCCTAATCCACAAAATGCCATTGCTTTTCTAACGTTCAGTTTTACATGACATGAAGGGAGAACTCTCCAGGCTGCAAAGCAGCATGCACCCCTAATTGAAGCAGACAGCAAGTGTGAAGTATACCCTCTTCAGAACATTGACACGGTCATGAAGGGTGTCTAGCCCACGTTCATTCTCCTGCTCTGCAATCTCTGTGCTAGACACATATGGAGCTGATGCTCGCAGCCCTCCCTCCTCTACTGTATCAAACAACTGACCTCGAGTTGTCCTGTATTCTCAAACACACCATAAAGACAAAAATATGCTTCAATTGTCATCTACAGCATTCATGATTAAATCGAGCAAATGTTGTCACAAAAACTGAAACCCTAAATGCAGCTCTAGAAACCTGAAAAAATGCAACAGCTCCAAACAACAGTACATGGCTCTGATTGAGTATTCCCATTACAAGAACTGTAACAAAGCTTAACAATGTGACAAGCATAGTTAACCAAAATGAGGCTCTACAATCCCAGCATCAGCATTTCCAACAATTCATGGGTCTGATTGGCGACATGTGCCATCTTCAACCACATTGAGAGCTTCTTGGAAACATTCATGGCTTCTTCAATCCAGCACAATCACAACCAAAGCAACAACAGAAGGCCCCATCACAAAAAACCACAGAAGAGAGGAAAATGGAAGAAATACAGCCCCATGAACCACAAAGATTGGTAACCCTAAAACAGAGAAATGAAAAATGTGTCCATCATGAAATCTTCTCCCTCAGATCAACAAAAATTGCTCAAAATCCATTTGATATCAAACCTTGAGCAAGCAGCCAAAACACGAGAACAAAATGATTGAATACCCAACACAATCTTTTGTGGAAATTATTTATAATTTTCCAAAAAAAGAAAAAAAACCCTACAAACTTCACATGATGAGTAAATGCGCAAACATAGCAAAATCCCACCTTCTAGGGTTCATAGTTTTATCCAGCCAGGTAAGGCAGCGTCGGTCGACCTTCTTCTTCTTCTTCTTCTTCTATGAAAAATCCTGAAACTCAATTCCTCGCACCCAGATTCAAACTGCCAGACACGAAGGAATTTGCGGCGTGATGATAAACTCGCACATTGGATCTACGAAGCAAGCGCACGATTTGCTGGGCTGCAGCAAAGCGCATCGCAGCGCCTGTGCAATCGCAGTGGAAAGAAAATGATACGAGAGGATTTCGCAAGGCGTTTGATTTGATACCTACCTCGTCGAGACTGGTCTGAATCAGAACTATAAATAGACGTGGCCTCCTTTGATTGGTTAGATTCGCCAAAATTTGCGTTCTTTGGCAGACACTACCTAATTTTTAATTTTTTTCTTCTTTTCTTTCCAATTTTATGATATCGAGAATTGGCTTAAGTTTATCCCAAATAATTAGCAAATTTAGGGAAATTTCAGGCAAGAGTTTTTCTTTTTTCTTTTTTCTTTCAATTTTGAGATGTCGCTCAAGTGGCGATAATCCATAACAGTATTTAGCCAAATTGGCGATATTAAAAAACTGAAAGTGAAAAAAATCTTAAGCGCACTTTCATGTTGTAAGCAATTGTGGCGATTTCTGGCGATTTTTAAATTCTTTCTTTTTTAAACAGGGAATTTGTTACAGAAATCTCTTTTCCAAAATATTTTTCACAAAATGACGAAAATTCCGGAAAAAAAAACACGCCGGCCCACAGAGCCATTACCCGATCTGCCGCTCGTTGGTTTCACACTTAGTCCAGAACCAGTAAGTGAAAGAGCCGCCGGTTTCACACCTGGGCCAGAACCAGTACACGAAAGAGCCGCTGGTTTCACACTCGGGCCAAACCAGTACGCGAAAGAGCCGCTGGTTTCACACCTGGGCCAGAACGAGTACACGAAAGAGCTTCCGGTTTCACACTCGGGCCAAACCAGTACGCGAAAGAGCCGCTAGTTTCACACTTGGGGCAGAACGAGTACGCGAAAGACCCGCTGGTTTCACACTTGGCGCTTTTGGACATGCACACACGCTGCAGCCCTGCAACCAGAGCTTCATCTGCATGCTGCCGCGTGACGCAAACTCCTCATGCGCAGGACGACGCATGGCACCAAAAAAATCCATCTTCTTCTTCTTCTTCTGATGCTGCTGCTGCTGCTCTGAATATCCGAAACACTCTTCCAAAATCTGAGCTCTAATTGTCAAGCATCTCTCTGCCACCACACTGGTTGTTGATCTTGTGTTTTTCATCTTGAGATCTGCTTGTCAAGTTCTGTTTTGGAAAAGAAGAAGAAAAAGAATCTGAAGAGTATCTAGACCGATTGAGCATTGCTTGGTCCAAAAGCCCGAATTCGGTATTGGTGGTGGGTTTGCAGAGAGATGGCAGCTACAGCAGCAGCAATGGTAAGCTGCAATGCTAGGATGGGATTGAGCAATGGAATTCTCATCACGGTTCCTGCTCGGTCATCGTCAGTGGAAGTTGAAGCTTTAATATCAGCTTGTGGGTCAGCAAGAGCGTCGAGTTTTGGATCTTCTTCTCTTCAGAGCAAGAAGAAGAAGATCACTCAGTCGGTGGGGTATTCAAGAATTCCGAGTTGCAAGAAGAGCGTCGTGAGAGCGTCGCTCAAGAAGGGGGAGGGTGGCGAGAGGGTGGTGAGAGAATGGGCGTCTGAGAAAGCGGTGGAAGCAGGACCTTCGGTGAAGACCACGGATATTGGGGTTGACGTCAAAGCTGAAGAATTGTCAGACTCCGCTTCTTACGATAGATCGGTGCGCGACAGCATCTTGGACGTGGCATCCGACACTGCAATCGACACACAAGCTGGAGTTGATGAAGTCGCCAGGGAAGATGCGGAAGGTATATCACAGGAGTTAGGTCGTTCGGTAGAGGACACGGTTGTGGCTCTTGAAGATAAAGCCTCGGAGGTTGCCGATCGAGAGGTACGGAAAGAGAAGAGTTCTTCAGCAGAAAACCCGCCTGTGGCCGCCGCCTCTGCCGGACCCAATTCCAAAGACCAGGAGGAGCTCAAGGCCAGCATCCTGGACGTTGCCTCTGACGCAGCAGTCGACAACCAGCCGGAAGTTGACGCCGAAGCAGAGAAAGACGCTCAAGGACTGGTGGACAAGTTCGGAGGCTCGGTGAAGCTGACCCAAATGAGCATTCAGGAGCTTGCAGAAGTAGCTGCGAACCTTGAAAGCCAACGCGCAGGGTCAGACCAAGGAAATGGGAATTCAGGTGCAGCAAAACGACCAACCACCATCGAAGAATTCACTGAAGCCGGTGTGAAGATTGTGAAAGAAGGGATCGATACCCAACGTCCCAGCATTAAAGACATTACTAAGAAGATAGCATCAGGGATACGACAAGGGGTAGAGCAACTGCAGGGTGGGGTGGACGGCTTTATAGAAATACAGACAAAGCTAAAACAGAAAGCGGGTGAAGAAGCTCAAGCGACATACTCCGAGCTGTCCGAGGACAAGGCACAATCAGAAAAGGACTCTGATCCGATTTCAAAGATGAGAGAGAACTATGAACACGAAGTTGGGAATGAGCAATTGGGAGCAGCGGCAGGCAGTTTAGGATTTGGCAATCAAGATGCAAGTCAAGCAAGCTTGACAAGAGCAGCAGACACAGATCCTGTAGCACTGGAGAGAGATGATGAGTGGCAAGGAAAGTCCAACTAAGAAGGAAGAGGAGGAGGAGGAATCCATTCCTTCCTTCCTTCTCCTTTTTGTGTGTTGTTTTAGATTACAGAAAATATTTTTGTTGCAGCCAAAAAGCGAAATATAACAAAAGAATAAAAAAGAAATTGATTTTTGTGGGTTTCCATTGCTAGAAGTGAGAGAGAGAGGGGAAAAAAAAGGAAAAAAGGGTAATTTCTTTTCAGATGTCTATCTTTGGTTTTCAGTGTCTAGCCATGAATCTAGAAAGACCGATGATAATTCACCTTATCAACCTTCAAACACTAAAAAGCAACAAGCATTCATAGACATGTTAGCAGGCCTTCTCAACATTCAACCCTCAAGCACTAAATATTATATACCTGACATTTGGTATGTCACAAAGCCTTTGCAACTTTCAAAAACAACTAATGAACACAACAAATGTTTGATTTCAACAAGTAGACACAGAATTCAAATTTCATCAAATGAACTAATTCACAAACGAAGAACGTCAAATGATTGACATGTTGTGGAACCCTAACATTTGCACATATGATCATCTTCATTAATTCATCTCATTGAGTTCAAATGTGCATATTGTAATCAATGATCACATGTGCATATGACATTTGTCATATCTATGACAAAAACACACTGGCAACACAACCCATTTCATGGTTGAGTTTCATGAGCTGATATCAAGAATCAACAACACGTCCTCAACAATCACTTTCACATGCAACTGCAAATTGTAGGCATTTGAACATTCTTGCTAAATGCCCAAAACCATGTTACATCTTTTCATTCCAAAACAACACAAAATGTGTCATCAACTTTTGAAAATTCTTCAAAGCTACAATTCATTTTCAAATTCTATGTTGAGCTCCCTTTACCAGAATTGATTCTACATCATCTATGCTTGCAATGTTAATGAGTTTTTTTGCATCCAATGCACAAGTTAGAAAGCCAATTTTAGTTGACAAAGATCATTTTGTCTAAGTGGTCTATTTGAAAGCAACATCTACAAAAAGTCATGTGGATCCCAATGATGGAAAAAAAATGTTGTCCATCTCAATTGATTGTTTGAGAATACTTAGAATTTGTTGACTTAATATAAAAACAATGTGAAGTATGTGCTCTTGTGCCACCAAGTTAAAGCACACTTATAATTTGTTTTGTTCATCAATATGATAATAATGAAAACTATCAAGCTCTCTCGATAAAAGTTGTTTCAAAGTTTTTCTCTTCATTTCAGTGGTAGAAAACATATTTTTGTTATCTAGTCAACTTTTCATCTAAGAAGATTCTTCAATCACATTAAGCATTAAAAACTTGTAACATTCCATTGACAAAGGCCTATTATTAGAAGAAAAATTGTTGTCTACAATCAATTTTTGTAACTAAAAACTGTCATTTGTTATTAAAAAAAAAATCTATAATTAAAAATGAATTAAAAATAATAAATTTTAGTTTGAAAAACTGGTTGCAAACAACTTTTGTCATAATGTAAATCATAGTCAACAACTAAAATTGAATCACATCATTCCGATTCTTGTTCAACGATCTAGTTTTTCCAAAATAAATAAATAAAACCTAGCCTAGGAAAACCCTTTCAACAAGTTTGACTATTGACACAAAATGGTGTTGATCTAACAATCCTTTTGGACTAAAATTCAATATAAGTTCACCCCCACACTAAACAAACATTTCCATGAGTAATGGCAACATACATGTGTGAAAAGAAAATCTATATTCTTCTTTCATGGTCGTTCAAATCTTTAGTGCAAAGGAGAAAGTACCCGAGTGCCCTGAAACTTGTACTAAATCATCAATTTTATTCATTTGTTTATGGATCATCCTCGCATGCAAAACTATTCCACAACTGCAATAATATGGGGAAGTTGAACTACGGTTAATTCTTCCAAAGGGTCAAAACAAAGGATTGAAATTAGGGACATCTTATAATTAGAAGCAACTAATGGAGGCATCCAATTCATCAAAAAAATCCTTGATTATGACCCTTAGGAGTTCTCACAAATAAGTGTACCCAAAAGTCTCCATTCTTTAAACTTTTATTTGAAACCTTTAGTGACCTTATAAAAGCCACTATTGTGTCCAACCTTGTCACCATTGACACATACAATTTGTTCTTTGTTTAGGGATTATTAAAGGCAGGTGATGTTTTTGCAGGGGAAAAACAAGTATTTGATTCTCACAACTCATGGTCCAGATTTTGAGACAATTGGAATTTGGCTGAATTGGGGGAGGGGGGTGGATCTTTAGCATAAGGCCAAGTGGGAGGTTGCTGCTAGAGCTTGGTTAAAAAACAACAGGTTCAAAAGCAAACAAATAAAGCTCTTAGAGATGAAGAAGAAGCACACAAAGACAATGAAGATGACGCTGGTGGCAACCATGCTTCTTCATTCAAGAAAAGACCCATATAGCATTTGTTGGAGCAGCAGCAACAACAACCTTGGTATTGTCAAAACAAACAGTTTCCAAAAAGTGCAAAAAGAGGAAAGGCAAGGAGGTATCATGAAATGCCAAACCAGGAGTTGTATTATTGCTCGATGGCATTCAAGAAACCCAAGTGCAATGCATAACAATTTGGTTTTTTGTGTTGTGCATCTGAATAAAAGATTATCAAAGCTACCTAGTACCAGTCGTTGAAACCCTGCCAATCAACTAAAAACCAAAGCACCCAAAAAAGGGGGAATACAAGGAACAAAATGGAAAGACCCACATCCAAGAAGACAAAAGAATCACCTAAGAGGGCAAACCACAAGAAGAACATCAAGTTCCCAAACTTCCTCTAATCACAAGAAGCATATCAAATAAGGAAAAAAGAGGATCTTGTGAAAGGAGGTCTAGCCTATAAGAACCTTGCCAACTTCAACAACTTGTCTCAAAATAGAGACCACCCATGCCCACCCTAATGTCACTAACACTCTTTGCATGTGACATCCCAAAGGACTAAAAGATGAGAAAGACCCAACTTAAAACGTCACACGATACCACTTTAATTGTTCCATTTGTGTGGTAGGACCCAAATTCAAGGCTTTTGAGTTGTGGGAGTTGACCTGATTTTTTACTTCATGGGGTTTTTATTTATACTTGGTACAAACAAGTGTGATACAAATACTATGCTTGCACAACCATGTCGCAATGATTTATTGTTTGGCCCCAAGTTACTAATAAATGCTGGAACATTGTCCCCAAGGGTTGCAAATTGGCTTCCCAATTTTGATGGTATCCTTTTTAATTTTCAGCCTTGGGGCCAATACAAGGCCATAAAGTTCAGCATTTATTAGTAACTTGGGGCAGATTGAAATTTATAAAAAAAAAATTCAGCCTTGACTCATAGTGTAAAGTGGGCCTTAGTTTACAAGTGGGCCAGTACGGAGGTGCCTAGCAGGAGGATCGTGGACTGCACCTTATGTGTAGGGTAAAGCCCAAGGGGAAGGGCTTTGTGGGAATAAGGGCCCTGCAAGGTGGACCCAAAGTGTGGGCCCGATCCTTGTAAAGCCTGCCCCTGAGGGCTTTACACAGTGTAAAAGACGCTGTAACTTTGCAGATTAAAAAACTCTCGTGATCCCCGGTAGGTACCCTACAGGTCTCACAGTTTTAAGAAAAGTAAAAAACGGGTTTTGCCATGCTATCTAACCATATAGGTAGGTGCCAGTTGCCGAGAAATTTCCTAATTGGCCTTTGCCTACCAAGGCAATGATATCGTGTTTAGATTTCAGTATACAGTATAGTAGCTTAAGGGATTTTGGCCCCTAAGTGTAGGTCTATTTTTATATGAGGATTTTTGAAAGATGATATTTTGGCTTGTGTTGAAACTTGAGATTAGTTATAATAGAGTTATGATATCTTGAAGGATTTTGGTTTCTCTTAGAGGATTTCTTTGAAGATTATATTTTTTTGCATGGTAAAATATTTGAATTTCCATGATTCTTCTTTTGCCCTTAAGATACTTTTTAATGTAAATGGCAAGTCCAAAGTGTGACACACCCTTTGTTGTGCACCTATTAATGTCCATGAATTTGGCTTCCTAGACAAGAGAGGGGATGTTGCAACTACATTAGCTTATCACCAAACAGTTTGGCAGATCTTTCTCAATTCTTCTCCATTTTGAGTGATTTAAAATGTTATAGGAGCAACCTTCTCGAGCTTTACAAATCATCTTTGAAATGCAAAGCCAAAGGAGCAGCCAAAAAAGAGCAGTAAAGAAAAAATACGTAGTCTTCATTTTCACCCCTCCTGCTTCATCAGTGCATAACTTTCTCATTTTTTATTCAAATTGTGCAATTTAAACAGCTCTGAAATCGCCATCTTAAGCTTTGCAAATCATGTTGCAACTCTAAAGGCAACAGAGTAATATTTAAGGGCTTTTTTGAGGGGTTTGGAAATAGGCAATGAGCTGTTCCATACTTGGGGGGGAGGCTGCAACTTTATTGCCTCTAGTACATTTTTGCCAAGTTTTAGTGGATAGCTGCCGTGTTCAGAGCCATTAAAAGAATGTCACATCAGTCATCTTTCCCAAATCTCAAATATGGTAGGTGAAAAGGAGATTGCAAGTTTGCCAAGATGTGTACTCCACCTCCTATTCCTTCATCACACATTTTGTGATGGTATTTTGCACTCAAGGGGTTTCACTTTTAGAAACAGGGAATAGTGGCACTTGTTGACTAAGTTTTCAAGAATCCAGGAGCACAATCATCTTATACTGACTACAGATGTACTTCTTCAAGCAACACCATTCCATACACTTTTCCAGGTCTTCCATATGCATTGAAAGCGTGAACAAGAGCAACTTGTGAGAGCAGGGGCACAACCTGATGATCCTCTGTGGTATCTTTCTTGACATTCAGACAAAAAGTGAGACGACCACAGGATGCATCACGTGGACCATATGACGTTCTACCTTTCATTCCATGCCTGTGATTGAGAGAATCAATCAGGATAATGGTGTGGCGGTGACTCTTGTTTGTAACATCCATGTCTACAATTTATTCACCCTACTTGGAGTCACCAGAACTCCCTCAAAGCAGTAGTTCTTCAAACTGAAGTTCAACTAACTGGACCCAGAAATATCTGGTGAGTGGCAATGACAAGTGCTGTATAATAACACCCCACCTTCCCCACCACGCAATGCTTCTACAGAGGCCACTGTGAGTGGACACCTTTAAAAACCAAATCTTTATCACCTACCTTCAAAAATTCAAAACACCCCCTCTTTAGTACTATGAAATCAGCTCTTCATACTGTCATCAGCATCAAACATGTCTTCTGAGGTGTTCATCCTCTCTTCAGGGCTGTTCATACTCCCCTCCAGTTCAAATAGCTCTTCTTCCTCAGGATCACTGTCATATTCGCCATCTGCACCCACTTCCAGGGCAATCAGCACAAACATGCATCACACTCCTTCAAGAAAGCATCTGCATGAAAGGAATTCCTATATCTTTGGTTGAAACCAGTCAGTACTGCTCAACCTGCTTGCAAAAATCACATAGACTCCATGATTGCACAAATCCAGCAAATCTAACAGGATCACCTCCATTTTCCACCAAAATAAGTAATTCCAAAGAAGACCAGATTGACCATATATACATACCACTATCAGGTGGAGGTGCAGAGTAGTCAATGCCTGGCTGAAACTGAAGGGCAGCCATCTCCAGTGAGAAATTCTCTAGCTTCACAATTGCCCAGTCTCTTTCCACCACTGCCTTCTTACCCTAATCCAACAAGGAGAGGACAAGTCAAGGAAACAGATGAAGTGCAGAAACAACAGGATATTTATGACAAGACAAGATGTGTTACAAACCCACTCCCATCATGACAAAATTAATTTCCGTCTCATGAGGTCTTCAGACAGCAGCTGTAAGGGCTGACTGGAAAAAACTTCCAAAGAAGAGAAGGAACACCAAGGAAGGCAGAAACAAAGAAAAGAGGAGAATGAGTGGATGAAGTGAGGAAGAATCCCTTCATAACAATGCCTGGAACTGGGAGAGTAGGGGCCAGGTACAAATCAACAGGACAGAATCACAGCAGAAAGAAAGATGTCAGAAGTATTTTGTGGATGAGACCTCATCCACAAAATCCTTTTCAGAGCTTGTGGTCAAAAGCAAGCATCATGTAGTGTACTGTCAGGAAAGATTGAGGGAGATGAAGTGGATAAGCTTCTTGAGCAGAGACAATGGGGGGCAGAAAAGAGAGAAGAGACAGCAACCAAATTTAGCACAATTGGGACTGCTTCCAATTGGGAGTGCCATGGACAAAAACATTAGTAGGCTCCATGACATCATCATCATCTCTCCCATTAGGATTTCAATTAGGAAAGAAGACAAAATGCGCCAAACCCAGTTTCAGACAGTGGAAGAACCCATTCAAGCAGGCAGCAGCTTCATGAATCTGCCAGGAAATCTGGCATAGGATCTTTAGACTGCAACATCCTCTAAGTTCAGATTCAGCAAGGGAGGCACCCAAAATGATTCAACTCAGAATCTTGGACTGTGAATCTCTGCTGTAGAGATCAAAATCAAGCACCAAAAAGCACACAGGTGGTGCACCTGTCGTCACCACAGGAGCTCTAAGGTTCCAAGAAAGGACGAAAACTCAATCCGGTTGGTTGGTTACCTACCTCCAACACGGAACCTGAAGTGGGAGGAGGGATGGACTCTCCCTTCAACAGCATAGAAGCGAAAGCGAAGTGCATGAGGCGCGTCGCCTGCCGCATCGCGTACTCCTTGGTTTCCCCTTGCCCTAAAATCTGGGGATAATCCAGAACGATGGAGAAGAAGCTCTTGTACTCAGGATTCACAACATTGTCCTCCTCCTCCGATGATGATGCCACCAACATGGCATACTCCAGCTTCTGATGGTTCACCACAGCCAAAGCTGCTTCTGCCAGTTCTTGTTCTTCCCTTCTTCGACTGCTGGAACTCACTCCAGACTCCGAAACCAAGAGGTTGAAATCACGCTCACCACGACGACGACTCATACTACTACCACTAACATTGCTACTATTGCTACTCCGTCTCTGCTGCTGTGCGGAAAAAGAAGAAGAAGAAGAAGAAGCAGCAGCAGCTTCTTCTTCCGCACGCCTTACTTGCTTTTGCTTCTCACAGAAATGTTCACTGGGATAGCGATCATGATCTTCTCCTTCCCACGGCAACAAGGGCTTGAATTCCAGACCCATCTTTTCAAACCCTAGAACCCAACCCTCTCTTCCTTCTTCTTGTTCTTGTTCTTCACCTCCCACTCACCCGCACAAAACAAACTACCGACACGCTCTCACAAACGCACTCTCTTCTGTGCACCTCGAGTCCTTTTTTTTTTTTCCTTCGAAACCCTGCTTCCAAAACAAAAACCACAGAACAAAACAACAACACAAGCAAACAAGGTTCACACCAACAAATGCCACAACATATTTTGCTGCAAGAAGAGGAAGACGAACATTCCTTGCAAACAAATGTTAGGTCATGTGTGAGGGGGGAAGAGGACAATGTGAAGATCCTTCATCAAATGTGTGAGTGGGTACCTAGTAGTACCTAGAAGTACCTAGTACCTGCTTACCTACTTATCTACCTACCTACCTATTTAGCTACCTATCCATTTATCAGGAATTTTAATTTTAATTTATTTTATTTTATTTTATTTTTGGTCTTTTCTTGGAAAATGGGAAGGGTGAAAAGAAAAGGCAAAAAAACTAAAGGAAAAAAGACTTGTGTGAGAAGCAAATTTTTGCTTCTTAGGTCAGTAAATCTTAACCGCGAGAAGGGTGAGGTCAGTTACCCATGCTATTGTGGGCCCAGTTTTGAAAGTCTTGAACAATGGGTCTTGCCTGGTTGAGGGCTCCTAGAGACCAGTTTAGACATGGTCTCATTTTATAAACACTTAATTTGTGGACAATTTATTTTTATTTTTTTGGCTTAGTTTAATTTTCTATTATTTCAACTAGATGCCAACATTGCATGACCATAGTATCCAGGTGAAGAAGCCCTTGTCCATGAACTCCAACTAGATGATTATATCAAGAACATGGTATTATCATGGGCTTTCAAACTTGACTACCTTAGAATGAGCTTGCTCTTTTAAAATTGATTGTAGCTTCAAGATTTTAAAATGAAATTTAAAAGCTGGAATTCTAATGTGTATCTATCCCTGAACCCAACAAGGGTTGTTCCATAAAACCAAGAACCAGCCAACACTCCTCTAAGACTTTAGACTAAGGAACACGGGTTACCTCTTTTGCTACCCTAAGCTATGGAATGGTTTAGGCCAAACCTTTCAAACCGTTACCTATCATACTTCTATTCAACTTTTGGGACAATCTGTAGCATGAAATCCATTCAACTTTTGAACTTGTGTGTAGTTTTCAACAACCCATTTGGCTACCCATTTGGATCTTATCCAAACTTTGATGAGCAACTAACTTCCCATCTGCTCAAAAAAGCAAAAGCAAAAGCAAATCTCACCAGTTCACACATGGCCATTCTGCAAATTTCATGCAAAAAAGCTCTTGTCACACACAGGGGATCAGCACCTTACTACCACCCTTGCTTGATTCACAAACAAATCATTGAAATTGAAATCCAATCCTTTCATCCTCCGAAGGAAGATTTAGAATGTTCAGATTTCAAACAATTTCTTGTACAAGCAGAGTCCCACAATTTCATCAAAATATAATCTTCAAAAAATCCTTTTAAAAGAAACCAAAATTCTTCAAGATATTATAACTCTATAACCAATCTCAAGTTTCAACCCAAGCCAAAATATCATCTTTCAAAAATCCTCATATAAAAATAGACCTATTATTATTACCTAGGGGCCAAAATCCCTTGAGCTACCATACTCTATAATGAATCTAAACACCATATCCTTGCCTTGGTATGCAAGGCCAACAAACCGTGTTCTTATCTAAAAACTGTGTATGTATATACTACACATAACTAAGAAATGAGTTGACTTCTACTTCCCACAATTCTAGTTGATAATATTATATCATATAGCCTAATGCTGTATAATGTATTTTTTTCAAACTGTACATGTGTCTATAGGTACAAATGAGTTAATTTGTGATTTGCACAATGTTAGATAACATACATGTGCGATTTTTTTTCCCAAGAAATTTTGTCTTTTTTTCAACAAATTATTTTTGGAGACATGTGTTATTCTAGTGTAAGTTTGACTAAAATTTCTATTTTTTGCACCCAAAACTCACCAAATTTTTATATTAAAAATTCAAAATATATATAAAAATAGAAAACAAAAAGCCATGAATAGATAAGGTTGTTATATAAATTTTTTGTGTGTTCATTTACCATAATAACTTATATGGTTCTTCATTCAGGTGCTGAATAATTATTCTCTCCTCTTGGTTAGGAGGAAACAACGTTTTCACTTCACCCAACAACTTAAGCAAGTTGTTGTAGGCCTAATACATGATGTGAACTATTGTTAAACATTGGTACATAAGTGATTCCTAAAACACCTAGTGGTGGGGTGCTGGTTCACCCTGCAGGGATTGGACACTTTGCAAGTAAAGGAAACAGTACAAGACAAGGATATTACATAGTCAAATGCAGCAGCTCTGCACACCACAACTTACAAGTGTGTTCCGCACTTGTTCTTTATGTGCTGGGTAGGGGACCCATGCCTGGGTCCCTCCCTTCCCATTAGTATATTATATTATTTAAAAAATAGAGTCATCCCTAAAGTCACCCTGTCTTCACTCTGTCTTTGGGCCTGCTTTCACACCCCTATCTCCTCTTTCAGTGGTATTTGTAAAGTAAAATTTCAAATCTGAGTATGAAATGCTGAAACTCAGCATTTAATGCACAAGGTTCGAGAGTAATTATAACAGGTGTACTACGGGTAGGAGCAGCAGTCAAAATATATGGAGCAGCACTGGAGGCACTCAGGAAAAAAGGAAAGACCAGATGAAACTCAGTTTACCACCAAAATTAGTGGGAAAACTAATCTGGGTCCCAGTTATTTCGTTTTTATAAAATTTTCATTCCCAGTTACAGGTTTGATCCCCTATTAGGCTGAAACTGACCGTTCTCGCCCCCTAATCGCGAGAGACTTCACAAAAAGATTTTTTTTCTCAAAAAAAAATAAAAATTTTGAGAAAAATATGTTTTTGTGAAGGAAAATGAAGCATCTGTTTGGAATATTGTGGAGTATTATATTTGTTGAATCTTCAAAACTAATAATAAGAATTGTTCAACGAAATTGAACAATCCGGTTGGAGTTATTTGACAGTTGGAAATCCATCTTCGCTGCTTGTGGCGTCATCGCCTTCTATCTTCAAGGTTTTCAGGAAGATCTTCGAACAAGGCGCAGCAGAAGACTCATCATTCCAACAATGCAGCAACATCTCTCTCTCTCTCTCTCTCTCTCTCTCTCTCTCTCTCTCTCTCCGTCTGTGTCCGTTGCTGCTGTATGTGCCGAGCTTTGGTTTTGGCGCATTGCACACGTTTGCTTTTGCTTGCAAGCTCCCTCACACACCAGCAGCAGCCATCCCTTCTTTTTCTCCTCTATTGCCTCCTTGTACACTCGACTCGCTGCCGTGTAATCTACTCGCAGCTCAAGCCGCCGAAAATGCTTCCTTGAACCCCCGCCCACCCACACCCTATTTCCTCTCCTCTCCTCCCCATTCTTTGTTCCTCCTCCTTCCCTTTTGTATATCTCCCTGTTTGCTCTTTTCCTTACTTCGTTGATGTCTGTACTCTGCTCCTCTTCTTCTTTTTGTGGGAACGAACAAGAAGCAACAAAAGCCCCTGCTTCTTCTTCTTCTTCTTCTTTTTCTCTCTTGTGAATTTTGTGTATAGATCAGGAATTGGGTCGTCGTCGTCTGTGCGTGTCTTTTGTTGAATTTCTTCTTGTTGAATTTGCAGCAGCTCTGCTTGTTCTTCTTCTTTCAAGGCGTGAGAAGCTTTTGGTTGTCTACCTTTGTACGATCTATTATCTTTCTTTACAGCAGCATGAGGCGCGAGGGACGTGTGTGCGGCAAACCTACAAACCGCACGAGAGCAACAGGGAAATGTCGCAGGGTGGGATGCTTGGGTTGTCACGCACACCCAGTCAACAAGTCGCTAGTGAAGGCAAAGGGACACGTGAAGAGAACAGCATGGGACATCACCAGGAACCATCACCTTGACAATTGGCGTCTCTGCACTCACATCACTTACGATGCCGCGGCCGATGTGAATGCCAGAAGCAGCGGCATTTGGGGCGGCTCCGAGAGCGGCGATGTGGAGGTCAAGGTTTTCGAGTACCCAACTCCTGAAGATTATCATCATGAAGAGCAGGAAGAGGTATATGAGGAGGAGCACCAGAGTGCTGCGGAGGAGTCGGGTATTGAGGATCCTGAACTTGAAGATGTTAATGATGCTCCTCTGGCTGCCGTCGCCGGCTCTGATGACGATGATGGCGTGGAGGAGGAGGAAAATGAGGAGGAGATTGAGGCTGTGTTTCCTGACTTCCAAGCTCAATTCAGGCGTGGGTCTGAGATGTTCAAGAGTGAGATTGAAGCAGCTTGCAAGCAGGCCGATCTGCCAGTCAGTGAGGATAGCTGGTCAGGGATAGACCTCTCGGACGATGACAGAAGCCAGACCAGCAGCTGGGACGACTGGTCGATTGTAGATGAAGAAGAACAAGTTTGAAAGCTCCTCCTCTGGTGGAGATCATGGGATTTGTTCCAAACCCCAAGTCCTCTCTCTCTCTCGCTTTGGAAGGAGGAGGGAGGGGAGGGGGGGAAGGGTTTGTTGCTTCATGCTTGGGGTTTCACAGCTTTTACAGTGGGTAATAGCTCTTGTTGAAGGTATTTCAAGGTGGTGGCCAGCTGCAGCAAAACATCATCAATGTGTAATCCAAACCCCAAAAGAGAATTGCAGCAAGCACTTGGTGGTTTGTGTGTTTCACTGGGCGGGTTTCCATTTTGAATTCAGACCTGAATGCAAAATCATCACCACCAGATCATCTCCAACATCATCTCCAACATCATCATCATCATCATGCACTCTACAACAGTCAGTCAGTGATGCCCAAACTCTCCAAACCTTTGTTCATATTTGTATAAATCAAAGCAGGCTAGGCCCCCATTGTCCATGTTATTAGTACCTTCAGATTTGTTGTTGTGGTAGAGATGATTTTCATACCTTCAGATTGTTGGTTGTTATACCTGCAATTTGTTTGTTTGTGGAGATTTTCTTCATACCTGCAAGTTGTTTGTTGTGGAGATTTTCTTCATACCTGCAAAATTGTTTGTTGTGGAGATTCAATTTCTCTGCAATCTCATAGAAAAATGGAAACAAGGTAACCAGGCAATTGAAAGGAGGTCAGCCTATTGTACTATTATTACTTGACTACTACTGCAAGGAAGGGAGCCATGGACTTCTTGTTGATGCAGTTAAGTGCCATGTGTACAGAGACAAACAGTAGGCTAGATTGAAACTTGGCAAACCAATCACAAAAAAGAGGAAAAAATACATTCAATTCATACAAAACAGCACTGGTTGAAACCATCCATTCTTTTCTGGAGATGGCTTTCTTCTTGTCTTAAATAAAATTGTAACAAAGAGACCAATTTCTTCAGTTTCTTGATCATGGGTTTGCAGTAACATTTGCACACCTTCTGAGTTTTTTTCTTGATAGCAACATGTTTACAGGTTGCTTTCTGGCATCTTCATTGTGAGATCTGCCAATCTGAGTCTTGTTGTAAATGTTTTGGTGTCTTATATTTTTTTTCAACTATAGTGATTGTCCTGAATCTCTTAGACCATAAATCCAGGTTTAGGCTTGTGTGGACCATCAAAGGAAATCAAGGAAGTTTTGGGGAAAAAATGCTTTCTTTTGAGGAGCTCTCTATACACTAGATTTGTGAAATCTCAATCACTTTTGTGTGGATCATTTTTCTCAAGTTTTCCACTTCTCTTGAGTAGTGTTTTGATATGTCAGGTATTATTCTTGAAAGTTAAGTTGCCTGAGTCTTTCAGTCTTATGAAGTCTTAAATAACTTCTTGTGTATGGTTTACAGTTTGGCTTGCTAATCAATTCATTCACGGTTTGTGGTTGAGTGTAACAACAGCCTAGCAACTCAACCTTGATGTTCTTAGTAATTTCCAATGTCTTGTGTTCAATGATGCAACCTTGGTGTGTGCAAGCAATCTTTCTTCAAGAATGTGCATTCACTCCCCTCCCATGTCCTGACTCTTGTGGTGGTTGTCAACTTTGGGATATTTCCAACAAAATCAACATTGGGAAACACACGGATACAATTTGTGTAGGGTAAAAGCCCTTGGGAACGGGAATAAGGGTCCTAAAAGGAGGAGCCAAGTGTGGACCCAATTCATGTAAAGCCTACCCCTAAGGGCTTTACATAGCATGAAAATCATGTGCATTTTTTTGATAAAAAAATCCTATTTTACTTGGCAGATACACATCGGGTATCAAAAACAATGGTGGGCTTTTTGAAAATGTAATTGCCCGCAGAGACTTTCTCAAAAAAATCTATCAACACATTACCCTCAATAACACTATGTGCAACAACACTAAAATAAAAGGGTGCAAGTTTTCACAATTAGGGCTTTTGCTTGTAGTTGATTTCTTTGTCTTGGAACTTAAAATAAAGATCATTGAGATTAGTTCGATTTGGCCAATATTTTTGTTCATAATGAAATTGTACCTGATGCTTTAACAATTTCATGTAACACCTTGAAAAGTTTTACTAAAGTCATTCATCACTTAGCTTATGTGTAATCCATCCTCATCCAAATAATTGTTGTCAACAAGCACTATGTCCTTGAGAATGGACAATTGTATTGCGTTGTTCTTTTCATGTGGAATTATAGTTGTCACACGTGCACCGATGAGTAAAAAGTTGTATGCTTTGACCTTAGGATTGTAATTAATTCATCTTCTATAGGTTGAAATGTTCATTAGATTTTATTTTTTCCTTTAAGCTTCAACAGTTGCTTTTAAACTCAAGCTTGTTCAACCTTCAACCCTTTTGTTTTAGCCTTCAACATCACAAGATGATTTACCTCCAAATGAAGGCATGATTTGAGGTTTACAATCCTATGGTCAAGAGTAGGTACTTATGTGAATTGAAAGTTAATAACCTTAGGGTTTAATTGGAGGTTACAATGATAATTGGCACATCATTTGTTGGTGCAACAATGTTTTTTCTTGATGGAATTAGTTCACCACTTTCAAATATGGTGAGTCTACCATTTTTATAGTAAGCCTATTCTTATACCTACCAAGGAGGCATCATGCACCTTTCAAATATTGCTCAAACTCTAATAATGTTAAAACTAAATATTGATGTGGACAATGAAAGTTGCAACCGTCTTGGAGTTGCGCAATTGTTGATGCATTGAAGAAGCTCAAAACTAACTCTTATTTTGATCTTCAAGTTGATGTTTTGGTGCATTAATATAATTGTGAACTTCTAGGTTGTCATCCACAACTTCTTGTCATTTTGTATTCTCTATCAATAATTTGTTAATGAAACATGTACATCCTACATTTCCTTTTCTTATGGAATGTGGCCTATAGTTTCCCATGACACAACTTAGATTCGAGTGTGACCATTCACACAAATTGTCATGTAGCCTTGTGTCCAATCAACATTCAACAATGTTGAGCTCTTTAAAGTTGACATCTTGAAGTTCCTCTTGTTCTCGGATGTATGATTCACGGATTACCCATTAAACACCTTATAAACCAAAAATGGGTTTTTCCCGAATTTGAAATTGATGCAACATGCAAAACAATCATTTGGTGAGTAATACTCATTATGGCTAATCCACCTGCAATTGGTTGAGTTTCATGTTTGATACATCAATTAGAGGCATATAAGAAATTGTCATCTTGTGAACAAAATTCTACCATAAGTTGACATCCAAGACACACCAAGTATTTAAAGGTTGATGTTTAGATACATGCAAGTTTGGCCTCGTTTAGCCTAAAAAAACAAATATTCCTTTACTTAGTAAAATTTTAAACACAATTATGATAATGGATTCACCCTCAACTTTGTTGCACTATATTTCAATAGTTTGGTTTGTTTTGCAAAAGGTTTTACATGGGATGTGAGTTACAAGGAGATTTGACAATAATCTTGGAAAAAGGAAAACATGTATTAAAAAGTACAATATCCATCAAATTGTGTCTAGATGCAATTGTGGTAAATGTGACCTAGTGTGTTCAAGGTTGCAACATCCATCTTCACGAACACAACTAAATATGGTAAATATGCACGACGTATTACAATGTTTGTTGGAGTCAGTTTTTTTTTTTTTTCCTTCAATTTTCTGATGTTGCTGAAGTGGCAATCATCCATAAGAATATTTAGCCAAATTTGGCAATATTGAAAATATGAAAGCAGAACAATCTTAACCACCGTTAAAGTTCTTCACCCTACATGAAGAGAACCAAAGCCAACAATACAAGTGTGTTCATGATCTTCTGAGCATCACTCAAAATATCAAACCATCACCTTTATGTTGAATAGCAGTGACCAGTTGACATGACTATCTAGTGACTTCAATGACTATCCACTGATTTCCATCAGCTCCCAATGGAATGGGTTTAGGGTTTAGGGTTATTATCTGCCAAACCTCAGGCAAAATATTACACAGAATCTCACATCCTGTCTTTCTGTCCTGAGTTTCTGTCACATTTCCACAAGCAATGAGAAAGACTCAGTCATGGTATCAACTAGCACTAAAGTATATCAACTAAAAATATATGTGGTATTCTCACTCAAAACTGTCAACAACTTTGTAAGTTCCATTTTAGGTTACCATTTACAAGCCTAAGTATAGAGAAGCATAGTAGGTATATAAATACAAGTTCCAAGAAATCAATTGGAAACCCACTGAGGCAGAACAAGACTGTTGGTGCTACACCCAAAACCTGAATGACTAATTTCCCCACTGAACTTTTCATTCTTGAAAAAAGACCATTGATTTATGCCAACAATACTTGCCTGAGGTGGAGACATGGGACTCCATCTGATCTCCTGACATGCTCAATGAGAGTTGTGGGATGGGTGGTACTTCAACACAACGAAACAAAGAGCCCAATGTTTGAAAGGAGGCTATATAACTTGGCTCTTCCCTGATAAGTGTTCCCAGTCATGCAAACTCTATGGAACTCATCGTCAGAAGTCCTTAGTCAAGTTAGACCTGCAAAATTCACTGTCAAAGTCTCCAACATACCAACACCATACCCTTCCTATACTGCTAGAGACAAAATTCTAGACTTGATTTTAGAACCAATGTTTCATTTGACATTTGTTTTTGAATCTCATGATATCCATGAACTCTAAATTTTAGCAAATATTCTCAACAGAAAAGAATCACTTACAAGTATAGAATTCACATCCTCAATCAATCCTGACAAAAATACAAAAGAGACCTATTACTTTAAACCAAAATAACACACCATACCCACTGCCATCAGGCCTCAGTAAGAGGAGCTGTATTCACATCCATTGACCTACAGTACTCAGAACTAGCTCACTTACATTGTTACCTAATTGACCATGTCAGCTGTGTTCTCAGACCTATGTTTCTGCCATGTTTCTTTTGCTGTCACTTTAGGCTGCCAAAAAGCTAATGCAGTCATCTCCAGTGGCTAAGTACACAGGTGTAACACACTGTCTACAATTGAGAACACATCAGGAACCTGGACAGCCACACCTCAATACTGTGGAGCATAATATGGCTGCCTTGGAGGAGGAGCCCCAGGCGGAAATGGGGGAGGGAACTGTTGATATGCATGAGGTGGTCCTCTAGGCGGTCCATACAGAGGTCCCTGGAAGTGTTGCTGCTGAAACTGAGGGGGTGGTGGTCCTTGATGTGAGAAACCATAAGGAGGAGGCCGAGGAGGAGGACCCATGGGTGGGCCACCATACTGCTGAACAGGCTGGGCTGGTTGACCTGGTTTTGAACCATCAGCTTGATCTGAGTTAGTGCTTGACTCTTGCCCTGGAGCAACTGCACCCATCCGTTGGGGATCCATGGATGGATAAAACGGACGCTCTGTTGGAGGTGGAGGGGGAGGTAGGTTGAAGTAGTTAAACGGAGCTTGCTCTTGACCAACTATATTTGGTTGCTGGTGTTGCTGCTGAGAGATGACTGCTCGAGGAAGCATACCTCCATGAGATAAAATCCCCCCACTAGGATTGGATTTCTGGGACTCCTCTCCATCACCTGTGCCCTCCAATTCAGACTTAGGGACCTGAGGTCTTCCCCACATAAGTTTTAATCTCAGGCCTTTAATAACCAGCTTGTTTGCCAGATTATCAGCTGCCTTTTCTGAACCCTCTCGGCTTGTGTAGGTGACAAATGCACAAGCGCGCTGTGGCACCATCCGAATAGACTCAATCTCACCATATCCATAGAACTGGTCTTTAAGATCCTCTTCTGAAACCCTATCATCAAGGCCCCCTACATACAGTGTCCTGATGTTCATGTCCTCTGGTGGCACAAGAGAGGGCATTTCACCAGCCTTTCTGAGAAGCTTTGCTGCAACAGGGTCATTCACTCTGAAAAAAACAAAAGGGACCTATTAGAGGTCAGCTATGATAGATTGCAGGCAGTGTAACATATGTGATCTCAATTGATATGATCAGTTGACCCAAGAGTGCCAAATAAGCCACAACAATTATTACCATTTTCAACAGCAAAACAAGCAAACTTATTGCTAAATGGACACCCACTAGATTCTGTAAAACATGAAGATGTCCACAAAACTTTGAGACTGCAATCCACCCATGATGTCATGAACCACATACCTATCCAAATCAAAAGCAGAAGGACCACAAAAGCAGATGGCATAATAAGACTGTTTCCCCAACTACCACTGGGATTTCCTTATCTCAGGAGACAAGGGGCCAATTACTGACTACCAGACATCAACAAGATCCAAGAAAGAAAACAAATGTCATTGGATTAACTCATAGACAAGTAAAGCATTCAAGAATATCCTTTGCAGCATGGAATGAGACAACTGAAAGAGTTCTAGGCTTGGTCAACTGAACACCTGCCAAGAGTCTTTAGCATGGCCATAAGAACAAACAATCAGAACTAGGCATCTAAACAAGAACCTTGCAAAGGGTTACAGAAAGTGCACTCTCTCTCCCTTTTTTCCACTCCAAAAGCATACCCATAGTAGCGATCCTTGATGTTTTGCTGAGAAAGCTCTCCAGTAACAGGCATTTCATGGCGATACGGGCACTCAGCTCCCCGAGTGCACTCACCCCTAACAAAGAAACTGCAGATGTGAGCACGATTTCTCTTGTAGTATGGTGTGGTTCGTTGCAGCTTCAGAATTGTGTCATTAGGGCGTGCCTTTCCATATGATGATTCATAATCCAGTCCTGCTCTTGCCTGCAAGAATTCAAAGTTTGTTGATGAGGACATTCTTTTTAACACAAAGGAGCTAACTGCCTTTTTTTCGCGAATGATGTGAAAAACAAAGATTGCTTGTTTGGGTCAGATACAAGGGTCGGATGACAAAATTAGAAACCAAGGGAACAATGTCACAGAAATGGCTGAATGAACAACTTGAAAGAGCATAGCAAGAGAGAGAGAGGTGGATAAGGTATACAGTGGCATTGCAACTAACAGAAGCAGGAAGCCATGAAAAAGGGAGAAAACCTAAAAGCACATCACTAACATGACCAGATGCACCTTGCAAAATTCTTGCATCAAAGCATAGCAGTATGACACCCTAGTGAGGCACTGCTGCTTGACCTACACAAAGTGCTTAAAAAATGAGAAATAAGAACGGGAAGTAAGAGGCAAAGACCAATACCTTGCGATCCTGCTCTTCTGCAAAATATTCCCGGTTGACATCACTCTTTGGAATTGCATCACTTGTATTGATACCAAGGGCGGTATCTCTTACTTGGACAGGAAGACCATACTCAAGGTCAAGTAAGCAGACCTGACACACATTCTTCAGTTTGCTGCATGTCTGGCATACCTCTGACTTCTTGTACCGAGCATCACGCCCAGGCCGCCACCTGAACACAGTGAAAGGTCTTGTGCAAATCTTGCACTCCTTATCAAAATTTGCTTTTGTCTGCAACCAAAAAAACCAAACAAGGTTTCCACAACACAACTTAGAAGAAAGATGCAGAACAAGGTTAATGCAGACTCTTTACTGCAGCAAGCAGCCGCTGCAGGTGCTCTGAACCACCACATGCGGAGTTCAAACCCTAACCCTCTCCTCCTGTAGCTCGTGAAATGCAATGAAGCCACCTAACACAAGAGTAGAGATACAACAACAGTTTCCGCTTCTTTCTACTGTTAAATTCTGCCGGCAGTTTGTGTAGGAACATAAGGGACCGTCCGACACAAATACCTAACTGACCCCGACATGTCCCACGACATGTGTGCCATGCGAACTATGTCTCCATTGCCGCCCGAGACAATAGGCAGGAGAAGATGCTAACAACGGCAGGCTCCGAAACCAGTCTTCTAAAACCCTTCGGCATGGGTCAAGAAAACACAGAGCTTCCAGAAACTTTACCAGAAAAAATGAAACACAAACAAAGTAAAGGGAGATTGACAGAAAACATACCATGCGTACGTAAGGATTGTCGCCTAGACACGACTCGCAGATGATGGGGAAGTCGGAGCGCTCCCAGCCGTCAGCTTCAACATCTCTCAGTAACCTGTGCGCCATTTTCTACAGGCAGTCTCTTGCAGCAAAACAGTTTACCGTTTCCCGCTCTCGCTAGCTTACTCCGCACCAATTCTTCCGCGATCCACCGCGTCCTTCAGCAACAATGGCTTCCTTCCGCGACTTGGTGCCGTCCGAACTTTCCTTCCGCAACATGCAAACTGTTCTCTTGTAATGATTGCAAAGCATCGCTTCTCTCGGGAAGAAGGGAAAGAAGTTTGCAGAGCAAGCGCGCGCAGTTCTAGGGTTTGGTGGGACAGACCTCGCTCGCAAGGCAAAGCGCAATTCTAGGGCTTCACCCAATCATGACTATCATCCATTTTGTTCATCCATATCCTCCCATTTTTACATCCCTTCTTAAGGGCCGCTGTGGATTTGGGGGTCCCAGGGTCCAAACCCGTAGGAACCAATTTGGACTCATTTGAACCAAATTGAATCCTTGAGTCGGACACTACCTTGGACCCTAGCTTGCATCTTGATCCTCCAAATCCTGAGCTCTTTGGGGGGGGGGGGTCTGAACCGATTGATTTTCCCTCCAAAATGGTCCCAAAAAGTGGTAAATCAAGGTCTTGGACCCTCATCTAAAGACCAGGGGTCCAATTTATGGCTCTCCACCATGGGTCTCGGGTACCTTCCATTTCATAAGATTGTGGATAGGTACTTTCCATTTTGTAAGGTTCTTGAAATTCAAGACCTGAAGTTCAAGCCATTTTTGTCTTTGGAAATGGAAACAAAGCTCAAGAAAACATTCATGGGTCTCCCCCACAAATATGTGAATTTTATTGCTCAAGACATACATTTTGTGATTGGTATATGAACACAAACTCAAGGGCGTTATTACTAGAAAAAGGCGCTTGCTCAAAGTGGCAACCAAGGACAAGTGCCAAATTCTAGTAACGCCATGAGGATCAACTATTGTCAAATGAAATAACTCTCATGAGCATCGAGAAGTAATCTCCAAACTCATAATTATGAAAGACAAAACAACAAATTGTTGTTAAAATGTAAAGAAAAAAAAAATCCAACAACGTATACTAATCTCTACACAATCTTTCAATCAAATGAGAGAGAGAACTCCAAATTGAAGCAAGTGAGAAGGACAAAGAGAGAGAGAGAGAGAGAGAGAGAGAGGTTGTAGCTGCAAGGAGGCGCTCGGGTGCATTGCTTCTCTCAATGATGTCTTTGTTTGGATTTGAGAAGCCAAAAATGAGCAAGCTCGCATTCAAAAGAGAATGCCCACAACGAGACAATCCCCTTCCAACAAACTGACAGCCATAAAGCCCACATGCTTTGCATAGCTCTTCCCCTCTTATGTTCAAAGATATAGATTCAAGCCCCTACGGTGTTGGCTCAATGGAAACCCTTTGTGGTTTGGTACCACAAAGGTCCCGGGTTCAAACTCATGAATGAGATGAGGTGAAAGCCTTACTATGTCCTCTGCCATTGGGCTTGATTTGAGGTATAGCCCCTGTTTGATACCACAAAGGTCCAGAGTTCAATCCCGCTAGTGAGTAGGTGACCATGTCTGTCTGTTGTTGTGTTCCAGATATATACATATACACACACATATAGATTCTAGGTAGGACTAGAAGCAATAGTACTTCAATTTGAACCTTCAAAACCATCATGGCATTAAAATTGCATTGCAAGTGTACAAGGGTACAATTTCTCAAGCAAGTTAGTAACCTGACATGAACAAAGAAGCTCTAGAAATGCCCTATTGCAAACAAGATAGAATCCCGACTCCTTTACAGAGAAACTATGATTACAGGAGGAGACCCGCTATCTTTTGAATGCAAATTGTAGTGAAGGTGCACACATAAACCCGACACCCTAGTCTCAAACCACAAGTTCTGGGTCACAGAAACAACCCTCGAGAATCAAAACCCAATTTCAGACCAACATGGAAATATTGTTCCTTGAACAGCTTGTGACCTGATTCTGAGAACTATGCAGTGGACTTCCAATGCCTGTTTTGGACACTCAAATACTTCTCACACTTGAACAAGGACTTTGAGACTCAAAATTTGTACTTGTTGATTATGTACTCATTCTGTTCTTCTATCACAAGGTTTGTGAATGAACATTCAAGCTCATCATGGAGCCAGAAAAACCACAAGACTTTGAGCAGGTACATGTCAGAATCTCTTCTTCCAGTAGTGGGTCAAAACAAAGAAAATTAAGTCAAGACTCCGCCGAAATTTTGAAGCTCTTCTTTAGTAAGGGCATTCATAAAATCTCTGGACTTGATTGAATGAGGGGAGATTCCTTTGTGAAACTGACCTCAGAAAACTTACTACTGCAGGTCAGTGCCTTCCAAGGTGCCAATGCGCTTGGTGATGAGGGCAATGGCCGCATTTGCAGAAGAAAAAGCTCCATGAAAACTTTCTTTGAATGAGAATGTTTCCAAGTCCCTTACCATTTGCATCAAAATATCACCCATGTCCATTTGCTTCTCCATCAAACAATAATAGTACACTTGCGCACAGCGTCGGCTGATTTCCTCATTGGCTGGTTCTGGACAATACTCATCATCCAGCCATTGCTGAAGTGCACCTCTCAGCCACTCAGCTTCCTGAAAAAAGCAAGCTGGCCCATGGATCAAAATTACTCTCAATTTTGCAACCTGCTGAAAATCAATCTCAAATTGCTCAAGAAAGTTCAGAGAGACACACACACAATTCCCTTCGCTTGAAAGATCTGAAAATTCAGGGCAAAACTCAAGAGGCACTGCAAGATTAGATCAGATGAGGAGGAGGAGCAGTCAATCATACCTGGGCTGCAGCAGGAGATGTCACCCACTCCAATGGAACTCGCAAGTCTTGTAAATAGGGTTCATCTGATTCTGGAAACCCTGATGATGATGATGAGGATGCAGAACAGTGAGTTCTTGTTCTCAATTGGGATGTGATCTGATGAGTCCTCCTCCTAGGCCACATGAGATTTGCTGCAAATGCACCACCACCAGTCCACGACTTCATCATGGGTTGGCAGAATCGCACACCATGATGAGGCATACAGCTTGCATCCTGCTGCCTCAAGGATTGCTTCTGCATCCAACAGATCGAGGAGGAAGAAACTGCCATAGCTTCCAGAGGTGTGGAACTTGCCATAACTGGGAGCTTTGTTTTTTTAGGGTTTAGTAAATCCGGTGCTGCGAGCTAATAATATTCCTCCCTGAACAAGAAGAAGACAAAATCCAATCAGGAGCAGACAGTGATGATGATGATCTCGATAGTAAATTTGTGAAGAAGAAGAAACTGATCATTATTCTTCTCGATCCCAACAATCAAAGAATCTCTTGAAGCTTGAGAAATTCGGAGTTCGATGACACATACAAAAGAAGAGACCGATTTGATTTCTGAGATAACCCAATTCGTGAATCCAGGATTCGGAGTTTCATCAAACATCAAAAGAGAGAGATTTCTCAGACACCCAAAAGCTTGAATCTGCTTTGACAAGTCGACTCAACCCATCAAGGAATCTAGAATCTTGAGAAAATTCGGAGATTGACGCATCAAAAGAGAGCGATTTCTGAGACACCCAAAGCTGGAATCTACTTGGGCGAGTCGACCCAACACTCAAAGAATCTAGAATCCTAAGAAATTCGGAGTTTTAACACATAAAAACAGAGCGATTTGCGAGAGTTGCAGAAGCAAACAAGGGATTTTTAATAGAATGGATGGATTGATGACGGCTTTGTGGATAAGGCGAATTTATTTTGCAGGCAAGAAGAAGAAACACTTCCTTGAGCTTGCAAAAAAAAAACAAAAAAAAATTAAAGCAATTGCTACTCTTTTAGAAATTCTTGAGGGAAATTTATTCCATTTTGGAAATGAAGAAGCTAAACAACAACAACAGCAACAACAAAGGATTGATCTGAACTAGCCAAGCAAGAAAATCTTACATTGGGTAACATGCCCTCCACTTACACTGCAAAAATTGGAAGCATGTCTTGACATCTCCCACCACCTCCCATTCTGACTTCCAAATTTCCAATCAATTTTCTTTTGTTTTTTGTGAATTTTTGGGGGAATTTTTTGGAGAATTTTGTTAGTTATAGTTTTTTTTTCCTCAAGTGTTTTAATTATTATTCTTTTCATTTCTGGCAATTTTCAAAAAATTAAGAGTAAATTTTATTTTCTTTTGTTGTAGTATGCATTGCATCAAAGTTGATAGTATTATGCAGAGTACCCTGGAAGGGTAACTAACCACCCCTAACTCCACAAACTTAGCTTAACCCCTAGTAATATTGTGTATAGATTAGAGATGATGGATTCTCCAAGGATTTGTTAAACCCTAAACCCTAAACACAAATAATAGTGTTGCTCCTTCATGATGCAGGTGACACCAATTGAAGCTAACTTTTAAGTATCATAGCAATTTGGCAGCTATGACACAAATTATATTATTTGTAGAAATGTTGAAATTTTCAATAATATACCTTTTTTTCAAAGAACAATTTTTTTGTGAAGGGAAATGAAGAAACTTTTGGTTTTTTTTCATTTTTAACATGGAATCTTCAGAATTAATTAATTAATTAAATAAAAGACATGTGTTGAAGCTGCCCTTGTATTGCAATATTTGTTGACTTTTATTTGAAACATGAGTGCCCTCATCTCACTTGCTACTCATTGTTCACCAATGTTTTTTTTTGTTTTTTTTGTTTTTAATGATTTTAATTGAATTTGGCTACATGTTAATTGGTGTCTAATAGTTGAGCTAAATTGGTCACATGGACACATGTATTGTCACATTGATTGCCTCAATGGTAGATATGTCTTTTTTAACTAAATATGAATTAGGGAAATTGAAGGTTTCCATTCTAGCCAAAAACTTAAAATTTTGAACTTTTCCAAGTTTGGTAGCAATTGGACTACCAAATTTGTGAATGACAATGAACTTTTGAAGAGTCACTAGAGATTCAATAAGCATATTAACCAATCAATTACTTCTTCTATCAAAAACTTTTCAATAGCCTTTCAAGATGCACAACATCAATAATAAAAATAACATTTAAAGTTCAATTTTGAATATTTAAAAAAATAATAATACTAACACACCTAAGGTTTGTCAAGTGGTATAAAGGTAAATGATCTTACTAATTCCCAAGGTTCTGATTCCCAAGGTTGTAATGGAATGTAAATTCAAGGTGTGTTTTTTAGATTTTTGAAAAAAAAACAAAGGTGGGAGCTTCATGATGGGATTAGGAAGAATTCACAATTTATGAAAGTTCAGAGTGAAATCAACTTACACAAACCAAAAATGAAAATGGTTAGTGCAAATTTGAACCAAAATGGTGCACAAATGAACCAAGGGTGAATAAAATTCACAAAACACATCACAACTTGGATTTGTAAAAAAACCACCACCTTCTTTCAAATATAATAAACCCCTTTTATAATCATGCCCATTTTAGTCACATTCTTGTTTTTGTCACACATTTTTTGATAATCATCCATTTTAGTGAGAAAAACCATTTTTTAGAATCACTATAACGCTTGTAAGTAGCACAAAAAACTTCATAGCTTTTTTTTGTAAATGTGACTATAATGGGAGATTTTTAGGGCAAATATTAAAGTTTTGTAAATTGTAATTCCATTTGGTTAGTGTTACTTTGTCTTCAAGTTGTGCAAACTAACAAAAAAAAGAAAAAAAAAATTATAATGCAAACAAACAAAAGATATGTCAACTTGCCAAGAAAGCAAAAAATCTTAATCAGAAACATATAGTTAACAAGATACAAAGTTAATAATTGAATAGCTCAAACTCAATGTAAATCATCACATTAAAATAAGCAAAATCACGATCTTCTTCAAGTTTAATAATGAATAATAGAACTTAGAATAACCCATGTAGGAAATTTAAACAATTGGCACCTTTATTTTAGCATAAAAGAGCTATTTTGTAAAAAACAAATTGCTTATAATCACAATCTTGTAAGGTTTTATATGGAATGTGACTAAACACATTAAATCACAATTCATTAATGTCACAAAAAAAATAGTTGTGGGATGAAAAGAGGTTAACTAAAAATCAAATTGGGATGAAGACCTAATGAATTGACAGATTAAGTTGTCAAATGTAGAAAATGACAAAAGATGGGCTACTTTATATGATCATTTATGGTTGTGTGGATATGGAGTGCTTGTATTGTCTATTTTAGGTTATTTCTTTCAAGAGTTTTGTGGTGTGTGTTTATTTTGCGAAAAGCATGAATGGCGAATATGATGATTTTTAATTGTTATTCTTCAATGGTTTTTGGAAATGGCGATCTCTGCAAAGGCTAAAGAGGATGGGCTTTTGGAAAAAATAGGGGATGCCATGATAAAGGAGAAAGGGATTCCAAAAACTAAGCTCTATTTTCCTTTTGTTTTGAATAGACTATGTGTGATGAGAATAATGATAAACAATTAGGAATAAAAATCCAAAAGGCTCATGAAGGAGATGTTGATGGGAAGAATGTCTTCAACATTTATAGTTCTAATAGTTATTTCGACTTTAAATGTTCTTTTGTTGTGGACAATAATTGGGGTGTTTGAAGCATGATAAAATGTTATGAATAAACAAGTAAATGGAGTTGTTGGAGTTGATGAGACTCTATAAGGGACAATGTTGACCAATTTAAGAAGACATCAATCCATGGGAATTCAACTGGGGTGTTGCTCAAAAAAATTGAGACCTTTGTCTAGAGAACTCTAAGGCAATTGTTGTCTACATCCTTTCAAGAAATATATGTGTTATTAAGGGTTGTTGTTTTGTTCTATTCAATGCTTGAGTGCATCATTGATGTGGGGAAAGTATTTATGAGAGATTTAGTTTGGGTGTTGTCCAGAAAATTTGAAACCCTTGTCTTGGGAACTCTGGGGAAGTCAAGTGGTTGGGAATATGGTATTTGTTTTGTCTAAATTTTGAATGAACTGTTGGGAATGCATATGTGGGGTGATGTCCAAAGATTTGACATCGTGTAAGACCAAGATGGCCAATCAAGAAAGTTCGAAACGATCTGATCCAACAAATTTTACTAAACTTCATTAGTTGGAAGATAGGTTAAAAAGGTGAATAGGATTCATAAACAATCAACAAAAAAGAACAGATAATTATTGTGACGATTTGGGAAAGTTTGGATGGTGTAAATAATAATAATATTGAAAAGCCAAAGATGTTATTATTGTGTATATGGATCATGGATTTGTTATGGAGAGTGATCACTACTTGAATGGAATGATTGATATTTAAGTTGCCTTCTTTTTTGTCACATGGTCACCAAAGGCATGATTATAAAGGGGGTTTATTATAACATATTTTTTCGCTTGTGACAAGGGTTGCATTAAAGTGCCAAAAAGTTCTAGGAGTTTTGAAATTTTTAAATTTTGCCAAGTTATGAATTTTGCAATTTTGTGAACTCAAAGGTCCCACATAAAAACCTCTTTTTTATTTATCTTTGTATTTTGAGGGATTTCCCCCAATAGAAGATCCCTAGGGAGTTATGCTGTGGGGGAGATCCTCCTATATTTTTATGTTCCCATGGAAAGATTTTTTGATGGGATGGATGAGGAAAATTCAAAAACACAAGGAGGAAAAAGACAGATGAAGAAAATTCATAAAAACAAGAAGGAAAGAATGGAGGGAAAAAAAAAATTAAAAATTACATACGTGGAGGTTCCCATACTCATGTGTTTTCCATTGGTCGAAAACACCTTTGGGCTATTGCCCTCATGTGACCTTCCTTCAAGAGAACCAACTTGTATGGGGACCTCCCCTACAACATAAAACCTTCATTTGAAGAGATCTCAAAAGAAACATTGTAGCCCTTTTTAAAATATTTGCAACCTTGTATCACATGTTCAATTAAAAGGTCATTTGAACCTTATTTCTCAAGTTTTAATGGTTGAAAATCAATTCCGAATTTGACTTTCAATCACTCTTTTGGCTATAGCTCCTAATTCACAACTCTAAATGGAGAATGCAAACCACATTTGGACATCATTTTTCATCTACATTTGTGTCTTAAAAATTTAGGACTCCCATAATATTACAATTACCAAAGTGTTTTTGACTTGGGAATGTTTGAAACACATTTCCTTACACACTTTCACATTTGGGAATGTGCTTGAATCATGGGACACTCTCCCAACCTATTTTCATTTCATGCCTTAACCTTGGTCAAAAACCCAAGACTAAAGTCACAATATGGGAAATTTTAGTAGAATTTTTAATTAAAATTAGCAAGAATTTATATTTACACCTTGTATCTTTTTTTAATAAAAAAAAATGCGTACATTTTCAAAAGAAAAATCAAACATCTTTGTTCATTTTGAGTTTTTAAATTTAATAGAAAATGTGAACTATTAATTTCAATTTACTTGTAAATGCTTATGCATTAAAAGTAAGTTGAAAAATCTTTAGAATTGAAATTGTTGAATCAATGAATTTTTTCACTAATTATTGAATCATTGTTTAATAAAAGCCTTTGAATTTTTCAACAATTACAAGTTCATATTCGGATTCCTTTCATTCCCAACTTTTTTTGGTAAAATTTGCAAATTAATTTTTGATTTAAAAGCCATTCAACAAAAATTACAATATTTTCATAAGTTTTAGCATGTCAACATTACAAAAGTGTAAGTTGTAAGTTCCCATTTTGTCTAATTTACTAAACAATTTTACTAGATTTTGAATGGAAATATTAATGACAACAAATTAAACTTGAAAAAATGTTTTGCGAAATCAATTTTTGTGTGTGTAGACATTTGTGTTATAATACATTAAAATCTTTAGTGTTTTTTGTCTAATTCGGTTTCTATCCTAACCAATAAGCCTCCTAAATCCAAACTCCAACACCTAAACCCAATAATAGTTTAAACTATCATGTTTTCAAAAACTTTGCAAGACCATGAAGTCTTAACAAACTACCACAATTCATAAACTATTGAATGGAGGAATTGAACATCAACCCAAACGAGTTGTGCCCATTGTAACATCCCAACCTTGCCTACACACAAAACATATTAGTCATGACTTGTGATAAAAAAATATTCAAATGAGATTGTACAAACCGAAAAGGAGAGTCTTAAATTTCAAAATCTAGATTCTAGACTCTAAAATCCAAAGCAATTAATTCCATATTCCAAAATCCAAGTTCTAGCATGGATCATGGAAACAAATGGCAACATCCAAGCCTCAAGCCCTAAACTTTTCAACCTACCATAATCTTTCAAACTTTTCCAACATATTAATGTATAGTATTTTTCCATTCTTCAATCATTGGTTTAAAATGGAAGGTATGTAAGGTTTTTAATTTCTAATTGAAATTTCAAGTGCCCAATTCCAAATGCACCAATCAATAGTTTAGACTTCATAAACATGAGTCCAAAAAAACACCTTCCATCTTAAATTGAATTAATCCATTTACACAATAACAAATTCAACAAGTTAGATGTATGAAATGACTAAAATGGAATGGAATATTGTGTTTAAGAATGCATGAGGAAGAAAAGGTTTTCCATAACTTGGCAATTAAGTTCACATCATTCAATTTCAACATCAAAACTTAGAGTTATATTTCAATGAACAAAAACGCTTATGAATCAAAGGTTGTGGTTGAAAGCACTCTAACAACCCACTATTTAAGCAATTTTTTGATTAAATGTTTGAAAGTGGTTATAAAAATAGTTGTGGAAAATACATATTGAAAGTAGTTACAAACTATTGAATAAACTTACAAAAAATAGTTTAAAAAACTATTGAAAACATAGACTAAAAATAACTACCAAAATTACTTGTCAAACATTACCTTTTTGACAATTTCAAAAAACAAATGAACTTTAATTTAGGCAATTAATATGTCATTGGAAAGATCTTCCAAAGGGCTATAAAATGGACATTCAAGATTCTCAATTTGGAATATGTTTGAAGAAGTTATAAGGCATCAAAGATTCCTACCAAACAAATTGTCTATTGAACTCTACCAAACTTCACATTTTATGATTATAAAGGTCAAATTAATTCCAACTTGCACTACAACAAAAGGTGTCCCTATACACCAAGTGATTTCATTGGATTTTGAGTGAATTCACTAGTTGTAATGAACGAGGACTAGTGAAGAAGTAGCGAATTCATTGGTCTAATGAATGGGGATTAATGAATTGCACCCACATTTTGTAGTAATGTTGGATGAATGATATGATATTGGAAAGCTTTTTCCAAGGGCTATAAGATAAATTTCTTAAAATGATCAATTTAAACCATGTTTAAGGAAATTATAAGTTTCCAAATTTTTGTACCAAACCTACTAATGGGCTAGCCAACATTGACTAATAAAATGATTCTACCATTTCAAAATGGGCATCACCATAATGTGTTTTGGATAATGATTGAATTTTAAAAGACCACAAAAGGTTTTGTAAGGGGAGTTTTGAGGTTGACACTCCGTTATTGAAAAGACAATGCACAATTTTGAAGTTTTACAAAAATGAAAATACCAACTTTGAAATTAATATTTAAGACTTTGGTTCTTAAACATTTTTATCTTATGTTTCATTTTTCTTAAACGTTTTTGAAAGATCGCCACTCAAGAATTCTCAATTGTACTTTTAGAATTTTTGTATTAATTATTTTCAAATAGTAAAATACATTTTGCAAAAAAATTTTATTTTTTTCAAACTCAAGTTGTGCATTTTTCTATTTCCAAATTTTGAACTACTTAAATTTTAAAAATATATTTGATCATTCTCATTATTTATGGAAGATATTTTTATAATAAAAATTTGATTAATATTCATGCAAGTTTTAGTACTTTTTTGATTATGCCAAAACTTATTTGAATAAAATATTTTTAGGTAAATTTTCTTCATGTTATTAATTGTAACATTTTATAGATTTGTTCTATTGGAATGTTTTTCCTAGCTTTACACCCACAAATTAGAAGGTCTCACCTTCTTAGGTTAACAAATGTTAACATTGATGAATGCCAAGTGAAGAGCAAATTTGATTTCAAAGTCAAGTTGTAGCCATAATTAAAGATAAACAACCCCAAAACATCCTTCAAACCCTAAGCTAAAAAACACATCTACAAATTTTTGACATTCCTATTTCACATATGCCATAACCTCTTAAAAAATCCCAAACAACAACTCATGTCTTATTTTTAAATGTGGGTGATATATGTTGCGCAACAAATCAAAAGTCAAATGGTCAACTTTAGTGTTCAAATATTTGATCCATTAAATGTTGATATTTTCTTGAACAAAATTGATTGCAACCAAGAAACTAATGAATAAATCATCTTGGAAATAATACTCACTATCATAATACATGTAGTATACATCCCCTTCACATATTTTTATTATATCTCTGAAATCACACACAAAAAAATCCCTTAATTGTGTAGATTTTATCAAAGATTGCATTGCATTTAAGAGCAACATGATCAACCTTAGTAACGTTTTCACATCAATGAACCCAAAAAAATAAAATCTAACATTGGGTATTGTGGATGTATCCCATGCCATCCTCATGAAGAGGGTGTGGTATTTGACCAAGACAGGTGTACACCTTTCACAATATTGAACATAAATTTAATAGATATCCATCTAAGCTTAATATCATGTAAAATTTTATGTCCTAGTTTCCATGAACTCTACTAATTTGGTGAATTCCAAATGCTTTGATGGTTAAAATATTCATATAAACATTTCAAAAAAAATTCAATGCAAGACAGTAAGATAGGTCATAATGATTTGTATTATAAAATTTGTATGACGAGCCATGCAATGCACCTTGGTGACAAATGGGGTATATTGACATTGGATTTAAATTGTCACTTCAATTTTGAAGCCTTGGAAAATGTTGAACCATTAATACCAAAACACATTAATCCATGAATACAATTAGGAAACGCATGATTAGGAATATCAAACTATTAATTCCAAATCTTAATAACACCTACTATACATTTAATAGTTCAAAGGAATCCAACATTATTTTTTCATGTCATGTTGGAGGATAGTGTTCATAATTAGTTAAACATAAGCAATTTCATTTCATACATGGACACATTTCACCAATAAGGTTTGGAGTTCTTGTTGGAACACGACTTCTAAAAATACCAATACTTGAAATTTTTATGCATTTGTAATTTTGAAGCCATGCTTAAGAATGAAATAAACATTCAAAAATCACAACATTAGAACAATGTGTGATTCATCTACTAAGCAAGGAACAAGCACCAAACATTAAATGTGCAAAATCAGTGGATTTATCGCATAGTGCACAATATGTGCACATTGCATATAGAGGGCATGCACAAAGTTAGTGCATGCATTTAAACCATAAAAACACAATGAAATGAAAAGATTGGGTTGATTTTTAATTCCCCCTTCAAATCACCCTTGCAATGAAAACCTAAATCATAATAAATTTAGTCACTAGACTATAAAGCAAAACACCTCAACCATAATGGAGTCATAACTCACTTTGCGCAAACCTAAATTACATTGAATAACCACAATCCACAACAAAAAATTTAACAACTTGATCACAAAACAAAAAACAAAATCAATAGATGATTGAAAAATATACATGAGTGCCTTTATATAAGGTGGAAGGACTTTTTCAAGAAATTGAAAAACTTTTGAAGTTTGAACTTCAATGTCATCAATTAACTTTGACCCCGATGCACATTGAAGCAACAATAAACTTGAGCCTAAAAAATTCAAAGACACCATCAACAATCCTCAATGGAAATTTGCAAATCCAACTATTCCAACATTCAAATTCCTTTCAACATTATAAGATTTAGGAATTTCAAATTATAATAACCATTGTAACAAATGAATATTATATATCCACAATAGTTAGAACCTATGTAGATATTACATTGTAAAAGAAACCTATGACATCACTGTCATATAAGGAAAGGCATGTGTGAAATGGGGTTTATGGGAAGGGTTTAAAGTCGCAATATTGATGGTTAGGGTTTTTTTTAATTAACAATTCACATCAAAAGGAGATTTGCTTCTAGTGACATGATACATGCCCATTAATGGTTGTTCAATGACACGTGCCCTTGTTGTCTCGTCATCATGGCGAATTTTTTTGAAAGTTTAGTTTGTGTTGATTTTGGGCCGGAGTGTTAGGAATGTTAGTTTGGTTACCTAATTAAATCATAACTAGGTTAATGATAAGGGTTGGTGTAGTTAAGTGTGTTTTAGCTTGGAATTTATTCATGTGTGAATGGAGTTCATGTTATTTAGTGTTTGAGATATAATCCCAAGTTGTGAATTCTCAAATGACTTTGGTGATTTAAGATTTTAGAACACATGGTGTTTTTTTGCTTTGTAATTTTTATGTGTTATGCAAGTTTTTTTTTGTCTATGGTTTTGTGTGTTGTGATTTGCCATTTTATGTTTTAAGTTGGGATTCCTACTTGTTGCATGTGAGTCATCTTTTGGTTTAAGTATGATGCACTAGTTAAAGTGTTTTTAAGTTATTTTGTGTGGTGTGTGAATAATAATATGTGTAGGTGTTGATGTGGTAGCACATGACAAGGGATATTACATTAAAAAAAATCATTTACATCATTTGCTAAGGGTTTTTTTTTTATGTATTATAAAAGAACATTATTGTTGGTGACACACTCCCAAGTCCCTAGTTAGACCCAAGACGGGTTTAAGTTATTCACACAACGGAATTGTGAGGAACTTGGGGCATGCTCTCAGCTCTCAGCACTAGAAGGGGTAGAAGGGCATGTTGAAGCTCCGGGATGGGACTAGAAAGAGTGACAAGCTATTCATTTACTCGAACCTGTGTCAAGCCAACCAACAAGTTTGTTAGTTCACTTTCTGGAGCACCCTTGTTACTAAGACAAGCCACATGCAACTCTGGACTCACAAGATTCACCACAGCCCAGACTCGGGGGAAGCCACCACCTTCCCCCATATAGTATACTCTGTGCCTTTCCACAGCACCCACATCCGAATGACTTTTTGTTTTGGGACTCCCAAGGAGAAGTCCCGAAATTGTCTCGGTTTGGACTGTCGGGACTTTGGAAGGTCATAACTCTTTTCTTAGACATCTGATTGAGATGAGGTCTAAAGCAAACTTGTATCTCTCCTCAAGAGCTTTCCAACGGTGTGTCGCACTCCACCTGCGCGCACTGAGGTCGGGTCGATTTTTGACTTTTAGTGGTTGGGAGTCAAACTGCCAGTTTGACTCCCGGCCCTTCTTTTTGCCATAACTTGTGTTGCAGATGTCCAAATGGCCCATGCAAGGCCATTTTCGACATCTACATTTTGCTAGTTTTCAAATGATATAAAGAACATCCCAATCTGAGGTGTTTTGACCCTTGCAATTGACTCTAAAATTTTGGGAGTCCCGGAGGACTCCCGAATCCCAATTTTTGGGAGTGTGAGTTTCATCCTCACACTTCCCTCAAAGTAGGGTTGCGACAGTTGACTTAAATGACCCTAGACCCCCACTAACACATAATCTATTAGAAGCTAATTACAACTTAGTTGTGGATAAAACCCAATTTTGGTGCAAGAATTTACATTTATTTTCATCATTACCTCCATTTTATCCCTTTTATTTATCACCTTCTTATTTCCTCCATATGTCGCAACCCTAGCTTTGGGCTCGCGACCAAGGCAAAGGGAATTGCAAGGGTGCGGGCCAAAGGGAAGCCCGGGAGTTAAGCCAAAAGGAAGCCCGGGAGCTAAGGCAAAAGAAGCCCGAGACCTAAG
>Ga0116227_10001019_pt1 | contig 60057 bp, 45 predicted proteins | sample S1TSphgellanicum_FD_89693 | JGI IMG/M metagenome (GOLD analysis project Ga0116227, IMG submission 89693) | Host-associated microbial communities from peat moss isolated from Minnesota, USA - S1T2_Fb - Sphagnum magellanicum MG | ecosystem: Host-associated > Plants > Peat moss > Unclassified... | reverse complement strand
AAAAATGTGTTTTTTTTTATTTTTTTATTATTCTATATGTTTTTTAATTTTTTTTTTTTTTTTCCTCTAGTTAAAAAAAAATTGCAACCATTATGTAAACTTAAAAAGGTGAAAGCACATTATAGTGACCCCCCTTTGGGGCACTTTTAGGTCTAGTATTATAATACATATAGTATAATTGTTCCAAAAGCATGGTACATTTAATTTTGGGTATCAATTTTGGATTTTAGGCCCGAAAAAAACTATTTTTACGAAACTAATGTTATGTAATATTATTTTAAAATAATAATAAATTTCATTATCTATATTGAAGGATCCATGAGTATATTTATAATATACACTGGTATAATAGGACTATAGTTTCATTTTGACTACATTAATTTTAGGGTTTCATTAGTCATTAAAATAATCAATTTTAATGAAATTAAAAAAATGGCCCATCTAGCTATGCTTGTCATCTTTTAGGTGGATGTGATTTCTTATCAAAATTTCAATTTACCACACATTTATCGCATTTTTGCTGAAAAAAATTCATTTTTTGAGATGAAAATTTACAAATTAGTCACGTGGTATCCAAACATGGTTCATATTATGTGAAATGACATGGTTCAATATACCTTTAACTTTCATAAAGACTAAAAATCATTTAAATGTTTTTTGGAATATATTTGTGTTTTTGAGTACATAGGTACATTACATTCGTTTCCACAAATATACTTCAATTTCCCATTTTATAGAATGAAATGAAATATGTATTTTTGTAATATCTTGTCTAAGTTATATTTTAACATAACGTGCAAAAATATTGTGAAAATCTTTCAAAAGTTTGAAGTGGGATACATTCAAACATGCACATCCCTAGAAAGTAGAACAATGTGACACCCCAAAGGGGGTCACTCTAGTGTGCTTTCACCCAAAATTTTGATGAGGATGGTAACATTGGAATTGGTATGGGGTAGATGGGTTTTAGGTCCATTAATAGGCCTGTTTTACCAAAATAAATTTTGGTTTGGAAGAAGCTTGGAATAGAATGGAAAAATGTTTTGGATCTATGTCTTTTCAACACTATAGTCATGCATGATGGAAGTGACTTGTAGTATATTTTCAATACCTTGTGCACTGATTTATATTTCATGTCTTTTCCATTGAATATGAATCTAATTGAATTTCAAATTTAATTCAACATAATTCCTAATGTCCTTTTTGGGGGTATGTCCATGGGACCTTAAGGACATCTTGAATAGGGCATTCTTGGTATTATTAAGTTCAACATAGTTTTTTAGGTTTGGAGATGTCTTATTTAAGTTCAAAGGATGATGAGGACAAGCTCAAGGGATGTCATGGATGATGGGAGGATAATAGGTGACGACAAAGATAACATGATAATAGGAGGACATTAAGTGATAGTAGGGACAATGGGGCATCAAAAAAATATTGGGGGGTGTCAAGTAGCATTAGGAAAATGTCAAGGGACATCAAAATTTTATTTTTATTTGTATTTTTATTCTTAGGCAATAGGGGGATGTCAAAAAGATGCCAATGGATGCCAAGGGTGTTAGGTAGTGTTGAGTGACATTATGCAACATAAAGGACATGTTACAAGTGTTGGGAAAACACTATTTAGGACATGATTGAGATGTTTTTCCAAGCAATGGGGGGACATGAAAAAAATGTCAAGGGATGATAACAATGCAAGGAAAACATCAAACAATGTTGAGGACATGTTTGGGGAAGTTAGGTTACATCGGGAAAATTTTAGGAAATGTTGAATGTAGTTGGGAAAACTCTAGGGGGTGTTAGGCTACATTGGGAAAACTTTAATGGATGATAGGGGGTAAAAAAAACATCAACAATAGATCAAACAACATTGAAAAAACAACACGGGATGCCATACAACATCAAAAAACCATTAAGTAACATTGAAACATTATTACAAATCATGGTTTTTTATTAACAAAAATTGGTCAAAATTTACCAAATTGTGACATGTGCTAATTTGATGAATTAGTCATATTCAACAAGTTGATTTCAACATGTCCAAGTTGATTGCTAGTCAAATCAACACATTTCTTAATGATTAATGGTATTTTTATTGAACTAGTTGTTTTTTTCATATCAATTAATCAAAATGAACAAGTTTGACTTAATATGTAGATAGGGTTTAGGTAGGTAGACCTAGCCTATATTAGACACCAATGCTTAAAAAACTAACTTAATTAAGTTAAGTAATTGATTAGCTAATTAGCCACTTAACCTGGCTAACTGTCCTAGTTAAGTAGTTTAATTAGATAGGCTGCAAGTGTGAGGACTTGAGCCCATCACCTCCATGTTGAAAAACCAAGTCTTCAACCATTGCACCATATATTTAATTAACAATAAATTTTGTCATTTTGTTGTTATGACCATTTCCTTTTAACATACCTACCTTACATAACTTTTAGACCCAGTTTCAACTATCTAGGTTGAATAAGCTAGGCAACTAGCCTACCTACCTAACCTACCTAATTTTATGACCTATGTATGTTGGTAGGTAAGACCTACCTACCTGCCTATTTAGACCTTATTCGGTTATTGAGTCAATCTACTATTCATTTTGATTATTATTTTGACTCATAGTTAAATTGTCATTGTTCTAGTTGACAAGTCAAAATAACCATAAATAATTGAAATCTATAAATTATTAACTATAATTATGATTTAAACAAAATAGAATTTCCCATTTGATTAAACCCATGTATTTTTAAACGTTTAGAAGCATTCATTTTTTGTCCTATTTCATTAAATGTTACATTTGATCAAGTAATGGGAAAAGTAGGTTTAGTCATTTGAACCAATAAAAGAAACATGTCATTTTAGCAACTAAAACCTTTAGTCAAATTGACCAATTTTTTGATCAAAATGAAGAAGGTAATCAAGGTGAACTATTTGAAAAGTTGTGATTTCTAATAACGGGAAGACCTCAAAATTTGATGTTAGGAAAATATTGGGGATTGCTAGAAAAGGTAAATTTAAATAAAAAATTAAAGGAAATTCAAATGAAAATGTAAAAAATAATAACAATTGAATTTGAATTTGTTTCAATGTATTTGAATTCAATTCAAGTTATAAGCAATTATTCAATATTTCCAATGGAATTTAAATTTTAAAACAAAACTCAAATTTTTCATGATTTCATTGTCACTATTAGTGTGCAACACAAGTAAAATTTTTTAATTTAAAATTTTTTGTTGGAAAAGTAATATATGTAAGTAAATAATGGTGATTATGTAAACATAGGGTCCTAGATTGTTTACACTGTTGAGTTGGGATTTGCCTAATATGAATCATTATGTATAGGTGTTTTTCTTCTAGCGTTAGAATTTTGTCACATATGGACTTCTTTTATTTAAGCAAAAAGAATTAGGTTCAAATTGCCCAACAACCTTGTTTGTAAAATTTTGTAACTTTGATTTAGTTTGTGATATTTGGATCTTATATAGAGTTAGTCTATTAATGTTTATAACTTTAAACGACCTTGAAATTATTTTTGGATACACACTTTATAATGTGTTTTGGATAGGATTGTTAATTTTTTGAAATTGATGGAATGGATATCTTCAAAGACTTGTTATTGTGTTATCATCATAGTGTTATTGTGCTATTATGTGGTTTTTTTTGTAATCTCAAAGGTGTAAAATTGCGATACAACAAACCAAAAACCATGTCAAATCATGTTCAAAATTGTATTTTTTAATATATGCTTATGTGGTGCCACTTTAAAATATAATAGTTGTTAATCATGGCAAGTTGTGTTTTATGATTAATATGGATGTTGAGAAATCTAAATTAAACCATTGGAGCTTTTGATTTTGAGTTTTGATTTGAGCAAAGGACCTTTAAAGTTGAGCAAGTGTTTTATCAAACATTACTAGTTTTACAAAGTGGCCTTTGATTGTCATAATATACCAAAAAAAAATATTTTGATTTATTTTGTAATAATAGGGGACTATTAAACACACATCAAAAACACTCAAAATATAAGGATTCTATAACTTGATTTTTTTCAAAAAAATTGAAATTTTAGTCTATTTGATGTTATAAGTATTTTATGACATGTAAATGTGATGCAATCTAAATGGTGTTTAAAAAAAAGTTTTAGTTTATAATACAAAAGATTAAACCTCAAAGTAGTTAACATGTTTTCACATGATTTGCAATTGTAATCATTTTTCAAAATGAAATGCAAAAATCTAATGCAAAATCTGACATTTAAAAAAAATCCTATTTATTGAAAAATGATTAACAAAAAACATGTGACATATTGGGGAAATTATAATAAGTAAAAGTAACAATTAAAAAAATATTTTATTAAAAATTCCTTTTTATGAAAATGTTTTCTTGACAAAAAAGACTATAGTCCTTTAAAATAAAGTAAACATATTGGCTGATTAATTCATGATTTCACCCAAAGATGTATATATCTTGTTTTGAATAATATTTCATTCACCTCTTGTATGCAATTTTGAAACAACATTTAAGTGAGATACCTTTTGCACTACATGGTCTTTTTCATAATTAAATAATATTAAAGGCACAAGGAATTTATGCTTTGGTTCATAATCCAATTCACATGTTAATGTACTATGTACATTCGATGCATCAAAGTGGTAGCAATGAAAGTTCAACCCACTTGGATTCTCTCAATTTGTAGAAAGGTCATATTGTAAATTAATCATTTGCAACCCTATTGTGGATGTGGAAAGAAATAAATGTGCTATTTTTTCATATCAAAGTCAAGTTCTGTTAGAATTTCTTAGATGCACTCAGAAAAACTCAAGAAAAATGGGTGGTAAACCATTTTGTGATTTTATCATAAATCCATTGAAAATGCATGGGTATTGTTACATACATGCAAATCAAATTTCATTGGAGCTCCCAAAAAATCTTGACAGAAACTCATGGTAGAACCTGTGTGAAATATTATTGCAGATATGTGGAAAGGGTATTGGTGATATTCTTGCATATCCAATTCAATTTTTCGAAAACCCATGAACAATATGAGCAAAAGTTTTTATTTTATCGAAGATCTATTGAAAACGAATGGATGCTATTGTTACATAACCAAGACAAATTCCCATTGGAGTTTCACAAAATTGTGGACACAAGCTCATGAAAACAAAGATCCTTAGAAAAAGGTGGAAACCTTATTGCTAATATTTTGAAGATATATAGTTGTTACTGTTACGCTTTCAATTCAATATTAAATTGGAGATTCTGACAAATATGGAGACCAAAAACATCATGAAAAATGAATGGTAAATAGCATTGCCAATTTCTGTCACAAACTCATATCAAAATTGTAGGCGAAAATTCCATTACAAAACCATCATTGAAAAAAGCTTTGCACTATTCACCCCATATGTAACAGTGATTTAAATGCTGCAAACCATTTGTTGGCAATCTCAAAGCCTTAAGGTGCATTCACACTTGGTGTTAGGGGCTTTAGTGTTGAGTCCCCTAACATCATGCTAGTCCTTTTGGACTTAAACCTACTTACCATGAAGGTTTTATGTTAAGCTAACATTCACTTAACAATAAGTTATTGCATGCCACCTAGGATGCCACCTAGGGATTTATTTAACACTGAATTAACATCAAGTGTGAATGCACCTTTTAGATTGGTAGTGACAATGTTACTACAATGACACCCACCAGAACAGAGTGTTGCCTAGAGTCCCAAAATACTTTGGGAGGCCAATAACATCTATCTGAAAATGAACCCAACTTGAATGGATATGATGGCTTGGACTCCAGCTTTCTTACCCAAATAGAATACATGCCAGCATGACCCATAAGGACCATAATAAGAGAATCATCTCACAAGTCCCAAAATTCTACAAGAGACAAGGATGGCACACATTACTCCAAAGTCTCTCTCTCTCTCTCTCTGTGTCTCTCATGGGGAGGTCTTGTTTGAGAATCAGTTAATCATTCACACTCTTTCCTGCTGCAACCCTCCACTCCTTTGGCTTATTAGTGTTTCCCTGGACAAAACATGTTGGCACCTCAAGACAAATATCACTGAATTCCATGTATGCTTTTATTGTGCCTTTTCAACCTTGTAGGACAACCACATCCATTTGGAAGTGATGGCTTTCTAAACACTTGTGGTGGTCAGGGGGCCAAGGCTTAATAATTGAAGCCTTATTCTCCTTCAAGGGGGGGCCAGATGCAAATCCTTCTTACTCATGCCCAAAAAGAAAAAGAAAAAGAAATCAAAAGGTTGTCCTTCAAACCCATGGGCAATAAGCCAATGAATCTTTCATTTCCCAGGTCACTTACAAAAGATTTCCTTCACAAAAGCAATTGAAAAATTATGTATTCTTATGTATATACATACTTAGTATGAATAGGGCTGCCTTCATTCTCTCCACCTGATGAAATTTGGTACTATGGAAAGGTCAAGCCCTTGCCCATTATGTTGGGCAAGGTGCCAGGCGAGCTTGTCGGGGGCAAGCTAGGGGACACACCCAACATTACGGGTAAGGCCAAGACAACTCCATGACATTAAGGTCTGGGATGGCAGATTCATGATTAAAAAAAATCATGTTCAACAAACACATTTTGGTCACTATTACTAGTGTATGATGATCATTGGAAGGTTATGGACCATATAGTGTAGTCAAGGGAATGAGATAATCTACCACCCGAAACCTTAATGTTGTGATTTGCTTCCAAATGGGCAAGTCTTTGTCAAATCCTTTACTTTGAAGAGCAGGTGTGAAGGAATTTAGTTTTTCACTATGCATTAAACCCTAAACCCTAAAACCATTCAACTTCAAGGCCTTGACCAAGATTTGACGATGTTTGACCCCCTAGTACCCACTTGACTTGATGACTTGTACTATTTCTTGGTTGTGTATATTGCATGACATTTAAAATATGGGTTCCTAACATCTAATTGAAGCCGCAACCGCTTTCAAGCAACCTCCTTAGTGCAAAATAAAAAAAACAACTATCACAATAACCTTCCCAAAGTTGACACAATAAGTTTTTTCAATTGACCAAGAAAGTGAATTATGACCTTTGAACACAAGATTGCATAATCTATTCACTTTTAAGTTGTTACATTATAGATTTTAGAATTTTAACTTGTTGTGAAAATTCTGCAAGTACTTTAACAGATTTGGCCTCTATGAAATTTTGGTTATACAAATTAATGAGCCCAAAGAATTGAAAAGAAATTTGATACCAAGTCCATCAAAGGATTCTTGATTGGATGTGGTTATTAATAAAAAAATCAAATGAGAAGTTTACATGAATCATTGCTAACTTTTTTTTTGAAATGATGCATGATTATAGCTAATGTAGACAAGAGTTAACTATAAGGTCCATGATACATTGAAGGTTTACAAATGACTTTTTAAAGGATGCCATTAACATTTTCAATCAATTTGCTTCATAAGTTTGTACTTGTACATGGCAACAAGTCATAAAATTGGTTTTGTGAAATATATGTTTGAATTTGACACTTAAGTTTTTAAATTTAATTTAATTCTTTTAACACTTCAAAACTTTGGTGGAGCTATTTGAAGGTGACATTTAACGAATTATTAATAAATATGCCTACAAGGTAAACAACGTTTTTGAAGAAATCCTTACAAACTACAATTTGTGATTATTGGCTTGGGGAGTTGAGCTGCAGCAAATTATATTTTATTAAGATGAAACATGCACACTAGCAAAAGAAAATTTAGAATTAAGTTTAGTTTTTTGCTCACCATTGAAAAGGCTAAAAGGGACAAAGGTAGCATTTTATGGAATCAAATGATAGTGTGTTCAAGTCACCAACTTAGACACAAGAGGACCTAGAAAAACAATTACAAACTAAAAAACTTTGCACATAAAATGATGATGCTGCATAAAAAGAGGAGTAATTTGTGTTAACTTATATTCATGGACTAGGTGAAACTTATGGTTGGCCACTTTCATAATTTATGAATGAATTATGAAGGAGTAGGAGTTTAATAATGGTCAAGTTGGCCGTGAGCCTAGTGCCTCTGTGGAGGACAAATCAATATAAAATCAAAACTATGTACTTTTATTATATAATTATAAAAATTTATGTTCTTGTTTGCATAAATATCTATTCACATGTTTATTTTTTCGAATAACTATTAAACTACAACCATCGTTCTTATCATGGGTTTTTCACACACTTCTAAACTATGCCAAAAGCTTTGAAAACTAAATTTTCAATTATCTTTCACAAGTTTATTTTATAAAAATTTCTATTTCTTGCAACAAGTTCTTTTCAAATGAATGTGTTTTCAAAGGTTTTAAACACCCATTTATATACCCAAAAAAATAAAATTAAAACAAGAAAGTTTTAAAGTTTTGCATATTATATAATTCATAATATGATTCAACATGCAAATTAATTTATGCAAAAACTTTTATAATGAATTATTATGTTTGAATCATGCACATTAATTGAAAAACATAACTAATTGTTGATCAAACTATAATTAAATTATAAACCTCACGACCTAATAAATTACCATTGTTAACTATTATATAATTACATAAGTAACAAGCTATTGATATCAGGTTACACCTCCATTGTAGAAGCAAACATGTAGAAGCCTGTCAAACCTTCTATTCACCTACAGTAGTCACCTTACACCCTAGATCACACTAGGCTGTGTTGATCTCAATTGTACATTATTACCTATATGGTGATTTAGGACTAATAAATCTACAATTATTGAGTCCAGGTGAATTAGTAATATAGTTTACTCTTGCAATTTGAAGGGAACTTGTGGGCCAAAGCAAGTGTCTTCTTTTCACATTAATATTGGAGCATGTGCTCACATTGTCCATTGGTGATTTCAAGCCTCGTCCTTGTCCCCTATTGCATACATTAGATTAATCACAGCACATGGCATCGATCCGTGATTTCATGAAATTTGGGATAGATTATCGTCTTACATTTCACAAACCCCTAAGGATTAAAAAAATAAGGCAAACAATATACGGTTACAGCCCAGGTTTGTCTTTTCCATTTTGGTGAACTTTTAGACATAAATCCAAACCAAACTTAGAAAAATAAACAAATAATTAGGAGTCTTGACTTTTCACATGTGCAAGTCAGATGTTTTTGGCATGGAAAAGTTTCATGAATGTCATCCCAAGGTAGCCTGTTTCCATGGTTGAACTCTTTGGGGGATATGGGGGAAATTGGGTCTTGGAGGCTCCAGGCAGTGGTTAGCGCTAATGTTGCCCAATCACTGGTTCTTAACACAAGACATGCGGCGGAGTCCAAGACCCATTGGAGTACAGTCCAGTTTGGAGTCTAGTTCCAGACAGCAGGTAAAGCCTGCAAGTCAAGTTACTTGGAACTGGATTAAGAACAGGATAGGGAACTGGCCGACTACATAGAACCAGCAAATACTGACTAGCACTATTCTTCTGCACGATCTAATATTCTCAGCAGTTTAGTGATGAGTGTGCCTAATTTCCGAATGAACCAAAATGGGCGACCAGCCCTGCTGCCCTGGAGACAATCTATGGCCTGAACTGTTGTTTCATTGTAAAGCTGCATGTTTTCTGAAGGGCAACCTTGTATAGTTCAACTTTTGTTACAAAAGTTTCAAAAACACAAGTATTCTGATGATCTCTCAACCGTAACCTTGATTTAACCAAGTATGTTACAGAATTTGGAAAAGACTAGAATTCTGATGATCTCTAAACCATAATGCACTGCAGGAAATTTTTAACAGTGTATTTGAATAGTGCTTTCTAACACGGAATATGACATCCACTACCTGTCGGTGGCTTCCATTTTGAAGATGGGCCTTTGGTGTATTGGGATGTATCTCGTTTTTTTTTAGCAACCCTTCTTCCATTTTCAAGAGCGTGAATCTAATTTTTGACATGTGCATTACGTTTTGTAAGGCCCTTGGTTGAGGGCATAACAATAAGCAGGCCCACACTTGGCTCCCTAGTCCTCATGCAGGCCCTTCTTCTCATAGTGCCCTGGACCTAGGGCCTTACCCTACTTGTAACATCTTGTATTCATCAACTTTGTTAGAAAAGTTGGAAAGGAAAGGGTATCTAATGAGGGGTTCTGGGCTAAATTCGAGGCAGCACACACTATCCTACCAACCAGTATAGTAAAGGTCCCATGGTCAGAGTCACCCAAATTTATAGTACCTGCAATGCACATATATAAATTACTTGACCCAACAGCAGTGGCAGCTTATCATTATAGTGATGCATGCCCAAGTCTCCATTTGCAAATGAATTTTTTCTCGCACGCACACATGAAAGTGCTTTTTGCAGAAAAGAACCAAACACTGATTTTGTAGTTTTGATTCTTGGCCAGAAGGTTATTATATATGCACAAGACAAAGTGCTGCTGACTGCTGGCTTCGTGCAAGTAAAATCATAATTTAATCCTCAGTTTGGTCCCAGATTTGGCGTCACAAAATTAATTGGGAATACAGGGATGGTAAAAGTTTTCTGATCATGACAGCAGCAGCCATTTTATATATGCATAAAGTGAGCCAGAAAACCTTCATAACTTATGGCCTTAACTAAGGATTGTCCATATCCATATTTATTATAAGCAAAGTTATATAAATATTCACCAATAACTCACTTGGCTTGCTTCTTAGATGGTGATATGACCTCGGGGACAGCACTAGAGCTGAGTCGATAGTAATCTCTGGCATTCAACTGTAGAAGCTCTTATTAAAACAAGTGGCTGAACGCATGATGGGTCTGTTGTTTGTATGATATCCATGAGGAAGGTAAATATTCAGCATACTAAATTGGAAAACAGATGGTAGTTAGCATGGTGAAGCCCAAGTGGTTTTGTTGTTGAGTGATGCCTGAAATGTTTCTATAATGAATTGTACATGACCCTAGAACATAGGGATACCGAACTTTTGGTCCCTTGCTAGGTGCATAACAATGTCTCTACCCTAGAGGGCGGAGCCAACAAAATTAGACCTCTCTCAAGACTTTTGAATCTCTGTCCTTAATAATGCAGTTAGAAATACAAAGTGATGGAACTGTTTGCATAAGTGGTATGAATGAATGCTACCTGACATCACGGTTGGCTTGCAAACACTCAACCGGGCCCCTATCAGATAACAATTAAGCAAATCTGACGAAAAGCCAAACTCTTTTGAGGATCTCAGACGCCTCCAGATCTAGTACTGCTTCCTATAGTTTGATGCGTAGTCATGTCTAGTGTCTACCAATCTCCACCTAGAAGTATTGAAACTCTAACTCTGTAATAACTGGTAGAAAGCAGATTTGAGCAGGTACCTGGATGGAACCCTTGTAGATAGATCAGCCTCATGTTATAGTCTAAATAAAATATCCAATACCAGTACCAGGCTCGTATGAATTTGAAAAAACATTTGATACCACTACCAGCTGATAAGTTCGAAAGCCGATACCTGCCCAACACTGGAAAAAACAAAAGGGAATTGCCAAGCATGTGCAAAAGCAACAATCTCCCAGGGGCGGCATACGTACAGAACAGTATTGGGGCAGTTTTCAAAAATAGGAACGGACCCCTGGTCGTTATCAGGGTGGTTTAGGGTTTTAGGGTTTGTCAGTTCTTAATGATAAACCCTAAACCACACTGTTAACCCCTGGTGGTTATCAGGGTGGTTTAGGGTTTTAGGGTTTGCCAGTTCTTAATGTTATAAACCTTAAACCACACTGTTAACCCCTGGTGGTTATCAGGTTGGTTTACAGTTTGTTAGTCAAAGAACTGGTTATGATATATATAGCAAGGATTCTCCAAAAAATTGAAAAAAATCTAGTAGCCATCTATATAGCCTAACCACTGGTTCTTGCAAGAAAACTGCCAGTTCTTTTCATTTTTCGAAGTAACTGGGACCTGTGGTTCTTTAATTCTCATTTTTTAAAATCACCACCCAGCGTGGTTATTTTTAATTTTGAAATGTTTAAAAAACATGAACCGATTTTTCAAATTATAACATTCAAATAACTGCAGAACACTTGTCTAGTCATGTCCAGTGTCTACCTCTGCACAGCAAATATTGTAGTACCTTTTCAGGTTTAGCACCTCAGTGCCGAAAAATTATTTTAATTTTCAATTCTTAATTCGGCTGTTAAAATTTGAATTCTGAAAATTTCGGCACTCTGTATTAAATTTATTATAACCAGATGTCTATAGAAGAAAAGTTCAGTGCTTTTGTGGCTAGGTGCTCCTTAAGTTACTACTGAAAGCCAGTCTGAGAGGTTCAGGGGCGAACCTTAGTTGGCTGTATGAATTTTTAAAATTTTTGTTGGAAACTAACTATTAATATCCAAAAAATTTGACAAATTTGAAAATAATTTAATTTATGTCAAACCTGAAAAGGTACTACCATATTTTTCAAAACATGCCCCCCTCTCAGACAGGGTTCCTCACATTTTGCTGCAAAGGCGGGATTTTGGTTCACACAACAAAAATTGGGACCAAGGGGTACTTTGGATGGTTTGTTGGGATTTTTTGAAACAATTTTTGGTTATGGGTTTAACTTCAATCAGGGGTGATTTTAATTATTTTGTCATGGTGTTTTCAATATGATTTTAGTGGTATTTTCAAGGTATTTTAAAATGTCATTTACACAGTTTTCTCAAGGTGTTTCCAATATCAAATTCATGAGTTTTTCAAGGTGTTTTTAATACTTTTTTTAATTTCAAATATCATTTCTATTCACAAGTGATTCCATATGCTATTTTTACTATTCACATTTCTTATCATGGGTTACTTTGAGTTACTATCTAAAGGTGTTTAAGTGTTAATTTCCAGAAATTCCCTTTACAAACAAAATAAACAAATCCCCATTGAAACCAAAGGAGAATCCCTTAAAATTTAACACAAGGTTTTGTGAAAACCAAGTTACACGGTGGATTTTGCCATGTAACTCACTCAGTTCCTAAGGGGGAATGCTAAAAGGTGCAAAACACAAGGAGCATTTAAAGAATTTTTTCTAGGTTCACAGGGGAGATAGTGAAAATCTTTGATATGTTGCATTAACTGGTAGAAACAAAGTGCAATATTGGAACAGAGGAAAAGAAAAGAAAAATTGTTTGTGTTTATAGGAAGCGGGGAACATCGCGATTGATAACGGTCTTTGTGCTGCCGGGTCCATTGAGCAGGGGTTTCAGAGCCCCGCCTGCTTGATGTCAACCCATACCTTGATTGTGAAACTCTCAGATGTGCAACACAGACTTGTTCAAATATAGAGTTCCAATTTTCAGTTTCAGGTTTTTCTAGGAGACAAAACCCATGGCGAGGCACATGTAGCAGCATCCATAGATTGAAAGTATTGTCATATGATCTTCTCCTGAGGTGTACCAGCTGCTTCATGGATGCACACACCTGCACGTGCACTGTTAGTGGGTTCTTGCTCTTCTTTCTCTCCCTGGCTAACCGTGCATTTGTCTCTGTGAAATCATTATTTTTGTCCCACACAGGATATCAAATACCAGGATCTTGGAATATTTTGAGATATGCTTACAATTAATTTGCATGTTTAATCAATACTCCAGCTCAACAATTTCCTTGGTTACTCTTATTCTGAAATATCTGACTGAAATATCTGACCTCATACCTCACTGAAGAACCATTTTTAGTATAATGTCAAGGTAGGTTTTTGGAAGTAAAACTTATTGAAAGGAAAATAAAATTTTCATGCATTTAGCACAATTACCAACTCATAGAGATCAAAATCAAGCTAAAAGGGGAGCTAAAATTGGAGAAGTGCAGCCAAATGAAAAGTGACGACTCAAAGGCTTTAATGTTTAAGGATTCAAGAACTTGATGAAACAAAACATTGAAAGATATAAATTAGTTCTTTTTGGTTTTCATCAGAGCAATATGTAGTTCATAAGGGGCTTATAGGGTCTGTACAAAACATATACCAAATAGGTAGGTCCACATTTTGTTCTGAACTATCTTTAGACCTTTGTTGGTAATCAACCATTTTCTCAATAACCCACAAAGACTACTGCAAACCTTCTATTTCTTTCGAATTAAAAATCACAACTATCTTGTTTCCTTGATTCTTATGAATCTAGAAAAGAAAATTGCAAGTTTAGGGTATTAAAGGAGATTTTTAAGGGATTCTTGATCAAGTTGTAAGGTATCCACATTAGGGGTTTTGGATTTTTTAAAAATCAATTTGGATCAGAACCACGCAACCAACCTCTTGCTAAAACCAAAAAGTAGATCAGGCCACTATCCCAATTTCAATAGCCTGTTTAGAATCTCTAATTATGTCAATACCAATTTTTTAAAAGGATAATAGTTAAGTCGTGTTTTTTTATGCAAGTTATTAATTTCAATTGATGTACATAATAATTAATACACAATCTTTTGTCTTGGGCATTGTGCATTAGTTGGACAATAGTAATACAATTGTGACATTAGTTGGACAATAGTGATACAAAATGTAATTTGGGACATATCATTTAGGGACCCTAATTTTTGGGAACTTCAAAAAATAGTCATAGTCCATTGAATTTTACAAGGTGGATCATATAAGGGGGCTTTGATTCATTGTAAAACTTGTGAAACAATCAATTGGGAGTTAAAGTGTGTTGTTTTCTTTATTTTATGTGTTGTCAATTTGAGGGGTGATGTCATGAGTACTGGTGTATGCAATCTATTTGGACTTAGGGTCTATGTCACAAAATGTAATTTGGGACTTGGGTTCTTGTGAAAGTTTAATGTTGTTCTAGGTTTACGTGGTTTTAAAAAAAATGAGAAGAAAAGGAAGGCTAGTGGGTTCAAAAGAAAGAAATCAGAGATATTTGACCCCTTAGAGACCTCAAGCTTTTCTTTGTTGGTGAAGGCAGGAATTTAAATGGCCATAAACTCAAGCTTGTGGGTAATTCTAAAAGTGACTCTACCATTCAATATATGTGTTCTTTGTTTTGATTACTATGTGCCTTAGTTTTTGGTATCAAAGTAGGTTGATTTAGGTACACAATTTATGAATTGGGATCAACATTATGTGGTGACAAGTTTTATGCCTCGGGAAGCCATGTCCAATTTTGATTTTGACTAGTTTGTTATTGATCATCAAGCAATCCATGATCAGTAAATAACTAGGAGTTTTAACAACCCTTCCATTCAACCATTTCCTCAAGTTGGATCAGTGGTTTTAAGGTTGGTTGGATTTGGGGTGGTGATTGTGGTGGGATTCAACCTACAGAAGCATAGGTTGGAGATATTACCATCAAAATCACACATAATGGGTGTGTGTCTGGGGTGAGAGTGTGGGTGAAGTTACAAGGTGGAGTAAGCAACTATTGCACAAGTGTAAAATTGTAGCAGCAATTCCACTTCACATCGTACTTTGCATAGATCTACTCACATTGTGTTAAATAAAACCAAAGAAGTTCCTAGGGTTGGAAATATCTAGATACCTCATTGTGCGAAATCTCCTAATCACTTCACCAAATTTTTCATGCTTGGAATTGAAGTCTTGTTCTAAGCAAGTGACAAGATTCTCAAAGTTGAAGCATTAGGTCTATCATCACAATTGGTGTGTAAGAAGTTTTGGTAAAGTGTTGATCTTAGCAATCATGGCAACTAGTCAATTCAGATGAGTAAACTTTTTCACCTTTGCCAATTGCTTTTCAAGATCTTGTTCCAATAGCTTAAGGAGTGTAGCATGAGTTCTTTGAATAGAAAACTATAGGATAGAATTTAAGTTTTGTTTAGGAAAAGGTCATGAATTTTAGAAACCCAATGGGAGTCATATCCTTTGATGAGATTGTATTTTCCCAAGAGCATAGTGCAAGGTTTATAGTTATTAGATTAATTAATTTGCCTTAATAACCTTAGTTGGACTTTGTCTTGAAATTTTTGAGAGTTGAGGCTTCACTGTCTTAATGATTCTAAATTCTACACAAAGGTGGCAACTTGGACGAAGGCCAGATGTGGAAACAAGTTTGTCATGCAATGTCATTCTTTTGTTGACACTTAGTATTTGTACACTAAATGAAGCAGATATATGGTTGCTTGATGCGGTGACCTGAGCCAAGTTTCAAGCATAGATACCACACCTAAACCCTTATCCTTTAACCTTGTAATGATAACATAAAGAAAAGGAATACTCTATGTACTTAGTAAACCTGAGAAGGGAAAATGGATTAGTAAGGCTTGGGATCATTGGAATTTTTACACTTGCAAAAATTCTCTTTAGTTAATTGGTCCCAATAATTTTCACCATTTGACCTGAATCCAACAAATCACAATGACTAGTCCTCAAGATGGATGAGTTGTTTTGGGGCAAGGACCATGAAGATGTGAATGATTGGGCTGAACGTCTGACTATGGTAGCTGAGGTCAGAGATCTCAATGATGACAAGTTATTTAAGATAGCCAAACTAAACTTGCGTGGTCGAATCAAAGAATGGTTTGAGCAATTCAATCCGCCACCAACAAATTGGACTATTCTAAGGATTGTAATTGTTCAAAAAGTTTGGTGATGTTGATGTAGATGAAATTTGTGTCAAGCTTGATGCAATCAAACAAAAACCTAGAAAATGGGTTGAAAAATATTTTGAGAGGCTGGATAAACTGTTTTAGAGAGAGAAGATTAGAGATGTTGAGTAGAAGAAAAGGTTTCTAGTTCAATTAAGGCCAGAACTTAGAAGATTTTATGTGGTAAGGACCTACACAGACATTGAGGAAATGGTGATTAGCAATAAAGATTAAGGAGGTGCTAAGAAACCTGGGGGAAACACCATATGATCCCCTCATGGAGGAGAAGGATGAGGATGCAACTAAAGAATCATCTATAGATAAGCAGTTGTCAGTGTTGAATGAAACCTTGATACATTTTTTTAGGGAATTTGGTAGTAGAAATGGAGCTAGTGTTAGTTCTTCTGGGAGTACATCTAGGTGTCAATTATGCCAAGCTGATGACCACACTACAGTGGCCTATCGAAAGCACAATGATATGTGGCCCAAATGCGACAAATGTGGTGGAGGACATAGGGTTGAAAATTGTGGCATAAGGTGTTCATTTTGCAATGGCTTAGGACACTCAAAGGATCGCTATTGGAAGAAGAAAGACACTAAACCTTCTAAGTCCATTGCCAACTACCTTGAGGTGTCGGTCAATGATGAAGAAGCCACATTGACAGAACTGAACAAAATTTGTGGTGTTAATCACCATTTGTCATTTGGAAACAAGATTCCCAAGAGAAGGCTTCTAATGCAAGCTAATGAAGTAAATGGGGTTGTCAAACAAGCTGAAGGCACTAACACAAGAGTCAGAACCAAGGAAGCAGTGCCAATTACGAAGCCAGATCAAAAATTCTTTTACATTTCATGAAGGGCCAGATTTCTCTAACCCCCATGGAGACAATCATGAGGGTCCCTAGAGAATTGAAATATCTTGAAGGACTAGTTAAACTGACCAGAAGAAAGAAAGATGAAAAGAATGGTAGGAATCATGTTGCAACTATCAACAAAACCCTTATTGTCAAAAGGATTTCTGTGAACAAAACTTATCGAGGGAAAACCATGCACTTGCTCGTAGAAATCAACAATGGGGTGATTGAGGGACTGGTGGATATTGGTGTGTCTATGTCAGTGATGCAGTTAGTATAGTAGGAAAGCTTGGGATCATGCATTTGGTTTTGGGAGATGAAACATACAAGACAACATCTGGAACTATTACCATTGTTTTGGGGAGGCTAGATGACACACCTGTGCATGTCGGCAATGTGGTTTGTAATATAGTGTTTTTGGTGGTGGATACAGATACATGTGACCTCTTGCTAAGTTTAAACTTCTTCATGAAGATTGGGGTAGTGGTCAATGTAGAAAAAGGCACCATACAGGTTAGGCATGGACCTAGGGCTGATGTGGAAATGCTACCTTTGAATGTTGTGAACATTATACAATATGGAGAGACACAACCTACCTCTTCAATGGAGCATATTAAGAGTCTTAACAAGATGTTTCAACAATTCCAAATGTAGGATTTGCTTAAAAAAGGCTTGTCTTGGAAAGGCAGATGCTCTTTAAGCCTAAACCACCCTAATGATGAACGTTCATTTGATGACAACATAATTGAATTTGGGAGTGAGACTGATGAGGAAGATGCTCAATTAAACTTGACCATGCAGGAAAATGACATGGCATTTGAAGATGACATGAAGGACTAAGGGCTGAACCATCTTCTTCAATAGGAGTCTGCCAATCAAATTGTGAATTTAATACTACAAGATCAGCACTACAGACTATTAGAGGAGTATATAACAAAAGGGGATGATTATGTTGATTGGCTTCAGTGGGTAGTTGTTGAAGAATAAAAAAATCTCAAGGGATGTTCTGTTAATGTGTCTGAATTTAATCTAGTGCATCTGGATCATGAAAACATGCAATGGGGTGTTCCATTTAGAGATGAAAGGTGGGATGAAATATGAAGCAGGATAAAGTTTGACTAGGACCTTGGTGAAAACCAAGCTGAAGGACTATGGACTATGTTGGAGGACTTCAAGGATGTCTTTGTTTGGCACTAAGGGGAGTTGGGGTGCTGCACAATAAGGGAACATGCAATTGACACACAAGGCTTTCCCCCATGTCGCACCACATCTAGGAGGTTGTCTTATTGGGAAGAAGTTGAAGTGAATAAACAAATTTAGGCATTGATCAAACTTGGTAAGACGAAAAATAGTGATTCTGAATATGCTTGCAAGGTCAGTCTACCTATTAAGAGGGATGGCAATAGGTGGTTTTGTGGTGACTACAGATCATTGAACATGTAGACCAAAAGGGATTCATTTACAATGTCTTTGATCAACAATGTTTTCTCTCTAATGGGAAATAGTCAATGGTTTAGTGCATTAGATTTATAATCTGGCTTTTGGTAGATTCGAATGTTGCTAGATGACATCAAAAAGACAACTATAATCACAAAGTCTGGTCTTTATGACTATAATGTGATGTTGTTCGAACTAAAGAAAGTAACATGGACATTCTCCAGAACCATGGTAGAAATGTTTAAGGATTAGACAAACCAATTCTTGAAGGTCTTTATTGATGATGTCAATATAACAGCTAAACATGGGAATAACACCTTACACATTTGAAGGCTATTCTTACACGATTGTGGGAGGTAAATTTGAAGTTAAACCTTGGGAAATGTCCTTTTGGTGCACAACATATTATACATGTTGTGACCAGACAGGGTTCATATCCTAATCCAAAAAAGGTACAAGCTATTAAAGATTTTCTAATACCCAAGACTATAACTATTGTGCAGGCCTTTTAAGGTTTGATAGGGTATTACAAGAATTTTGTATGTGGATATGCCAAAATTGTTGTGCCATTTTTTTATTTGACCAAGAAGGATCAAAATTTCCTTTGGACCCCTACTTGTCAAGAAGCTTTTAACACACACAAGCTAAGGTTGATTGAAGCACCCATCCTTGTAAGACCTGACTTTGAGAGGCTCTTCATACTTGATGTAGATTGGTCTATAAAAGGGGTAAGGTCGGTCTTATCCTAGAAGTAAGATAAACATGAATGTGTTATTGCATATCCAAGTAAGGGTCTCACACCTTCACAAAGGAAGTTCCATCCTATGGAATGTGAATGTTATGCTCTAATATGGGGGATGATGCATTTTTGGCAATATTTATATCAGGCCTCCCTTGTTGTCAAGATTGACCACAAGCCATTAGAATGGCTTGCAATAGTATTTGATCCATTTTGTAGGAGAGGTAGGTGGATATCCATGCTCCAAAACTTCAATTTCAAAATTGTCCATAGGGTATGAGCTAGGCATGCAAATGCTGATGCTTTGAGCCACAATCCAGTTGGTTCACATGATGAAAATGAAGATTTTGGGGTGGAGATACAAGATGAGAAGAAAAATGTTAATGTGGCACAAGTCTGGAAATCCACCACCTTGAGTCCACATATCTTTACTATCTCCCAGGATGTTGATGTTGAACTGATGCAGAGGGGAGAATAGGAAGAAATTAATCAATTTGGGGAACTTGCAGAAGAGAATTTTGATATCTTAGTTGAGGTACTTGTTCCAAAAAGGAAGGCGAGTAGGATTTCAGCACTAGACACTAACTATTGAGGATTGATTTGCGAGGCCGAAAAGATGGTGGATGCAAAAATAAACCCCATTGATGTGAGTAGCAATGAAGAGGACATTGAAATTAAAAAAACGAGAAGATAGATGGACATTTGAAAGGATGAAACTTGCATGATCCTATTATTTGGAGGGCACTTTGGACCAAGTGTTGGATGATGCTATTGATGTTGACTGAGCCAAAAGAGAATTGTTGAATTACCATTGGATAGAAGATACATTATTCTTCAAGAATTTAGTGGTGCCAAAGTTTGAGGAAAGAAAGGCATTGGTCAGAGACATTCATGAGGAAATTGGGCAGTTCAGTGAAAAAAGAACCTTGGCTGAGCTTAAAAAGAAATTTTTCTAACATGACAGAATTGAAACTGTTAGAACGGTGGTGAGACAATGCCAATGCTGTCAACTTGCCAAAAGTTTAGAAAGTATTAGATTAGGAGTTGAGGAGATGAAGAGCATTCTTGTCTATGACCTATTCTACGGGATGGCATTGGATAGTGCTGGCCCTTTGCTGAAACTAAAAATGGAAATAAGTATGCTCTAGTTGCCATTGACCACTACTTGAAGTGGTATGAAGCAAGGCCTATCAGGGATCATGATGTTGCTATTGCCACTAGATTCTTGGAAAAGGAAATCATATGCAAATTTAGTGTGCCCAAATTCATTTTCATTGATAATGGAGGTGAGTGGATGGCTGAATTTGACCTGATGTGTAAGAAATATGGGATTACTCATCAATTCACAACTCCACAATAGCCTCAATGTAATGGAATGGTGGAGAGGATGATTAAAACCTTGAAAAATGGATTATCTATTGTGTCATCTACTAATTTGGATAACTGGGATTGCCAGTTACCCCATATTTTGTTTAGTTATATAAGTGGTGTTCAAGCTAGCACCAAATTTTCTCTTTTCATGGTGCTGACTAGAAGGACCCCAAGGCTCACATGTGACAATGGCCTTGCTGCATTCAAAAATGTGGAAGAGGAAAAACTCAGCTTAAAGGAGATGACGCAGCTAATGGTGGAAAAGTTCAAACTCATTTCCAATATGCATTCATTTGTGCTAAAGAATGTGGACCAAGCACAGAAGAGGCAACGCAAAAGCTATGTTACGTGAAAAGGCAAACAAGAATTTGTAGGATTTGAGGAAGGAAAAACCATGGTCAAGATGAAAAAGCCAAGAAAAAGGAGGGCATTACTTACTAATTGGGAAGGTCCATATGCCTTTATGAAATACAAGGACAAGAAGGGCTACAGAAACTTTGATGATGGCAACCAAATCTACATCATAAATGGGATTGATGGCAAGCAATGGGAATGTGTTAGGCACGATTTGCAAGTGTTTAACTAAGTTTGATCATTTTGAAATCTATGTGAATACAATTAAATCAGAGGAGGTGTCACATGTGTAACATATTTCTAACTTTAGGGTTTGGATGTGAATAAGAAGTTTTAGGGTTTCAAGGAAGAACGTCTTCTCCTATTTATGGTTAGGGGTGTTTATGCATGACGACAATGGAGACAAAGAAAAGGAATGATGGAAATGTGGTGGTGTTTTTGGTTTTTATGTTTTTATGTCGTTTTCTTTTATTTGGGATGAGTGAGCTAGAGTGGATACTATTGGATAGTATTTGAATGTGAAGCATAGGAGCTGCCAAACGATGGGGAGTTGGCGAAAATCTCATTGTGGATCAAAAGAAAGAAAAACAACAAAGCAGATAAGTGGGAAGGGGATGGATTTTGTTTGGCAAAGGTTTTTAAAGAAGGAAGGCTAGATTTTTGAACTTGAACAAAAATACATGGTGATCCGCTACGCAATGTATTTCGAGAGGCAGAAATTTAGTCTAAAAGCTGGGTTTGAAGGTTGATGATGAGGGGGATGTTGAGGATTTTAGGGGTTTCAAAAACGGATTGGGATCTTCTCAATGTGTGTGTGTCGAGTTGATTTGTGTGTAAGTCTTGTTGATCTGCATATCATGAGAAAACACATTAATTTTTGGGAACTTAAAAGAATAATCACAGTTCGTTGAATATTACAAGGTGGATCATGTAAAGGGGGGCTTTGGTTCTTTGTAAAACTTGTGAAATAATCAATGGGGAGTTGAAGTATGTTGTTTTCTTTCTTTTATGTGTTCTCAATTTGAGGGGTGGTATCATGAGTACTGGTGTATGCAATCTATTTGGACTCAAGGTCTCTGTCACAAAGTGTAATTTGGGACTTGGGTTCTTGTGAAAGTTTAATGTTGTTATGGGTTTATGTGGTTTAAAAAAAATTTGAGAAGAGAAGGAGGGCCAATGGGTTCAAGAGAGAAAGATCATAGAGAATTGACCCCTTAAAGACCTTAAGCCTTTCTTTGTTGGTGAAGGTAGGAATTTAGATGGCCACAAGTTCAAGCTTGTGGGTAATTTTGAGAGTAATTATACCATTCAGTATATGTGTTCCTTGTTTTGATTACTGTGTGCCCTAGTTTTTTGTCATGTTTTTCTTTTCATAGAATCACATGGGTTCAATTGAATTAAAGAAACCCAAACAATCATAATCAATGGTTCCTTGTATGATAAAAAACTAGACAATATTGGAAAAAAACTAATGTTGAGTGGGGATATTGATTTATATATATCATCCAAGTAAAGGTAAGTATAATTTCTTGATAGAAGAATCAATTGAGTAAAGGCATATGGGCTTTAAAAGAATTCCAAATGGGATAAAGGAAAAGGTATATAAGCTTTGCAAAATTGTCAATCCTATAAGGGTAAAGGTAAATGATGAAGATTTATTTGTGGGGTAACAATAATGATAAATATGTTGTCATTTACCCTGGGCATTCCATGTGGGTAAAAGGTCAATGAAAACATTTACACAAGAAACAAGTATGGCACATTTTGAAACAATTTCCTTGGCTTTGGCATTGCAAACAAGAATACATGAAATTTGAAGCATTCTATCAGAAAAATAAACCAAAAATAGAATTAAACCAATGAATAGCCTTACCAATATATTCAAAACATTATTATAATGACAAATGAAAGTAAAACATGGTAACAATTTTGTCCATGTCAATTAATATAATGAACATAAATAAGATGTAAAAATAATATATATTATATAGCTACTGCAAATCCATCGTAACCATATGATTTTCACATATACCCTTGTTTTCTTGTTCCAAATTTTTTTTTGCCCTATATAAGGGAAAACCTAATATATATTATCCAAGTATAGTAAAGACAAAAGGAAAGTTTGAAATATTTAATCGCCAATAATAGTAATTTAAAGGATAACAAAACATTTGTATTAATTATGTAGGGTATGCATTTGCCTTGTTATATACATGTGGGTCCATTAAGATAAAAGACTTATCCATCCAACATAGTGTATAGGCAAGTATCCACTTTGGTAGGTAAAAATGGCCTGTTTCAATTCTAATTAATAAAAATAGATACATGAACTAATTTTCAGAAATGGAATAAAAAATTATTTGTTTGAAGAACGAGATTTGGTATTGGATTCCTGGTTGTGTTTTTACTATGGAACTAGAAGGGGAACCATAATCATATAATATTTATTAAATAACAAGGATCGTAACCAACAATTAGCCAGTGGTTAATTGACATTTAACTGTTAATTTTGGTCCCTATTACATAGAACCAAATCCAAATGGGGACTGATTTTCAAAATCAAAACTAAAACCAAAAACATTATTTATTTGAAGAATTAGACCCAGACATGGTGTGACCAAAAAGGTGGCAACTTAAACCTCAATCATTCCATTCAAGTAGCAGTCATTTTCCATAACAAATCCATGATCTATATACACAACAACAACATTTTTGGCTCTTCAATATTACCATCCAAACTTCCCAAACCATCATAATTATTGTCGATCCTCTCTGCTAGTTGTTTATGAATTCTATTCACCTTCTTAACCTATCTTCCAACTAATGAAGTTTAATAGAGCTTGTTGGATTAGATATCTTTGGACTTTCTGGATTGGCCATCTTGGTCTTACATGGCATCAAATCTTCGGCCACAAACCCACAAATGCACTCCCAACAATTCATTCAAAATTTAAATAGAGAAGATACAGTATTCTCAACCATTTGACTTCCTTAAAGTTCTCAAGATAAGGGTTTCAAATTTTTTGAACACCCAAACTACATCTCTCACATATACTCTCCCCACATCAATGATGCACTCATGCATTGAAGAGAATAAAATATCAGCCCCTAACAACACATATCTTTCTTGAAATGATGTAGACACCAACTTCCCTTGAATTCCCAAGACAAGGATCTCAAATTTTATGAGCAACACCCCTATTGAATTCCCACGAATTGATGTCTTTTCAGATTTGCCAGCATTGTCCCTTATAAAGTTTCATCAATTCCAACAGCTCTACTTACTTGTTTATTCATGACATTTTATCATGCTTTAAACACCCAAACTATGGTGTATAACAAAAGAACACTTAGAATCGAAATAGTTGCTAAAACTAAAAATGCTAAAGGCATTCTTCCCATCAACATCTCCTTCATGAGCCTTCTGGGTTTTTATTCCTAATTGTTTTCCATTATTCTCATCACACACAATTTACTCAAAACAAGAGGAAAAGAGAGTTTAGTTTCCAAAAACCCTTCCTCATTTATCTTGGCATCCCCCATCTTCTCCATAAGCCCATCCTCCTCAACCTTTGTAAAGCCCACCATTTCCAAAAACCATTGAAGAATAACAAACAAAAATCATCACACCTGTTGCTCATGCCTTTCGCAAAACAAACACACACCACAAAACCCTTGAAAGAAATAACCTACAATAGACAATACAAGCACTCCTTATGCACACAACTAGAAATGATCCTATCAACTAACCCATATCCTATCATTTTTTGCACTTGACGGCCTAATCTGCCAATTCATTATATCTTCATCCCACAATGGATTCTTGATGCTATTTATGTATGGAACTTAAATTTAATTTAACACAATTGCAAATCCAAGATTCTGTGTAACAGTATAGAACTATTCACCCCTGGAAAAAACCTTCCTAGGGGACATCCTCGAGAACCAACACTGTTGTCCATGGAGTTCAAAAGTTTTTTGGCACTTCAGAAACAAATACCCAATTGGGTCTTTGAGCAATTATGAACTAATTTGGGTTGTAGTAGATTGGCCAAACTAAAGCAACAACTATATTGATACTTTCATTTTTTTTTAGTGAGGCCTCTTGTGATGCAAAGCTAGTGTCACACATTCTTTGTGAATATGTGGATGTTGATGAAAGGAAAGAAACAACCCTAGTTCATGATGGTAGAAGATGCCAAGATACATGACAATTGTTCATCATGAATTTTTGAAGGCATCGAAAGTTTGATGTATGTTGTTTGTTTCTATGTTTTGGTGTGTTTTGTTTATTTGTAGATTTATGGTGTTTGAAGTTTGCAATTCCATGGAAATGAGCTTCTAAGTTGGTTTTGGTGATGGAGCGGGTTTGTTGTTATAATTAGGTTGGCTCTTGAATGAGGAATGCGGATCACATAGCTAAAGAGTAGTTGGTATTGGAAATTGGATGGAGGTGAGTGAGAGCTAATAATGGACTATAAACATGGGAGTTTAGGTCTTTAGAAGGAAGCTAAGTGTTCATTTTCAGTTGTTGTTAGAAAACAAAAATTTGTGTGATAGAATGTATTTGTGAAAACAGAAAGGAAGAATGCCTCTTTGTTAGTATCTTTTTCTAGCCTAAAGCAAATGCTTTCTACTACATTGTAGTCTTTAGGAAAAGAGAAGATTAAGTAACGTTAGATGTAAGGACTAATTTAGGGAGATGATGATAGTGTCTAAAGGTTTTAAAGCGATCCATGCGGTTTGTTTGTGGATTTGTGTGTTGTTGGGAATTTTAAAGGAACCAATCAATTTGGCTAAGTTTGGGAGAAAAAATATTTACTGACTTGTGGGAGCTCTTGAGATAAATGGATTTTAGGTTTGTTATGGGCACCATGGGAAAAGTTAGGTTTCTAAAATCCAATTTGTCTCTTTGTCTAACTCCTTTTTTGAGTGATTCTAGTGGAAAGGGCATGGGTGCATGAAATCAATGTTCATTTATAAATAACCATAGGACAAGTGGGCTTTTGAAAGGAAGCCAGGAAAGTTATGATCCCCTGTAAGTCTTTTATTTATATTTTGAACATAGTTTAGAAGAGGAGCAAGACCTTGTTTGTAACTGTTGTGATACAGAGTTAATTACATCCACATCAACAAGTCTAATGTTGGTATTATGAACCAAATGCAAGGGGTTTCTGCTTTAGGTTATCCCATCCTCTTTTGGTATCAAAACGTTTTGATCCTCAAGACATTATAGTAGTTATAGATTATGTATTTGTTAAGTATTGATGTCTCCAAAAAACTAACATGTTAGGATCTAATGATGAACAAGTGGTTACAGAAACGCAAGAAATTCATGAAGAATGTATAATAGCTAAGTTTGATTTCCCTACAAAACTAGGAGCACCATAGATAGGAACTTTGATTTTGTGTCAATTAGGGTTTGGTATTGTTACAATCATAGGTATAAGCCCTGATGAAACACAAATTGGTGACATTGTTGTAGAATTAATGCATAACAATTTTTGCAATAGCACATAGGTTTGGGCTAAAATGCAGTATGGAGCAAGGGGATGGGCATCAATTGCAAGGTTCCAAGAGCAGTACTAGTTGACCTCCTATCTTGCATAGAACGTTGACTTATAGGTCAAAAAACAAAGGCAAGTATCACGAATTGGTGATATTTGGATTCATAATTGTTTCCATGATTCATCGAATAATTTCAATAGATTTTATATTCTAAGTGTTGAAGATTTGTTTCATATTAGTGATTGGATCAGGAGGGTGGAAAACTTTGGACAGAATTCCTGTTTAATTAGTTGGAGAGTTTGTCATAATGATAAGCTTGAATTGTAATGGCGAATGGATTCCACATATGAACAAAACTTCACTCTATTACCATTTGACGTTGTCATATTAAACCTTATACAAGGAAATCAGCTAGATTTCTTTACATAGTAAAATAGTGTTTGCTTTCTATGAGAAGAATAGAACAAAAGGTTGATAGAAAAAGATCCATGTGTCATGAGTCAGAGGATACAATCTAGAATATCTATTTTTGATGAATGTAACTTTCCAAGGGAGCCAATGATTGGTGTTGTTATTCTAAGGGTTACGAGGTGTAGAAATATAAAAATCATTGGTTTTGATCCAATAGTTGTTGAAGTTGGAAGTATAGTTGTAAGCTATATGCGGCATTCCAAATTCCAAACTCAGGTAGCAATGTGGTTGAAGACAAGGACAAGCTTTGGTGGACAACATTGGAACCTCGTTTAGCACAATGAAACAAGGTTCTTCTTTGTTAGCCCTTGGTCCTTTGAGTCGGCTTGAGAGTCAAAGATTAGAAAAGGATAAAATCAATTAAGTTCTACGAACTAGAAACATTTGTGTATCATCAGACATCATAGTTTTAGGATGTCGTGTTCAATTCTACAAACCAAAAGTAGATGCACATGTCAAGATTTGGAATTGCATTATGAAAATTGTGTACACAAGTCAAACTGCACATCTATTGTGTTGGGTTTATTTTAAAGACTTTTATTGAAAAATGTGTTGGAGGTATGTCGAGAGGAGTGACATCAACTATAATATCAAAATTGATAACAATAGAAGAATGGTAGTAAATTCTGAGAAGGAAGAAGACATTTCAGTTATTGAAGATTTGAAAAAAATTCCTTGAGAACTAAATAATGGTGAATCATGATTAGTCCACAAGGAATGGACGAACTATTTTGGGGACAAGATCATGAAGATGTCAATGATTGGGTTAAACAATTGACTAGGGCAGTAGAGGTCAAAGACTTGAATGCTAATAAACTATTTAAGATTACTAAATTGAATTTGAGAGGTAAAGCCAAAGAGTGTTTCAAGAAGTTGAATCTTGCTCCAATGGATTAGATAGAAATGCACATTTGGATAGTGCAAAAGTATGGCAATATAGATGCTAGGTGAGAGCATGGTTCGATGTTTCAAAAGTGGCATTTGAGAGTCCATAATCTAACATTAATGATTTTTTTACAATTTTAACAATTATCAAACCATAAATCCTATAATTATCCCCTATGTTTTTAGTCATAAATATTAATAAACCAACTTATGAATATCCCTAAACATGTGATTGATCAAAAAATTCATGCAATATATCAAAAAAATTAATGTGAAATGGACTCTCAAGAATAAAACTTATTACAATAATGTCATTTAAATTTTAAGGAAACTAAAGATATACATATTAAGAAAGTTTCAATGTAGTTCATTAATCAATTCTTCATTTGATGATGTTTTTATTTTTATTTTTTATTTTGACAATACTTTGACATATTTTTTGAATGCACATTTTTCATTTTCTTTTTGTGACAAACATAGTGTTGTCATTTCAAAAGCCCATAATGAGTCCATAATCTTCTTAGAATAACATGAATAATTAAAAATTTGATAATGTTAATTTTTAATATGGATTTAAAGTTTACATTTGTATGTAATCCAAATAATTACAAGTGTGACAGTCCAAATAATCCCCCTATTCATAGTTTCACCTTGCTGATGACATTCAAATCAAACTAAATGCCATTAAGTAAGAACTGAATGAAAAGGTGCAAAAATATTATTAAAGGTTGGATAAGTTTTTTCAAAGAGGAAAAATTCAGGATGTAGGACAGTGTCGTAGATTCTTGGCCATGCTAAGGCTAAAAGTTAAGAAGCTATGTGTGGCTAAGACTTACATTGACATTGAAAAGGTAATTGTTGTAACTACCAATATTAGTGGATAGGTGTTAGGACAACTTGGGGAGACTCCATATGAACCCATGAAGGAAAGACAAGATGAGATGGCATCTGGAAAATCCACCACAAATCGACAATTGAATGAAATTTTCATCAATTTCTTTAGGAAAGGAATTGATGGCAAAGTTGGACCCAATGCAACATTTCTTACCAATAGCAATTGTTGCCAATTATGCAACTCAAAAGAACATGTGGCCCTGACATGCCCTAAACTAATTAACACAAGGCCAAAATGTGCCAAGTGTGGCGATGGGCACAAGATTGATAATTGTGGTTTGAAATGTTCTTTTTGTTTTGGTTTAGGTCATACAAAAGATTGACGCTAGAAGAAGACCGCAAAAGGACCTTCTGCCACCACAAATTTTCTTGAAGTTTTAGTCAATGATGAAGATGTAGCTCTATCAAAACTAAACCAAATCTAGTGGAAATGACCAACATGTGTTTTTTAGAGTTAGAATGCCAAAAATGCGATTGCTTATGCCTACCAATCTTGCAGAAGACGAAGAAGAGGGGATTACAAGTGAAGAAGATAGGGAGCCAATTACGCAAGCATAGGCAATAGTAAAATTAAAGATATTACCAGGCTTCACATAGGGAAGATTTATTTGATTCCTATGGAAACTATCATGATCATTCCGAGAAAACTATAATATCTAAAAGGCTTGGTTAAATTGGTGAGAAGGAGGAAGGATGTTGAAGTACACAAAAACGAAATAGCTATTGTTCATCCAACTCATGCCATAAGGAGAATTAGTCTCAACAAGACACATTGCAGCAAAACATTACATTTGGCGGTAAAAATCAATCAAACATCGATTGAAGGTCTAGTGGATACAAGAACATCCATTTTAATCATGGTAGCTAGTGTCCTTAGAGAGCTTGGCATAATGCATTTAATGGTTGGACATGAAACCTATAAGATAACAATCTAATATAATGACAAGCACTTGGAAGAATTACAGAATTTCCAATAAAAGTGGGAGGGATTGTATCTTAAATCATTTTCTTAATGGTTGACATAGACAGTTATGACTTGCTCCTTAGATTAGACTTTTTTATGTAAATTGAAACGATCATGGATGTGGAGAAAGGTGTCATACAAATATGCAATGGACTAGGGATGGAAGTGGAAGTGTTGCCACTAAACATGGTGAACATGTTGTAACTATTGGAGAAATCTAAAGAAGAAAAGAACAAGATACAAAAAAAGTTGTTTAGTGTAGAAATGTAACATATTCAATTGAATGCCTTATCATATTTGATTTGATCATTAGCTCCTAATGGTTTAAATGATGCATCCTCCTTTGATGAAAAAGTGATGGAATATTAGGAAAAGGTAGAAGATGACCCACAACAAGTCTTGCTAAATTTAGAAAACTAGATTGATGAACTAAAGGATCATGGAATGGATCTACTAGTTGATGAAAAGGCACCAATGCAAATGCTGAATTTAATTTTGAACACTACTTATGAAAAATTACGTCTGTTGAAACTACACTACCCTGCAACTAAAACTCAAAGAACAACTCATATACAACTATTGTGCAACTATTTTTTGGGTATTACAATTAATGTGCAGTTATTTCTTTAAAAATATGGTGTATTAATAAATAAATTATTAGTTGAGAAAATCAATTAACTATATAATATATAATATTATAATTACAAGTGAATTGAAAATGGGTCTTCTATATGATTATTTATACACATCATACATACATATGTAATCAACCATCTTTGATTTTTTCAAGAGTTGCATTATAATTGTATGTGGTAATTATTTTAAAACTATTGTAAATGTGTCACTAAAGTAACAACTATCTTGCAATTATGTATAATATACATACATGTGATCATGCCACATGTCCACATTTCCACCACCCATTGGGTCCAAACATGATTGGGGTACCCAAAAGGACCGTCTCATTTTATATTCATTTGACCTTCTCATTTAAACATGTTGAAACTTAATGACACATTCACATTGAAAATTTTATTTTATTTATAGATAGATACATTACAAAGGTATTATTCTATGCATAAAATGTCAAATTTGAACAAGTTTAAAGATTCATGTCAAGTCCTTGAAAAAATTCCAAGACTTTGTCACATGAGAAAAAAAAGTTCAAGGACTCATAGAGAATGTCTAAACAACTATTTTTGGCCCAAGATTTTTATCACAAACACCTTATGTGTTAACATGTATAAAATGTATGAATGAGACAATAACCAAATGCCCTATTGCAATGTAAAAGGTTTCAAAAAGTTAATTTTTCGGGAATTTTGGGCCATTGATAGAGCATGGCCAACATTGAATAAATTTTCTTAATTTCACTTTTATAAGTGAAAACAATAGATACTTTAGAAGCCTACATAAAATTTGGAACAAAATTATTTCATTTGACATCAGAAAAAAAGGTGAAATGTAATATAGGTCATGGGGAAAATGAAGAAAAAGGTGAATTTGGGAATCCTAGGAATGAGTCCTTATGTTTCAAAGGGGGTACCCCAATCATGCCTGGAGCCTATTATGGAATACATTTGCAACTAGTTTTTGATTATGATTCGCATTGATATAAGTAATACAACCACTAATGCACCACTACTAAAATATTACTATTCAACTATGTTATGACTATAATACAACTACTTATAACTTAATAAAGATACATATTCATCGGTTATTTATATATTTTCATCATGTGTGTTTCATTTTGAGTGATTTAAAATGTTATGGGAGCGTTATTTCAAGCTTTGGAAATCATTTTTGAAATGTAAAGGAAAAGGAGTAATGAAATAATAACAAGAAAAAAAAACTTTCCAATTAACAAAACACATTTTTTTCCCTTTTTTTCTTTTTGGACCCCTTTTACTTTCAAACTTCATAACTTTCTTATTTTTTATTCATTTTAAATCATTTAAAATGTTATAAGAGTGCCACATGAAGATTTGCAAATCATCTTTGACCTCTAATAGCAATAGAACAACATAAAAAGATTTGTTTAGGTGTTTAGGGACTAGCCTTTGTTACATTTGGTGGTTTGCTTTTTTGAATTTTTGATCCCATCTACTAGGGGGGGCCATAACTTTCTCAATTTTATTCCATTTTGGATCATTTTTAGTGCCCAAAAGCAAAACATAAAATAAATCAATATATATAGATATATATTCCAAAATATAATTAATATACCATGTGGCAAATTTTTATTGTGCCACATGTCACGATTTTGGACCATCATTAACAATCACAATGAATGATGGAGATCAATATTTCAAAATAAAATTTATGTCCAAAAATTTTCATAGTGCCACATGTCAAATTTTAATAGATGGATGACAATCAGTGATGTTAACATGACCTCATGGATGCAATTATAATGGAGTTGCATAGTAGTTGAAAATTTGTTGTTTTGATTGAGTTGTAATGAATTACATTATATACGTGGTGAATTAATTGCAACTCATGCAACTTGTCCATTAACATTCACAACATATAAATATAGTGAGTTGTAAATGTTTTCTACAACTCAAAAATTGAATTGTAAGGCCAATTGTAAAACACCCCTTTTTTTCATAGTGGAAGGAGCAACATCAAAATGTTTTGGAAGGACTATTGAACACAAAAATTAATGATTATGCAAATTGGATTAAATGTGCATATGCGGATGAAAATGTTCAAATGCAACAAAGGTTTGGTGAAAACATTGAACTTAGGGTGCATTTATATCCAATTAAAGGGTATAATCATGGTTGGGGTACAATATTAGGAACCATGAACAAGTCAGGACCCTGTAAGGAAATCAAATTTCTTGTGTAACAAGAAACCAAATATTAGACACTATTTGTTAATATGAAAAAGTTTTCACACATGTCAAATGAAAATGAATTTTGGTAATTATTGGACATGGTTGGATGAAAAATGAACGTTAATGTTATGCATTGTTTTTTGTGCTTTCTTCCTTATGCAACAATTATGACAAAAACTTTCCCTTGCAAAATTTTTTGGACCTTGTTTGTGCATTTTTGAATTTCCCTCCATACAACATATTTGCACAAATGTTTGAAGTTATTTCCCTTGTAGAACGTTCCCACAAAATTACCCTAACAACTCTACCATTACAATGATAAAATCATAAAAATTCCATTTTTGTTGTTAAACATGTTCTATATCTTGCACATGTAGGCTTTAGTGCGCTAGTTAGGCATCTTGTAGGTTGAATCCCGCATGTTTGCACACCACAAAATTGACCAAAAACTCTTTGGTGGGTGGTAGAACTAGTGCTTTCATAATAATTTGTGAGAAGTTCATTGATTTTGTTGTGACTGTAAATTTGGCCCAAGTAATTTACCTTGTAAATCTAACACAATTTTATTTGGGTTTTAATTAGCATGGGTTTAGATAGGAATGGGGGGGGGTGTTCATTTGATGTTGCTTGGTTTGTAGCAAACCAATGCTTACGAAATGCAGACAAATATATGTTTTTAATCACAAGTGCTGATTTTAACATTGAAGATATAAATGAGTTTTTTGGGCCTAGGATGAACAAAAATGGGTGGAAATATGATGATCGCTTTGATCCAAAAATAACAAAGAAAATTGCTAAGATTTATTAGATCAAAAGATTATGTCTTGAATGTTTCTTGTATTTCTTGGATATTAAGTAGTTCAGTAATGATCCTATAGTCCAAAAATATTGAATTCCTAAATGAAATCCTTAGTTCTTGGTCATTTTACTTTTGTAGGAATGACTAAGAACAAATGTAATCCTAAATTCTTGGTCATTATACTTTTGTAAGAATGACCAAGACCAAGTGAAATCATGAGTTCCTAACAATGCATTGGAGTCCTATGGGTGTAATCACAATAACACGTACCATAGCAAGTGTAACACTTGTTTGGTAGTAGTAAAATGACTTGTAAATGGATTTGAATTTTTTTGAAATCATATTTTTTGCCAAATTTTTAACATAAACTTTAATATAAGTATGAAGGAAATTTTAAAATTTTAAGATTTTTTCAAAGATTTTTTCAAGAATATTCTAAAAATATTCTAGGAATATTTCCCAAAAATCAGTCACAAAAGTAGTCAAAAAGCAAGCAAGTGTGGTTCATGTTATCTTGTTTGCACCCCTATACATAAAAAATAAGACTTGGGAAGTAATGAAAGGCCCTCACCACAAGATGTAGGGTCCCATGAACCTACTTAGATTAATGGGTCAAAAATTTAAACAAAGTAAAAAATAATGGACAAGCTAACAATCTTGAATATTGTTCTTGGTCCAAGGTCATAAGTCCTACAAGGAGTCCTTTAACATATTTTTAATTAGTTAATTATTGTTATATTCCTTGATAGTCTTACACAAAATATGAAATAGTCCTAAACATGAATTAAATACTACATACACCTCAAACCATGGACATAATGTAAAGATGAAAATACTAGTACTGACATCAATTCAAGGATACACTTCAATTCCTTCAATTTCCTAGATTTAAAGTTCACTTAACCTTGAACACTTCAAGCTAAAAGAATAGCATTCCTTGAAGGATTCAAGATTAACAGAACTAGAGTGCTCATCTAGAAGTGAAAGCCTGGTTTTTAATTTGAATTACAAGAAGAATGTGAATTACAAATATGAAGTAAAATTGAAATAAACAAAAATGATTCAAAACAAAACTTGGGTTAAGGAGACAAAAATACTTGGCTTTCTTGTAAGAAATGAGTAGCATGCTTCCCAATTATTTGTGGAAATCAAATGGCAAACAACATCCTTCACATTAGGGCTCACCTTAGTCTCTTCCATCCACCACTTTATAACAATTTGCTTGACAATTTCATTAATGGCATCACTTCGTTGTTTCCTATCAAACTTGACCCATTTCACCCCTTCCATTTCATTGTCCAAGACCCACCTACATTCCATAGCTTGTTCAACAAACCTAAAATTCAACCCTACACAAATTTATGGTTGTTTGTTTGCTTGAATTGCTTTGTGTAAAAACAACTATTGTTGCAACAATGTGGCAAACATGGTAATGGTCTTTTCCCTTCCCATATTTCAAATCCTTCCATGTCATCTCAAGATTCTCACAAATGGCCTCACACTACTGTAATTTCTTCTTGTTCATTACAAGACCAAGCATTGTTTATTGTAAAAAATGTTGTTTAAGGCATTTTCCAATAACCTTCCTTTTGTAATTGATCCCCTCATGGCAAGTGAACTTGTGAAGGGTCAATGTAACCTTTTGAGCATATGTAGCAATCGTTCAATTGGTGGTGGATGCATTGCCTTCAATAACAACAATAAAATCTTCCCTCACCTTGGCTTCTTCAATGGCCCTTTGCAAAGCTTTGCTTTTTTGTGTTTTGGCATTTGATTTCAACCTATGGGTGACCTCCACAACAAGTTGATGTTTGGTTGATTGCCTTGCAACCTTTCTTGAACGCATGTTCACCATGTGGGGGTGAACTATCAATTCACAAGTAATAAATATTTTAAAATGTTTTTAAAAAATGCATGCCAAGTTTTTCTTAGATTTCTAACTTCCCCACCTTCATGACACATGTAGATAATGCATAGAAAAAAAGGTCATGAATATGTTGAAAAGACAAGTTGTTGGGCAAAAACCCTAGATTTCTTACAAAGTTTGGAAATTATAAGAAACTTAAAGCTTGAGTGTTGGTCCTTACATTTATATAACTTGTCAACTTCTTCAATAAAACTATGGAAGTTTCCAAGCTTTGTCACAACAATGGAAAAATATATTTGAACAATGGTAATGTAACATGGACATTGATTAGAGCAAACAAGAAAACAAGTGATAAGATTGCTAAACCCTAACTTGTGATAAAGAAGACAGAAAAAATGGATGGGATCACAAATGGGATCACTTTGTTTGGCAAATGAATTGGATGAATAATAGAGATGATGGTGGAAATTGAGTCAATCAAACGGTTGAAAGATTCTGACACTTTTAAAATTCCCCCAAAAAAGTTACGCTTCAAGAATGGCCAGGACATAGGTTTAATCCTAATTTTTTCAAGAAAACTTGTCCCACACACAACTTGTTCCAACACCATGTAAATTGATTTTAAATTGTCATGTTTTATTATAAGCATGTACTATCCTTAGGTGTGAGCCCCTTGAAAGAAAATAATGCTTAAAATAATAGAAAAATGTGTCCTTTCCTAGGCAACCTAATGACCTAATTTTTAAAGATCTTATTTTGTTCCTTGTGGATAGACTATTTGTCCAAAATGATTAATCTTTATCCCAATAGATGCAACATCCATTAATTATTATAGACATAAAGATCAAGCAATTTGCAAAAAAATGCAAATTCCTTTTGATTCTTTTCTACCAAATTGTTTAGTGGGACAAGGTTCTTGAAAAATGTTTCAAGACAATTAAGGACATTTTAAAATCATCCAAATCACAAATGAACATGAACATTTTGATCACAAAATAGGTGAATATTTAATGGGAAGAAAAATCAATGAAATAAATAAATTGGTAAACATAACGATCATTCAAAATGGTGTCCTGAAAATGAATTTTGGGTGAAACATTTTTGTTGTGTACCCCAACTATCATTGGACCCCCAAATGATTAATGATAAAGTAGAAGAAGGTGTAGGTGGGCTCAGATTAAGTCTAAGATAAAACTAAATGAATTTTTGGATGAAGAACAAAGGAAATAGTTATGGGAGTTGTTGGAGGAATTCCAAGGAGTTTTTGCATGGCACAAAAAGGAGTTGGGACAATGTTTTGTGGTAGAACATTTCATTGATATGCAAGGATTCCTTCCTTGCCACATGATTCCCAGACAATTGTCTTATTGGGAGGAGACTGAAGTAATTCGATAAATACAGGATTAGTGGATCACTTGGGGAAGATGCGCAAGAGTGCATTTGAATATGCATGTAGAGTGACCTTGCCAATTAAGAAAGATGGTAGTCAAAGATTTTGTGGGGATTATCGTCCTCAAATTTTCAGATGAAACAAGATTCTTTCCCCATGCTTCTAATTGAAGATGTTTTAAGTCAATTAAAGAGTTCTTAGTGGTTCTTAGCATTGGACTTGCAGTCATGTTTTTGGTAGATACCAATGGCACTTGATGATGTGAAGAAAATAGTTATGATCACTAAATCAAGATTGTTTGAATGGAATGTGATGTTGTTCAACCTAAAGAATGCCACTAGCACATTTTTACAAATTATGGCTAACATTTTCAAAGATTAGACTAGTCAATCCTTGAAGGTATTTGTTAATGATGTCAACATACATCCAAATAGAAAAAAAAATAATTATTTTTCTTTATATTATGGTGGCTTGGAGTATATTTGCATGAAAAAAATACATGTCATGGTGTACTAAAAAATGCAAATATACTCCAAAAATGATTGAAATGATTTTTAACTTTCATGAAATTTATAATAGTTATTCCACATGTCATTTCACATAATTCAAACCATTTGAAAATTTTGATAATTTTCATGTCATAAATGGGTTTTTTTTTTTACAATGTTGGTCATAAGTCTGTAATAAAATTGACATTTTCACAAACAATCATTTGCAAATGGACTTTGACAAGTGTTTTGAGGTGTGCTTATTTTAAAATATTTATAATGAAATTAAATACTAGGGCAGTTTGAAATGACAAAACAAACTTTGTTATATTATGTATATAGAAATATACTCATGGCTCCTTACCTTTACATTACTTAGATTTATTTCATTTTTTCAAATAATATTAGAATATAATACAAAATTATTTTTATGAAAATAAAAAAGAAAAAACCAAAACACCGAAACTTAAACTCAAAGTTGAATAGATTACATTTTGTGGAATTCATATAAAAATACCTTTAATAACAAATGGAAAAATGCTCCAAAGGGGGTCACCATAGTGTGCTTTCACCCCACGGGTCTATCTTTAATACAATGTTACTTCCACCCTACGGAAGGAAAGTGTTATGCTTTAATATGGGGCATAATGTACTTTAAATAGTATCTTCATTAGACCCATTTTGTTATGAATAGATCACAAACCATTGGAGTGGTCTTGGCCATTATCTTAGATGCGTATGGGAGAAGAGGACATAGGATTAGTCTGCTACATGATTTCCAATTCAATGTCATCCACCGTGTAGGCAGTAGACATCTGAATGTTGATGCATTTAACAATAATTTAGTAAATATATTAGAAGAGGATGATGACTTTGGATGTGATGTGACGGAATTTTACGACAAGTCATTGCCCATGGGTGACCAATCCACCAATGATACTATTATTAATCTATTCATTTTGCAGTTCATGGACTAGGAAATAGTTGAGTCTGAAAAACATCAAATGGAGGTTCAAATTGAAAAGTAGAACATGGACTCTACGTTAGAGTAGGAGACACATCAAATGACTCCTAAAGACTACTAAAGAATGGTCATCAAGGGTCAGACCATCGTAGATAATGCCAAGGATAAATAGAAGAACAAGTATGTTGGAACTATTAGGTTGTGCGAGGAAGAGCAACTAAAGCAAATGGATATATGGGAGGACAAAGTGGCAATGGTGTTGCTTACTAGTGGACATCTGGAAGCTGACACTCATGAAACTTCTAGCATAAAAAGGGCAAAGAAAAGAGTGATGAAGTACCATTGGGCTAAAGACATTTTGTTCTTCTAAAATATAATGGTACATAAACCTGAGTAAATAAGGATTGTGATTGAGAACATCCATGAGGAGATCGGACACTTTGGTGAATTATGGACATTTGTTGACGTAAAAAAATGTGTATGATAGAACAAAATCTGTTAGGGCATTGATCAAAGCTTGTGATAAAATTTGTCAACTTGTCATACAATCCAACAATATGAAATCTAGAATTGAAAAGATGAAACGCATCCCAATCTGTGATTTCTTCCATAATGTTACTTTGAACACTATTGGACCATTACGTGAAAGCATTGATGGAAACAAATGTGCTTGTGGCCATTAACCATTATTCCAAATGGTGTGAAACATGACCTATTAAAGAGCATGATGCTTTCACCGTTACCAAGTTTTTGGAAGATGAAGTCATCTATAAATATGGAATGCTAAAATATATTATGATTGACAATGGTAATGAATGGATGAAGGAGTTTGATGATATGTGTCACAATTATGGCATGACTCCTCAATTCATTGCTCCTACTTGGCGCCAATGCAATGGCATGGTTGAGCATCTCATTAAAACTATGAAGCAAGGGTTGACAGTTATGGCAACTTCAGACATACAATGCTAGGATGTAATGTTACCTCACATCCTATTTGACTACCAATGTGGCATACATGCCAGTACAAAATATTCCCCATTTATGGTGTTCATTGCATGTACAACTAGGTTGACCATTGATAACAATCTCAATGGGTTGTGTGATGTATTTGATGAAGATGCAGGACCGGAAGTTATGGCCAAGAGTAGATGGTTCACAAATGTAATTGATTACTAATGTGCACAAATCACTATTAAAGATTGTTGAATAGGTTCAAAAAAACAAAAAAAGGTCTGTGTTGTTCGCAAAGGACTTCAAACCTTTGATGGTTTTGAAGAAAACAACAAAGTGAAGATGTGTAGATTTGGCAAGAATAAATCTTTGGTTTGCAACTATGAAAGACCATACATTTTTGTGGACTATAAAGATGGGAAGGGTCCATAGATGCAAGATCATTGCAATTGAATATGTGTGGTTGAGGACCTTAATGAGCAACATTGGGAATGTGCCATAAGAGATTTACAATTATTCCACTTTACAAATTGATGATTGATCTATGAGGACATAGATTTTTTTTGGAAGGAGTGATGACACATGTGATGCAAAGCTAATGTCAAACATTTTACATGAGTATGTGGATGTGGATGAAAGGAAAAAATCACCCCTAATTCATGATGGCAAAAAACACTAAGATATGGGACAATTGTTCATCATGAATTTTTTAGGGCGTTGAAAGTCTGATGTCTATTGTTCATTTTTGTGTTTGGGTGTGTTTTGTTTGTTTGCAGGTTTATGGTGTTTGAAGTTTGTAATTCAATGGAAATGAACTTCTAAGTTGGTTTTGGTGATGGAATGGGTTTGTTGTTGCAATTGGGTTGGCTCTTGAATGAGGAATGTGGATCACATAACTCAAGACTAGTTGATGCTAGAGATTGGATGGAAGTGAGTGAGAACTAATAATGGACTATAAACAGGGGAATGTAGGTCTTTAGAAGGAAGTTAAGTGTTCATTTTCAATTACTGTTAGAAAACAAAAGTTTGTGTGATAGAGTGTATTCGTGAAAATAGAAAAGAAGAATGCCTCTTTGGTAGTATCATTTTCTAGCTTGAAGCAAATGCTTTTTGTTATGTTGTAATCTTCAAGAAAAAAGAAGACTAAGTAATGTTAGATGTAGGAATTGATTCAAAGGAGATGATGACAGTGTTTAGAGGTTTCAGAGTGGTCCATGTGATTTGTTTGTGGATTTGTGTGTTGTTGGGAATTTTAAGGGAACCAACCAATTTGGCTAAGTTTGGGAGAGAAAATATTTACTAACAACCAATTTGGTTGAATTTGGCAAAAAAATATTTATTAACTTGTGGGAGCTTCAGAAAGAAAGGGATTTTAAGTTTGTTATGGGTGCCACCAAAAGAATTAAGTTTCTAGAATCTAATTTATCTTTTTATCCAACTCTTTTTCCAAGTGATTCAAGTGGAAAGGGCATGGGTGCATGAAGTCAATGTTTATTTGTAAACAACCACAAGACTAGTGGGCTCTTGAAAGGAAGCTAGGAAAGTTATGATCCCTTGAAATCCTTTGTTTATATTTTGAACATAGTTTAAAAGAGGAACATGACCTTGTTTGTAATTGTTGTGATACAAAATTAATTGCATCCACAACATCAAGTTTGATATTGGTATTATGAACCAAATGCAAGGGTTTCTATTTAGGTTATCCCCTCCTCTTTTGGTGACACTCTAAGTGGTTGCATTCACATTAATCAACCCTTGTCTTGATGGCCCAAGTATATTAGACCTTCATAAGGTCACCCATCCCCATAGTATTCCAATTAAAATGGGCTTAATTTCATAGTTCTTTATGAAATGACCATTTTAATAAAGAATCAACTTTCAAACGCAAAATCACTTTGGATTCAATAACTTTTGTGCAATTGGTCGAAAAATTGTGAAACGACAAATGTGCAAACAGCCTCATCCAAAGCTTTCTAGTGATACCAAAAGCACAATGAGGGCCCCATAATTCGAGAGGTCTTAGGGCATTGTCACATCCAAACAAACAAACATCTATCTTAATATGTAAATTTATTTTGTGAAATGTTAAATTTGGACTCATAGACCCTCATTCAGTCAAGATATTTCTTGAGCTTAGAAGCAACCAAATTTATTTTAGGGTTTTTGGCATGGTACCAAATCGCTGGTTCACCTTGGGTTCTGGACTTATCAAGCATAGCTAGAACGCTTACTTGGCTGCAACCTTTTTTTGGGGCAAAAATCAAAATGAATTATTCAAATCTAAAGTGATTTTTGTGGGGGTTGGAAGTTAGAAAATATTAATAATAATAACTATCAGATTTTTAAATTTGGTATTCAGTATGTAGCAAAAAACATAGAGGTATGATTAAAGCTTTGTACATCATATCTGGTTGATATCGATAAAAATAAGACAAATTGAATATTTGAAATTAGAGAGCCAACGTGAACATGGTTTTTATCCCAACCCAGGGACTTTCAAAATTGAAACTATTTCATAGGTATGGCTAAATCTTCATAGGGACGATCAACAATTTTTTAATATCTTCCTATAGATGATCACCTTGGCTGCATAAAAAAATTCATTAAAATGAACTGGTTGGCTGAGTACCATTTACATCCATGGCAGTGGAATAAATAAAAGAACAATATGATATATATGAGTGGTCTTCCAATGGATGGATACTTTAAGCAAACACAAAAAATATGCATGCCAAGTTGCATTGCATCTTTCTTGTATTAGCCAAGTAACTTGGTGGGCTGCCCCATCATACAGACGGGAACGTATGGATTAACTAAAGGTCTATAGTGCCCGCTGATTCAGCCGGTTTTCAAGTTGTCTTAAATAGCATAGTTGGGTACCACTGCTGATTCTGATATTTCCTACCTACATATGCTGCATACCAACTGACCTGTACAAGTTTACAACTTTGGCCAACCTCACCCTAGCAACTTGGTAGGGGCAGAATGCACTCCCTCTAGGGTACCCTGTGTGGTCTTTGGTACAATAATGAAGTGCGTCCACTTGGTGTGTGTGGCGTTTTAAGTATAAGTTATTAGATTGATCTAACTTATTTTATACTTCCCCACATTTTCTAAATTTTCAGATTCAAAGTACCTACTGCTGGAAATGGTGTAAGGCGTGGTTGACATGTTGGGGCCACAATGTTATAGCCAATGGTGTTACCTGTACCACCTGGTATGTTCTTATTTTTAATCATGCACTTAACACCAGCGTGTTTGACAAGAAAGAAAGCTTTGGCAAAGGTGCCAAATAATGTTTAACAAAATAAAATAAAAAATACTGTGCATGCAATTGCTATTGTGGACACTTTGGGGAATGTGTATGAAAGGCCCCTAGTTGGAAGGTATGAACTATGAACTATGAACTTCGTTCGTTGCCCCTCTCGTACTCCAGAAACTTCAATAACCCATTCAATATCCTGTCACACGGTTTTCTTAAAAACTTCTCCAGAGATGATCTATTCGATACAAAAAGACCATTGGTAAAATCAACACAATCTAGGTGTGGGGGAAATGTTTTGTTTTGCATCTGTTTTCTTTGGGTTTTCTATTATATTTTGTCAGGTCTAGGTTTTTGTACAGCGGAAGATATACACCCTGGGTCCTCACTTAATTTGAGGGTCATGACTTATAACCCCAAGGGCCAAAAAATTGGGGAGACCCATGATATCAGGCCTTCCCCATAGTAAAGTGCGAACGGTTTTCTTTTGCCTGCATGATGGAAGGAGGTCTCTGCTTTTCACAGACACATTTTCAAAGTGGGGAGGTACTTTCACATACAAAGAAAACAACGTTGATGTACTTTAGAAAACAAGTGAAATGTTCAGAAGAGGAGAATTCAACAATTTATCTGAAGGGCCTAGTTCAGGCGAGTGTTGTGAGGGTATCCAGTTTGCAAGGTTCACATTGGGTTTCAGGTCTAGGTTCTTGTGACCCAGACCTGAGTTGACACCCTTTAGTTGGAATTGGCACACAAATTAGACTATGAAACTAGTCTTTTGATAGATCCAAAACATGAAACGGTTACTAATTGTACATGGAAACCGACTCAAATTTTGTATCAGGCCTAGAGATTATTGAATTTGAAAAAATATCCTAAAATCAGAATGAAAAAGTTTGGAAATTGAAAGAATCTAGCTCACACCCTGACCTGGGGAGAAACCTTCAAGTAAAGTTAGTGTCAAAACCAGGACTGAAGGTTCTCTTAAAAAGAAAAAACTCTACAACAGGTTCAGAGTTCCAACTCAACTTAATGAGGTCACCCAAAACAGTATATGGGTCCTTCAGTAGGTCTTATACTATTCACATGAAGGTCTGGTAAGGTCTGGTTGTCAAGCGCCCCCTTGTGAAGTCTTGGACTTTAATGTAATCAGTCATATGATGTGATTCCGTGCACCAGCCTTGTCGCACTAAAAAAAAAATGCCCCTACTTTCCAGTGCATAATGATCATAGGCATGCTAACCCACTGCCGCTGTAACCGACAATACTCTTTTAAATTCCTCATGCACTAGCGACCAGTGTTTCTTTACGAATATTTTAATGCAGCCAAAGAGTGGCTATCATACATAGGAAAGATGTCCCAAAAGTGGCGATCATCCTTTATAGGAAGATTTAGCCAAATCTGGCTATAAACAATCTATGCACTACAAATCTTTCAATCATCCTTTCTATTATTTTTAGCTACACACTAGAAACTAAATATAGAAATTTGGCGATTTTAACTGTTTTTCAAAAATCCTAAACCCTAAAACCTTTCCAAAATCGCTTCATTTTTTATTTTTGTTAATTTAAATTCGGGTTTTTGGCGGAACTTCACCAGCAAACAAAAGTCTGCTAGCTAATGACTAGTCAGATTAGAACAAAGCCCAATCCTTGCGTTGAATCACATCTTTTTCATTAGTCTACTAAAAGCACACTAGGGTTCAGGCCAAAAGCAGTGTTTGGTTTCTCATCACGTTTGGTTGTGAGGAAGAGGACGTGCGCGCACTCCAAAAAAATTATGGAACTTGTGGAAAGAGAAAGGGAAGCTGGACGACAGAGGAGCCAAGGGTGGGGGAGGCGTGGGGAGACACAGAGCTAGCTTTTTGTCTGTAAATAGCCTGCCTCTCAAGACACCCAGATGTGCTGCTGCATAACAAAAACAGCAGGGATCACTAATATACACGAGAGATCTAGATCGATAAGCCACCCGCCCCTCTCCCCCCCCCGCCACCCATTCCCCCCAACACTGCAGCATGCACCCGGGCCGTTGTGTCGTGTATAGAACTCGTACTGAAGTAAGTTGAAGTTCCAAAACGTGGGTCCGTATGGTCCGGGAAGATGCACTAGTTTCCCGACCAGCCTGCCTTGCAGTGCGGATGTTTGATAGACTGTATGTCGGCCTTTTCTCGATCCGGCTTGATCAAAGGTCGACCCATAGACAGCAGCTTTTAGACGCGCCTTTTGCCTTTAGTGTTTTCTTCCCTTGTTGTCTTCTCCCGCTTGCTCAACCGACCACTTTAGATCAGCTATATTCACCCCCCCTTCTGCCGTTGTCGACGACCCAAGCACTTTGCACAGAGACTGGTCCACTAGTCCACTCCACCGTAGCGGCCGCAGTCTGAAAGCTTTGCAGAAGATTGTTGTATCTTCTCTGGTCAGAGGTGCAGCTTGGAGGAGGTCTACTAGGTGTATCGGAGCATTGTTGATTTAGTGTGGAAGCCTTTTGGGTAAGCGTCTCATGATCTAGTGCAGTCTGATCTAGTGCAGCCGTTCGCCGGCGGCTTGTGAGTGAGTAAATGAATACATATGGCGATTCCGTCGCGACCAACTCGCGGTGTTGGCTCGGGACTCGGAAGGTCATCCTAGCGGGGTCGAAGCAGGGCGACTGGTTGCAGCAACAGCACTGCACCGGCAATGTGGGATTGGGTTTCTAGTGATTCTCGTCAAGTACTGTTGCGGCCAAGTTGGATTTGCGAGAGTACTGAGAAGAGTAGTAATTGGAGCCAGAGCTACTCGTAGGTGACACCGACGAGAGATTCTTATGGATCGGGCGAAGTCGAGAAATTGCAAAATTCATGCTCATGTTACGTGTCCGAACATGATGTATGATCAGACAAGGGTGGTGTGAAGAGATCAGGGAGGAAACAGTCGAGTCCTTGATGTAAGATCAAAGCGGCGGATCTGACCAACTAATTAAGAGGGGGACTTCGAGACCTGCAGGTTTGCGTGCTTGCCAGAGATGCAAAATACTGAGCTCTAATAAATGTCTGCTTGGATGAGTTACGGAACTTATGATGAGCTCGGGTTTTTAGTTCTCCTCTAAAGCCCGGATAGATATCTAACATTATGAATGCTTGCAGCAAGCTCAAGCACATGAACGTTGGATCGACCCACTACTTGCAGCAGCCGCGGTATTCGCAAAAGATCGGCTGAGAGAGAGGGGTGAAGTTCACAGAACAATTAGGAGCTAGAAGAAAAGTGCAATGAGCCGGAGGTGTAACCACTATCAGCATGACGGCTACATGTCAGTCGCAGTGCCGCGATCATCTCTAACCTCCATACCACCTCATGTGCATCGACCAGTACAACCCTTATGTCATGCAGACTGGTCGAATCCGCGGCATGTGCAGCCGGTGCCTCATCAGGTGCCTGATGTTAGTTTGCGATGGCCCACAACAGTTACCACGGCCGTCGTCGACCGGCCTTTCACTGACATGAGTTTGTGGCCCGGCCGCACTACTGCAACCCGAAGCAGTCCCATGAATTCTCATGAATCCTCTGCAACGGATTCTCCCAGTAACTCTGTAACCACGGTGGGTGTGATCCGATATTGGTTCCTTAAAACCCTATCTTCTTCTACCTTGAACTGCTGTTTTCTCTAGTTTTGCTAGGTTCCTTCAACTTATTAACTTGAGAATATTATTCATGCGTGATACTGTTGATGTTGAGCTGCAGTTCCATCCTCTAGTGGAACGCCCACAGCAGACTTGCAGTTCTTTACAGCGTTCAAATCAAGATTTCTATCAACAAAATATGTACAAAAGGCAGCGATCATCTGTGACCGGTGCTGAAGAAGCATCAGCTCCTCAGCGGCGGGTGCTGCCGTTTTTAAGTTTAAGTCCCCCGACTGCAGATGATGATGATCAAGGATGGGATCATGGAAATCTGCAACCGGACATGTCAAAGTCGGGAGATGCGGGACCTCGAACTTCGACTGTGCTTGATCTACGGGCTCCCAGTGATTCGAATGCATCATGTCAGGAATATTCTGACGACAATGATGTGACAGTGGCACTGCACATTGGACCTCCGTCCAGCTCTCACCACCGTACTGCCTGCATGGATGGCGCCAGATCAAGGCTACAAGCTGACGGATCCGTACTTCATGGTGACTATGACGACATGGGTATCCCTGATCATCATCATCTTCAGTACAAACAGAGCTCCCAGAATATCACAGCGGAGAGAGTGGGGCGGTTGCTACTTGAAGGCCAGTATTGGATTCCCACTTCGGCACAGATTCTGGTCGGGCCTACACAATTCTCCTGTCATGTTTGCAGCAAGACTTTCAACCGTTACAACAACCTGCAGGTGCGTGATCAAAGCTCCTCTACTTGAGATTGAGATACCTTTGTGAATTTTTTAGGGTCTAGCCTGCAGCAGATCCTGGTGGACTATGCCGAAGTATATGGCTGCTGGGTACCTTCTCATTTCTTTGTTCGCAGCAGCGCCGACGACTGCCGTGGTCTAATACAATTTATGTACTTGCAGATGCATATGTGGGGTCATGGATCGCAGTACAGGAAAGGACCGCAATCGCTGCGAGGCACACAACCCACAGCCATGCTTCGCCTTCCTTGCTACTGTTGTGCGCAAGGATGTCGCAACAACATCGCACACCCTAGATCCAAGCCACTGAAGGACTTCCGCACTCTGCAAACGCATTACAAACGAAAGCACGGAATCAAGCCCTTCATGTGCGGCAAATGTAGCAAGACGTTCGCCGTTCGAGGCGACTGGCGTACCCACGAGAAGAATTGCGGAAAACTGTGGTACTGCACCTGTGGTTCCGAGTTCAAGCACAAACGCTCCCTCAAAGACCATATTAGAGCTTTCGGCAATGGACACGCTGCACTGGGTGCTGGAGACTCCTGCGAGGAGGACGACGAACCTGTAATCATTTCAGAAGATGATACTGATCCATGAATATATCTCATGATAGAATTCACCTCTATCACCGGCCTGATCTGCATATGTAGCTGCAGGTCCCCAGCTGCAGTAAGACATTCATGCGGCAGCAACAATGGATCTTCAGGAGCTGCTGGAACAAAGAGATGCTGGGCTTATAGTCATCAGCCGGTGCTTCATGCATACTTGATGACTACAGATGATGATGACAATCTCACTAGCTATTGCTCATGCAGTTTAGTACTCCAAATTGAGCTGAGGCTGACAGTGCAGACCGCTGCAGTTCTTCTCGTGAGTCTGGTACTATTTCCTCTTCCATGTACAATTGATATAGTTTATCAGCTCAGCATGATGAAGTTTTGTGGTCAGACCTTTGATGCTCGTGGGCTCTGAGGTAGGGAAATCTTCTGCAGGTTTAATCTGCAGTGCTTGAACATATAAGTACATAATCAGTAATTCAACTAGTAGAGAGCTAACGTCCATGTGGTTCCTGCCTGCACCGTCAAAGAACTATGGATGAAGAACGCCAGCTGATGTTGTGATCTGAAGGGGTTTAACGCTGGCAATGACACTAGGCCATGGTGCAGTTGGGAACACAGCTGTTTTAGAAGCTATTGAATCCTTTCCCAAGATCTGTCTTCATGTTAGTGTATTTTTGTTGGGTTGAATGCTGCATTAGGAGAAGCTAGCTTGCCTGCCTGAACTTGCAAAATCTTCAGATACTTCTATTAGTGGTAGTTCATTTTTATCGCTAACTTGGTAGCTAGCGGTTACACTAGTACATGCTCCTTGAAGTGGAGATAGACTTAGGGATCCATGCAGACAGACTGTACGCTTCAGACTAGTGGAACAATAAATCACCCATACAAGAATTTTCTTGAATTAGTAGTTCACTCTACTGCAGTTGAAGTTATGTCCCTGAAACACAGAAATGTTTGTGCTTATGATCTAGACATTAAGATTCTTCAATCCTGCTTGGACTTGTCACTTCATGATTAAATGTTCACAAATTGCAGTCTTGTTCCAGACTCTGATTTTATCGTTGCCAACCGCCGGCAATGCTACATATTCTGAACTTCCATCTCTAAGCTGCTATTGGGTACTGTCTTTTCATCAGTGATCATCACCTTCACTTGCAATCTGATATAATTCTTTCATCGAAAGAATGATGAATCTGATATTATAATTTAACTCTGCAAGCTACACCCAAAATCTATTGCCAGGACGTTGTTTCTTACAGCTGCATTCTAAGATTAAACCCTAAAACTAAACACTTGTGATCATGTACTGTACTTCCTCAAAACTTGTATATGTAAGAGTTGCAGGAACTTGATATATACAAGTGCACCCACGATCTAAGATCTTGTGACAACACATGAACAGCTTGAAACTAACTAGTTCGAACGAGTTATTAATTATGACCGGCAATAGTTTCTCAAGCATCTGATCATGCGCAGTAGTTGATACTTCAAAAGGCACTGTGTGTGACCGATGAGATCTCGAGACACAACTTGCAGCAGAATATAACTAACTAAACAAACTTGGTACACTTACACTGTTGCTACTGTAAGGGTCTCTTTCCATTAGCCTGCTGTGATCACAATTAGAAACATTGTACTGTGATCACAGTAATCACAGCAGCCTAATGGAAAGCCACTGACATAGTGCCCTGTTTCTTGTTGCAGGGACAGCTTTCAATTGCAGAGCTGCAAGTGCATTGAAAATAATATATAATTAATCATGTTAAAAACTCTCCGAACACATGTTCTCGTGAAATAAAGGACATATGTCATTGTAGGGTGAGTCACAGTTTGACTCACAGCTCCTTCAAATGGTCAATGCTTGACCTGTAGAGTTGTGAGCACAACTAGTTGAAAAAACATAATGGAGAAGTGCTGTGATCACAGCAGCCTAATGGAAAGATGTCTAACTGCAGCCAGTAATTGGAACTTATCATGCGGCCCGGGTGTGATGATGAGATCAATATTTTATAATTGTGGACACATGCAGAGATGATGAAGCGGGCTATCAAAATGAATTACTACTACTAGATCGTTGCATTATGCAATAGTAGCCAGTGAGATCGTGCACTCCTAGTCTGGAATGCTCGTGTTGATCAGCATTAATTAAGCTCCGTGTACATGATCCACTTCTGTTTCGAATTAATGGTCTAATTGATCAGTTCAAGTTCCATGTATAACATATTGATGTACTCCAGTCTCCGATGCAACTGATCGTATTGATCAGCAAGTTAATCTATGTAACCTAGATTCCAATATGACCCAGTGCCCATATTGATCAGCAAGATATACTCCATGTGTACAGATCTAATCTCCAGTATATATCCGACGCTCATATGCATTCACCAAATTAATCCATGAGCACATCTACTTCAGGATCCGATGCCACAGTACTTATTTATCGGCAAGTTCATCCATGTACAGAATCCACTGCTCCAACCTTTTCTCTTGTGCCAAATTTGCACACATGTGAAAAAAAAAACAAGAGCATATTACCTGGAGTTGGAGTTAAAATATGGTGAAAGTTTATTGAAATTTATTTTTCGAAATTGGAGGTCACTCCAACTCCATATTTTTAGGAGTTTCACTTTCTGGACAGGTTCTAGGAAAATGAGACTATTTAATGCTAAATCCTTCTTGGGATGCTTGCAATTCATGCAAGCTCAGAAATTTATTTATTTATATTTTAAAAAAACTCTGCCCTTCACATATTGATCAACAGGTAATAATAATAATAATAATAATAATTATTATTATTATTATTATTATTGAAGCACAACAGCAGACCAGACCGACAAGCCGTCGGCACCCCAAGTCAAGCTCAGTAGCTGAGGCAGGCAGATTTTATTCATATTTTGAAAAAACAGTCAAGATAAATTGGATGTGTATCATGCTTTCTCCTCCCTCCCGCCGCCTCCGCCAACAAGTGTTATACACAGTGCATGCGTTGTTTTCTTTTTCCAATTATAATTTGATCTACTACAGGATCCGATGCTCTTATTGATCAGCAGCAAGGTCCAGAAGGAAGACTTCAATGGAGTTGGAGTTCTTGTGTCACAAGTTTTGGAAGGCAAAGGAGTTATCTGATTTAAGTGAAGTGAATTCTTCAAGCCTAAATTAATATCTTGCATGGCAATGAGAATGTTGGATTCTCTATATTATGAGGGAAATTATAAAACTGACTCCTTATTTTGCACATTTTTGAGTTTACAGAAAATTCCCTTTGAAGTTTGAATGATGTCAGCTTAAATTTTTAATTTTTTTGGCAGTGTACTAGTTTTATTTAATATATATCAACTTTCTAAGAGCTCAGAAATATATAGATATATATAGCATGTGCAGGTGAAATTGTTGAACGTCTATTAAATTATTTGCAATAATTTAAGAGACTTTGGAATTTGGTGGCCAGTAATATTTTGTTTTCATTTCTTTAAAAAAATAAACACGATGTGTGGAAGGTAGGTAGTTGCACACTGTTTGAGGTCCTCTTTTGGAGAAAATTAATTAATGAGCCTTTAAGTTCTCACTGTAATGTTTCCAAAGAAATTATATTTTCTGAGTTGAATCCTGGTCAAATCTAGATAATATGCCCAATTTCACAATTAATTATAATCTGCTGATGGAGTTTCACACTATTCGACCAGGATTGTTTTTGTGCAATTTTGTCAAGTAGGTGGACTGGCAATCATCCGCAAGAGGAATGAGCCAAATCTGGCTAGAGCTCAGGCATGATAAAAGAATTTTTCAGAATCCCACTTTGTTCTGATGAAGTCCATGAACTCAGCGCCTAAATGTGGCAAATTCTGACTGTCTTTCCTCAAAAGATGGCAACTTTTGCAAAAACAAATTTAAAAAATCAATTGTACAATAGAAACTTTGTACAATTCACATGTGATTTGATTTGTTTTGTTCCCAGTGCGGAAATTCGACAAAAACGAACACTGTATTTGAATAATACTTCATCCAAAATCTAGTGTACAGGCCATTTTACTTGCTTGGGTGGAGATGCTGGGACCTACTCAAATCTTTGTAACTTAAAGCCCTATTATCTTTCACCATCAAGATATAGTATCCATTATACAATTGTATGTGTCCAGAGCATTTAGGAGTTTGTCACAGGCTCTGCACCTCTTAATCTGTACTAAGCTAAATTATTCATTTTGAATTGTCTCATTTGATGGGCACACTGCCCACTGGACACCACTACAGCATATTCATCCTAAACCACAAATCCCAAAGGCCTTGAACATATGTATATATTTTTGTGGGACTGTGAATTGCTCACAAAAAAATTGCTTTAAGATGGATGGGTTAGTAGTTAGTACTAGAGGCGATATGACACTTCACTGTAGCAAGTAGCCCTACACACTTCCAAGCATCTCGTAGAGTGTTTTATTTGGGGTCTGGCGGTTTTTCAGGGCCAGGAACAAATCATTGCAGAATTAATTTATTTGATGAATGGGAAGTGACCACAAGGCACTCCACTACTGGGACCATGCAGGTGCAACAGGATATATAGCTTGGAATTACAATGAATTTTTTAAAAAAAGAATGGGATTATTTTTTTGAAAAATCAAGTACTTGAGCCAATCCATGTGTGCAAGGAATGAGCATAGTTGAGTGTAGGTCAATACACTCTGGATATCATGCTCCACCTTCGATTCACATGGGATAAAGCCCTGTGCCAGGGCATTGCACAGCATATTAACTGAGGCGCGCCAGTGCATTTTGTGTAATTTCCTGCCGTACGAGTGTGAGGGCCCGCTGTACTGGCCTGCCATGCACAGGGGCATTTTGCAAACTGCAATGGCCAGCACAATGGGTTATTTTGTACACTCAAACCACACAAACGTAGTGAACATTTCCAAATGATAAACACCCAGTGCAGGATGTGGAATGTAACTAAGCGATGGGCATAGTAAATTCATTATATGGTAACAAGACTCAACATGAACAATGCAAAAATCATTGTAACTTTATTATGGCACTGTAAGTGATTGAATACAACAACAAAAATGATGCAGCTTCTATTTCTTCTTCCAGAATATCCCTTTGATATTATGGACCTGTCATAGGACTACATCCCTCCTTGGAAGCAAAGGTTGTCTTTTGAAATTCATAACAGGTTGTGACTAGTTGCCTTACTAACTGTAACAGTTCCCATTAGCTACTATCGAGATTGAAACTACCAATATATCTAGTGTAAAGCTGCATTGCAATGATAGGCCACCCACCAAATATTTCGGTGATTGCCATTCAAATGTCAGGGGTTCACATGTACATAGTTAGTTTGCTGACCCACTATTCTGGTGTGATTGCCCACGATATGGTGGTTACCTCGCCCTGCCCACCAGACTGACAACTGCCAGTCAAAACCGTTTTTACTGCAATTTATTCATAAAAGGAAGTTGATCTTACTTTGCTATCAAATTCACTTCCCCTGGCCCCCTGGCCCCCCAACCTCCAAAGACCCCTAATATTATTAGACTTCTGAATTGGATCAAGAAATGGCAAAGTCCATATATAAAAAACATGCAAAGTTCATGGAGAACGTTCACAAGACCATTTGTGATGATGAAACACAATTGAAACAAATAATGTGAGAAAAGTGGGTTTCTTCAGTCTGAGCCATCAGATGGCAAACAATCAATCCTCTTTAGGTTTGCAATTTGCATCCCAATCACATTTTATAACTCCAGTGGGAACTCACTCATTGCAAAAGCTAAAAATGAGCTTAATCACCCACATCAGATCAAAGACACCAAAATCATGCGGCCTTCCTGTTGCAACTCTCCACCAAGAATTGCGCATGAATAATTATGTAATACCTATTGTCATGCAAACATGATAAGAGGTGCTTCTGTGACCATACTGCATGTACTTTTTATGCCTCAAACTGGTATCTTCAATGCATAGATCTCAACACTGAAGACAAAACACAGAGATGTGGCAACATTGGCTTAGATTACAGAGCCTAAGACCCCAATACTAGAAGCAGTTTCGGTTGGCAAAAAAGCAGCGCAATCTTGTTACAAAAATGTCCCTAAAACATTCCTCTGAAGTTTGACCCCCACCTATTCAAAATCGGGGAACATTATTATTGAGCCACTGTGGCACTAAACTTGGGGCACCCACTGCCATAAATTGGCACAGGTACTTGCACTACCCCTTCAAAGATGAACCCGATCATAACCTGTTGTTGCTTAACTTACAACCCTCTGTTGCTTTGTAACTTTGTGGGTCAACACACTGATAATTCCAGTGCTGGTATTTAGCAGAAGGCATTCTCCTGTGTATCTGAACATTAAATGGAGAGAACCTGGTTTCTACCAACTAATTTTCTTGAGTCACACACACATGGCACACAAACTGTTTAACAAACCCTTTTTCTCTAGTTAATCTCAGACGTCTGAAGCACAAACAGGTTGCAATAAATTCCTCTACTGGTAAGAAACTACCCAGGTTCAACTCATTCGGCCTGTTCCAAGGATGTCAGAACTTGAAGCAAACTCAGTTCTCAAATTGAGCCAATCCTGTGTTCAGTTGTAACAAGAAACAGAGTATCAGTTTCTTGCATGGCTTCAAAGCAACAGAGTCAAAAGTATATCACCACAGGCCAAACACTGTCACTGAGTAGCCTGAATAAAGGAGAGTAGTGTGCATTGTCACTTCATTTAAGGCCCAACAGGGGCAAAGGAAAGGCCATTACATACCTCTGCATTCAACATTGATTGTTGTGGTTGTATTGCTGCTGCAGATTGTGGAACTCTATGTGTGAACATCCTAGCTGTCTCCTCTGCCTGACATTTGTTGACAAGAAACATCATACTAAGGTTGACAGTGCTCTACTGCAATGCAGCTTTAGTAAGTCCCATCTCAGGACTTCTTGCCAATCCCAAGGTGGTCAAATAGCATTGCATAATGAGTGAAAAGGCTAGTTCAAAATTTCCAAGGAACATTATTGTAACTGATAGCACAACTCACACAAGAGAGGGATGAGCTGACCTTCGCATATACAAGTGCTGGGTTGCGCAACATGTCCCCAGGGGTAGGCTCCAGCTTTTTGGTGGAGAAGCTAATGCGTCCCTTCTCTTTGTCCTGGCTCAGAATCATCACCTGCATGGTTCAACCATCCCCATCAGCAACAAAGTGCACAAAATTTTTCTCAAACTTTCCAAATTTTCTACCATCAGTCACAAGTCAAGATCATTGATGTCCATGGCATGGATTGAAAGATCATAAACATAATTTTGATGGATTTGGTTTAAGAACTGCAAAAGGAAAAAGACAAAAAACTTTTGAGCTCAGTTGCAGGTGCATTTCAAAATCACCTTGAGTTTATCGCCAGGAGCAAGAACAGCCTCCACGCTAGTTAGCCGGTCATGGCTTATTTGACTAATGTGAAGGAGCCCAACAACAGTTCCTATATCAATGAAAGCTCCATAAGGCTTGACACTTTGCACTGTACCCTCCACAACAGACCCAATAGTGTATGATGGTTGATTTTCAGCAACAGCCTTCTTGTTACTGAGGATCAGCCGCATCTGCTCTTCATTAGCCTCCAAGATCTTGAATGGTATCTCCTTGCCCACCAATTCTTCTACCACATATCCCTACCAATACAATCTTCATAAGTGAACATGAAAATTCTGATACATTTCCAATTGAACACTGACAAATACTCCGGGAAATTGCTGTCATGAGCATACCAAGGTAGAGCACCTACAACCAAGAAACTCCAATGAAACCATCGTGCTATGTAATTGCACAAGATGCAAGGGTTGGAACTGAGGGACAGACATGCATCACAAAGAAGTGAGACAGAGGATTTCTTACTTTGGACATTTGAGAGAAGGGCATAAAGCCAGGAAGTCCTTCCACATTCACAACTACTCCACCTCTGTTCACTGTAAGTGCCTGCAATCAAAACCCCAACTGTAACAAAACTCAATTTTCCACCCAGATTTTACACACTTTCAGCAAGAAAAGAATGCTACAGAGACAGGATAGCAATAAAATGAACACATTTAGAGCCTACATTGGTCTTGTTACCTTTGCCCTAACGGTCACATTGTCCATCTGCAACTGCCGACATCGCTCCCATGCAATGTCCTTTTGGAGCTCCCTCAAACTCACAATCATATGGCCATTGTCATCATCCTCCCTCAAGATCATGTACTCCTCCTTGCTACCTGGAAACAGCCCCACTTCTTCAATATTCTTGAGTGGGTGGATGCATGCCTCATATAATGGCAAGTATGCTGGCGCTTTTGCTCCAATATCTATCAATGCACCTCTCATATCTGACTTGATCACAACACCTTTCACCTGTTCTTCCATCCACCCCACACCTATGCATCATCCTTCTATCCATCATTTCTCAAAGACCCCAGATCTGCTTGCAATTTCTGAATACATGCACAATAAGTCAAGGCTTTCACATTTTCCTAGTGGTTTGACAACAGGAGTAATGGCCATGTTGTTGCCTTCCCCTACCCTCTTTCATTGCTCCTCAAACTTCTCTTGCTCACTCTCTCAGTGTTGTTATCAGACACAAGTTTAGAAGGTGTGAGACAGGTCCAGCCATCACTGGAAAAACATATCTGCAGAGCTGATCATGAATTAAATATCTATTCTCGACGTGCAAGTGAAATTGCAAATGATACTCCTGTCTTAACTGGTTACCAAGCATGCACCAGAGGAATTATTATAAATGAAAGAGACAAACGATGAGCATCTCTAGTACTGGGACAAGAGATGTCTGTCACTATTCTACAAAACTGGGAGAAACCCTAAAAACCTAAACCCTAAACCTGGACAGCAGCATACTGGGCTGTCTCTCTGGGGCCATACCACATCACCAACATCGCAGCTGAAGTCATACTTTGCAAGTGCCTTCTCAAAGTCTTCAGATGTGAATGTTACACCTTCCAAAGGATTCTCCTGCACCTTCTTCCATCGCTCCTCTGCCTCATCCTGCATAATCTCTCACTGATCTGAGTTACAGAATGCATGGTTTAGGGTTTAGGGTTTAGCGTTTAGGGAGCCCTAAGGAAAAGAATTGACCAACAACCGGGGCCCCAATTACAGATGTTAGAAGTTGTTGCAGTGTGGTGCAGTCGGGAGGGCGTCAGCAGATGAGATTTCTTCTTCTTCTTCTTCCTAAAACGTAGTAGCACAACCCTAGTCAAGGCTCGAAGACCCAAACTCTCAAGCTACAGAATGCTGCAATTCACAAGTCGGGAAAAACAGAAAACGAAAGCTCACTCTTAGATTCCATTTCTCTTTGGGCATGGCCAACGCAGCCACACGATTCACGCGCAAGAAAACAGCAGGAGCAGCAGCAGTCCCTGCCCGAGACTTCGACCCTGGCAACTTGCCCAAGAATTTGATACTTATCGGCCCTGGCCGCACTGCTGCATCCGAAGAGCTCAAAAACGGTACACGCATCTGCTGCTGACAGCTAGAAAATTCCTGAGCTCCGATCATAGACGATGACGACGCAACCATGGCCCTTGCGACCATCCCCATTGTGCCCGTCCCCACGTCCAGTACTCCTGCAAACCACGACGCCTCAACGTCCCTCCAGAAACCAAAGCTCCCCAACCACCGAGAAAAATCGCTCCACCTTTCTCATACGCAACATCCTTGTTATAAACGGAACTATTCTCTTCTCCTACCTCCCTTTTGCCTTCTCCGAATCCGCTGCACAAGGGATGCTCGAGAAGCAACAAGAGACACAGCGATGCAAACGGTTCTTCCACGATCGGCGAGGCCGCATTCACTCGCAGCAGGGTTTAGGGGTTTAGGGGTAACGCGCAGTTGTACTTTTCCGACTGCGCGTAATGCCCAGTGTCATTCCAAGCTTTGACCGAACGACTAGGGCTCAAAATATGAATCTATTCAGCGGAATGTGTAGTGCCATTCCAAGCTTTGACAGAACAACTTGGGGATAGCAGATACTGCATTGCTTGGTACATTTGGTAGAAAATCCTTAAGTAACCTAAGATGTTAGAAGATTATGCATGCGTAGAATCTCGTAATTGCACTCCTCACCGGCCGTCCTCACCAATTGATCAGATTGTCAAGTTATTAGTGTGTGCAATATGCCCAAACTGCACGTTCAGTCATAGAGTTTTCTTTGAGCGGTGGTCAATGAAGTTTTGTTCGCTAACCAACTCATTTGTGCACTATTGAGGCATTTGGTCACTGGCCTGTGTTCAGTGACGGGCACGCTTACCCTATACAAATTCCCAAATTTGGATCAAATGTAAATGGGGATAGGTTCTTCAGAAGGGGGTGTTATCCCAGGTTGAAAAAGGTGACAAATATTTTTGGAAATAGAAATTTTATGCAGCCAATGAGAAGGTTCAGTATATACTGAGGAGGGCTTTATTTTGGGGGGGTTTGGGAGGGGATGTTCTCATCAAGTTCCCAAAGGGTTCTCTGAGTTCCCTAAGACATTCCCAATAGCTGCTCAAATTTATCTCATATTGTTTGGGCAGAGTTCAACTTTCATGTACACATAAACTGTAAAAGGAGGGGTGAAAGAAACCATGAATGCACTTTTATTTTGGGGAGTGGAGGCCAAAGGGGTGGTTTTATTGTTGGGAACTCCTAAATGTTCCAGAAAATTTGATTTAGGGGTCAATTAACGCGGACTCTACAAATAAATAATAATAATAGTAAACTGTGGGGCACCCTTGAATGCCCAGGAATTTCAAATGGATGGGAATTTGAGAACATAACAAATGAGACGCTGAGATTAGATGCGAGACAAAAAAATGTCAAGGTACATTTTGTACAATTTTGCCATCATGGTTTAGGAAGACAATATTCCACCTGGAGGAAATGGTAATATTTATTGGCATGGAACTATGCTTACACAATGTTTAAATGTATTGGTATGGATATTGGTGGGAACTCATGAATGAGCTTGCCACCAACTTAATCTAACTTGAAAATCAAATGTACAATTCATAGACATTTGAAGCTAGCATTACAACCCACCAAACTGATGTAGGGTAAATAAACCGGTGATTGAACACTTAAGAAGTCAAGGGAGATCAAATCCTCACAAGTGGTTCCGTTGCTTTTGAAGAGGGTTTCATTTGTAGCCTTTCACCTAGTGCTTCCAACTCTGCAAAAATTGCTCAATTCGGTGAAGTTATGAAGAAGATATGGGGTGTTGGTTGTAAGGGGGTTCAGTGTTCAATGATGGGTGAATTAAAACAGATTAAGATTTTCAGCATAATTTTTTTTATTGTTGCATCTTGCTTTTAAAATGCAAAATTTTGTTGTAAAGCTTTAGTTGGTGCACTCATCAGGTTTTAAATCACTCAAAACAGACTAAAAATGAGGAAGATAAAGGGTTAGAACTAGAGAGAGGTTTAGAGCTGTTTTTTTTCATAAAATCGAACCAACTATCACTCGTCCTCTTCCTGTGTTTTCTGCATTGCTCCAGTTTGGCTGGTTGAAACCCTTGATTTTGGTTTCAGTTACCAACAACTGAAACTGGGTTTAATATCAGATCTGATTTTGGAACCAACACTGAAACCTGGACCCAGTTCGAGAATCAGAACTGGAATTTTTTTAACTTTTTTTTTTTGGGGGGAAAATGGTTTGGAATGGGGGGTTAACCAATAGTTAATCATGAGTTTCAGACAAGGTTACCCAGAATTGGAACAAGGTCTGATTTCTAGAACCAAAACTGGAAGTGGAATTTTTCAGCTGGAGTGACACAGCCCCCATGACTGCACCAGTTCCATTTGGGATGAACTCAAGTTCATCCCAATTATTGGATTTGTCGCAAGCATTGAGGTTGGGTTATTTTTTATTTTATTTTCCCTCACTTACTTCAAGGCTACCCATAAAAAAAATCTATTCGACTACCCAAGCATTTCAAACCCCAACTACCTACCTCCGCCCCATCAAAAATTTTAAATTGCGTCACCACTCAAGAGCAAAAGTGATGATGCAAAAGACGGTGCTACAAAAGTGATGTTGAAATGTTGTTGCAAAAGACAATGTTGCAAAGGCAGTGTTGAAGCAATGTTGCATGATGCTGCAGAAGCAGTGTTGAAGCAATGATGCAGAAGACATTATTGAAATGGTGTTGCAGAAAATGCTCCTCCAAAATATAACCAATGCATTTGTGACAAGTGTACATCAAGCCTTTTTTTTCTTTGCTTCTTTTTCACTCTTGTTCCCTTGCAAAGAAGACGATTACAAGTGTTGCATTTGTTTTCATCTTCTACTGTCCTTACAAGATTATGGCAGAAAATGACGACGAATGCAACATTCGTTGTCATCTTCTGCTTTTCTTATGAAACCAGGGTAAAAGACAACAACGAACGTGTTTTGTCCTTGTCTTCTTCTCTTTTTCCTTACATTGTAGAAAACAATGACGAGCCTCCCCACTCATCGTTGTCTTCTGTAATTCAAAAAAAAAAAAAACACAAAAACCCAAATGTAGATGACTAGGCTAATTCTCATCTTCTAAAACCCAAGAACAAAAACCTTTTTTTTGTTTTT